>WNFI01046280.1_pt1 | contig 30837 bp, 46 predicted proteins | sample 5400471 | NCBI WGS metagenome assembly WNFI01 (sample SAMN13153348, study PRJNA577476) | soil metagenome | isolation source: 100 cm saprolite on Douglas fir-dominated hillslope | place: USA:California | collected 2013-09-17
TGATGGGCAACGCAAGCCAGGACGCGTCAGGTGGGGCAAATACCAAAAGGAAATAGACAAGGCGACGGCCGCTGAAAAGCGCGCGCGCGAGGCTGAAGAAAAGCTGACGCGCGCCGACGAGCGGATGAAAATCATCAATGACGCAATCGCGGCGCGGAAAGAGCCGACTGCCGAGCAGAAGGACGATATCGAAGCGCTTGGTCCGCCACCTGATCCGGATGAGGATATTATCGGCGCGCTGAAATACGAACGATCGCGTAACGATATCCTGCAAAAGCGGGTCACGGAAAGCCAGACGCGCCAAACCGCGCAAGCGCAGACCGGTGACTTGATCGGCCGATACAATGCCGACCTCTCAACTGCGGTGAATTCGGCTGACCTACCTGGATTTGTGGACGCCTATAATTTCATGAAGACGAGCCAGCTTGCCGAGATCGCGATGCGGGATTTCGGCATTGATGTATTCGACGAGAGCGCCAGGCTCACGCCAGCACAGGTCAAGCACATCACGGGTGAATTCAATTCCGGCGAGATGCAGCTTGCGAAATATCATCTCGAAGGTGGTCGATCCGCGGCAAAGATCATTTACGGAATGGCGAAGGCCCGCGGCTTTCGGCCCGCGGCGAAGGCTGCGGAGGCCGCAAAGCCAAATGGGAGTGGCACCGCGCCGGAGAAGCCAGCTCAAACAGCGGTTGCCAAGACGACAGTTTCGGACCAAATCGCAGCCATCAAGGACGGCAAAGAGGCCTCGCTGTCGCTGTCCGACGGCGGCGGTTCACCGACCAAGGGCGCATCGCTGGATAAGCTGCTCAAGATGAATGACGCCGAATTTGGTGCCATGCTTGCGGCGATCGAGGGCAACAAGGACGCCATGCGGGACATTCTGGGAGATTGATGAAGTGGTTTTGGCTGTCCGGATTTTTGTTGATCGTCCCCGCATTTGCCGATGACTGTCCGGTTGATCGACCATTCAAACGCACTGTTGCCGATTATACCAAGCCGGTGACATGCACGCTGCTTGCCTGCATTGGCAAGCTTATCTGTCCGGATGACGGCGACAAATTGAGTGGGGCAGAGTGCTATTATGGACCTGCGACCGACTGCAATAAATGCACTGGAGGCGGCGTAACTGAAATATGTCTGTCTGCCGCCGAACTTGAAAAGGCCAGATAGCCTTTACAATCCTTCGGAATTGATATATTTGCGAAATAGGCCGATGGCGGAAAAAGAGCGAAAGCCATTTCCAGCTACGGCCCAAAGATGGCGAGCCGACCACTAAACTGGCTCGGGGTTGTTCCGCCCCGTCATCCCTGAGAACCTGTAGCGCATACAGGAATTAGCGCAGTCACCCGAAACGGCTAAACCGTCTGATTTTTTCAGACATCAGCTCAGGTGCTGCTTTGAGACAGCCTTCCCTCGGTAGGGTTAGAGAGTTGCTACGTCTCGACGTTGAGACTGGCCTGATCTATCGGCGAATCAACAGTGGTTCACGTGGAAAGGCCGACGCGTTAGCCGGATCGTTCCATAAGGCCAGTGGCTATATCATTATCGGCATAGATGGCGTGAAATATCGCGCTCATTTGTTGGTTTGGTTGATGTTGTATGGCGAGTGGCGTCCACGCGAGATCGATCACAAGGACCAATCCAGGTCAAACAATCGACCAGACAATCTAAGGATCGCGACAGAATCCCAGCAACGACAGAATATGTCGCTGCGTTGCGATAATACTTCAGGCCATCGCGGGGTCGGATTTCAAGCTGGCAAACATACCGCTGAGTTGTGGGTCGAAGGCCGCAAGATTTGGCTTGGTCGCTATACCACCAAAGAGGAGGCGGCCGAAGTGGCACGCGCAGCTCGGCTTAAACATTTCGGCGAATACGCCCCGGCGTATGACCGGCAGGAGGGGTAAACCAAATGGGAACAACCTCATACGGCGTAAATGATAGTCTCGCCGTAAAGCTTTGGTCGCGCGTCATCGATCATGAAGCGCTGAAATATACCAATATCGCGCCCCTCATTGGCGACGACGAAAATTCCATCATTCACCGGCAGGTGCAGACCCAGAAAGGTCCGGGCGATCAGATCACTTATGCGATCGTCATGCAGCTTAATCAGGTCGGTTTCGGCGAGAACAATCTTGCTGAAGGCAATGGCGAGCAGCTGACGACCTATTCCGACGCCGTGCTGATCAATGAATTGATGGGTGTGGTGGGCGTCAAGTCGTCCCGCACCATCGACCAGCAGCGTGTTCCGTTTAATCTCCGGGATCAGGCCCGGATGATGTTGTCGGACTGGTACGCGAAGCGCTATTCGACTGAATTCTTCAATCAGGTCTGCGGCTATACGCCCGCGACCAATACGCTCCTGACCGGCTTGAATGCCGTCATCGCGCCGAGTTCCACCCGCGTGATTCGCCAATCCGGAGCGGCGTCGGACGATCTTCTGGTGTCCACGGATGTCTTTACGCTGGATTTGATCGACAAGGCCAAGGAAGCCGCAATCACGGCGACGCCGATGATCCGGCCGGTTCGGCCCCGCGGAGGGCGTACGGCGGACGGGCGACGGGATTACGACGCTGCGCTCGAAGATATGTACGTGATGTATTTTCATCCGTATCAAGTCACGGACCTGCGCACGTCGACTTCGACCGGCCAGTGGCTCGATATCACCAAGGCCATCGAGATGGGCCACAACACCTCGCGTAACCCGATCTATTCGGGCGCGATCGGCATGTACAACGGCGTTATGCTACGGGCCGCATACGATGTGACCAACGGCGTGTCGGCAGTCGACGGCTCGGCGGTGACGACGGTCAAGCGGGCAGTTCTGCTCGGCGGCCAAGCCTGCATGATGGCGTTCGGCCAGAACAACGGCCCCACGAAAATGATCTGGAACGAGGAATTGTTCGATCACAAGCGGCGCCTGGAGATTTCCGCTCTCACGATTCACGGCATGAAGAAGACAGTCTACAATTCGACCGATTACGGGACGATTGTGGTGTCGACTTACGCCGCGGCTCATACCTAAGGGGGACGCCTAGTCATGGCAACGAACACCGCTGGCGTCCAGATCCGTCAAGACCCGCGTCAGGTCGCCAATACGCTGAAGAAGACGGTCAACTTCAATGACCTCGGCATTGCGTCCGGTTTGGCGTTCGAGGAATACCTTCCGATCGGCGCTTTCATTTTGAGTGTGCTGGTCGATGTCGTGACGGCCTTCAATGCCGGCACCACCAATATTCTCACGGTTGGTTCAAACGCGACGACTTACAACAATCTGATCAACTCGACAGATGTCAACGAGGCCGTGGCCGGTGTTTATGACGTGACGCGCGGCCTTGGTCGGTCCATCACGGCCACGGCCGTTCAAAATATGTTTGCGAAATATACGCAGACCGGCGCCGCGGCCACGACAGGCCAGGCGATCATCATCATCGTATATGACGGCGGCTTCGCCACGTAAGGGGAACGGGCCATGTTGAAGAAGCTTCTCTCTACGGTCGCGGCCGTTATTGCATCGTTTGCGATCGCTTATGCGACCAACCTGGTGCTGGACGGAAATCTTTCGGTGGGCGGGACGACCACGCTGACCGGTGCGGTGACGAACAACGCCACGCTGACGCAATTCGGGGGCACTGCTTCGGCACCGGCTCATATTTCGACGGCGCAGACAACGGCGCCAGCGCTCACGTCCTGTGGGACCACGCCAGCGATCACCGGCACTGATACCGCCGGCATTGTTACGATGGGTACCTCAGCCACCGGCTGCATCATCACGTTCAACGTGGCCTACACCGGAACGCCGTATTGCGTGGTTTCGTGGATAGCAACACCGCTTGCCTCGCAATCCTATGTGACAGCAGCCGCAACGATCACTACGACGCAGACTTCGACCTCGAACAACAAGCTGCAATATATCTGCATGGGAACTGCGGGCGGTTGAGGAATATCTGATGGTTAAAGTCACCGGCAGCAATACCGCTCCGCAGAATTCGATTGAGAAAGTCGGATTTCTGAAGATGGCTGCCAAGAACGCCATTACGGCGTTCGCGGGCGGCGGTCAGACCAGCGCAACTCCGTTAGTGGACGCGATAAATCGCGTGACGACCGTTGCATCGGCTGGCGATAGCGTCTTGCTCCCAAAAGCCAAGGCCGGCCTTGTAGTTGTGGTCATGAATGCGGCCGCAGCCAACTCGATGGATGTCTTTCCAACCGTTGGCGACGCCATCAACGCGATTGCGGTGAACTCGCAATTGGCGGTGGCTGCGAACAAATGCGTGATTTTCATCTGTGCCGTCGACGGTACGTGGACATCCGTTCTGACGGCGTAATTCGTGCTAGGGTGAGCCATGGCAACCCTTGCAGAGTTAAAATCCCGAATCGCAGATGATTTAGCTCGTGACGATCTGACAACTCAGATCGCGGCTGCTATCACCGATGCCATCACGATTTATCAGGCCGAACGCTTCCGGTTTTCGGACGCAAATCAGGTCACGCCAGTTACGTTCCAGACCGTGCTGCAGCAGACCGTCTATACCTCGGCAGACAAAGCCGAAATCGGTACGCTATATCTGTTCGATTATCTCAATGTGCAAATTGCTAACGTCAATTTCCAGTTGACTCGACGCACGCCTGAGGAAATCCATCTTCTTTTGCAGCAGAATACGCAAGTCGGGCAGCCAACTGATTTTGCCTATGAAGGGCAAGCGATTCTGTTCTATCCGGCCCCATCGATGGCTTATACTATCACGATCGGTGGCCATATGCTGGTGCCAGGGCCAACCAGCGATAGCGACAATACGAATGTCTGGGTCAACGAAGGCGCGCGATTGATCCGAGCTCGGGCGAAATACGAACTTGCGATGCATGTCACCGACGACGAACAACTGGCGGCCAGAATGTCACCGCACGCCGAAAGCCCAGGGGTGGCTTATTTCGAGCGTAATCGGCTGAAGGCGACGGGGAACAAGATCACCGGCCGCGGCCGTATGACCAGCATGGCATGGTGAGCCATGAAACCCGATGGTCAGCTCATTCCATTCGGCTCGTGGGCACCCGACGTAACTCCGCTCGGAACGCAAGCAACGCCGGTTGCGACGAATGTTATCCCAAAGGCTGACGGATACGGTCCTTTCAAGGACTTGCAGGACTTCACCCAAGCGTTGCCGGCTAATTGCCGAGGATTTTTCTTTGCGAGGAAATCCGATGGATCGATCGCGGTTTTCGCGGGAACGGCGACCAATCTCTATCTGCTGAACAATACGACGTTTGCGTGGGCCAACGTATCCAAGGGTGGCGGTCCTTATGGCTCGCTGGTCTCGACGGACAATTGGCGATTTGATCAATTCAACAATCTCGTCATTGCGGTGCAGGTCAATACGGTCCCGCAGAAATACGATTTGAGCGGTGGAGGACCATTCGCGGACCTCGGTGGATCACCACCATCGGCTGCGCATATCGCGATCGTCAACCGATTCGTCATGCTGACGGGACTGTTAAGCAATCCACGCAGGGTTCAATGGTCCGATCTTGATGCGCCCGAGACGTGGACGGCGGGCGTTGGGCTTTCTGATTTTCAGGACTTGCCGGACGGCGGTGCGTCGCACCAGGTTTCCGGGGGGGATGCTTATGGCGTGGTGTTTCAGGATCAGAGCATTCGAACTCTAACGTATGCGCCGGGCTCTGCAGTGGTATTCCAGATCAATCGTATTTCCACGCAAGATACACTTTACGCGCAATATTCGGTCATCAACGCGGGAACGAAGACGTTCTTTTGTTCGGCGCAAGGTTTCAAGGTCATTGAGTCGGGTGGCCTGCCTCAGCCGATCGGAAAGAATTTTGTGGACAAGTTCTTTTTCGATTCGGTCGACACCGGAAATCTTCAACTTGTCATTGGCGCGACTGATCCCACGGCAACGCGGGTTTATTGGGCCTACAAATCACAGCAAGGGCTTGCTGGGCTGTTCGATCGCATTCTTTGTTATGACTGGTCGTTCCAGACGCCGCGGTGGTCGCTGCTTGAGGTCTCAGGGCAATATCTGGCTGCGCTGGCAAAGCCTGGACTGACACTTGAGCAACTGGATGCGATTGCGTCGGGCGCGCTCACGGTGCTGGGAACGGCAAATAACGGCTCCGGAGCAATTCGGCTGCATCTCAATGCGCTGTCAAACGGCCCATTCAATATCGTCGGACAGAATTTCATCGAGGTTTATGGGGTTGGAGGAACGGTCGAAGCGAATGGGTCATGGCACTTTACAGTAATTGATGCCACGCACATCGACCTTACCGGATCGGCCTTTGTGAATGCATGGACATCGGGCGGGGCGATTGGTGGGGCACTGGATTCGTTGCCGTTCTCGCTGGACAGCATTTCGGTCGCCGCAATTGCCCAACTGGCTGCCTTTACGCCCTTATCGACGCTTGGATTTTTTGCAGGCGCCAATCTTGAGGCCACGATCGAGACGCCAGAGGTCGATAACCAAGGTATTATCGCGAAGACGCAGGGCTTTCGTCCTTTCACGGATTGCCCAACGGCAATGGGTTCGATCGGCTATCGAATGACGGCGCAAGCTACTGTGGTCTACACGTCGGAAACGGTCGTAAATAGCGACGGCATATCGCCGCAACGTCGGACGGCGCGTTATCAGAGGGCTCGATTGCGATTGCCAGCCGGAACTACGTGGTCCTACGCGCGTGGAATTTCTCCGATTGGTGGCGCGGCAGGCAAACGCTGATGGCTATCCAACTCCTTCCACAGGAAACCAATCTCCGCACGATCGTCCAATCGATTATCCAGCTTGTGCAGGGCCGGCAGAATTCTATTGGCGATGTCACGCTACGAGCTAACCAGACGACAACGGTGGTGAGCTTTCCGAATTGCTCGAAGGACTGCCGAGTCTTTCTGTTTCCGCAGACTGCACATGCCGCTGCCGCGATGGCAACGACCTACATTCTAGCGACAAACATACTCCAAGGCAGCTTCGTGATTACGCACGCAAGCACGGCCGATACGGACAAAACCCTAAGCTTTATTTGCATCGGAGGCTAAATGCCCGACGATTCGGTGATGGCCGTCAGTCCCGATCAGGTCGAACTCGTCTGGCCACTGGTCGCGCCGTTTATTGATTCGGCCTATGCGGCTGGCGACGAATTCATGCCGAAAAACATGGTTGAGCAGATCAAGGATCGTAGGCTGGTGCTGTGGATTGGCATTGATGGCCGGACCATCGTCGCCGCCGCAGTGACAGCGCTACAGGTCATGAGGTCAGGACTGGTCTGCAATATGGTCGCCTGTGGCGGCTCAAAACTCGATTTGTGGTCTCATGGGCACCTGAAAATGGAAGAATACGCAAAGGCAGAAGGCTGTGTTAAGATGACCTGTGAGGCGCGGCCCGGCTGGGAACGTGTTCTGAAAGGATATTCGCGGAAACGCATCATTCTGGAACGAGGATTGTAGGCCGTGGGAAAAGGAGCTGAGACGGATACCACTCAGACGCAGAATCAGCAGAGCCAAACAAATCCATGGGCACCTGCGATTCCAGGTATTACGAACCTGATCAATCAGGCCACCGGTTTGCCGACCAGCGTTTCGCCGGGACAATCTTCGGCCCTTCAGCAACTCATGCAATCCGCTGGCAGTCTGCCGAATTTCGGACAGCAAGGCTCCGACGCGATTTCCAAGCTGTTTTCGTCCTCGACGGCACCACAGCAGAACACGCTCTCGAATGCGTACAGCACCTTGCAGAGCAACCTGCAGGGCATCGCCAATCCAGCGACGCTTGACCCGTATTCGACGCCGGGATTTTCCGACGCCATCAAGACCATGACGGGCGATATCACCAACCAAGTGAAGGGTGTTTATGCTGGTTCGGGGCGCGATCCTTCCGGAGCCGGTTCATTTGCTCAGTCATTAGGTCGTGGATTGACGCAGGGCATCGCGCCGACGATCGCGAGTCAGTTCAATTCCAACGTGAGCAATCTTCAGGGCGCCAATAACGCGCTATTTAACGCCGGCAATACGACCGCGATGGGCGGGGCGCAGCTCGGCCAAATCCCGCTGACGAATTCGCTGCAGGCGCTTCAGGGCGCAGGCGCAATTCCGGGGCTGTTTACCTCGCCAGCACAAGCCCAGCTTGGTGCGGCGAATACCTCTCAGTCGTTGCCGTTCCAAAATATTGCTCAAGCTCTCGGGTTGCTCACGCCGACCGCCGCGCTCGGCTCGTCAACAACTGGCAGTGGGACCAGCACCGGTCAGACTACACAACAGCAATCGTTACTTTCGAGCATTCTTGGCAGCGTTCTCGGTGGAACCGGGGCGTTAGGTGCGACTGGAGCCTTCCCCTCCAGCGGAGGAGGAGCGGGCTGGTTATCTTCGCTTTTTGCCATGTCGGATCGCAATTTGAAAAAGGATATCGTGAGAATCGGTGCGACCGAAGATGACCTGCCAATTTATTTGTTCCGGTATAAGGGCGACGAAACTCCTCGATTGGGCCTTATGGCGCAGGACGTTGAAAAGCGCGATCCTGGTGCCGTGATCGAGACGCCTATCGGCAAGGCCGTCAATTATCCGCGCGCGCTCAAAAGTGCCATGGCCATTCCGTCGTGGCGCGAGGCCGCATAATGGCCGGACCTCTGGACCAGCTTCTGGCCGCGCTGCGGTATCTCATACCCAACACTCAAGGGGTGGGCTCTCAAAACATTGGCGCGCCGGACCTCGCTGCGATGGGAACATTGGGCGGGATGGCTCCAGCGGTTCCGAATTCGACGCCTGGGGGCAATCAATGGCCACAACCGCCCGCGCAAGCGGTACCAGCGGTCTCGCCGGGCGGTACAGCGTGGCCATCGATGGCCCCGGCTGCAGGTCTGCCGGCCACCATGCCGGCCAAGGACTTTCAGGATTTGATTTCGCGGTCCCCGCCACCTCCGTCTTTGACTGCGGGCGCGATGACGCAACCAGATGGCGCAGCTGATCCAGAATTGCCGAAATCGGGTGAGGTTCCATTGCCGAAGCCACGGCCAAAGGCGTCGAGCGCATCACTGATGGCTGAGGACGGCGATACTGAAGACAATGCTCTGCCGGACAATGCGACGACCACGCAGGGCGCGCAGACGCCAGCAATGGCCGCGCTACAGGAGCAGCCCTCTATATTCAATCGCATTGGTCAAGGGCTAACAGCGAATGCTCCAATGTTGATGGCACTTGGTGCGGGATTAGCTGGCGCTCCCACAATTGGAACGGGACTCAGCCGAGGCTTTGCGAATGCCGCGCCGATTGCGCTGGCGAATCAGAAGCAGCAATTATCGCAATCTCAAATTAATCAGACGGCACAAGCGCTTCTGGCAAAGGGCGTGCCGCCGACCGATGTCATTGCTGCGGTGAACAATCCCGACATTATGAAAGCTTTGGTTTCTCAGCAGTTTCAGGATAAGGCGCTCCAATTCACCACGGTTAAGGACGCGCTCGGGCAGGAAACCGTTGAGGCGCGCGACAAATATACCGGTAAGTTGGTGAACATCGGCGGCGATGCTGGGACATCAGATAGCGGCGGTGCCGCTTCCGGCCCAACAGGGAAAATGAGCTTGATGGCGCAAGGCAAGAAATACGATCCCAACCTAGTCGGTGAAGATTACAAGGCGCAGTTTGCTCCGGAAATTCAAACCGCAATGGACAACTACATTGCAGGCAAGACGCAGCCCACTGGCCGCAGCGGGATGGTGCAAATCATCAAACAATTGGCCGGTAAATACGCGGCGGATACCAATCAACAGGCGGACGATACGACTTATGCGGCCCGACGTACCATGCGGACGGATTTGGCGCGCGATACCCCGCAATCGGTTGGCGGCAAGATTGAGATCGGCAATACGGCGCTGGGTCACTTAGCCGACATGGCCAAGGCTGGCCGCGATCTCGGAAATTGGGATGTTGGACTCACTGGTCCATCGCACTTAATCAATTCAGTTCGCGGATGGTCAACCTCACAATCCCCGAAAATCAAGGCGCTTCAAGATGCGGCAGGGCATTACGGGCAGGAGATTACGAAATTTTATGCCGGATCACCGGGCGGAGAGGCCGAGCGCGAACGATTTCTGCATGAGGTTGATGGGGCTGCAACTCCGGGCGAACTCGCTGCCGTTGTTGAGAAAGAAAGCCAGTTGATGCACGACAAGTTAAGTTCGATTGAAGGACACATCACAGCGACGCTTGGGCCGCAAGGAAATGCCGATTATCCTATTATTCGGAAAAATGGAAAAGCTTCACTGGAGGATTTAACCAAGACAATCGCACAATTGCGCGGAAGTGGTTTGGCCGCGCAATCGGGCGTTCTTTCTGGTAAGACAAGCGGCGGCCTCAATTGGAGCGTCGTTCCGGGGGGATAAATGGCCGTCCTGACCATCGGCGACAAGCACGTTCAAGTCGACGATACCTTTCTGAAGCTCTCCCCAGAGCAGCAGCAGTCGCAGGTTGAGGAAATCGCTAAATCGATCGGCGCGCAGGAGGCGGCCACTAATGCTGTTCTGGCGCCAGTGGTTGAGCCGTTTCTAACACCAAGTCCGAGCGATATTTCCCGTCACGGTGAGACGATTTCGCAGCGCTATGCCAAATCCAAAGCTCTACAGGACGCCAAGGATGCGGCATTTGAGGCACAACATCCCGTTATTTCCACCGGTGCGGAACTTGGAGGCGGTGTCGCAGCCACGTTACCGCTCGCCGCTACGGCCACCGGTGCCAAACTGTTGGGATTGACCGGATCGGTTCCGGGAATGGTGACTCGCGGCGCGCTTTCTGGTGGTGCAATCAATGCGGCCGATGCTGCTGTGCGAGGAAATGACCCTCTCGCGGCTGCAGAAGCCGGGGCGGCCATCAATGCAGTGCTTCCAGTGGCGGCGCGTGGCGCTGGAAAACTGGTTCGTGGCATTCGCGATCAATTCACACCTCCATCGACCGTGCCGACGCGAACCATTGATGTGAACGGTATCAAAGTTCCGGTTTCCGAGGCCGATGTGTCAGGAGATGCGGCCCAAAGCGCTGAGGAACAGATTATTCAGCGCGGCGGCCGCGGAGATGAAGCCCAAAAGATCGCTCTTGAGCAAAGCGGCCCGCGTTGCTGCTCAGGCGGCCAAGGAAGCCCAAGTCGTCAATGAGGGTCAGAACATCCGCTCAGCAATCGGCGGTACACCACAGGCACCCGCTGATGCGGCTGAAGCACTTTCAACGAGCTTGGAGAACGCCCGCAATGCGGCTCGGGCTACAACGAGGGCTGCCTACAAGGATGTAGCAGAGACGCCAGGTGAGTTTGCATCTGGCGCGGCCAAGGGCTTCGGTCAGGAAATTCGGCAAGGTCTTTCATCGGGAGACAATCCGGTTCTGGTCGATACCATAACCACGCCAAAGACGGCTCGTGCACTGGAAATCATTGATCAGAACATGGGAGCGACGGGGCCACACAATCTTGCGGCCCCAGCCGGTACCCCTGCGGCGGCTCCTATGGCGCCCACGTCGCCAACCCTGCCGGCGTGGGCGCAAGGCGTTATCGATAAGGGCGGCCCCGCTGCAGATAAGCTGAAGGCCGCATTGGCAAAATCTGGTGTGGCGCATGAGGCAGCGTCTGCTGCTCCGGTCGCCGCTCCAGAAGTGGGCACCGGTTTTACGTTCCAAGACGTTGAGAACGTCCGCAAGCAACTTGTGAGCCTGCGGAATGATGCGCGGCGGGCGATGCTGTCGGGTGGTTCGGAATCTGATTTCCGAGGCATGAACCGGACCATCGATCAGTTCGAAAACGGCGTTGAGAATATGGTTCAGTCCGGCAAGTTCTCCGGAGATCCTTCAGTGCTGGCCAAGCAGAAAGCAGCAAGGGCGGCACACGCCGATTATCGTGCAAAGTTCACCAAGCGAGGACCGGGCGATGATGTCGGGGCTGCGGTTGAGAAAATCCTTGGACGGTACACAGACACAAAAGCGACGCCGGACCAGATTGTGCAGATGGCCTATGGTTCTGCTGTGTCGCCCGGTGGAGCAATGCCAACCCGAATTGCCCAACGTATTCAAACCGTGTTCGGCAAGGATTCCGAAGAGTGGAAGGCTTACAAGCAGGGGCTGATTTCGCACGTCATGGGTGCGGCTGATCTCGCGCCTGAAGCTCGTGCGGCTCGAATTGAGAATTTCCTTGATGGCACCAAGGGCCGTGGATTGGCGCGGATTGCGTTTTCTCCGGGAGATCGTGCGTCGCTGGCCAGCCACGCCGCAAGCCTTCGCGGCCTCTCGACGGAAGCGCCGAAAACCCAAGTTGCTCGCGTGATGGCGCGGATTTCCGGTGCCGATGGTGGCCCACCAGCATCCTCCGGTGAGATCGTAGATTGGCTATTCAGTCGGACTGGAGCGGGCAACAAAGGTATTTCGGTTCAATTGGCGAGCGAACTCAAATCGCGGCTATCGCCTGACGGATGGACCGCAATCCGGCAGGGCATGTGGCAGAAATTAACCAATGCGGGCGAAGGAAAAATCCAGTTCGAGGCCCAAGCGTTATCTCAACGGCTTCATGAATTTCTGAATGAAAGCGGCAAGACATTGTCTCAGGTGCTCTATACGCCAGCCGAGCTTGCTCAGATGAAAACCATTGCGGGAGCGTATAAGCAAATGATCCCCGCCAAGGGCACAACAAATCCCAGCGGGACGGCTCCGATGCTGGCGAAGATTGCCGGTCGCGCGCAACATACATTGTTGCCGTTACTGGGCTTCTCGCATGGCGGATTGCCAGGTGCTGCACTTGGCGTTGCCGTCGATCGCGGACTAGGAGCGGTTGCGAATGCGCGGAATGTGAAGGATGCGGCGAAACGATTCTACGGCGTTGCGCCGAAATCGGCTTCGCCATCGAGCATACTTCCGGGTATTCTCACGCAAGGCGTGACGCCGACGTTGTTGAATCAGTCGTCATCGAGGTAATGCGCGGCTCCGAGTGAGGCTGCGATAATCCCGAAGGTGAGCAGCAGACCACCCCAGACGAAAATCGGAACTGCTGTCCGGCGTAACGAGTAGACGACGAAGAACAGAATTGCGACGCCAAGCAGTGACAGGAGACGGCGAAAGATGGATGGCCAGACGATCATGCGAGGGCTCATTGAGCGGGGACTTTCTCCAGTGCAGGCGGCTGCACTGGCTGGGCATTCCATGCAAGAGTCAGGGGGAAATCCCGCAGATGTCAATCCGAAAGAGGACGCCCACGGACTTTTGAACTGGCGATTGGATCGTTGGCAAGGCTTGCAGGACTTCGCCAAGGCGCGCGGACTTCCTGCTACCGATCCAAATGCACAGATGGATTTCATGGTGCATGAGTTGCACGGTCCTGAGGCCAAAGCTAGTGCGGGATTTCTGGCAGCCACCGATTTGCCGAGTGCGAGTGCGGCGCTGAAGCCATTTATAAGATTCGGTGACAATTCGGCAGGAACCAGGCTGGCCAATGCGCAGGGCATTCTCGCGCAATTCCAGCCGCAGGGACAGATGGCTGCGACACCTGCAGCGCCAGTCAATCCGGCGACCATGATGGCGGCGGCGACGCAGAACGCCGGCGGACAAGGCGTCGATCCCGGCATCATGGCCGCGCTGAAACAAATCCAAGGCGCGCCAGATGCTCCCGCGCCTCAGATGCAGTCGTTGTCGATTGCGCCATCAATTCCGGTCGGGCTACAACGAGCAAGAGAACTCGTCGCAGCGATGCAGAGGAATCAATTGGGATGAAAAAGGAAGTCCTAAAGTTTGTTGTTCTAGCATTGCTGGCGATCGGGGGCGGTCCTGCGATGGCAGCATATTGGCAGTGGTCGCTTACTGCTGCGTCCAATGCAACGAGCGACCCCAGCATCAATTGGGCCGAAGGAATGTCGCCATCGTCGGTGAACGATTCTGCCCGAGCGATGATGGCCAGAAGCGCCGAAGAACGGGATGACGTTTCCGGTAAACTTGTTACTGCTGGCACATCAACGGCCTATACGCTGACAACGAATCAAGGTCTGCAAACCCCAACGCCTGTAGATGGTCAACTGATCGCATTCACGATGAGCGTGACGAACGGCGTAGCACCAACACTCGCGGTCGATGGCGGAACGGCATTGCCAATTCAGACGGCGCCTAGTGTGGCCGTTGGTGCGGCGACGCTAATCTCTGGAACGCCGTACACAGTGAAATATTCGCTGTCTGCCGCAGCGTGGGTTCTGCGCAATTTCTACGGCAATCCGTTTGTGATCCCGATTGGCGCGATGTTGCCTTACACCGGCACAACCGTACCGAACGCGAATTTCGTCATGCCGGTCGGACAGGCAATATCTCGCACGACTTATGCGGCATATTTTGCGCTGGTAGGCACCACATTCGGCGCTGGTGACGGCGTGACGACCTTTAATGTTCCGGATATGCGCGGGCGTATTCCTGCCGGTTTGGACGCGATGGCGGGCTCGGCGAATGCTGGACGGCTGGCCAACGTCATCGCTGGCGGCTCGGCAGGAACGGGCAATGTTGGCGGTAGTCAGCAATTTACATTGCTCACGGGTCATCTGCCTCCATACACGCCGGCAGGTGGCATTGCTGTGACCGGTACGGTCGGCATTTCTGGCACGGGAGTTCCAAATGCCAATTGGAACGCTTCGGGAGGATCGCGGACATTGCAACAGCTTGTGGCCTATCCCACCGGGAATCTCGATAACGTCCTTTATACGCTAAATGCTGCGGGATCGTTTAGCGGTACCCCGCAGGGCGGCGTCAGTTCGCCGCTGACAACGACGCAGCCGACTATGGTAGTCGCGTATATCTTGAGGATTTTCTGAGAATGACGATCATTCGCACCGATCTGCGCAATACCAGAGAGGCCGCTCACGAAATCCGCTCGCAATCTTTCGGAGCGATCACGGCTGTCGATGTTCAAAGCGCATTGGAGCAAATCACAACGACACCTAAATCGATTTCCCCGACCAATATCAGTTCGGTCAATTCGCCTTATGCCGTCTTGGTTTCGGACACGCTCTTGCTTGTGGATACGGCTGGAGGAGCGGTGACGATCAATCTGCCTGCGCAGATATCGCGAGGCGGCGTTCCGTTGACGATCAAGGATTCAACGGGGCACAATCCGATTTCCGTGGTTCCTATCGCAGGGGAGACGATCGACCTGACGTTCACTAACGCTGCACCTTATCTGATTGATTCGAATTTCGGCGCGGCACGGTTCGGTCCGGAGACCGGGGGATATTTCATCGATGCCTAAATGGCTCGCAGCGCTGTTCCTTGTTGCTTCAGTCTCAAGTGCTGGCGCGCAAGCCCAACTTGGAGCCGGTCAGCTTTGGGCCAACGACACCAATGCAACGCGGAATGCGCGGGCCACAAATCTCTCGCCATATCTTGATCAAGCTTTGAATGCGAACCAAGGTTCAATTCCGAATCGTGGCGCGTCGCTGTGGGCGGCGACACGTACACCCGTACTTGGCCTGGCAGGGACGGCCGTTGGCTCGCTTGGATTTGAGAACGCAACATCGGGACGTGTGACGCTTTCCCCGGTTGTCGGGGTTTTGGGATCGACCGCAATCGGCATTCCGGGAGCGTCTGGCACATTGGCCGTAAGCGCATCATCGCCAATTGTCCTGAATGCGACCACGGGAAATCTGACATGTCCGACTTGCGGGCTGACTTCTGGCGCGGCGCTGACAAAGACCGATGATACTAATGTCACACTGACGCTTGGCGGTTCCCCAAGCACCGCATTGGTCAATGCCGCGTCGCTTACGCTGGGCTGGACTGGAAATCTCTCTCTAGCGCGGGGAGGTTCGAATGCAGCATTGACCGCTTCAAATGGTGGCTTGGTTTATTCCACAGCTAGCGCATTTGCGATTTTGAACGGTACGGCGACCGCTAACCAAGTGCCGTTATCTGGCTCAAGCACAACCCCATCATGGTCGACGGCGACTTATCCGGCGACGGCTGCAGCTGGCACATTATTGGCTGCGGCTTCGTCCAATACGATCACTGCGACGGCAACGCCGACGCTTGGGGCAAACGGAGGAACCGGCGGTCAGGTTACATTTAACGGTTCAACATCGGGGAGCGTTGCGCTTCGTGTGGCCGCGGCTGCCGGCACCAGCACCGTTTTCCAATTACCGGCGACCAATGGCACAAATGGTTATTTGCTGCAAACTGACGGGGCTGGAAATACGACTTGGGTCGTGTCGGCTGGCGGCGGAAACGTCTCGAATACGGGCACGCCGACATCTGGACAAATCGCAGTTTGGACCAATGCAACGACTATTCAGGGCGTCTCGATCGGCACGACAGCTACAAACATTCTTGGTGCCGACGTTAATCTAAACAATACGAGCACTTTCTTTGATGGTCCGAGCTGCGCGCAGGGAACATCTGGAACATGGCTCGTGGCAGGTCAAATCCTTTTATCGGATAGCGGTGGAGCGTCTGCTATGACTGTCAAGTTATGGGATGGTACGACGGTTATCGCGAGCACAATAACAGCGACCGTTGCTGGTACTAACTTGCCGATTTCTATTTCTGGAATCCTGGCATCGCCAGCAGCTAATATAAAAATCTCCGTCCAGGATTTGACCAGGACGACAGGAAAAATACTTTTCAATGGTTCTGGGTTGTCGAAGGATTCAATACTTTCCTGCGTCAGGATTTCGTAAAGGAAATAGGATGACAACGCTTGTGGTTCTAATCGGCGGAAAAACCTATCGCATGGGAATACAGGGCGAGCCAGTGCGACAAATCCAGCTTGCGCTTGGACGGCTCGGTTATCCATTGAGTGGTACAGGATATTTTGGCCCGGCCACGGATACAGCGATCACATCATTCCAGAAACGCGCTGGCTTGGTAGCCGATGGCGAGGTTGGACCAAAGACGGCGGCGAAGATCGACGAAGCGTCTTATGGCAAGGTTCCTGCGGTCACCGAAGCACCTCGGAGCGAGATTACTCGGCCATTGTGGGTTGAGGCCGGACTGAAACTAATTGGTCTGCATGAAGGTCCGGGCGCGAAAGACAATCCTGTCATCATCGATTGGGCTGAAGAAGAAGGCGGCGAGATTGCCAAGGAACACGATCATGGCTCGATACCTTGGTGCGCGTTACTCCAGAATCACATTCTGACCTGCGCCGGACTTAAAGGAACTGGAACGCTGTGGGCGCTCGATTTCGCTGGAAAATGGCCATCCATCCAACTCGTCGGACCAGCGGTAGGAGCTATTGCGCCGATGGTGCGTTCCGGCGGTGGGCATGTTATTTGCGTGGTTGGCCGAGATCAGCACGGCAACATCATGGGTTTGGGCGGAAACCAATCCGATCAGGTTTCCATTGTTCCATTCTCGCGAAGCCGGCTTAACAAGGGATTTTGGTGGCCGAAAGGCATCACTTTACCAACAACCACAAGTTTTGAGGCTTTACCGATAGTTCAGTCTGATGGAAAAGTATCCTCGCGCGAATCATAGGAAATTCAAATGACCATCACCCCGATCCAATGGATGCTAATCACGATCGCCGCGCTCGGCGCCATCAGTGGTGGCGTGGCTCAGATGACTGATCTCTTTGGTCCTTTACTCGCCAAGGACATCGCGTCTGCAGCGTCCTTTGCATCCTCGATCATCTCGGCGATATTGATGCCATTGACCGGACAGAGCGCCCAAATCAAGACGGTTCTGGCGATGCCTGGTGTCGATAGCTTGCAAGTCAATCGGCTGGCCAACCCCGTTCTGGCCGCAATTGCGGTCGACCCGGCCCAAGAGAAGATCGATGCCATCCCATCCGACAAGGCGCAAGTTGCCGCAACCGCAAAGGCCGCATGATGCGAAACATTCTCCGGATATTTCCGCTTCTGATTCTTCTGGGGGGCTGTGCCGAGCTTTCCGCCGCGCGGCAGGCTTATACCGCCGCCACCGAAACACAGGTTCCAGCGTCTTATGTTCTTGCGGCCGGCAATTCGTTCGTGCTGCTTGAAACGGCAGGAACATCTTATCTGATCTTCTGCAAGGCCAATCTGAGTGATCCACGATGCTCGGCCGACAATCGACGCGCGGTCATCCAGAACACGCGCAAGGGGCGATCAGCGCTCAACTCGTTGAAGGTCATCATTGCCTCGACACCGACCGCATCGGCGTCGGTCTATAACGTGCTTGTGGCCGCTATCAGCGGATTGCAAGCATCGCCTGCTCCTACATTCGGAGGTCAGTAATGGAAAGCGCAATTCTCGCCATTCTCTCGCTGATTGAGAGCTTCCTGCCGCAGCTTGCCACCGTGGCAAATGCGGGCTCTCTGATCGAAAAGATTATCAATGTCCTCGAACAATGGCTGCCGATCATCGTGAAGGAAGGCCCGGTCGTTTATCAGTCCGTAACCGGCGTGATCAACGCGCTATCGCAGGACAAGAGCACGACGCCAGAACAGCTTGATCGGCTCAACCAGTTGCAGGCCAAGGCAGATACGGATTTCGAAGCCGCGGCGAAGGACGTTGACCCCGACGCTTCCTGAAAGTTGCGTTCGGATTTGAACACAAGAAGAGGGTTCTGGTAATAACATGCCGCCGGAACTGCTTGAAATCCTGCGGTCTGGCGGAGCAGCGCTTGCGCCATTTCTCGGCTTCTTGTGGTGGCTTGAACGCACGGAACGCAGGGAATTGAGCGAAAAGCTTGCCATGATGGGCCGCGATACCATCGTAGCCGCATCTGAAACAAAGGCGGCTCTCACAACTCTTGGAAATATCTTGAATGGCTCTAGCGGACGCCCTTGAGATGAGTCCTTTGTCGCGGCTTGTGAACAGGCTTTTAGGTTGGCCTCTCCCACGCGATATTTCTGATGAAGTTCACGATCAGGTCGCTGAATTACACGCCGTCGCCAGCAGCGTGAACCGCCAATTGCAGATCTACCAGGCATCCCCCGATCCGTTTGCGGCACTCATTGCCGATATCTATACACAACGGCAACTTCGAGATGTCTGGCGCGGGATGGAATGAGATCGGCGGTCATTCTTGAAATCGTCAACGGCGCGTGGACAATTCTCACGGCGCTGTTTGTTATATTTCTCGCCTATCATTTATGGTGCGAGGGGCAACGTCGTCGGTTCTCAACCGACGAATGGTTTGGGCCTTTTCCTCTCGGAATGCAGGTCGCCGTTGCGCTTTTGGTGGCGGATATCGGAACCGTGATTAGCCGAGGTGCCGCATGGTCATGGTTCCTGACAACGGAAGCAAGAGGCCCAATTGAAGGTATTGTCGGCAGCCTTCTAGTCATTGGCTCTTTCATCGCGGCGATCGGCATTCTCTGCCAAATCAGAATTTTCTCAAAGGGCTACTTTGGAAATGCGCCATGGATATTGGCTGCGGTGATGTCAATCATTTACGTTGTATTGGCGTGGATGCATTATTTTCTCTAAGCTAGAGAAGATGGGAAGAAAGATTCATCCGCTGGTCGACGAACTCCGAAAAATTAGAAAATTGGAGGGCGTATCGCAATGCGAGCTTGCTGCGAGAGTGGGGTATTGCCGTGGCGTATTAAATGCGATCGAGACCGGCCGACGCATGCCGCGTGATATCAAGATGCTCGTTGATTGGGCACAGTCGCTCGGCTGGGATATTGCGCTGGTTCCAAAGCAGCGGAACTTATAAGACCAGAACAGCGTTTCTTCTATTCTGGAGGGCGTCGCCATGCTGGTTCAAATGGCAATTCAGCTCTTGTGGCTCTTGATTTACGGGATCATCTTTGCTGGCGTCGTCTGGCTGGTTTTGTATGGGATCAAGACGTTCATCACGCCAATACCTGGCCGGCTTGAGCAGGGCGTTTGGTTTATCGTGCTGATTTTGATCATCATCGCGCTGCTGACCATTTTTGTCGGAGGAGGCGGAGCGGGGATAACGCATCCGCCCTTTCTTGGACGGTAAACAATCGCAAGTCGATCCGTTGCCTCCGGTGCCGCCAGCGCCTTCTAATATCTGCAAGAATTGTTAGGAGAACGATAAACCCACTTCGACCAAACGTGCGCACCTTCCCATGCGCCAGCTTCTTTACATTCTAGCCATTCCAGCCAAGTCCATCGCGTCCCACCGCGCAACTTATTTCCAACCTCAATAGGTCTCCAAGCAAAGTAAGAACGCCATTCATTTGAATTTGGACGCAGCTTCATGGGGCCGTCCTCACTTACGCCAATCGATTCATCGGCATTGTTGCGGTTCCAACGGTCCGTTTCAGCGCAACTTCATCGTCCGGCTCCATTTCCTGATCCGTCGCGACGACTGCCGCCTCTTGTGATGCCCGGATAGCGGTTTCCTTGGCACTGGCAATCGCCGCCTGGATTGTATCGAGTTGCCCGACGAGCTTCATCGTGTGGGCCAGCCACATATTGGCGCGCGCGCGTTCCTGTGCCGTCACCGATTTTTGCGCATCCAACTCGCGGGCCAGAACCTGCGCCATGTTGGATGCCTGGTTGAGTTGTTCCTTGATGGAGCGGTTCTCATCCTGCGAGAGCATCAATTCGCGCTGCATGTGATCGTGATCAGCGAGAAATTGCTCTGCCGAACTGCGGCCGTTCAATGGGGCTATGGCGTTCATGTGGTTTCCGTTCCTCTGGCGATGGCGCGAATGCGTCTGGCTAAATCCTGTAGTTCTGATTCCTTGTCGTCGGTGCGGGCGAGTCGGGCGCGCTCGCTGAGTTCGGCGGCGAGTTTTTCCAATGCGATGCTGATGCTTTTTTCATGAGAATGAGGATCGTATTCAATCGCACGAATAGCGGCGGCAATCTTGGTGCGGACATCGATCACAGCCTTGTCGATTTCTGTCTCAGACGGCCCGATGGCGGCCCACGGATCAGCGATCTTTGCGGCTTGCTCGCGAATGTTCACTTGGGCCGGCCCGATCAACGGCGTTCCGTCGCGAACGTAAAGCCCTTGATACTCAGTACTGATTTCATAGGCCGCTGTGCGGGCCTGATCATCATCGTTGAACAGCCGCCATTCGGTAGCTGAAACCTTGTCGTCGATCACACGAGGCACGCGAAACGCGACCGGACGCTTGATGAATTGTCCTTTGGCAGGAATGCCAACGTCGCGCGCATCGATCAGGCAGAGGTCGTGTTTCATCAACGCATATTCGAGTTGGTTGCGCCCTAGCCGGCCATCGCCATTGTTAATGGCGTCGTCGTAAACCTCCATCAAGGCATCAAGTAAATCTTCGGATGGTTTTGCAGTCATGCAAATTCAAGCTCCTCTGCGGCCGTGTCGCAGAAGGGCGAACAGTCGATCACTAGCTCGTCTTTCTGCTTGCCGGTTGTCGGTCTGAGTTCATCGAGGAAAACGCGCTCACCGTCCTGCTTAATCAGGCGCGTGCCAAGCTCGCGTGAGAGCTTCGCCATCCGATCGCACTGGGCCGGGAAGTGCTTGCGGATCATGTTCCAATAGCCAGCGCCGCCCTTTGGGCAGCCGATGCAATTGTTGTTGTCGAAGCCCAGCAGGTACATCGCGGGCAGTTCGATGCCGGCTGCGCGGACCAAGGCGTGACAATCCGCCTTGCGTAGCTTCGCCTCCCGCAGCGGAAATTCTAGCGACAACTCGAAATTGGTCTCCGCGAGACGGTCAGCGCGCTTCGGATCAGTGCCATCGATCGCGTAGCCGAAAATGTGGAGATCGTCTGGACGCTGGAACCCGTAGCGCACGGCCTTTTTCAGATGCGAGGTACAGGGCGCGCCCTTGATCCCGGCGATGTAGCGTCGGTCCTCCCACACGTCCCAGGTGTCGGCGTATTCTTTGCTGCGCAGTTCGATGATCGGCTGATTAAACCAACGCACACAGTCAGCTGCAAAGCGCTCGTTGTCGGGATGCTCGCTGGGGATAACGATGCGGGCGACAATAACCTCCCGAGTGTCGCGATACTTGTGCAACGCCAAGGCTGTTGCGACCGCGCTGGTATCGCCGCACGAGAACCAGCAAACCACGCGACCGGCCTGCGCGGTCTCCGACTTTGAATGGGCGGTCATACCAAATCCTCCATCTCGATCGGCTCGACTTCGATTTCCATCATGCCGGTGCCTTCGCAGATACTACATGGGCCGCAGTCGCGCTCGTCTTCATATTGGCCGCAATAAATGCGCCCCTCACTGCCGCAGGATTCACATAGCACAAAGCGAATATCCGGATCAGGCTCAGATATATTGATCAAGCTTTCCTCCAATACATCGTCCAAATCGCGCGCTTGTCCTTGTTGAATTTGCCTTTAGCCGCGAGCACTGAGAGTTGCGTCCGAATCGTATTATAGGCGTAAATCTCGACTGCGGCGTAAGCCTCTCGCACCGTGAACCATTGGCCTACGGGCGTTTTCTCCAGGATCAGCGCTTGAATGCGTTCATGAGAGTGCTGTCGCGCAATGGCTTGACGTGCCGCCATCGCTTGCCCCTCCCGCGCTGTAGAATTGCGATGATCGTCCATCTCGATACGCCATATTGTTCCGCGACGCGCTTTTTCCATCCCGAGTGATGCTGCTTGATGCCCTTTCGTTTGGCGATTTTCTTGTCCATCCGGCCCAGGAATTTGATGAACGCGACTTGCTGCGCTGTCAGCTTGATAGTTGCGTGCTCGCGGAGATTTGCGAGTTGGCGCTGGTCTGCGGATTTCTTGCGCGCCATCGGTCATTCGATTTCCTTCAGAAGCGATTCGGGATCGACGTCTAGCAGGTTGCCGAGCACGACGAGGGCGCGCTTTTCAAAGCGCTGATAAGTCGTCGCATCCATTGAGGCGAAATTTATTGATTTCGGCAACATGACGATTTCACCTTTCGCGGTGACGACCTGCCGAACGTGAAAACAGGCGATTTTTATCACGTCCAAGAGCGTATCCACGTCGTCATATTGAGGCAAGTTCTCGACGGCTTTCTGTAGTATCGCAAAGAACCTTCGATGCTGAGGAACGGAACGCGGTTTCCGGTAGCTGAATAAAATCTCTCGATTCTCGGGCAGCGATTGAAGCCATTCCTCAGCGAATTGATCGGCCGGGACTAGCGTATTTCCTCTGCGTAAAAAGCCCCGACCTTCTAAATCGGACATTAGCCCCCGAGCCTCTTTTCGGTATCCCGGATCATGCCTTGAAGCGCAGACTTATCGCCGGGAAAGTCCAATTTCGCCATGATCGGCTCGATAACGCTGAGAAGTACCTGATCAAGGTCATCGTCAGGCGTGACGGCAGCAAGTTCTTCGCGAGCCTGCTTCAACAGTTCTTCGGGATCGACCGTATCCTTGGCTTTTACAGCTTTGTCTGCATTGCTTGGCCGGCCGCGTTTCTTGGGTTCGGTCGCCGCCTTTTCACGGAATGACGCAAGCAGCCGCTCGGTTTCTGCCTTGACCTGCGCGTATTGCGGTGCCGCGCGCTGAGCCAGCAAATCGAGCCGCTGTTGATTGGCGTCGACCCAGGCAAAGATTGTTTTGCTGTCGGTCGATGTTCGGAGTGCGGCGAGATAGTTCTTGCTCCATTCATCGGCGCCGTTGCCGTTGATCAGACGCGGCGTGGCGTCTGGCGCTGCGGTTTCCTGAAAGTCCGCTGGCGGCTCACCGGAGGATTGCTGTTCACTGGCCACCGACTCTGTTGTCTGCTCTGGATGATCTTTCGGTTGCTCTTTTGCGATCTGCCGGCGCGGCGGGCCAGCATCGCGCGGTGTAACATCGACAGCATTTCCGCTTTCGGCAATCGTGCGGCCTTCGTCTTCATCATAGACGCCAGAGAAACCGAAAGCGTAGCGTGCGGCTTGAATCATCGCCTTATGGCGCAGCATGCGATGCTTCATTTTCCATGGATCGGTGTTACGCTTGCATTCGTCCAGATACTCGGTGACGACGACCGGATGAGTGCGGTCTTTGCGATACATGCGGCAGGTGCAGGATACGAGCTCGCCGTTGTCGTCGTGGTCCATTTCGAAATCGAAGCCATCGCACTTGCCGTGCGAGTTGACGAGATTCACCCAACCGTCAATTGAAACGATCGGCACGATGCCGCCACCGCGTCCAGCGAAAGCGTAAATCTCTTTTGTCAACGGGTTGAGGCTGTATTCCTTGGCGACCAGCAAGAATGCGGCAAACTCCTCAGGCTTGCAATTGACGAGCCCGCAGGTAGCTTTGACGGTCCGGGTAAACTCCTCGACGTTCAAGGCGTAGCGGTCCGCCATGTAATCAAGCAGCATCATCTTCGGTTCGGCTTTGACGAGGGCGTTCATTTTCACTTTCCCTGAAATCTGATGCTGCCGATTATGCGCCAAGTCGTGGCGGATGTAAACGGCGAGTTGACATTATTTCTGCAGGACGGGCAGAGTTCCCATTTCCTTCACGCCAACTAGAATTGACGGCGGGAGCGGTATGGTTTCTTTCGTTGGCCGCCACAGGTGCAAACAGAACTGATGATTATTGACGTATGTCGATTCCGGAGGGTGTAGCTGCATTACGCATTCTTCCGGCTCCCAAAACAGGTTTTTGACGAAACACATTTCTTGCCAGTTTGGAGATCGGCGTTGCGTCGAGATTGAGACGTGCTCCCAACCTGTTTCGTCGCCACCGCTAGCGATGATCTTCAATTCACAGCCGCAGGGACCATGGATAAAGAATGCGCCATATGATCCCCACGACGGATCGCTTCCGTAATCACCTTCGCGAACACGTCCATCTTCTAATTTGGCTGGCAATTCCTTACGCATTTTTCACCGGTGGATTGGCCGCATAATGAACTTCAGGCGTTAAATCAGCACCAACCGCTGTGAGATGGCGGAATATCTCCAATGCAGCATGGGCGTCGGATTGCGCCTTGTGAGCTTCGTGATGGCCAAGCTTCAGGAACTCGCGGGCTTCAGCCAGCGATGGCCAGCCTTTCTTTCCGGAGGCCTTCGGAATGAAACCGTTGGCCTTCCGCATGACGCAGACGTTTTTGGTTTGCTCAAACAGATCATCCAGCCCGGCGCGGCGGAGTTCGCCACGCATAGTTTTGCAATCATGCTGAGCGTTGAACGCGACAATAGCGCGGCCTTCAAGAATGGCATTTTGGTATTCGCTCAGGACTTCGCTGATCGGAAAACCTTTCTCGTTGAGAAAATCCGTCGTGAGGCCGTTAATGGCCGAAGCCTCTGGCGTCATTTCCCAGCCATCCGGACGAACGTAACCCGCATATTCGGCTTCGATTTCAAGCTTGTCGTTGACCAATATCATAGCCAGTTCGGCAAGCCGCGGCTGACCTTCGGCGTCTGCGGGTTTTTTGAAATCAAAAAGGCCATTCGTCTCCGTGTCGATAATGGCAAACATGATGGTTCCTATTTGATGGCGGATTTCTTTTCGACCGTGATGCCAGGTACATCGATATTGGCGTCGACGGCCGCCTTGGCGAGCACCTGCAGGACTTCGATCAGCGCTGGCGCCATCCGGAAATGACGGTAAACCGCATCTTGGTCAACGATTGTCACCAAATTCTTGGTGCCGACATGTGCCGCGCGGCCGCTACCGCCCCTGATTTGAGCCGAAGGCGCAGGCGTGGGATTAACCGGCGCGTCGCGGAGAAAGGACGGCTCTGCGTCCAGCTCACTGGCGGCCTTCTCTGCGGCTTTACGGGCTATCTCGCGTTTGGCGTCCTCCCATCGTTCGAGTTGGGAACGGATCGCATTGGCGCCGCCCTTGGCCGATTCGACCAGCGGGTTCCACTCGCCATTGACTTGTCGCTGGGCGTCAATATGAGGCTGAACCAGCGCCTTGCGGTCCCTGTCGGCCTTCCCTGCGATCTCCGTCAGCTTTGAACGCAATGACTGCGCCTTGGCGGACATAACGTCATCATTGATTGCAGCGTAATCGGAGACGCCAGCAAGCAGGATATCGATATCCTTGCGATAGGTTTCGAGTGGAGAGACCTCTGGCGGCAGGTTGTGGGTGCGTGTTGGTTTTATTTCGGCCATTTGATGACCATCGCGCTCAAACTGGCGTACAACTTCATAGCCATCTGGAGGAATATAACCGCGCGGGATCGGGCGATCGCCAACCGGCGTAGCATGCCCGTTCTCGCCGAATTCTTTCGGATGTGACCAATTAAGTGTTGCGCCAGCGTGTGCCCGCAAAGCGGCGTCCTGGCGTTTGAGGCTCACATGCTCGTCGGGCCATGTGCCATGTTCGATGAAATGCCAGTAAGTATCAGCGCTGATCGGTCGCTTGCTGGCATACGGCCAAATCTCAACTGCACGATCATGATCAATGTCACGGCCATTGATTTGGCAACGCAATGCACCATCGTTCGAATCATACCAGAACGCCGCGGCTTCAGCCGTCTTGTCCTTCCGTTGGTTACGATAAAAACCCGCCTTCGGATCATTGGCGTCGATTGGTCCGCGCTCGCCTTTCAGTGCAGCATCGTGCCAGTCGAATGAACGGTCGATGTCAGTCATTTCAGCCCAAGCTCCGAATTGAGGTCGATTAGGATCGGCCAAGTTACAAGTGCGTCCGGGTGAAAAGTGTCCCGGTGCAACTCGTCGCCAACAAACCAGACGACCGGAACGTATCCATCTTCGCGTGTCCACTCGATTACCATGGCAGGTCCACCGGACTTTAGCTGCACGACAGATGCTTCCGGGAAACGTTTCTTGAGGGCTTTCATATCATCTGTATTATTCACGTGATCACCGTTTTGGATTTGCGCCGTTTGTAGACAACTGGATATTGCCGAATGTCACCGCGGCAGATCGGCGAGAGCTGCGTTCGTGTGCCGCCTTGAAGCATCATCAGCGCAGGCATGTTGTGGATCATTCCGCTTTCCGGCATGCGCAGGAAGCCGGTGCCACATTTTTCGCACAGCATAACTATTTTCGGCGGCTTCTCGTCGCTCATTCGTTGTTCTCAAACTGCTCGCTGCACCATTTGCACCACTGCATATGAACCAGCAGTGGGACGAAGAAGTTCGGAATGACGTAAACACCCATCGCGTCGCGCCGCGTTTCGTCCTGTCCACGTTCTATGACACTGGCCTTCAGCAGCGCGTCGATGCTGCGCCATCCGCAAGCGGGATGCTGATTGATAGCGATCCGCTCAAAAGCGGCGATCTGCGGTTTTGTCATGCCGGCGCACGGATGCTTGGTCATGACCACCAACTTTTGCCGGGAAACTTCTCAAACGGCCGTGACTGGATTCGGGCGCGCTCCGATTTTGGCTTGCGCGGCTTCACAATCTTGCGCGCCTGAGGTTTGCCGCCAGTGCCGCCATAGGTCGCATAGTAGCGTTTGCAGAGCGCAAAAACGTCATAAACGCCGTGGTCGTACCACCATCCGAGTTCGTCGCCGTGGGCGTGCTGACGCATATGGCAGCCGTGGTGCAAAGGTACAGCCCACCTGTCATCCGGCTTGCGGCCGAGGCCGGTCAATGGCTTGTATTTCAACGCACCAGAACGCACGTGGGCCGGGTCGCACGGTGTCCGGGCGCAACCACAGGCGCAGGGTTGCATGCGCAGCCATGCCAGATAGCCCGGATCAAGAAGCCGTGGAGTGCGTGCATTCATGTCGCCACCATCGCCAGCACGAAGCCGAACACGAGCAGTAATTCGGCCACGACGATTCCGATAAACGACATAAGGATGACCTTCATTGCGTCCCCAGTTCTGTGAGCGCGTCGCGCGCCTCACGTTTCGGGTAGCGCAGAATTTCCAGCGACAGCAGATAGGCATCATCGCCGATGATTTGCTTGCGCCAGCAGTCGTCGAAATGGCGCTTGCGGGCCTCGCGGTCGGATTGGTAATCGGGATCGCGGCGGTCAAGCATTAGGATCTTTGAAATATCCATAAACACATCGCGTTCCATTTCGTGAGGAATCGTAAGTATCGCGCAAAACACCGTCAACAAAGGCGACGTAATGCCTGCTAAGAAAGAGAACCAATCTTCCGGGTGGAAGCTCGGCAGCAGTAACATGAACCTTACAACCCGATCCGATGAACATTGTTGGGACCCATTGCCACCCAAGTGCCGTCAAGTAACTTCTGCGAAACCTTGTTGATGGCGTCGTAAATTTCTTGGTAGGGCCTCCCGGTGGCTATTGCGACGGCGCGAACGCAGCAATCGCCAGTCGATCCTTTGAACCCGGCCGCCACGCGTCCTCCATCATCATATATAAAGGTTGACATTTTCGTTCTCCCCGGCCGCATTGGCCCGTTGCGATAATCCACCGTTTCACAGGATCGCAGGCTTGTCAACCGCATGTTTACATGATAATGCGTCGGCATGACAAAGACAGATGCCGCCGGCCGTGCGCTGGTCAAGGCCCGAATGAATGACAATCAACTCGCCTTGGCGCTGGGAATCAGTCGTCAGGCCGTTGGAAAATGGGGCAGTATTCCTGTCAAATTTATCCACAAAGTTGCGCAATTGACCGGCTTGCCCGTCACGCGCATCCTGCCGTCAGTTTTCAACCCTCCACAGGAGAAATCCAGCCGTGCCAAAAGCCCCAAAGTCCAAAGCCGCAAGCGCTGATACCCCTCCGAAAAAGCGCGGTCGTCCGCCAAAGGCCAAATCCGACAAGCCCGCGAAGGAACCGAAGGCCGTCACGGCCAAACAGCTGAAGGTTGATCCGGAAAAGCGGCGCCTATTCCTTATCCACAAGGAATCATTCAAGAAAGCGCAGGCCCGTCTAGCCACCGCGCAGTCCGCGATCCGCAACCTCGGCAAGACGATCAAGGGCGATGGTTTCAAGGTTTCGTCCATCAAGGACAGTATCCTGTTCGAATCGCCTGAAGGCGAGGCCCAGATCAAGGCGGAAATCGCCGATCGACTACTAACAGCGAAATACACCGGTTCGGCGTTGGGAAATCAATTGGACCTGTTCCTCGGCGATGTCGATCGGACGCCGGCTACAGACCTTGCATATGATGAAGGTGCGCGATGCTCGATGGAAAACCGGGCAGCTATTCCGCCCTATGGGCCGGAAACCGAGCAATATCGACGATTCATGGAAGGATTCCACGACGAGCAAGAGCGCATTCTGAAGGTCGGCATTGCCAAGAAGGACCAGCCCGAGCCAATCGAGACGATGGACGGCGCCGATTTTGGGGAGAAACCCGTTGCCGACGTGGCGGCGGCGCTTCCGAAAAAGGCATGGGACGATAAGCCCAAGGACGCGGGACCGCCGCGGACTGCATCTGTGACGCCCATAACAAGGGCGACACTCGGCCAGCAGCGCGAATCAGCCAAGACACCCGCCGAATCGCATTTCAAGAAACGCGAACCTGCCTCTGCGTAGCACCCCTGCAGCGGCTTAACCTCCGGGTCGGGTGAAAGCCCGACCTCTTTTTTGAGAAATGGAGCCATGAAGGGCAAAATTACCGACGAGCGGGTTCGGCAAGCTCAACAGGAAGTCCAGAACGCTCGAGCTGCCCTAATGAGTGAGTTGGACGACATCTTTGAGAATTCTAAGGAAATCAGCTGCATTCGGTTATCGCTGGCAATCGAAATGTTGATCGACGCCAAGATCAAATGGCGTTCTTGACCCAGATGGAATTACCCTACGTGACCATCACTTTGCGCGGCTCTCCCCGTGGCAAAGGTCGCCCCAGGTTCCGCGTGGTCAAGCCCCGAGGTCGCCCGCAATTCGTGACGACATACACCGATGCCGATACGGTCGAATACGAGGCCAGGCTGGCGATAGTTGGGCGGCTGGCGATGCGAGGCTTGGCTGTGCTGGACGAGCCGCTGGCGGTCGGGATTGAGGCGCTGATGCCTATTCCAGAGAGCTGGTCGAAAGCCAAGCGGGCGCTAGCGATCGAGGGTGATTTGCTGCCAGCCAGCGGAATCGATAACGACAACATCATTAAAATCGCCCAAGATTCGCTCAACAAAATCGTATGGCGCGACGATGCGCTGATCGTCTCATGGTCAGGCATCAAGCTCTATTCGCTGCAACCGATGCTAACGGTAAGGGTGTGGCGTTTTGAAAATCGGGGGACGTTGCTGTAATTCATTGTCAACTATATATTGACATGATATGCAGGCAGATGGTCGGCGCAGCGCGCGTCCGAAAGAGCAAAAATCATGACTTCGTATGACAATTTTCTCGCCAGCAAAGCGATACGGGCACAAGAGCGTGGATTAACTACGGTTCCGAAATTGGCGAGCCACCTTTTCCCGTTTCAGAAAATATGCGTTGAGTTTGCTCTACGGGCGGGCTCGGCGGGGAATTTTCTTTCGACAGGTCTTGGAAAGACTGCGTGCGAATTGGAATGGGGCGCGCATGCAGCAGAAGCGACCAATGGCAAAACATTGATTTTGGCGCCGCTCTCAGTCGGCTGGCAGATTGCCAAGGAGGGTGAGCGCTGGGGCTACAATGCGCGAGTCATCCGTGACCAATCCGAAGTCCGAGCAGGCATCAATATTTGCAATTACGATCGACTGGATAAACTTGATCCAAAGGCGTTCGGCGCGGTGGCATTGGACGAGTCAAGCATACTTAAGTCATTCAACGGAAAGACATCTTTAGCGCTGATTGAGGCTTTCTCTCAGCACCGATTTCGGTTGTCCGCCACAGCTACGCCAGCTCCGAACGACCATATGGAACTAGGTACTCAGTCCGATTTTCTTGGCATCATGCCATCGTCCGAAATGCTTATGCGATGGTTTATCAACGATACGTCCACGGCTTCGCAAGAATGGCGACTGAAGAAGCACGCAATCAATGATTTTTGGGATTGGTGCGCATCGTGGGCAAGAATGGCCGAAATGCCGTCCGATCTCGGTGGAGACGATACAGGATTTATTTTGCCGCCGATGAAAATCGTTCGGCACCGCGCCGAGGCAACTCCGATCAAAGGCTCGGACCTTTTCGGCATGGTGG
>WNFI01021094.1_pt1 | contig 30765 bp, 22 predicted proteins | sample 5400471 | NCBI WGS metagenome assembly WNFI01 (sample SAMN13153348, study PRJNA577476) | soil metagenome | isolation source: 100 cm saprolite on Douglas fir-dominated hillslope | place: USA:California | collected 2013-09-17
GTCGTCGACGAGACGTACAGCGCCATGCACATCGATGCGCAGCCCGGTGCCTATGTCGTGATCACCGTGGCCGACACCGGCGTCGGGATGACGCCGGACATTCAGGATCGCGTGTTCGAGCCCTTCTTTACAACGAAGGCCACGGGAAGCGGAACAGGCCTCGGACTCTCGACGACCTTGGCCATCGTGAAAGGCCACGGTGGCTTCATCCACGTTTACAGCGAGCCCGGACGCGGCGCCAAGTTCAAGGTGTACTTGCCCGCCAACGCCGCGGAGCGCGCCTCCGATCAGGTTTCGGCGGAGGCAACGTCCCTACGGCGCGGCAATGGCGAGATCGTGCTCGTGGCGGATGATGAACCCGGTATCCGCACCATCGCCCAGGGCACACTCGAGCGATTCGGATATCGCGTGCTGTTGGCCTCCAATGGCGCCGAGGCTGTGGCGCTCTACGCGCAGCATGCGGCGGAAGTCAGTGTGGTGTTGACGGACATGGCGATGCCGATCATGGATGGTCCGGCCACGATCCTGGCACTCAAAGCCATCAATCCGGACGTCAAGATCATCGCGTCGAGTGGGCTCGTCACGGACAACGCGCTCGCGAAGGCCATGCGCGCCGGCGTGCACCATTTCGTGCCGAAGCCTTACACGGCGGAGACGCTCCTTAGGACGCTGCATGCGATACTGAACGAGAACTGAGTCATCACGTGAGGGCTCACTTCGTCGTCAAGATTCCCCTGAGCTGGGGCAGCTTCGCGGTCACCGTCTCGTTGAGCGTCCTGACCGACTCCGTGAGATCCGCTATCGCGAAGTCGAACGTCCGCAGCTCCGCTTCGGTCGGCCCAGCCGCCCTCGATTCGAGCCCCGCGAGCAGATCGAACATCGATCCGATTGGCGCGCCGTAGCTCTCGGAGAACTGCGCATGCAGCCTCGCCACCTGCGTCCGCACCGCCTTCATCAGGCTGTCCGCGGCTGGCGCGAGCGTCCGGCCTCGCGCGAGGCTGTCGAGGTGCGTCACCTCGCTGTCGGCGGCAGCCAGTCTCCGCTTGGCTGGAACCATCTCGCGAAGCGCGGAGTCGATCCGTGCCACGATCGCCGACCGCGCCCCCATCGACCCCGGTATGCCCGGCGACCGGGGATCAACGCGGACCTCCAGCGGCTGCTCCACGCTTCCGGTCGCTGACGTCAGCCGCACGGTGTATCGACCGGCCGGCACGAGCGGCGACTTCGGCGCCCCGTAGTAGCCCGAATCCTTGGCCACCGGCACGAGCGGGAGCCATCCGCGAAGATCCCACGCCATGCGGTGCATCCCGGCGCCTCCCGCCCCGGTGAGCGTGCGCACGACGTCGCCATTCGACGCACGAATCTGAATGTGCACCGCATTGGTGTCGCCATTCTGCAGCGCGTACGTCACCAACGCGCCGAGGGGGGCGTTGGGAGCGGAGAACTTCCGGTCGCCCGGTGGAGGCAGATCGCGCCACTGGTACACATGCGTCGCCGAACGAAGTGGGAAGAGTTGCGGACCGTGCAGCCCGATAGGGCTCTCCAGCGCACTGATGTCGTCGAGCACGATCACGCTGCGGCCGTGCGTGCCGAGGAGAAGGTCATGTGTGCGCTCGTGCACGAGCACGCGATCCACCATCACAGGCGGCAGCGCGCCGCCTGGATATGTCCAGTGCTGCCCGGCGTCGAAGGACCAGTACAATCCGAACTCCGTCCCCGCAAAGAGAAGATTGCGGTTGACTGGATCTTCGGTGAGCGTCTTGATCACCACTCCGGCCGGAAAGCTGGCGATCGACCTCCACGTCGCGCCTCCGTCGCTCGTACGGAACAGATACGGCCGTATGTCGTCGTCCTCGTGTCCGTCGAAGGCGACGTACGCCACGCGTGCATCGTGACGCGACGCCACCACCTTGCTCACGCGGCGCGGCGCCGACAAACCGAACCGCGATGTGATGTCGGTCCAGTGCGCGCCGCCGTCGGTCGTCATCTGAACGTTGGCGTCGTCGGTCCCGACGAGCAGCCACCCGTCCGCCATCGGCGACTCGGCAATCGTCGTGATGTTGCCGTATTCGCTCACCCCGTCGTCACGCGACGGCGTCGTGCTGTCCCTCGTGAATGCCTCACCGAGCGGCAACGTGCGCCACTCGAGGTGGCGCGTGAGATCGGGACTCAGCTCCTGCCAGGTGGCGCCGCGATCGCTCGTCTTCAGCAGCTTGTTGCTGCCGTAATAGAGCACGTGCGGATCCTTGGGGGAGAGCAGCATCGCGGTATTCCAGTTGAACCGGTAACGCTCGCTCCGGTTCGGCGATACGGGCGTGATCCGCTTTTCCTCGCGTGTCAGCAAATCGATCACGTACCCGCGCCCGTTCTGCGAGTTGTCATATACGAGGCGCGGGTCGGTGGGATCGATCGCGACCTGAAAGCCGTCTCCGTATCCGATGAACGTCACAGCGTCGTCCGTGAGCCGCCCACGCGAGTTCGTACCGCTCGGGAACGCGAAGGTGCCATTGTCCTGGAGGCCGCCGTAGATCCAGTACGGCTGGCGATCGTCCACTGCAATGTCGTAGAACTGGCCGATCGGCAAGTTGTCGATGAAGTCCCAGTGCCGCGCGCTGTCATACGTCGCGTAGACACCGCCATCGTTACCGAGCAGCATGTGCTCCGGATGGCTCGGGTCGATCCACAACGCGTGATTGTCGGGGTGGATCTTCGCCATGCTATCGGGGACGAACGTCTTTCCGCCATCCGTGGACTGATGGACGAATGTGCCGAGCACCCAGACGTGATCGACATTTTTCGGGTCGATTCGGATCTGGCCATAGTAGCTCGGCCTGTCGCTGAGCGGGTTCTGTCGCGCCCATGTCGCACCGGCGTCGTTCGACCTGAACACGCCACCGCCCTGTCGTTGCTCCACCACCGCATACGCGACGCGCGGATCGCCGCGCGAGATCTCCACCCCGATCCGCCCGACGTTTCCGCTCGGCAAGCCACTGCTCACGCGTTGCCAGGTGTCACCGCCGTCCGTCGAGCGCCAGATCGCGCTGTTCGGGCCGCCTCCCGAGAATCCGAACGCGCGCCGCCGGCGTTGGTAACTCGCGGCCAGCAGTGTGCGACCGTCGGGTGACATCGCGACATCGGTCACGCCCGTGTTCGCGTCGACACCGAGCACCTTGTTCCAGCTCCGGCCGCCGTCACGCGTCCTGTAGAGCCCACGTTCCTCGTTCGGTCCCCACAGATGCCCCACTGCCGCCACGAAGACGATGTCGGGATCGCGCGGATCGATGACCACCCGCCCGATGCTCTGTGTCTCACGCAGCCCCATGTGCTGCCACGTCGTGCCTCCGTCGAGCGAGCGATAAACGCCGTCGCCCCACGTGGAGCTCTGCCGGTTGTTCGCCTCTCCCGTGCCGACCCACACGACGTTGGGATCGCTCGGCGCGATGGCGATGTCGCCGATGGACAACGCAGTGCTCGCCTCGTCGAAGACCGCGTCCCACGTCACGCCGTTGTTGCGCGTGCGGAATACGCCACCAGACGCCGTCCCGACGAAGATGATCCGCGGATCGCTCGGCACTGCCTCGATGTCGTCCACGCGTCCGCCAAACGAGGCCGGTCCGATCTGCCGCCAGGCCGAGTCAGGCCACGCGTGGCCAACGCTCTGCTGCGCGCCAGCGGACGACGTCGCGACTAGAGCACCGACCAATGCGACCAGAGGCGCGACGTACATCGCCGCGCACCTGACGCCTTCACGGAGCTGCACCGTCTCCCGAGATGCGCCGCGTCACCTTGCCGCTCGTATCGAGGAACTCGATCTGCGCCGCACCGGCCGAGTCCACACTGAGACGCAAACGCGGACGTCCCATCGCGTCTGCAAGATTCAGCATGGCCTGCTTCGACCGGTCGCGTCCGACGAAGACACGTAGCGCGACGAGCGGCACTCCGTTGTTGTCAGTGAGCTTCCTCATCGCCGAGTCGCGCCCGGGCCCCTCAGGCAGCTTCCGCACCGCGGCGAACCTCTCGACGAGCTGATCGATCGGAACCTCGGAGCGGTCATCGATCCGCAACCCTTGGTGCCGAACGCCGTTCTCGTCGGCGTACTGAAGCGTGACGATCTGGTCCTGATTGTACTGATCGAACGAGAGATGGCCGACGGCGGAGTACTTCCCGTTCTCCATCTTCCCACTCCACGTCAGGCCCCCGTCCTCGGTGCCTTCGTCGTTGAAGAAGATGATCCCGGCGCGCGTTCCGCCAGGATAGCCGAACGGCTTTCCCTTGAACATCGGGCCTTGCGACCGCTCCCGGCCCGACAACACCATCCGCAGCGTGCCGTTCGGCTCGATGATGTTGATGCGCTCGACGTCGATCTCGCCGAAGCGCGGCTTCTTGTTCGCCTTCGTGAACGCCGACACCGACACCGCTCCGATGAGCGCCGTCGCCGCGATCATGTACGTCCTGAATCCGATGTTCATTGCGGAGGGAAGTTGGGGTTGGCGTTTGTCTCCTGCGGCGGAATCGGTGCACAGAAGGTGGCGCCGAAGGTCTTGGTCTTGCTCGGCGCGTAGAACGAGGCGCCGACCGGATCGGTCAGCACGGAGGCCAGGCTCACGGACGGATTGCGGCGGAGGTCTCCCAACTTCTTTCCCTCCAGCCAGAAGTCGCGGGCGCGCTGGTTCAAGAGCTCGGTGATCACGGACAGGGTGTCGAGTCCGCCCGCATATGCGGCCTGCCCCGCCGCGCTCCTCCGACTGCCGATCAGCGCGATTGCGGGCGCGGGGTCGCTGCTGCCGTGCACCGTGGCTTCCGCGGAGATGTACTGAGCCTCGAGCCCTGATGCGAGACGAATCGGGCTCGCGTAGCCCGTGTATTTCGCCTGGACAACGAGGGGCAGGCCATTCAGCGTGGCCCCCGACCGCGAGGTGCTGTCGATCGGCATTCGCGGATCCTGCACCCGATACAGCTTGGGCGCGACGAGCTGGTTGCCGACGGTGCTGCCGAAGATCTGGTTACCCAACGTAGACTGAGTGTTCGCGTTGGCGCTCGTGATGAGATTCGCCTGGAAGGCCGCCGGAACGAGCGCCGCGGCCTGCTGGGCGAGCGGATACTTGCTCTGCTGGAGATACGCTCTCGCGAGCCCGACACGGGCCTGATTGAGGATGTTGGTTCCCGGCGTGCCCGCGGCGGTCGCCACCGAGATCGCGGTGCCGAAGCGGGTGATGGCGGAGTCGAGGAGCTGCGAGTCACTGAGCTGCGGCCCGCCCTGAATGACGCCGGCGCACATCGTCTCGGCCATGAGCTCGAGCGCGAACCCGAGATTCATCGAGACGCGTGCCAGGTTCACATCCGACGCGGCGGCCGGTCCGGATTGCAGCGCACCGATCGCATTCTCGTTCGACGCCACCGCGAGACTCAACGGCGCGAAGAAGTCCGCGTTGATGTCGTCCGTCGACGCGAACACGCGGGCACCCAGACGGTTCGTCTGGAGCCGCGCCGCGCCGCTCCAGAGCTCGTCGGCGACAAGCCCGCCGTACTGCGCCACGCTCTGATAGGCAATAAAGAGGTTCGTCTGTGCCGAGAGCGACAACGTTTGCCCGTCGGCATTTGGATTGAAGGTCGACGCGTCGATCACCGACGGATTGGCGACGTCGAGGCTGCAGGCGGTCATGCCGGCGATGGTCGCGCCGATCGCCGTTACCGCGCAGAGGGATCGCAGGATTCTGGTCATGGCTCGTTCCTCAGAACTGAAGGTTGAGACGGACGAGCCACCGACGCGGCTGTGGCACCGTGAACTCTTCGGTCGTAGCGAACTGGTTCTGGCCCCCGTTGACTGTGTTCGAGAGCAGCTCGGGGTCATCACCCGTAAACGCCGCCCTCTTCCAGAGGTGCAGGTTGCGGCCGCCGACCGTGAGCGTCGCGCCCGCCACGCGCATCTGCTGCGTCAACGACGCCGGCAGGGTGATCTGCGCCGACACCTCCTGGAGGCGAATGAAGTCCGTCGGCTGGAGATACCGATCGAGCACGAGCGACACCGGAGTCCCGCTCGGCGTCTTGTACGGGCCCTGATGCGCGATCTTCTCGGTCGCCGAGTAGCCACCCTGGCCTGCCGGGAGATTGACTTCGGCGCTGCTGCCCGTCAGGTCGCGGTAGAGCGGTGTGATGTTCAGGATCTTCCCACCGCGCTGCGACGTGAACAGCGAATACAATCGCAGGTTCTTGTAGAGCGTGAAGGTGTTGCTGAGATTCGCCGTGAACGTGGGAAACTGCGGCGCCGTGAAGACGGGGGTCGCCGTTACGGTGGCGAATCCAGCCGTCGTGTCGATGCTCACGATCTGACTGGAGTACCAGGCGGCGAGAGGCTGGCCGATCGCGTAGCGCAAGGTCAGATCCGGGCTGATCTCAGCCTGGTTCGGAATCGCGATGGCGCCGAGGCTCACCAGCTTGTTGCTCAGCGTGCTCCCGGTCAGGGAAGCATCCCAGGCAACATGCTTCGCGTCCACCGGTGTGGCACGGACGGTGAACTCGAGCCCGCGGTTGTCCACCTTGCCCGCGTTGACGAACGGGTTGACCGTGTAGGCGAGCGACGGCGCCAATGGATTCCGCAGCAGCAGGTCGGAGGTCTTCTTGTCGTAGTACGTCAGCTCGAGGCCGGCACGCTCATGGAAGAAGCCGGCGTCGAATCCCGCCTCGAACTCGGTGCCGCGCTCCGGCTTGAGGTCCGGATTGCCAGGGCTTGCCTGAACGACGCCAGGTCCGACGCCGCCGGCCAACGTCACGTAGCTGAACGGCGCGTACGTGCGGAGCGATGCGCCGGGATCGGGAGAGCGCCCGGTGGTGCCGTACGCCGCGCGAAGACGCATCGTCGAGACCGTCGAAGCAAAGCTGGACCAGAATGCCTCCTGCGAGATGACATACGACGCGCTCACCTTGGGCAGGAAGAGCGCTCCGTAGGCAGTGCCGAACGCCGAGTTGCGGTCCACGCGCGCACCGGCCTGGAGGAACAGCTTCTGTGCGAAGCCGAGCTGCTCCTGCGCCAATAGTCCGAGCGACTTGGACTGGCTATACGACTGGTGCGCCTCGGTCGTCGAGGCGGAAGAGACCAGGTTGGACGAGCTCGTCGCGATCCCGAGCCCCACACCGGCCAGATAGTTGTTGACGGTGTTGATGTATTGGCTGCCGAAGGACAGGTCGGACGCGATCTGCCCGTTGCGACCGAAGGTTGAATGAATGTTGCCGAGGTAATCGACGGTGTAGACGTGAATCGGATTCTGCACGTCTTCCACGTACCCGTTGGCCTGATCGCCGGCGTACCAGCCCTGAGTGTTCGGTGGGAAGAACGTGGTGCCCTGTGTCGACGACAGGTCGGCGCCGAGGGTCAGCCGGTTCGTCATCCACGAGACCGGCGTGTAATGCACCTGCGCCGATGGTGTGAAGCGAACCGTGGTGAGCTCGTTCTGCACGGCGACCAGGCCGGTAACTGGCGTGCTGAGCCCACCGCTTCTCGTCCCGTCCGCCGCGACCGTGACGGCGAACGGGTTGGATAGCGCGTACTGCTGGGTCAGGAATCCGTAGTTCGCGTCGTCACCCTCGGGGAGTCGGTAGTAATTGCGACTCAGCCCGACGGTGGCCTCGACGGTGAGCTTCGGCGTGGCGACCCAGTTGAAGCTCGTGCGGCCCGTATGACGGAGATAGCTGCTGGCCGGTGAGGTGCCGATCTCGTTGTTGATGCTGCCGGAGACGAAGTAGCCGAAGCTGTCGCCTCCCCCCTGTCCATTGTATTCCAGCGCGCCGAGATGCCCGTTGCGGAAGACGTTGTCTCGCACGAGCGGGTTGTCGGAGATGACGCCGCCGGCCGCCAGCCCCTGACAGAGCGCGGCGCCGCCCGGCTTGACGCTCGATGCGCTGCACGTGGCGTACACGGAGAGCGGCGTGAAGTTGGGCTGAATCTGATTCCACTCGCTGGTCAGGTTCTGACTGAACCGGCGCGAGCCGAGCCGTCCGCGCTTGGTGATGATCTGGATCACGCCGGCCGAGGCATCGGCGCCGTAGAGCGTCGCCGCCGCGGGGCCCTTCACGATCTCGATGCTTTCGATGTCGTCGGGGTTCAGGTCGTTGAGCGCGGTCACCGATTGCCCGCCGAGGATCTCGAGACCGTGATACGTGCCGACGTCGTTTCGGGCGCCGCCATAGGCGCGCACGCCGTCGATGAAGACGAGCGGCGCGTTGGAGAGCGAGATGGAGGTCGCGCCGCGGATGTTGATGCGGGGCGCCGAGCCGGTGGTTCCGGAGGCGGTCGTCACGTTGACGCCCGCCACGCGACCCTCGAGCACCTGGGTGAGAGTGGAGACGGGCGCCTTGGCGGTGATGTCGGCGGCGTCCACCGTCGCCACGACGGCGCCCTGCGCAGCTCGCGTCTGGTTGCCGGCGGTGCCGGTGACCACGACTTCCTGGAGATTGATGGCCGACGTGAGGAGCGCGAAGTCGCTCTGGACGGTTCCGCCGTCGGGCACGACGATCGTGCGCGTGCCCGGGTTGAATCCGACCCGCCGCGCCGAGATCGTGCGCGTGCCGGTGGGCACCCGCCCGATGCGATATCCGCCGTCTCGGCCGGTCACCGCACCCAGCGAGGATCCCTGCACGGTGACGGTGGCAGCGGCGATCGGCTCGCCGGATCGGGCCTCGGTGACGCGTCCGGTGACGACGCCGGTCCCGGGCTCCTGCGCGGCGAGCGCGGCACCGCGGAGACTGCCTGTCGTCAGCAATGCGCTCACAATCACTGCGCGAACTCTCATCCTGTCCTCCCCTGAGGTGACCGGCGCTGGGCCGTTCGGCGTGCCGAGGTCAATGGTACGGACAAATTACGATTGGTCATAACAAATGGTAAGAGCCACTCGGTCCCCCCGTCTCACCCCGCCACTCACGGAGCGGTCACCACTACGCGGTAGTGCCAGGCGTTCTCGGCACCGGCCGGCGCGTTCCGCGCGATCTCCGCCGCCATCACGCGCAACATCGCGCCGGTGGTCGTCGGACGGATGCCGTGTCCCTTCGTCGGACGGCCGTAGGTGAACGAGCCGCCGTACAGCGGATCTCGCAGCGCTTCGAGCATCTCCTGGAGGCGATACACGGCGAGATTCAGGTAGAAGTGATCCATGTCCCCGGCATAGACGTGGAGCTTGCCCGCGAGCTGCCCGCCGATCTGCGGCCAGTGATCGTGGATGTACGCCGCGAGATCGTAGCCGTGGTCGCGCATGTAGATCGTGACGCGGTGATCGATCGCGCCCGTCTCGTGATTCCACAGCGGCGTGGGATATCCGTCTCGCCCCACCGGCCCGTAGACCGCCTCCCACGCCTGCTGCTGCTCCGCCGAGCGCCCATGTGTCCCGAGCGTTCGCTCGAGCTGATCCAACTGCCGCGTCGCGAGCATCGGCTGTCCCTCGGGCGTCCGCATGAACGGACGTTCATGTGGCAACCAGCGCGTGCCCGGCGCGAGATAGGCGTCGTCGTCCGCGTACACGTCGGACGTGATCCAGCGGTGGAAGTCCACGGGATCCGGATAGTAGATCCACGCGCCGCCGAAGAAGTCCGGATGATACGCCTGAAGCGCGAGCGACTCCCAACCTCCAGTCGACCCGCCTGACAGGACGCGCGCATACGCACGCGGAATGATGCGGAAGTGCGATTCGATGTAGGGAATGAGCTCCGTCATGATGGCGTCGCCGTACGGCCCGTTGTTGGCGGAGTTCACCGCGTACGAGTCGTCGAAGTACGGCGTGGGGTGCAGGAAGGTCACCATCAGCGCGCGCGGAAAGTCCGCGCTCGACCAATCCTGATACAGCCGGTAGCCCTCTCCGCGGCGCAGGTTGATCACCCACGCTCGCGAGCCCGCCTCGCGCTCGGTGACGGGCACGGGCGCCGTCGTCTGGAAGTGATACGGCGGCGCGAGACTGAAGTGATCCTGCTCGTAGTCGACCGGATAGCGCACGTTCGGGTGCTCGTCGTATTCGGCCGGGAGCAGGACCACGGCGCCGAGGTACATGGGACGGCCCCAGAATCTGGTGAGCAGCGTGCTCTGGATCTTGACGTGCTTGATCCAGCGCGTGTCTTCTGGCACGGTGACCGGAGGGATGACGTGCGTGAGCCGCAGCGGGATCACGCGGCCCGCTGCGATGTGCACACGCCGCGCGTCGGAGAAGAGGTTGCCCGGCGAGCTGGTCAAGTGCTGCCCCTCCCACTGATCCATGTGGACCCAGATCGAATGCCCATCGGCGCGGTCGAACCGCGTGTACACGTTCGCCACGGCCTGCACGTAGTAGTCGCCCTCGGGCAGTTCGGCGACACTGTGCAATGGAAACCCCTGTGCCGACGCATCGACGATCACTGTCGCCGATGGGGCGAGGGCGCTCACGTCGCGGCCGAAGAAGGGAGCCGTGAGGCCGATTTCCCCTGCCTGGAAGCGCGGTTCGGGCGAGGAGTCCATCGTCACGAAAACGAACACCCGCCCGGTGAGAGACTCGCCCCGTGCGACCGCGGGAAACGAGACTGCGAATCGCGCGCCGGCAGCGGGTGGCCGCTGCGCCGCGCTTGGGGATGCGACGGCAGCCAGCAGCGCGAGGACGACGGACGGGACAGAGCGCATTGCGCGAGGGGGGAATGTTTGATCGAACATATTAGCATTTGTCCGTACCATTGAACAGATTGGGGCGGCGCCAGCTCTTGGGCCGCCCCACGATCTGCGCATCGAAGGAGAGACTCGTGTCGCGATCCCCTGCTCGTCTCATGCTCCGCCACGCCGTGGGCGGCGATGTCTGGATCTGGCGCGTCGATGGAAAACTTCCACCGGACGAGATCGTGCTGGCCGACGCCAGGCGCCCTGCCGGCGATCTCGACGCGCGAGCCGGCGTGCTCACCGTTCGTCCCGTTCGCCGTCTGCCCGACACCGAGGCGCGCTGAGACAGCGTGCCTTCAACCACTCTCACCGCGACCTCCATGTCAGACGCCTCCACCACGTCGATCCGTCGTCTCGTCAGGCACGGTTACATCGCCGCCGCGACGCTGATCGGCCTCGTTGGAATCCTCGCGCTCACGCGCGCGAATGCGCGGCCGCACTTTCAGGAGATCGACGTCGAGCGGATCAACATCGTCGAGCCAAGTGGCATGCTGCGCATGACCATTTCGGACGCGGCTCGCTCGCCGGGCTGGGTATTCAAGGGCAAGCCGTATCCGGGTCGGCCGAAAGGCGCGGGGATGATCTTCTTCAACGACGAAGGCGAGGAAGACGGCGGGGTCGGCTTCGGCGGCCGAACGACCGACGGGAACGTGCATGCCGAGGGCGGGCTCGCGTTCGACCAGTACGGGCAGGACGAGACCGTGACGCTGCAATACAGCGACGACGCCGGGCGTCGCACGTCGGGACTCACGATCACGGATCGCGGCGACATGCCAATCAGCGCGTTTCTCGAGCGGCGCGACGCGATCCGGAAGATGCCGGCCGGTCCGGCGCGCGATTCGGCCATGACCGTGCTCACATACAACGGTGGCCGACCCCTCGCGGCGCGACGCCTGTTCGCGGGTCGCGATCCGAGCAAGAGCGCAATCGTCAGTCTCGCGGATCCGCTCGGACATCCCCGGCTCCGCCTCGTCGTCGATTCCACCGGGACGCCGAGCATCGTCTTTCTCGACTCGGCAGGCAAAGTAACGCGCACGATATCCGGTTCCCAGTTGTCGCCGGCTCCGTAAACGATTTTACACGACACTCTCTCTCATTCGAGCGCCATGACTCATCTCAACGTTCTCCACTGGTGCGCCGGAGCACTCCTCGGCGGCCTGCCATGTCTTCCATCGTCGGCCGTGGCGCAGGCGCCGCGCTTCGAAGTCTCCATCGCGCCCTCCGTCGCTCGCCGAGCTGCCCGCGGGCGACTACTTCGTGCAGGCGGTCGTGGATGTCTATACGCGGCTCGCTCGCGCCGACGGACACACGATCTGGGCGCACATCAACGACGGCCGCATCGAAACGTTCGCGTTCGCCGGCGGGAATCTCTACAGCGACGTGCAGCGCGTGCACGTCGGGAGTGGCGGCACGGTGCGCCTCACCGTCTCGCACGTGATACCGCAACGCGCGGGTCCAGCCGACACCGAGTGGATCAAGCATCTATCGCTCCAGAGCCCGATGCTCACGCGCTTCTGGGGACACCCGATCTTCATTCATGCATGGGTGCTGCTGCCGAAAGGGTACGCCGAGCACCCGGACACGAGGTATCCGGCGCTCTACGTGTTGGGGCATGCGCCGACCCCGTTCTCCTTCTCCACGAAGCCGCCGGAGCCAGGGGCGGGGCAGACGGCGAGCGTGCCGGAGGTGAGGCGTGGCGCGCGCATCAACCCGACGACCGGCACCGAGAGCGGGTACGATTTCTATCAGCAGTGGATCTCCGACAGCTTCCCGCGCGTAATCGCGATCACGCTCGAGCAGCAGACGCCGTACTTCCCGGATTCGTACTCGGTGAACTCGGCCAACAACGGGCCATATGGCGACGCGGTCGTGCAGGAGGTCATGCCGTACATCGAGCAGCAGCTCAGAATCATTCCGAAGCCGTATGCCCGGCAGCTCGAGGGCGCGTCGACGAGCGGCTGGCAAACGCTGGCGATGCAGCTCCAGCATCCGGACTACTTCGGCGGGGCGTGGGTGCTCCAGCCCGACCCGATCGACTTCCATCGCTACCAGCTCACCGACATCTACGAGGACACCAACGCCTTCGCGGTGCCGGTCGGACCGGTGACGACGACGGAGCGTCCCTTTCGGCGCACCGTAGAGGGCCAGGTTGTCTGGACGACGCGACAGCTCTCCCGATTCGAGGCAGTCCTCGGCAGTCACGGCCGGTCGAGCTATCAGCTCGAGGCGTGGGAGGCGGTCTATGGACCCGTGGGCCCGGACGGATATCCAGTGCCCCTCTGGGACAAACTGACGGGAACCATCGACCGCTCGACGGCGACGTACATGCGCGACCACGGCTTCGATCTGCGCGACTACGCCGAGCGGAACTGGCCGGCGCTCGGCTCGAAGCTGATCGGAAAACTGCACTTCTTCGCCGGTGACATGGACAACTTCTATCTCAACGTTCCTGTCTATCGCTTCGAGGAGTTTCTCAAGCGCACGTCCAACCCCCATTACGAGGCGGAGTTCACCTATGGGCGTCCGATGAAGGGACACTCATGGCACTCGTATACGTGGGCCGAGATGGTGCGCATGATGTCGGCCGCAGTCGCCAAGGCCGCGCCTGATGGTGAGAACACGGCGGCGTGGCATTACTGAGAGCCGACAGGGCGAGGTGCTGCGCCGCTCGCGGACGACGCGAGCGGCACGATGGCGCCGCCCTTCATCACGAAGCGGACCTGGCGCAGTGCGTGGATATCGTGCGTGGGGTCGCCGAGTACCGCGACGAGATCCGCCAACAGTCCTGGTGCGATGACGCCACGGTCGGGGAGGTGCAGCACCCTGGCGTCGACGGACGTGGCAGCTTGCAGCGCTTCGACCGGTGTCATCCCGTACTCCACCAGCAGCTCGAGCTCGCGCGCGTTCTCTCCATGCGGAAAGGCGCCGACGTCACTCCCGTTGCAGATCGTGACGCCGGCTGCGCGCGCCGCCTGGAACGTACGGTGACGCACCGCAATCTCGTCCGGCACGGGATCGATCCCCTTCCGCCATCCCGCGCGAAGGTGTCCAACTTCCGTTCCCGACAACGTGGGACACAGCGCCACGCCGTGTTCGGCCATGAGCCGGTAGACGTCGCTCGTCGCCGAGTCGCCGTGCTCCACCGTCGTCACGCCGGCGAGCACGGCGCGCCGCACTCCTTCGGTGTTACGCGCATGCGCGGCGACGTCGCGCCCCGAGCTGCGTGCGACGCTCACCGCAGCGCGCAGCTCGTCGAGTGTGAACGTCGGCTCGACTTCACCGCGCGGGCCCCAGCTCGCATCGGCGTAGAGCTTCACCCAATCGGCGCCGCGCTTGATCTGCTCGCGAACCGCGAGCGTGATGGCATCCACGCCACTCGCCTCCTGCGCTCCTTGGGGCACGTTCCAGCGTGGATCGAAGCCGCCCGGGCCGTAGGTGCCGGTCGCGACGATGGCGCGGGTCACGGCGAGCACGCGCGGCCCGGGAATGATTCCCAGGTCGATCGCCTGCTTGAGCCCGACGTCGGCGTCGTAGGCACCTTCGGTGCCGAGATCGCGCAGTGTCGTGAAACCTGCCTCGATCGTGCGACGAGCCGCCACGGTCGCTCGCGCGACGCGCACGGCGAGAGGCTCCTTCAACACCTGGTCGGCCCACGGCGTCTCGGCGTACGGATGGAGGAAGAGATGCGAGTGTGCATCGATGAGGCCAGGCAGCAACGTCGTGCCGGTAAGCGCGATCGTCTGCGTCCCGGCGGGCACGGCAACGGTATCGCGAGGGCCAACGGCTGCAATGCGCGCGCCGCGGACGAGCACCACCCAGCCCTCATGCGTAACGCCAGTCGGCGCGTCGAATACCCGCGCCGGGACGAGCAGCGTCGGCGCGACATCCATGGTAGCTTCCTGTGCCCGCGCGGGAAGCAGCGCGATGAACGTCAACGCCGCCGCGTACGCGGCGACTCGCGAGGTGGTCATGTCGGCTTCGCTCCAGGGTGACCGTGATCCAATCCGTTGCGCAGGGTGCTGACGCGCCCGTGATGATCGGGATCGACAACGTCATCAAGTCGTTTGGCGACGTGCGCGTGCTCGACGGATGCACGGCGAGCGTCGTGCGTGGATCTGTCGTCGTGGTGTGCGGACCGTCGGGCTCCGGTAAGAGCACGCTCATCCGATGCATCAACGGGCTCGAGCCCGTCGATTCCGGTGCGGTGATCGTGGACGGCGTGTCGGTACACGCCCCCGGCACGAATTTGCCAGCGTTGCGCGCGCGGATCGGCATGGTGTTCCAGAGCTTCGAGCTGTTCCCGCATTGGACCGTCCTGGAGAACGTCAACCTCGCGCAGGTGCATGCGCTCGGACGCGACGTGCGCCGGGCGACCGAGCGGTCGATGGCGTTGCTCGATCGCGTGGGGCTGGTGGACCACGCGCACAAGTATCCTGCCGCGCTCTCCGGCGGGCAACAGCAACGTATCGCGATTGCGCGCGCGCTGGCGATGGATCCAGTCGCCATGCTGTTCGACGAGCCGACATCCGCGCTCGATCCGGAGATGATCAGCGAAGTGCTCGACGTCATGGTAGCGCTCGCGCGGGACGGGATGACCATGGTCGTCGTCACGCACGAGATGGCGTTCGCGCGCCGCGTCGCTCACCGCGTCTGGTTCATGGATCGTGGAGCGATCCTGGAGGACCGCGACGCAAGCGCGTTCTTCAGCGCACCCGCCACGGCGCGTGCTCGCGAATTCCTATCGCGCGTTCTCCGCCACGAGCCCTCGTGAGGGCGCGCATCCCACCCTGGTGAGACTGACATGCCCGGACTGACAGCAACGCGGCGCGCACGCGCATCCGCACCGGCCCCTACCTCCACTCGGCCCCGATACCAGCAGATCGCCGACGAGCTGATGCGGGCGATCGGCGATGGAACATATCCAGTCGGCACGCTCCTTCCGACCGAGTTCGAGCTGTGCGCGCAGCACCGGATCAGCCGCTCCACCGTGCGAGAGGCGCTGCGCCGGCTGCGCGATGCCGGCGTCATCCGGCGACGGCGGCGCATCGGGACAGAGGTCGTCGCGCGCACCGCGCCGGCCAACTATCGACAGCCGACCAATTCCATCGGCGACCTGCTCCAGTATGCCGACGAAGCTCGGCTCGCGATCCTCTCGACGGAGATCGTCACGTCCGATGCGTCGCTTGCCGACCTCCTCGAGTGCCGGCCCGGCCGGAACTGGCTGCGGATCAAGAGTCTCCGCGTGCTGCCCGGCGATCCTCGCCCGGTCTGCATCACGATGGCCTACCTCGACGGCCGACTACCGCGCATCGAGCGCGAGGTCCAGCAGGTGACCGGTGCGATCTCGGCGATGGTCGAGCGCGTGTACGGCGTGTGCATCGCACGGATCGAGCAGAGCTTTCAGGCGGTCCGGCTGACCAAGCGCCAGGCCAAGCTGCTCCAGGTGGATCCGTCGACTCCCGGGCTGCGTGCCATACGCCGCTACTATCGCGAGGACGGCACGCTGCTCGAGCTCTCGAGCGCGATCCATCCCGGCGACCGCTTTACGTACGTCACGACGCTGATCCGCGAGTAACGTCGGCAGCCCGACGGTGGCTCCGCCGCGGTCCTTGACCGGATCGGCGAAGGCGGGTCATATTGGGGCGCGGGTATTTTGTCCGTACAAATATCGCGTACTCCGGAGTCAGGTTCATGCACACCGTACCGCTGGCGCGACGCGCGTCTCACCTCTCGTCCCTCGCGCCTGCCCCCGTGTCCCACGAGAACATCGCGTTCGATTCCGGCCATGCGTTTGCCGGCGTCCTGCCCGACCTGATCACGGAAGCGGCCGACGCGCTGAGCCTTGGCCACCGACTCCAGACACTCCAATACGCCCCTCGCGCCGGCCTCCCCGAGCTGCGCGAATGGATCGCCGGCTACATGCGCGCGGACGGCGCCAGCGTCACCTCCGAGGAAATCCTCATCACCAACGGGGCGAAGCACGCCTTAGAGCTGGTTTGCCGCCTCGTCGTTGACGAAGGCGACGCCGTCGTCGTTACCGCACCGACCTACTTCAGCGCCATCCCGATCCTGTGCAGCTTCGGCGTCGAGTTCATCGAGGCGCCCCAGGACCACCTGGGGCTCCACGTCGACGCGCTCGCCGAGATCCTCGACCAGCGCGCTCGCGATCGCAAGCCGCGGCCCAAGTTCATCTACAACGTCCCCGACTTCCACAATCCCACCGGCGTCACGATGCCGCTGGAGCGACGGACCGCGTTGCTGGATCTGGCCCGCCGGTACGACGTGCTCGTCGTGGAAGACAGCCCGTATCGCAAGGTGCGCTTCGAGGGCGAGTCGGTGCCCTCGCTCAAGTCACTCGACTCCGACGGGCACGTGCTGCTCCTTGGCACCTTCTCAAAGCTCGTTGCGCCCGGCCTCCGTATCGGCTGGGTCGCCGCCACTGCCTCCATCGTCGCTCGCATGGCGCAGCTCAAGACGGATGCAGGATCATGTCCGCTCACGCAGCGCATCATCCTGGAGTTCTGCAGTGCCGCCGGACGACTCGACGAGCACACCGCCCGCGTGCAGGCGGCGTATCGCTCCAACCGCGATCGCATGATGGCCGCTGTGGCACGCGAGCTCCCGGACGTTACGTACCCGAGGCCGGCCGGCGGCTACTACCTCTGGCTCACCCTGCCCTCTGGCGTGGACGGCGATGATTTCGCGCGCGCGGCGAGCGAAGCCGGCGTCACGGTCATCGCGGGAAGCAGGTGCTTCGCACGCGGGGACGGGGGACACCCGAGGAACCACGTGCGGCTGGCGTTCAGCCACGCGACACACGATCAGATCGACGACGGCATGGCGCGCCTTGCGCGGGCTCTCTCGAGCCTCGTCGGCCGGACGCTCGCCACACAGAACGGCTAACCGGCGCGCGCGGTGAATGGTCCACTCGAGATCCGCGACGTCCGCGCCGCCCGCGGCACGAGAACGGACGGTTGGCTCTCCATCGGCGAGACGGCTGACGGTCCGATTCGCATTCCACTCGTCCTCCTGAATGGAGCCGAGGCTGGACCCGTGCTCTGCGTCACGGGCGGCGTGCACGCAACCGAATACGCGCCGATCGATGCGGTCCTCCGGCTGTTGAACGAGACCGATCCCGACACCCTTCGTGGTGCGATCATCGGCGTGCCGGTGGCCAACATGCACATGTTCGAGAGCCGCCGAGGGTTTGTGTCACCGCTCGATGGACTCAACCTCAACAAGATCGCACCGGGCCGGCGCGACGGGTCCATCTCCGAGATTCTGGCGCACGTGCTGCTGACGGAGATCATCGGCGCCGCCGAATATCATATCGATTTCCATGCCGGCGACGTGGGCGAAGATCTCCTTCCCTTCGCCGGCTACTCGCTCACGGGAGATGGCCACCTGGACGAGCGGGGCGAAATGCTCGCGCGCGCGTTCAGTCCGTCCCTGATCTCGCTGTCCACCGAGACGAGCACGCTTCCGCCGTTCCCCGGATCGTTGAATTTCGCCGCGACGCGTCGCGGCGTCGTCTCGATTCTCGCCGAGGCCGGTGGCAACGGCACGCTCGACGAGGCGGACGTGCGGGTGCATCTCACGGGGGCGCGCAATGTGATGCGCTGTCTCGACATGATCGACGGCGGCCGTCCAGCTCTTTCGCCACGAATCGCGGCGATGGACCGCGTCGTGGTACGCGCGACGCGTGGTGGGCTCGTCCGACTGAAGGTCCGCATCGGCGACGAGATCGCTGAAGGCCAGGAGGTGGCAGAGATTTGCGACGTGTTCGGCCACGTCGTGGAGCATGTCCGCGCTGATGGCGAAGGGATCGTGGGGCTGATCTGGACGCACAAGGTCGTGAGCACCGGCGATCCCATCGTGCGCTACTGGATCACGACGCCGGTGCAGACATAACGTCCCAGCGACACGCGTTATACTGAAGCGAGACAGTGGGGACGGTGCGATGGTAAGATTGCCCTCTTCGGTGGACGTTCGCGGCCATGCCCTGAGCGCATCGAGCGCTGACACAGCCGCGCGGCTCGATGTCGTCATCGACGCCTACCTCGGCGCACGTAGGAATACTGCCGCATTGCTGGCCGGCGTGATCGCAGACGATCCGGATTGCACCGTAGCGCATTGTCTCGACGGCTATCTGGGAATGCTGTCCACCCATCGCGAGGGTCGGGAGCGTGCGGGAGACGCCCTGCGTCGTGCGCGCGAAGTCGCCACGCGCCTCGATGCCACCCCACGCGAGGAGCGTCACCTGCGCGCGCTCGATGCGTGGCAACGTGGTGAATTGCGCACCGCCGCACGCGAATGGAATCTCCTGCTCGAAGATCACCCGCGGGATCTGCTCGCGGTAAAAGTCTCGCAGTTCGTCCTGTCGTACCTCGGCGAGAGCGATCACATGCTCGAAACGATCGCGCGCGTGCTTCCGTCGTGGAGCTCTCAGGTACACGGTTACGGCTATCTGCTGGGCTGCCATGCGTACGCCCTGGAGGAGACGGGACAGTACGAGCGTGCCGAGACGACTGGCCGCCTGGCAGTCGAGCTCGACCCGAGCGACATCTGGGCTGCGCACGCGGTTGCGCACGTGACCGAGATGGAAGGGCGTCCCCATGACGGCCTGGCGTGGATCGATGAAGTGAGCGGTCACTGGCACGAGTGCAACGGCTTCGCAAACCATCTGCGCTGGCATCAGGCGCTCCTGCTCCTCGACATGGAGCGCTATGCCGACACGCTCGGGCTCTACGATCGCGAGGTGCGACGCGAGCGGACGGACGAGTATCTCGATGTCGCCAACGCGGTCTCCCTGCTGTGGCGGCTGGAGCAGGCGGACATCGACGTCGGCGACCGATGGGGAGAGCTCGCGTCCAGCGCCGATCGTCGTGCAGCCGATCACGCGCTCGTCTTCGTCGATCTGCATTACGCAATGGCGCTTGCCGCCGCGGGTGACGCCGCGACCATGGCGCGCTTCATCGAGTCGTGCGAGCGGTTCGCCCTGGGCCGCTCCACGGAAGCGGAGGTCATGCGCGACGTCGGGTTGCCGACCGTGCGGGCGATCCGTGCGCACCGAGAGGGAAACTTCACCGAGGTCGTGCATTTACTCATGCCATTGCGACATCATCTCCGACGCATCGGCGCGAGCCACGCGCAGCGCGATCTCTTCGAACAGCTCCTGATCGACGGCGCCTGGCGCGCACCCGCTCCGCGCATCGCCGCCGAACTGCTCGCCGAGCGGACGACTCGGCGTCCGCGCCACAGGTGGGGGTGGCGCCACTATGCCGCCGTGTTGGATGCACTGCGAGCACCTGGCGCGACCGACGCGTGGCGCCAGGTGGAGCAACTGCGTGGCCGCTAGCTCGGCGGGCAACGACAAGTCGTCCACCGACGGCGAGCGCACGCCGTCGGTCGACACGCTGCTCGTGCATGCCGGCGGCGATCCAGCCACGCGCCACGGCGCAGTGAATCCACCGGTCTATCGGGCGTCCACAATACTCTTCCCGACCGTCGCCGAATGGCAGGCGTCGCGCCATCCATCGCGCCGCTTCGACGTGGTGCGTTATGGCCAGCTCGGCACGCCGACCACGTTCGCGCTCGAGGATGCGATCGCGTCGCTGGAGGGGGGCTACAGGACCACACTGGTTCCGTCCGGGTTGGCTGCCGTCACGACGGCGCTCCAGGCGCTCGTCTCGAGCGGAGATCACATCCTGGTCGCCGACACCGTCTACGGGCCCACGCGCCACTTCTGCAACACGACGCTCGCACGCTTTGGCGTCACGACCACGTACTACGATCCCTGCATCGGCGCCGGCATCCGCGCACTCGTGCGACCCGCAACGCGGCTCGTCTTTCTCGAATCGCCCGGGTCGATCACGTTCGAGGTGCAGGACGTACCCGCGATCGTCGACGTTGCCCATGCCGCCGGCCTTACCGTCTTGATGGACAACACGTGGGCCAGCCCGTACTTCTTCGCCGCAATGGCGAAGGGCGTGGACGTCTCAATCCAGGCCGTGACCAAGTACCTGGGTGGCCACGCGGACCTGATGATGGGAAGCATCACCACCGTGCAGCCGTTGTATGACGGCGTGCGCTCGACCGTCGCCGAGCTCGGCATTTGCATCAGTGCCGACGACGCATATCTCGCGCTGCGCGGCATGCGCACGCTCGGGCTTCGTCTCGAGCGGCACCAACGGAACGCGCTGCGGGTTGCCGAATGGCTGCGCGGTCGCCGCGAGGTCGCGCGCGTCCTGTATCCGGCGCTCCCCGACGATCCGGGTCACGCCCTGTGGAAGCGCGACTTTACGGGTGCGAGCGGTCTACTCGGCGTGTTGCTCGCGCCCGCATCCGCGGCCGCGGTGGCGGCCATGCTCGATGGCTTCGCGCTCTTTCGCATGGGCGCGAGCTTCGGCGGGTTCGAGAGCCTCGCGATTCCGATGAATCCGCGCCACTTTCGCAGCGCGACCACCTGGCCGCACGATGAACCCTATCTGCGCCTTCACGTCGGACTGGAAGATCCCGACGATCTCATCGCGGACCTCGCCGCGGGATTCGATCGTCTGCGCGCTGCGAGATGATGCGTCGCCTGCTCCACGTTGCGGTCGTCCTCGCGGTCGTCGCCTGCAGCAGCAGTTCGGGGACTGGAGGACGCGCCGGAGGTGCGACACTCGCTCGAATTCGCGTGCGCGGCAGCGTGAAGTGCGGCATCACGCAGGGAGCGGGATTCGCAACCTCCGACGATAGTGGGCTATGGCAGGGCTTCGACGTGGACTTTTGCCGCGCCATCGCGGCGGCGGTCCTCAGCGATCCGGCGAAGGTGACGTTCATTCCCTACACCCAGCAGCAGCGGTTCGCCGGCCTTCAATCCGGCGAGGTCGATCTGCTAGCGAATGGCACGTCGGTCACGATCAGTCGCGTGATGCAGCGACACCTGCACTTTGGCCCGATCTACTTCTATGATGGTCAGGGATTCATGGTTCCGCGCAGCGCGCACGTGACGTCCGCCACCGCTCTCGACGGCGCGACGATCTGCGTGCAGCAGGGGACGACGACCGAGTCGAATCTCGCCGACTTCGCTCGACGGCATCGGATCACGTTCCACCCGATCGTGATCGAGGATCTGCGCGGCGTGGTAAGCGCCCTCGCGGGCGGACGATGCGACGCCATCAGTCAGGACGGCGCAGGGCTCGCAACGACGCGCACGATGCTTGAGCGTCCGGACGACTACGTCATCCTCCACGACCGCATCTCCAAGGAGCCGATCGCGCCGGTCGTACGGTCGGGTGACGACCAGTGGCTCGAGGTCGTGAGTTGGGTGTTCCGGACGCCGGTGCAGGCCGAGGAGCTGGGTATCGGCCAGAAGAACGCGAAGGACTCGTTGAACAGCAGCGATCCGGCCGTCCGCCGATTCTTCGGCCTCGAGCCCGGCGTCGTGGATGGCTTCGGCCTCGACCCTCGCTGGACGTACCATGTCGTAGCGGCCGTCGGCAACTACGGAGACATTTTCGAGCGCAATCTGGGCACCCGCACGCCATTGAAGTTGGAGCGCGGGATGAACCGGCTGTGGTCCGATGGCGGAATGATTTACTCGCCGCCATTCCGTTGACGGAGGGACAAGTACCGCGGCGCCGCGAAGCTCTCGTGGCCCTTCGTGGCATCATCGTACAGGGCGCAACGCTGGCCGCTGTCGCCGCCGTGCTCTGGTGGCTCGCACACAACACCCTCCTCACACTTCAGGAACGCGACATCCCGGTGGGCTTCGACTTTCTCGGCCAGCCCGCAAACTTCGACATCGGCGACACCGGCGGTCTGCGCTTTGATGCGCGCGACACCATCGGACGCGCGATCGTCGTCGGTCTCGCGAATACGCTGCGCATCGCCGCACTCGGATGCGTGCTGTCGGTGCTGGTCGGATCGCTACTCGGCATCCTGCGACTCACCTCGAACGCGACCGTCCGTGGAGCGGCGCGCGCTGTCGTCGAAGTGATGCGGAACACCCCGCTCCTTCTGCTGCTGCTGTTTCTCGACGCGACCATACGCCAGCTTCCCGGAGCGCGGGATGCGCTGCATCCCGTGCGGCACGTCTTCCTCTCGGATCGGGGCCTGGCGCTCCCGTCCGTAGGCGTGCCACCGATCGCCCTCGTTGCGATGGTTCTGGTGGCGGGCGCACTGCTGATGCCTCGCGGATCGAGCCGCATGCGACGGCTGGTCGTGACCGTCGCGTCCGTGGCTGGAACCGCCCTGATGATCACGGTGCCTTCTGTTCGACCAATCATCGGCGTGCCGTGCCTCGCCGGCTTCAATTTCGTTGGCGGCTGGATGCTGTCGCCCGAGTTCGCTGCTCTTCTCGGCGCGCTGGTGTTGCACCATTCCGCTCACATATCGGAGGTCGTGCGCGGCGCGATACTCTCCGTGCCGCGCGGGCAGCAGGAGGCCGCGCGGGCTCTCGGCCTCTCGACCATTCAGGTCCTCCGCCTCGTCACCGTTCCGCGTGCCTTGCGTGCGATGGTGCCGCTGCTCGTTACCAACTGTGTCAGCCTCGTGAAGAACTCGAGTCTCGCAGTCGCCATCGGCTTTCCCGATCTCGTGAGCGTGTTGAACACCACGGGGAATCAGACCGGTCGCAACATCGAGGCGATGCTCATCATGGTAGTCACGTACCTCGCCGTCAGCCTCGGCGTCGCGGGAGTTCTCGGTCGATACAACGCGCGCCTCATTCGGCGCACTGTCTGACGTGACTGTAGTCACCAAGCCCGACCATGTGAGGCGCGAAGGATGGCGTCCTGCTCGTTGGCGGGCCTCGCCGCTTCAGGTTGCCTTCTCGGCCATCACGCTGCTCGCGGTCGGCGCCGCGCTGTTACCGGTCGGTCGCTGGGCCGTGCTGAACGCGACGTGGTCCGGTACAGCGCGGACGTGTAGGGCGCGCGGTGGCGCTTGCTGGGCCTTCATCGCGCACAAGCTTCCGCTCATCATCTTCGGCATTTATCCCCCCTCCCAGCGCTGGCGCGCTGGCATGGCGACGCTGCTATTGCTTGCACTCGTGCTTGCGTCCTTGTCCCCGAACCGCTGGCGCCGTTGGCTCGCGGTGGTGTGGGTTGTCGGGATCGCACTCGTCGGATGGCTGCTCCGAGGCGGACTCGGTTTGCCTGAAGTCCCGACGGCTGATTGGGGCGGCCTTCCAGTCACCCTTCTGCTGACGGTGCTCGGGCTGGCGCTCGGATTTCCATTTGCCATTCTACTCGCGCTCGGCCGCCGCTCGCGCTACGCCGTGCTGCGCGCACTTGCCAGCGCGATCGTCGAGGGGGTGCGGGGGGTACCACTCGTCGCAGTGTTGTACGTGGCGGTGCTTGTCTTCCCCCTCGCGCTTCCCGCGGGCGTGGAGCCCGAGAAGCTGCCGCTCGCGCTCGGCGCCGTCGCCCTCTTCGGTGCCGCGTATCTCGGCGAGGCCGTGCGCGCAGGCTTGCAGATGGTTCCGCGTGCGCGCAGCGAAGCCGCTCTCGCGCTGGGACTCGGACGCTGGCAGGCGATGCGACTCGTGATCCTCCCCGAGGCGTTGCGAATCGTCGTGCCATCGTTCGTGTCGATCGGAGTTGGTTTCTTTCAGGACACCAGCCTGATCGTGATCATCGGTCTGTTCGATTTGCTCAACTCGGCGCGGCTTGCGGCCCAGGACCCGGCGTGGCTCGGCTTTCACACCGAGGCGTACGCGTTCGTCGGATTGATCTACTTCCTCGGCAGTGCGTGTATGTCAAAGTACGGGCTATGGCTGGAGCGGAGGCTTCGCCTCAACAATCAACCGGACGATCCGAAGGGCGAACCTCGCTCGTGATGAGCTGCTCCCGAGATGAGGTCCCGAATACTCGCCACCCTCGGCACGCATCCCTCTTAGCTGGGTGCAATCACCCGCAGAGATGGAAAGTACGAGCGGTAGAGCGTCCCATCGCGCGTGAGCAGCGACGCGCCCTTCACCGCAGCGTGCGCGCCGATGTAGAAGTCAGGAAGGGGTGATCGCTTCGAGCCGCCGCGCCTCCGATACGTCAGGAAGCACTTGCCCGCCAGAAACCCCGCATCCCATGGGAGCGGATCGCGGCGGAACACGCCACTCGGCAGCGCCTCATCGAGCTCCTCGACGCGCGCGAAATTCACCGAGACCTCGGCGTACACGATCGGGTTGAGGAGCAGGACTGAACTTTCGGCAAGCTCCGACAACGAGCTCGACGACCACTCGAACCACACCGGGTCTTCGGTCAACACGTCCAGCAGGACGTTGCTGTCCACGAGAACGTCGCTCATCGCTTGTGTGCGTCGGCGGGGCGTGTCAGCGCCAGAATTTCGTCCGTGGTAAGCCGCCCACGCCCGCGGCCGCGCATGTGCTCGATGAGCATGCGCCCTTTGCGATGCGTGCCCGCTTTCGTCAGCACGGCGGTATCGCCGCGAATCGTGAATTCGACCTCAGTGTGTGGAAGGAGGCCGAGTGTCTCGCGGACTGCCAACGGGATGGTCACCTGCCCTTTGGTTGTGATGCGCATGAGAGACTCCGCAGTATTACTTGGATATGTAATACTATTGGCGCCTCCTTCTTCTGACAACTCCTGAGTTTCCCGCATCAGGCCACCTCCAGGCCGGACTCGTGTGTGTGCTCCACTCCGCGCGGGCGATAGCCCAGCGCCTCGCTCACGTGCGCGACGCTGATGCACGATTCGCCGGCAAGGTCGGCAATCGTGCGCGCAACACGGAGCACGCGATGAAAAGCGCGGGCCGAGAGATGGAGTCGGTCTCCAGCAGTCATGAGCATTGTTCGCGCGGACGATTCCAAACCGCCGTGGGTCTCCAACCATCGGCCTGGCGCACGGGCGTTGCACGCGGCCTCGCCGTCATACCGCCTTCGCTGGCGCAAACGCGCCTGCTCGACTCTAGCACGAATCGCTGCCGATCCGTCACCACCATCGCGCACGGCGAGGCGTGAGAGCGCGACTGGTGGCACGCTGACATGCATGTCGATCCGATCTGCGAGAGGGCCCGAGAGCCGACCGCGATACTTCAGGATTTCCGCCGCGGCGCACACGCATGGCCTGGTGGGGTCGCCAGCGTGGCCGCAGGGACACGAATTCATGGCGGCCGCCAGAGCAAAGCGGGCTGGGAATCTGACCGACGCCAGCGCCCGCGCGATGGTGACGAAGCCATCCTCCATCGGTTGACGCAGCGCCTCCAGCACGCCGCGTGGAAACTCGAGGAGCTCGTCGAGAAACAACACGCCGTGGTGTGCGAGACTTACTTCGCCCGGACGCGGAGTCGATCCACCGCCGATGAGTCCCGCCGTCGACACCGAGTGATGCGGGGCGCGAAAGGGACGACGCGTCACGGCGCCCGTTGCGACATCGAGCACACCGGCCACCGAATGCACCGCCGTCACCTCGAGCGCTTCGGCGTCCGTGAGCGCTGGGAGAATGGTAGGAAGCCGGCGCGCGAGCATCGTCTTGCCCGCACCCGGCGGTCCGACAAGCAGGATCCCATGCGAGCCGGCGGCGGCAATGGCAAGCGCGCGCTTGGCGGCCTCCTGCCCCGCGACGTCCGCGAGATCGATGAGGTGCTCTTCACTCCGCCGTGAGGAGCGAGCACGCGCTTCCGGACATTCACCGTTCTTCAGCCACTGAACGAGCTCTCCGAGTGACGCCGGAGCAGCAACACGGACCTCGCGGACGAGCGACGCCTCGGCGACGTTCGCGGGTGGAAGTACGAGGGTGAGCGCGCTGCAGTTCTCAGACGCCGCCACTCGCCGCGAGATGGAAAGGGCGCCGCGCACCGGACGCAACGTCGCATCCAGGCCAAGCTCGCCAGCGAATACGCATCGGTTGACGGCGTCGGGACTCAGCACACCGCAGCCAACGAGGACACCGACGGCAATCGGGAGATCGAATGCCGTTCCGTCCTTTCGGATGTCCGCGGGCGCGAGATTCGTGGTGATTCGACGCGACGGTATGGTAAAGCCGGCGTTCGCGAGCGCCGCGCTGACGCGCTCGCGACTCTCCTTCACGGCGCTGGCCGCGAGGCCGACGATGACCCAGTTGGGCAGCCCGCGCGCGACGTCTACTTCGACGGTGACGTCATAGGCGTCGATGCCGAGGACGGCGGCGGAGCGGATGGAGGCGAGCATTCCAAAGCTTCGCCTCGCTGATCGATATTCGCGTCATCCTGAGATTGCGCAGATTACCAGCAAACCCCGTGACTCCTGGTTGGTCGGCCACCTATGATTTCCGATGACTTGTGCGGCAAGCATAAAGGCCATCGCTTGAGCGCTGGCCTCTCATTATGGCCTTACCAGACGTCCGAGCATCCACCGCGTTTACATCCCGTGAGCGATGAGGAGCGTTCCGGCGCAGTTATTCCACGTACTATTTCACCCGGAGCACGCCGTCAGCTTCGTCCAAGCGAACTTCGGCTTCCCATCCTTTCGGGTGCTGGTGGTGGCCAAGACTGAAGATCGCATCCGGGCGATCAGGGCCCTGATTGCTAGGTCGACGGATAAGGTCTTCTGGTTGGCCGACATTGAAAGCATTCAGCGCGACGGCTTCTGGTCACCAATCTGGCTCAGGCCCACCGGAGACCAGAGGCAGCCGCTTCAATAAGAAGGGAGCATCATGAAGCGATGTCGCACCTGTTTCCACGTCACGGCCGGCAATCCGACGTTCTGTCCGAGCTGCGGCGGGAGCTATGACCGAAGGGTATGTCCGAAGGGACACTCAAACCCACGCTCGGCGACTGCCTGCGGAGAATGCGGAGCGCGAGAGCTCTCACAGGCTCAACCTCGTCGCCGTCTCGCCAGCCTCGCCGGCTTCGCTTTGCTGCGAGTACTGCTCGGCACAGCACTTCTCGCCGGCACAGTCATCTACGCGATCGGCTTCGCCATCGCGGCGATTCGCGATCCAGCACAGCTATTCGACCGCATGCTGCTGGGGTTTGCCCTCGGCGTAGCTTGGCCCCTGTTCGTGCACGTCACATAGGGCGGTACGACGCTCATAAGGCCATCGCTCAACGCGATGGCCTTATGCTGTCAGCGTGAATCCAGTAGCCACGAACCTAACCTGAATTTCAACTAGACCGGTGACGCACCCTTCTAGGTGGGCCGGCTCGCAGTTGTGTCAGGCTGACAACGAAACTTGCTGTGGATCGATCCCACCAACGCGCTTGTGGACGCCGCCGCAATCCCGTGGGATTTTATGGCTCGGAGACACGCACGGGCGTCGCGCTGAACCGTTGTCCTAGGGGTAACGCAAGCACACCCTTTTCATTGTTCCCCCAACACCAAAGTTCGTCGGCCACGTCGAGGCCACATACGTTCGACGCGCCGGCCGTCAACTGGCGGAACTGATGATCACCCGTGACTTCCTGAGGAACCGGAGTTGCCGGGCCGTCGATTCCAGTGCCGAGATAGCCAAGAAAGTTGTTCCCCCAGCACCAGGCGCGCCCCGCATCGCTGAGTGCGCAGGTGAACGCGCCGCCCGCCACGATACTGCGCCACGGCTCCGGCTGACGGATCACGGCGTTCGGGGCACGGTAGCCTTGCGCCGTGCCGCCCGCGGCGCCATCGAGATTGTCCCCCCAGCAATATGCAATACCGCTAGTGTCCACGGCGCAGTCTTGCGCTCCGCCGCTTGCGACCATGGCCACAACAAAGGACGACGAGCTGACGGGTGTCGGTACCAAACATCCGTCGTAGACGTAGTACGTCGTTCCGCACGTAGTGGACGCACCGGTCGGAGCCACATCGGATGCCCCGGCTATGTGAAACCCGGGCAGCATGCCCCAGCAGAATGGGCGTCCGGAGACAGTCAAGCCGCACGCTCGCCCTGACCCTGTGACAGTCGTCAGTTCCGAAGCGGCGGGCACCAAGCGAGGAGTGAGCGACACATCGTCTGCTGCTTGAGATCCGGTGGCGAAGACGCCGTAATCGTTCGCTCCCCAACAGTAGAAGCGCCCGTCCGTCGCGCGGCCGCAGGTCGCCATGCCGATCCCCACGAGCGTCGTGAAATGGAGCGCGCCATGGATACGCGTGGGCATGGCCCGGGCGACCATGGAGCTATCCCCCAGCTCGCCGTTCGCGTTGCTTCCCCAGCAATACGCACTGCCGTCCCCCGCGAGCGCGCAGACGTGTCGCGCACCCGACGTCATGGCAACGAACGGAGGCGACGCGAGCACATGCGGAGCAACAATCTCAGTTGCAGTGGTGGCCCCGGCACCGTAGCCCTGGCCCCAGCAACTCACGGCACCGCCGGGGCGGAGCACGCACGCCTGCGACTCCCCCGCGGCGACGACCGAGCGCGCCGGGCCGGTCAGCGAAACAGGAGGAGAGGCTGGCTCTGTGAGGCCCGTGTCCAAAACAGTTGGTGAACCGCGACAGGCGGCGGTCACGCCGACTGCGACAAACATCAAAACGTTTCCGACAATATGCATGACTCGACAGTGCGGTCGCGACCGGGTGAATGGCGTCGCAGGGACGACGCCATTCGGTCGGTCCAGAATAGTGCCAGGCACTGCCTCCTTGTTCTCCTTTGCCGTAATCAGCACTACGTCAGCGCTTTCGTGGCTTGTCGGCAAATGTTACGGGGCGGCCGAACATCCATTGACTGTGCTCCCGCTGCTCTTTGGGAACGGCCAGGAGACTCTTCAGCATGGGAAAGAGCTCCTTCTGCGCTGGCGTCACGAGAGAGTCCGCGATCTCCGGCTGCTCCCAGAAGATCTTCCAATACGCTTTGGACGTCGCTTGTACGGTGTCCAACTCCGCCTTTCCCGCGCCGCCCTGCGCCTTCGCCAAAAACTCGCCCAACGGAACGTAGACAGCTCTTACGCGATTCGAGAATGCGGAATCGGCGTGTTCCAGACCGGCCACCTGCCCCACGCTGAGGAAGAGAGAATCAGCTTCCTGAATCAGCGCCTTGAACACGCTTGATGTATTGGACAGATAGAACGCCGCGAGTGAATCGGCCGAGCGGCGCTGCCAGCCCGCACCGCTGGGCGCACGGATCGGTTCCACCGCCCGGCGAAGCTTCTGCAGATCGTAGTCGGTCGAGAGGTTGACACTGAAGTCCACGACCACGCGGAATGGGTTCAACAACACATTTCGACTGGGCCGCGTATCGGCGAAGCGCGGATTCACGTCGTAGCGGAAGCGATTGGCGCTCGGATCGAAACCGTGCGGCACGAGCAACACTGCATCGACGGCGGCTGGCGAGCCCCAGCCGCTCATGTTCTCACTGCCGTGCACGAGTTGATCGACGCCCGCGAGCACATTCTGGAAGTACACGCTGGGCACTCCACGGCAGCCGTAGCGCTCCGCTACTCTGCCGAGGTTGTCTGCGATGCACGACTGCGCCGCGGAGGAACCATTCGCGAGCAGAGAGCGAATCTGCGCGGCGACCGTGCGATCCAGCTCGCGGCCTGGATCGGGCACAAACGCACGGTCCCCAAATCGCCCGTCACCGTTTATGTCCCCCTGTACGACCGGAGTGAACGGCAGTCCGCTCTGCGCTCGCGTAAACAGGGTGACGACGCCGACCTTCGGGGCGTAGAGGCCGGTGCTGAACACGACCGCGTGCCGTGCGTCGGACGGACCGGCAGACCATTCGATCGTGCGCGGATCGCCGAACGACGCTCCGTCGAATCCGCGGAATTGCCGCCGCGTGGCCTGGAGCGTGTAGCTGAGCGATCCGAAGACCTGATACCTGTTGTTGAATCGGAAGACGTCGGGCGAGATTCCCAGATTGAGCTGTCCCCCGTACCCGCGAAGGTCGCTCACGCGCATGGCGACGCGACCGTACTGATCGCTGCGACGAGACTCCGCTGCCGATACGGCACCCGAAGATGGGTCGATCGCTGCCGCAGAGACATACACAGGCCGATTGCCTTCGGACGTGAGCGTGAAGCGCTGCGTTCCACTGAAGTTCGCGTCGACCGTTCCAGGCTGTGACAGATCGTAAGAGCCCAGCACGCCCGCGCGCAGCAGCCAGGAACCATAGCTGCTGTTCCAGTCGAGGGACGCTCGCCAGCTGTGCGGTACGTCGTACCCCGGATCGATCAGCGTGACGCTTGGTGCGCGCTCCGCGAGCACGCCA
>WNFI01077565.1_pt2 | contig 30754 bp, 26 predicted proteins | sample 5400471 | NCBI WGS metagenome assembly WNFI01 (sample SAMN13153348, study PRJNA577476) | soil metagenome | isolation source: 100 cm saprolite on Douglas fir-dominated hillslope | place: USA:California | collected 2013-09-17
GGGACGGCGCCCATCCTGCCGGTGACCGCCTCGCAGACCAGTACGACGCCGTTTCCGCCTTACTCGAACGAGCCGTAGATCACGTGTAGCGTGGAGTCGACGCCGAGCTCGTTGGGTGCCGCGCCGCACTGCATGGGGAGGGGGCACGGGAAGGTCGCGAGCTGCCCTGCTGCGCTGGTATGCGCGTTGACTGCGTTGAGGTCGCCGATTCCTTCCGAGTAGTAGATCCCGGTGGAGACGTCTATGCCCACGGCATACTGAGGTTCAAGAAGGTCGACGGAGGTCACCGTGAATGTAGCGGCGTTGATCAGTGCCACACCGCCGCCGGGCCAATACTGAGTGGCGACCGCGACGGTGTTGGTACCCGGATCGGCGGCCAGGCCTACTGCGTACCTTCGCGACTGTGTATCACCATTGACAGCACACTCAAGCGGCATCGGGTACGACGAGATCCCGTGCCGTGACATGGGCCGTGCGGGTGCTAGGTGATCGGGCGGGGGATCTGGCGGCCTACGTCGGACAGCTCGGCGATCCAGGCCTCGGTGACGTCCAGGTCGGGCTCGGCGGGGGTGCTGGCGATCAGCTTCAGGCGGCCGGCTTGCCTGGTGACGGCCGGTTTGGTGGCCTCCCGGGGAACGGGGGCGGTCAGCCTGATGGCCAGGGAGGGGCACATCCGGACCGCCTGCTGGGCCTGCGTCCGCAGCCAGTGCGGCACCGGCATGTCGAGGAAGACCGGGTAGCCCTGGCCGTCGAGCTGCACAAGCTCGGGCACCAGGTGGGCGCACAGCCCGTGGCCGCGGCACCGGGTCCAGTCCACGGACAGGCGGGTCTCGCCCTCCTGCGGCGGCAGCGGCAGGACTCCCTGGACCGGGCGCCCGCACGTTCCGCGGAACAGGTGCGCGGTCAGGTCGTCGGTGAACACGTCGAGGGCGGAGAGGACGAACCGGAACACGCCGTCCGGGTGCGCGCAGGCACCGCGGCCGCGCACGGCGGCCGCTCGGCGGCGCGCGGCGTCCAGCGCGTCGATCCCGCCCGAGCCGTCGGCCAGCGCGGTCAGCGAGCGCGCGATGCCCGGCAGGCCCAGCTTGCACGGCCCGCACTGGCCGGAGGACTCCTTGGCGAGATAGCCAGCGACCCGCGCCACCTCGCCCAGGGGGCAGGTGCCCTCGCCGAGCGGCAGCACGACGCCGGCGCCGAGCGTGCCGTCGACCGCGGCCAGGCCGGCGCGGCTGACCGGCACGCCGTACGCGGCCTCGGTCGGCAGCCACATGCCGTGGAACCCGCCCACCAGGACGCCGTCCGCGGGCGACGCCGAGCACAGGTCGAGCACGTATCCGAGCGGCAGGCCGGCCGGAACCTCCACGACCGCGGGGCGCTCGGCCGAGCCACCGACGGTGAGCAGGAGCGTTCCGGGCTCGTCCCGTGTCCCGGCCGAGACGTAGCCTTCCGGGCCGAGCATGGCGAGCACGGCGATCTGCGCGAACGTCTCGGCGTTGGAGAGCAGGGTCGGGAGGTCATCGACCCCGCTGTCGCTGGGCAGGGTCTTGCGGCCGGGAGGCAGGGCGGGCTTGCCGTTCACCGCGTTAACCAGCGCGCCGCCCTCGCCGGAGACGAACCTGTCCGGGACCTGGACCGCGCGCAGCAGGCGTCTCAGGTCCGGTTCAGCCATGGCCGCGGCGCTGACCGAATCGGCCACGTCACTGCGGGTCACGCCGACGACAATCTGCTTCGCGCGCAGCGCACGGGCGACGACCAGCGCACCGCCGAGAACCAGGTACGGCGACCGCAGCAGAAGCGTCGTGTCCTTGGCGCTGCCCGGCTCGCCCTCGGTCGCGTTGACCAGGACAACGGTCCTCTTCTGGCGCCGGCGGGCCGACTGAAGCACCCCTCTCAGCTTGCGGCCGACCGGGAAGGCCGCGCCGCCGCGGCCGCGCAGGCTGACCTGCTCGGCCATCTCGATCAGCTGGTCGACGGTCAGGCGCGGCAGCGTGCCGAACACCGCCTGGTGCGTGGTCAGGTCGATCCGCGCCGTCCGGTCGAGGCCGGCGGTCAGCCGGGCCTGGCCGATGCACAAGACCTCGGGCCCGGCGGATGACGTCATGATCCCTCCCCGCCTGGACCTGACGGGCACGCCGACGGCTCCGGGGCCGGCTGGGGAGGCCGGTATTGCCACGGCCCGGACGGGTGGCCCGGCTGGTCCGGATGCGGAGCCGGAGGACGACGCGCCGCGAGATGGGGAGGTGCCTGGGCATACGGCGGCTGACCGCCCGCTGCGGGCGGCAGCGCACGAGGCGCCCGCCGCGGCACGGCGGCCCCCAGGCCCGGCAGCCGTTCGGGCACCATCGCCGGGACGGACCCGTGAACGGGTGGCGACGCCTGATAAGGCACGGCATGCGCGGCGGTCTGCCTCCCGCCGCGTACCGCGGCCACGAGCCTGATCGCCAGGGCGAGCCCGACCACGGCCAGGCACGCCCCGTAGCTCCAGTCCACGTACGGTTTCGCCGTGCGGCCCGCGAGCAGGCCGTGCCCGATCGACATCGGCCAGGCCAGGTAGGCGGCGGCGTGGATCGCGCGCCACGCCCATGGCCGCCTGCCGGCAAAACGGCCGCGGGCGATCCCGGTCACGACGATGAGCACGAGAAGATCCGACGCGAACGTGCCCAGGCCGACGTAGAACGTGCGTCCGCGGGCGAGGAACGGCACGAACGCGTCGATGACGCGGGATCGGTGGGCGAGTACCTCGAGCATGACGTGAGTCGCGAGGAAGGCGAGGGCGGCGAACGACACGGCCCGGTGCACCGCCTGCGCAACGACCCGGCTCCCGGGAATCATGATGATGCGGTCCGCGGCCAGGACGCCGACGCCGGCCGCCGCCGTCAGCGCGATCAGCGCGAACACTCCCGAGTAGAACAGGAGAAAGCCCTGCACCGCGGTGAGGATGTGCTTGCCTTGCTGAGTACTTCCCGAGGCCAGCCCGCCGCCCATCAGGAGAAACAGCGCAGCAATCGGGAGAAACCGTCTGTGGGGTGGAGTCCTGACCCGAGCCACTGACATGATGCGGCCGCGGTGGCGCGCGCGGCCACGCCTGGCTGACACGATTTTCCTCCTGGGGGACGGCCGAGGCCGGCCGTTACCTGGAAGTTGCCTGTGTGATCTCCAGCCGTCAGCGCCCGGAGATCCTGCCAGTCCCCCTCATGCGGATGCCAAGACGCTACCTCCTTCATCACCGATTCGCAGCGAGACGGGATATAAGTCATCACAACGCCGGTTTGTCGGCATAGCCCCTGGAACACCACCGCGAGACGGAGCGGTAAGGCTGTCTGGAAGCCTTGGACCGTGAACAATCGCCTCGCGTCCCTGCTGCCCATGCCAACGTCGGTCCGCCCGGGGTCCGGATCGTTCTCTCTCGGCACCCAGGCTTCCGTCGCCGCCGGCCCCGGTGCCGCGTCGGCGGCGGCCGCCGTTCGCCGGGTGCTCACGTCCTGGCCCTGGCCTGACGATGGCGGGCAGGCGCGCCCCGGTGATCACCCGGGCCCGCAGATCACGGTCGAGATCGATCCGGTCCGCCCGGCTGAGGGCTACCGGCTGAACATCGGCCCGGGTCAGATCCGGATCGCGGCCGGGGGAGCGGCGGGAGCGTTCTACGCGGCGCGGCCTCGCGGCGATCAAGCTGAACCGGCTCCACCTGCATCTCACCGACGATCAGGGCTGGCGGATCGAGAGCCGCAGCCATCCCGCGCTGCACGAGATCGGCTCGCACCGGCCGCGGACGAGGATCAGCCTCGGCGGGGAGCAGCCCCCCGTGTACGACGAAACGCCGCACGGCGGTTATTACACGCTCGCCGACCTGGCCGAGCTTGCGGCGTACGCGGCGCAGCGGATGATGACTGTCGTGCCCGAGATCGACATCCCGGGTCACGCAACGGCCCTGCTCGCGGCCGTCCCCGAGCTCGGCGCGGACGCCGGCGGGCCGCTCCGGGTGGCCGCCGACTGGGGCATCCTCCCGCACCTGCTGTCCCCGCTTCCCGAGACGAGCAGGTTTCTCGAGGCCGTGTTCGGCGAACTGCTCGACGCCATCCCGGCCAGGTACGTCCACATCGGCGGGGACGAGTGTGTGCTCGACAGCTGGCGCGCGGACCCGCGGGTCGATGCCCGCCGCCTCGAGCTCGGCCTGGCCAGCGCCGAGGAGCACCACGCCCATTTCCTGCGCGAGACGGCGGACCTGCTCGCCGACCGGTTCGGCGTCCGGGCCGTGGTCTGGGACGAGGGTTTCGCCAGCGGCTCGGGTACGCCGGGGGGTGGGCTGCGCCCTGACACCGTGGTGATGGCCTGGCGCGGGATGGACATCGCCCGGCGCGCGGCCGAGGCAGGACACGACGTCATCGCGGCCCCGGTGTTCCCGACGTACTTCGACTACTACCAGGCCGATGACGACCGCGAGCCCGCCGCGATCGGGGGGCCCGTCCGGCCGCAGGACGTGGCCGCGTTCAGCCCGGTGCCCGCGGACTGGCCGGCCGCGGCGGCGGAGCGCCTTATCGGCACCCAGTTCCAGGTCTGGACAGAGTACATCCGGGATGGCCGCGCGCTCGAGTACATGGTGTTCCCGCGCGCCTGCGCGTTCGCGGACGTCGCCTGGACCGGCGGGCCGGTCAGCTGGTCGGGCGGCCAGGGCTCACCGGAGAGCGCGGGCTCGGCGCTGCGTGCCCGGCTGGCGGCGCACGCCCGCCGCCTGGACGCCGCGGGCGTCGAGCACCGCCCGCTGGACGGTCCCCGTCCCTGGCAGGAGGGCGGGGCCGGACCGCGCCGCCACCGGGCCGGCTACCGCGTGGCCGAGGTGGTAGCTCGTCTCGGCGGCATGGCGGCCACGCCGACCCCGTGACCGAGCCGCTCCCGTGACCGGGGCCCGTGCCGTCCCCCGCCAGGCACGGCGCGGAGGGCCGGCTCGTTTGCATTAGATAGACGCAGAGAGACGGCGTCGTTTGGGTGAGAAAATCGTGCGGAACAATTGTCTTGTCCCTGGACAGAGCCGACCGGGGCCAGACGCGGGGCGGGTCCGCCGCGCGCCGGGCCGTTGGCACGGTAACCGCGGGCCGCGGATCCGTTCCTGGCGATGCTTACGGCCAGGTGCGCTACGGCCGGTCACGGGGCGGTCCGGACGCAGGTGGCAAGCGGCGGCACCCGGCCCGCAGGCTACTGCTCCGGGCCATCGGAGTCGTCGCATCCCTGGTCTTGCTGGCGATCATGGCGTTCGGCGCCCTGCTGCTCGCCACCCCGTCGGTCGGCAACGCCCCGGCGCTGGCCCGCGCCCAGGACCTCGCCCACCACGTGGCCTATCCCGGGCCTGCGGTCCCGGCGCGCTTTGCCGCCGCCCTGGTCGCGACCGAGGACAAGCGCTTCTACTCCGAGCCAGGCATCGACCTGTTCGCGGTGGGGCGCGTGGGGATCTCCTATGTGACGGGCCACGGCATCCAGGGCGGCGCCACCCTGTACCAGCAGCTGGCCAAGCTGCTCTACACCCACGGGAGCTCCGCCTCGGCGGCGGACGAGGCCGAGCAGGTGGCGCTGGCCGTCAAGCTCTACCTGACGTATACGAAACCGCAGATCCTGCAGATGTACGCCGATGTCGCCTACTTCGGCAACGGCTTCTACGGCCTGGCCGCGGCGAGCTGCGGGTACTTCGGGGTCGAGCCTGCCGGGATGTCCTGGCCGCAGGCGGCGCTGCTGGCGGGCATGGTGCAGGGCCCGTCCGTCGACGACCCGCTGACCAATCCGGCGAACGCGCGGGGCCGCGAGGTGCACGTCGTGGGCAGGCTGGTCGCGACGGGGGAGCTGACCCCGGCCCAGGGCCGTGCGGCCCTCGCGGTGCCGTTGTCGAGCCTGGTCGCCGGCGCCGGGCAGGGCTGCCCTGGCTAGTGCGGAACGCTACCGGGGACGGGCGTGCCGCGGCCCGCTCGACCGCGCCCGGCCCGGCTGAACCTGGCCATTCCGCCCCTGGCCATTCCGTTCCGCGCCGCCCCGGCCGGGAGCAGGCCGTGACATCGGCTCGGGGGGCACCAGGACCGGCTGCCATGCCTCGTACCCGCCAGGAAGCGGGCTCCTCGGCGGCACCGCGACCACTTCCGCCGGCCCGGCGGACTGCGCGAGCCACACGAACTTGCGGTAGGACCAGAACCGGAACAAGGTGGCGAGTCCCACGCCGACGAGGAACGCAACGTTCAGGGTCAGCTTGTCGTGGCGGCCGAACTCAGCCTGAGCCAGCAGGAGGCAGGCCTGCTGGATCCCCACCCCGACCGCGTTCAGGGCGAAGAACACGGCGGTCTCGCGGCCCATGCCGGTGCGCTCGCGGTGCCGGAACGTCCAGTGCCTGTTGCCGACGAACGTCACGGCCGCCGCGACCAGCGTGGCGACCGCGTTCGCGGTGAAGGTGGCCTGGTGGTCGGAGATCATCAGGTTGAAGACACCCTCGGTGACCAGGAACCCGATGCCGCCGATGATGCCGAACTTGGCGAACTCGTGGATCAGGTGCTGGAACCGCTGGTACAACCTGCCGACAAGACTCACCTGGCCGCCTTCCTTCCCCGTATCCCCTCAGGCCCGCCGAGGTGACTCTTGGCAGGGTACCCTGAACGCGCCACGGCTTGGCGAAACCCGCCGAAAACCAGACGCCCCTTATACCTGGTCTTGCCCCGCCGTGGGATCAGGATATCCGTTCGGAATTGCCGCATCTGCCGGGTAGTGTCACAAGGATGCCCGCTCCCGACGTGCTTATCCATGCCCGCGGCCTGGCCAAGAAATTCGGTGATGCCGTAGCCGTGGCGGGCATCGACTTCGACCTGCACCGCGGCGAGGCGTTCGGCTTCCTCGGGCCGAACGGGGCGGGCAAGTCGTCCACCATGCGCATGATCGGCTGCGTGTCGCCGCCCAGCGGCGGCCAGCTGACCATCCTCGGCCTGGATCCGGTCGCCGACGGGCCCGCGATCCGGGCCAGGCTCGGCGTGGTTCCCCAGGAGGACACGCTGGACGTGGAGCTGACCGTCCGGGAGAACCTGCTCATCTACGGACGCTACTTCGGGCTGCCGCGTGATGTCATCTCCGAGCGCTCGGTGCGGCTGCTGGAGTTCGTGCAGCTCACCGACCGCGCGGGCGATCAGGTCGAGCCGCTCTCGGGCGGGATGAAACGCCGCCTCACGATCGCCCGCTCCCTGATCAACGACCCGGAGATCCTGCTGCTCGACGAGCCGACCACCGGGCTGGACCCGCAGGCCAGGCACGCGGTGTGGGACCGGCTGTACCGGCTCAAGCAGCAGGGCGTCACGCTGGTGCTGACCACGCACTACATGGACGAGGCCGAGCAGCTCTGCGACCGCCTGATGGTGATGGACCGCGGCATGATCGCGGCCGAGGGCTCGCCCCGCGAGCTGATCGAGCTGTACTCCACTGCCGAGGTGCTTGAGCTCAGGTTCGACCCGGCCGAGCATCAGCAGGCGGCGGACAAGCTGGCGGACGTTCCGGCGGAGCGGATGGAGGTGCTCGCCGACCGGATCCTGCTGTACACGCCGAACGGAGACGCCGCCCTCGCCGCCGTGCGCGGCGTCGGGCTGGAACCGCTGACCTCCCTGGTGCGCCGCAGCACGCTGGAGGACGTGTTCCTCCGGCTGACCGGCAGGCGGCTGGAGGACTGATGGCGGGGCACGGAGGCGCCTTCGCGGTACGTGAGTTCCGCTTCTGGCTGACGAACTACCGGCGCACCTGGCAGGGCTCGATCTACTCCAGCGTGCTCAATCCGGTGCTCTACCTGAGCGCGATCGGCCTGGGCCTGGGCACGCTGGTCGACGCCCACCGCCGCGCCGGTCCCGGCCCGGCCAGCCTGGGCGGCGTCAGCTACCTGGTTTTCCTGGCCCCCGGGCTGCTTGCGGCGGCAGCGATGCAGACCGCCATGGGCGAGTCCACCTATCCGGTACTCGGCTCGGTGAAGTGGCTGAAGACCTACCAGGCGGCGGCCGCCACGCCGCTGCGTCCCGCCGACATCTTCCACGGGCACCTGCTGTTCACCGCGATGCGGCTGGCCATGAACTGCGTGATCTTCGTCGCCGTGATGACCGCGTTCGGCGCCGTCCGCTCGCCCGGGGTGCTCGCGGCGCTGCCGGTGGCCGTGCTGACCGGGCTGGCGTTCGCCGCCCCGATCGAGGCCTTCGCGGTAAGCCGCACCAAGGACCAGGCGTTCGCGATGCTCTTCCGGTTCGGGATGATCCCGCTGTTCCTGTTCTCCGGCACGTTCTTCCCGGTCAGTCAGCTGCCCGGGTGGATCAGGCCCGTGGCCTACGCCACGCCGCTCTGGCACGGCGTGGTGCTGTGCCGGTCGCTGAGCCTTGGCACGGCCGCCCTCGGCGGCGCGCTGGTGCACGTCACGTACCTGGTCCTGCTCGCCGCCGCGGGAATCGCCGCCGGGCACCGGACCTACCTCCGGCGGCTGTATGTCTAGTGCGCAGCTGATCAGGCTCACCCGGCTGGGCGGGCGGGGCAGCGCTCACCTGATCGAGCGGCACGCCCGGGCCTACCGGCACGCCTGGGTCGTGCTCGTCTCAGGCTTCTTCGAGCCGCTGTTCTACCTGCTGTCGATCGGGGTGGGCATCGGGGCGCTCGTCGGGGAGGTCAGCGGGCCCGGCGGGCGCCCGGTGGGATTCACCAGCTTCGTGGCCCCGGCGCTGCTGGCCACATCCTCGATGAACGGCGCGGTCTTCGACTCGACCTTCAACGTGTTCTTCCGGCTGAAGTACGCCAAGTTCTACGACGCGGCGCTGGCCACCCCGATGCGCCCCGGCGACATGGCTCTCGGCGAGATCGGCTGGGCCCTGATCCGCGGCGGGCTGTACGCGGCCGCGTTCATGGTGGTGATGCTGGCCATGGGCCTGACGCACTCGCCCTGGGCCGCGGCGGCGCTGCCCGCCGCGCTGCTGATCGGCTTCGCGTTCGCCGGGGCCGGCATGGCCGCCACGACGTTCATGCGCAGCTGGCAGCACTTCGAGTTCGTCACGCTGGCGACGCTGCCCATGTTCCTGTTCTCGACCACGTTCTACCCGCTGGGCGTCTATCCCAGGCCGGTCCAGATCCTCGTCGAGTGCACCCCCCTCTACCAGGGCGTGTCCCTGGTCCGCGGCCTGACCCTCGGCGCGGTCGGGCCCGGCCTGCTCTGGCCCGCGGCCTACCTGGCGGTGATGGGCCTGGCCGGCCTGTACGTCGCAGGCCGCCGCATCGGCGGGCTGCTGCTCCGTTAGGTGCCGAACGTCAGGTCGCGACCGGGCCGGGTATCCCGAGGTAGCCACGTCAATGGGACCCCGGGGCGTCTCGACCTGCATCATGCCAAGACCGTAGCGTTGCACCATACCGGTGGGTAGGTACCCTTGTGCGGACTCATGGAGGCGGCAGATGGATTTCGAATACGACGCGCGCACCGAGGAGCTCCGCGAGCACCTGCTGTCGTTCATGGATACCCACGTCTACCCCGCCGAGAAGGTCTTCGCCGGCCAGGTGGCCGAGGCGGCGACGGCCGGCCGGCACTGGGAGCGGCCACCCGTCATCGACGAGCTGAAGGCGGAGGCCAGGAAGCGGGGACTGTGGAACCTGTTCCTGGCCAACCACCCGGAGGGCGCCGGCCTGACGAACCTGCAGTACGCGCCGCTGGCCGAGATCACCGGGCATAGCCCGCACATCGCGCCGGAGACCCTGAACTGCGCCGCGCCCGACACCGGCAACATGGAGCTGCTCGCCGAGTTCGGCAGCGCGGAGCAGCAACGGCGCTGGCTGCGGCCGCTGCTCGACGGGGAGATCCGGTCGGCGTTCTGCATGACCGAGCCCGACGTCGCCTCCTCGGATGCCACCAACATCGCGACCCGGATCGAGCGTGACGGCGGCGAGTACGTGATCAACGGCCGCAAGTGGTGGTCGTCGGGGGCGATGGACCCGCGCTGCCAGATCCTGATCGTCATGGGCAAGACCGAGCCGGCCGCCGAGCGGCACCGCCAGCAGTCGATGATCCTGGTACCGAGGGATACCCCGGGGGTCACGATCGAGCGCGGGATGCGCCTGTTCGGCTTCGACGACGGCCCGCACGGCGGGCACGCGGAGGTGGAGTTCCGCGATGTCCGGGTGCCGCTCGTCGGCCTGGTCGCCGGCGAGGGCGACGGCTTCGCGATCGCCCAGGCCCGGCTCGGCCCCGGCCGCATCCACCACTGCATGCGGCTGATCGGCATGGCCGAGCGGGCGCTGAGGCTGCTGTGCGTGCGGGCCACGGCGCGGCACGCGTTCGGCGGGCCGCTATCCGGCCAGGGCGTCATCCAGGACTGGATCGCCGAGGCCCGGGTCCGGATCGAGTCGGCCCGGCTGCTGGTGCTCAAGACCGCCTGGCTGATGGACACGGTCGGGAACAGGGGCGCGCACACCGAGATCCAGGCCATCAAGATCGCGACCCCGGCCATGGCCGAATGGGTGATCGACAAGGCGATCCAGGTACACGGCGCCGCCGGGGTCAGCCAGGACTTCCCGCTGGCCCACCTATGGGCCAGCGCCCGGACGCTGCGGTTCGCCGACGGGCCGGACGAGGTACACAAGCGCTCGCTGGCGCGGCGCGAGCTGAAGAAGTACACCTACTAGAGGCAACCCGCGGCCGCGACACCCAGAAGAACCGATGGCAGGAGGAACGCATGGCAGACGAGTCAGGACCGGCGACCACATCCAGCCGGCAGCGGATCGCGATCGTCACCGGGGGCGCGCGCGGGATCGGCGCGGCCGTGGCCCGTCGCCTGGCCGCTGACGGGATGGCCGTCGCCGTCCTCGACCTGAAGGAGGGCGACGCCGGCGCGGCCGTGGACGCGATCACGGCGGCTGGCGGCCGCGCCATCGCTGTCGGCGCCGACGTCAGCCAGGCCGATCAGGTCACGGCGGGCGTGGAGAAGGTTGTCGCCGAGCTCGGCCCGCCGACGGTGCTCGTCAACAACGCCGGCGTTATCCGCGACAACATGCTGTTCAGGATGACCGACGACGACTGGGACACGGTCATGGGCGTGCACCTGCGCGGGGCCTTCCTGATGAGCCGAGCGACCCAGAAGCACATGGTGGATCAGCGTTTCGGCCGGATCATCAGCCTGTCGTCGAGCTCGGCGCTCGGCAACCGCGGCCAGGCCAACTACTCCACAGCCAAGGCCGGCCTGCAGGGCTTCACCAAGACCCTCGCGATCGAGCTGGGCCAGTTCGGGATCACCGCCAACGCGATCGCGCCGGGGTTCATCGTCACCGACATGACCGCGGCCACCGCGGCCCGGGTGGGCGTGGACTTCGGCGAGTTCCAGAAGGCCGCCGCCACCCAGATCCCGGTGCGCCGGGTGGGCCAGCCCGACGACGTCGCCCACCTCGCGTCGTTCCTCGCCAGCGAGGGCGCGGGGTTCGTGTCCGGTCAGGTGATCTACGTCGCCGGAGGGCCCCTGTGTTGAAAGACCCAGCGTTGAAAGGTACGGCGCCGACGGCCGACGAGCTGCGCGGCCAGGTCCTCGACTTCCTCGCGGCCCACGACCCGGCGACGACGGACCGGCTGGACTTCCTGCGCGCCCGGTTTGACGCCGGGCTGGCCTGGGTGCACTACCCGCCCGGGCTGGGCGGCCAGGGCCTGTCCCGCGACCTGCAGCCGGCCGTCGACGGCGAGTTCGCAGCGGCCCGCGCTCCGAGCAATCGTCCAGAACGCAACGGCATCGGGCTGGGCATGGCCGCGCCGACGATCCTGGCGTACGGCAACGACGAGCAGCAGAGGCGGTGGCTGCGCCCGCTGTGGACCGGCGAGGAGGTCTGGTGCCAGCTGTTCAGCGAGCCGGGCGCCGGCTCCGACCTGGCCGGGCTGGCCACCCGGGCGGTTCCCGATGAGGGCGACGGTGCCGGCGCCCACCAGGGCTGGGTCGTGAACGGGCAGAAGGTCTGGACGTCCTCGGCGCACCTGGCCCGCTGGGGGCTGCTGGTCACCCGAACCGACCCGGACGTGCCCAAGCACCGGGGCCTGACCTACTTCGCCTGTGACATGACCGCGGACGGGGTCGAGGTCCGGCCGCTGCGCCAGATCACCGGCGAGGCCGAGTTCAACGAGGTCTTCCTGACCGACGTGGCGATCGGAGACTCGGACCGGATCGGCGCGGTCGGCGAGGGCTGGAAGGTCGCCACCGCGACGCTGATGAACGAGCGCGTGGCGATCGGCGGGGCAGCGGTGCCCAGGGAAGGCGGCATGATCGGCTCGGCGGCGCGGACCTGGCGGCAGCGGCCCGGGCTGCGCACGCCCGGGCTGCACGACCGGATGCTCCGGCTGTGGGCCGACGCCGAGGTGGCCCGCCTGGCCGCGGTCAGGCTGCGCCAGCAGCTGGCCGCGGGCAGGCCGGGCCCGGAGGGGTCGGGGGCCAAGCTCGTCTTCGCCCGGCTGAATCAGGAGATATCGGAGTTCGAGGTGGAGCTGGCCGGCCCCGACGGGCTGCGCTACGAAGACTGGACCATGCGCCGGCCCGAGGGCGCCAACTTCTACGGCCGGGATCCCGGTTACCGCTTCCTGCGGTCCAAGGGCAACTCGATCGAGGGCGGGACCTCGGAGATCCTGCGCAACATCGTGGCCGAGCGGGTGCTCGGGCTGCCACCCGACATCCGGGTGGACAAGGACGTGCCATGGAAGGACCTGCCGCGGTGAGCACGACGACAGGGGCTGCGGCCGCCGGGATGGCGGACCTGCTGTACGGCGAGGCCGAGACCGAGCTGCGGGCCGCTGTGCGCGCGCTGCTGCAGGACCGGAGCGCCTGGCGCGACGTGCTGGCCAGGACCGAGACGCCCGAGACCTACGACGCCGGGCTGTGGCGGGCGCTCGCCGCCGACGTCGGCTGCGCGGGCCTGCTCATTCCGGAAGGCAACGGCGGCGCTGGGGCCTCGTACCGCGAGGCGGCCGTGGTCGCCGAGGAGGCGGGGCGCGCCGTGGCCCCGGTGCCCTATCTCGGCTCCGCGGTCGTCGCGACCACGGCGCTGCTGGCCGCGGGCGACGATCAGCTGCTGACCGCTCTGGCTGACGGCACGGCCACGGCGGTGCTGGCCATCCCGTTCGCCGCCGCGCCGGGCGTCAGCCCGCAGCCGACCGTCCGGCTGGGCGCACCGGCGGCGGCACAGGTGGCCGCCGGCGACGACGGCTACCGCCTCAGCGGAACGGTCACCGGCGTCGCCGACGCGCTGCTCGCCGACGTGGTTCTCGTGCCCGCTGATGGCGTGCCTTACGGCCTCTATGCCGTCAGGACCGCCCAGCCCCGGGTCTCGCTGGCTCCGGTGGTGTCGCTGGACATGACCAGGCAGCTGGCCGACCTGACGCTCGAGGAGGTGCCCGGCCGGCGCGTCGCCTCGGGCGAGGCGGCGAGGCAAGCGGTGGCCGCCGCGCTGGCCGCGGGCGCGGCCGTGCTCGCGTCCGAGCTGCTCGGCACCGCCGAGCGGTGCCTGGAGATCACCGTGGCGTACCTGAAGGAGCGGCGTCAGTTCGCCCGCCCGATCGGGTCGTTCCAGGCGCTGAAGCACCGCGTCGCCGACCTGTGGGTGGGCGTGACCCAGGCCCGCGCGGCGGCGAGGTACGGGGCCGCCTGCCTGGCCGCCGGCGATCCTGACGCGCCGGTGGCCGTCGCGCTGGCCAAGGCCGCCTGCTCGGACATCGCGGTCCGGGCCGCCCAGGAGTGCGTGCAGCTGCACGGCGGCATCGGCTTCACCTGGGAGCACCCGGCGCACCTGTACCTCAAGCGGGCGAAAAGCTCCTCGATTGCGTTCGGCACCGCCGACCGGCACCGTGCCTCGCTCGCCCGGCTAGCGAACCTACCCGCCCCCCCGGCCTAGCCCGCGCCGCGCCCTTCCCGCCCCCGGCCCCAGCCGGCCCCCCTGCGGGATGCCCGCCACCCGCGTTGGCGCGCCGTGGTCGCCGCCCGGCTACGCGGCATGACCTGGCTGGACCTGGCTGCATCGGCGGCTCGAAGACCATTAACATGGCGGCAAGCAGCCCTGCCGCGAATCCCACCATCTGGTCGGGTTCGTGCCAGGCGGGCCGCTCCAGCCGTTACCATGCTGCACACACGACAAGGACTTCGAGCTGATCGCCTATGGCACCGGACAGCGGCCCGACGGGCCCCTCCCGCACTAGCGAGGCTCCGGTCACGGCCGAGCCTGAGCTGGGGCAGGCTTCCGCGTGGCCCGAGCCCGGCGTCGCTGAGGCAGCCGAGCGCGTGACCACCGGGACGATCCATCACATCGAGTTCTGGGTGCCTGATCTCGATCGGGCCGTCGCCAGCTGGGGATGGCTGCTGGACGAGCTGGGCTACCAGCCGTTCGGGGACTGGCCGGGGGGGCGGAGCTGGCGGGCCGGCGGCACCTACATCGTCCTCGAGCAGTCACCGGACCGCACCGCCAGCCGCCACGACCGGTGCCGGCCTGGACTGAACCACCTCGCCTTTCACGTGGCCGACCAGGAGCAGGTGGAGAAGCTCGTCGCGGTCGCGCCGACCAACGGCTGGCGGCTGATGTTCGCCGACCGCCACCCCTACGCGGGCGGCGAGGGCCACTACGCTGCTTACCTCGAGAACGTCGACGGCTTCGAGGCCGAGCTCGTGGCACCGAGCCGCCGGCCGGCTCCGGGCAGCCGCTGACCGGCGCCCGCGGCCCGGCCGGCCTTACCTGCTGGGCCGGGCCTGGGATCTGATGGGCACGGCCAGCCGCAGGTCTCGCGATGACCTCCCGACGTGCACCGTGAACTGCCCCGGCGGCCAGAGCCAGCCATCCGTCTCCTCGTCCCACCAGGCGAAGGCCCTGGCCGGCACCTGGAGCGTGACCTCGGCCGCCGCGCCGGGCTCCGCGGCGGCGATCCCGAACGCGGCCAGCTCCCGCACTGGCCGCGGCACCCCACCCGACCCCCCTGGCGGCCCGGCCAGGTAGGCCTGGACCACCTCGCGTCCCGGCCTTGATCCGGTGTTGCGCACCGTCACCGTCAGGCCAAGGTCGTCGCCGGCCGTAAGGTCCGTGGTCGTGGCCCGCAGCGACTCGTAGGCCCAGGTCGTGTAGCCGAGGCCGTGGCCGAACGGGAACTGCGGGCGGGACAGGCGCGCGTCATAGCCGCGGTAGCCGATGAGCAGGCCCTCGTCGTAGGTGATCAGGCCGTCGCGCGGCACGGCGTGCAGGACGGGGCAGTCGGCCTCCCGGGCCGGCAGGGTGACGGGAAGCCGCCCGCCCGGCTCGGCCCGCCCGAACAGAACGTCGGCCAGCGCCTCGCCCATGGCCTGGCCGGGCAGCCACGCGTAGAGCAGGGCGGCGACCTGCGCCGCCCACGGCATGAGCACGGGCATGCCCGCGTTCACGACCACCACGGTCCGGGCGTTGACCGCGGCCACCCGCCGGACCAGCTCGTCCTGGCGGCCGGGCAGCGCGAGAGTGTCGCGGTCGAAACCCTCGCTCTCGGTCATCTCGGCCGACCCGACCACCACCACGGCGGCATCGGCCTGGCCTGCCGCCCACACCGCCTGGGCCAGCAGATCGTCGTCATCGGCGGCGGGCACGATGCCGAGCCGGACGGCCAGCGGGCCCTCGCCGTCGGCCGCCGGGGTGTACTCGAGCCGGATCTGTGCCTCGCGCCCGGCCTCGAGGGTGACCATGGCCCGGATCTCGCCGGGCCGGGTCATGGCCTCGACCGGATCGTCGGGCACGACCGTGGCCCCGTCGGCGACGACCGCGCCGTCGACGGTCAGCGTGAGGTGACCGACGCCGCCCGCGCCGAGCACGTGCGGTCCGCCGGAGTCCGGCCGGAACGCCGTGAGCAGCACGATCTTCCCGGCCTCGCCCCAGCCGATGCCCGGCGGGACCTGGTCCCACCAGGTCAGCGCCGTCGACGTCCGGTGCTCGGCGGCCAGCAGGGCGCCGTCGGAGGCTCGGAACTCCAGCCGCATGCCGGGCGCGCCGGTGTCCGGGTCACGCAGCGAGCCCGCCGCCGGCTCGGGGACCATCACCCAGGTCTGGCATCCCTCGGCCACGGTGACCTCGGCCTGCCCCGCCAGGGCCTCGACCAGCGCGACGGCCGGGGTGGACACGGTCACCGGCGCCACGACCGCGCTGCCGCCGCCGTGGATGGCCGGGCGGACTGCGTTCGGGCCGATCACGGCCACCCGGCTCACGGTGGCGGGATCGACGGGAAGCGCGCCCAGCTCGTTGCGCAGCAGGACCAGCGACGCCGCGGTGGCCCGGCGCAGCAACCCCTGGTCCACGAATATCGTGTTGCCTCGGTCGGACGACGCCTCCAGAACGGACACCGTGGACACAGCGGGAGGCCGTGGGGCGGCGAAGCCGGCGCCATCCGCGACGGCCGGCCGGAGGTCGGCCCGAGCGAATGGCGCGCGGGGGGGTCTGGGGGGGTCGTCCCCCCGAGGAAGCACAGCGCCGACCCGGGCGGCCAGCCGGAGCAGCCGGGCCACCTTGTCGTCCAGCACCTCCGGCGTGACCGCGCCGTCGGCCACGGCCTGCGCCAGCTGCGCCCCCCAGGGCCCGTCCGGGCCCGGCATGGCCAGGTCGAGCGCGGCCAGAGCGGTCGCCGCTGTGCTGCGCGCGGCGTGCCAGTCGGAGGTGACCACGCCGTCAAAGCCCCACTCGTCCTTGAGCACATCCCGGAGCAGGCGCGCATGCTCGGTCATGGGGACGCCATTGACCTTGTTATAGGCGGCCATCACCAGGGCCACCCCTGCTTGCCGCACGCAGGCCTCGAACGGGGCCAGGTACAGCTCGCGGAGCACCTGCTCGGCGATCCGGGCGTCGTAGGTCCAGCGCTGCGTCTCCGAGTCGTTGCCGACGAAATGCTTGACGGTCGCTGCGACGCCGGCACGCTGTACCCCGCGCACGAACGCGACCCCGAGGCCGGCGGTCAGCACCGGGTCCTCCGAGAAGCACTCGAAGCCGCGGCCGCCGAGCGGCGTCCGCATCAGGTTGATCGTCGGCGCGAGCAGCACGTCGACGTCCTTGCTCCGCGCCTCGGCGCCCAGGGCGGCGGCGAGCTCGCCCACCAGCCCGGTGTCCCAGGTGGCGCCGAGCGCGGACGGGCAGGGCAGGCAGGACGAGGGGTGGCGCTCGTCCAGCAGGACGCCCCGGACCCCGGCCGGGCCGTCCGATGTGATCATCGGCCTGAGCCCAAGCGCGTCGGCGCCCTGGGTGCGCCAGCTGTCCGCGCCGGTCAGCAGCAGCACCTTGTCCTGTACCGACAGCTCGGCGATGAGGCCGTCAACCCCGGCGGCGTCGCTGCGTTCGGTGCTGGTGGTGGCCGCGGCCGGGCTCGCGGTATTCCCGGCGCCCGCCCGGCCGGTCTCCCGGCCGGGCGGGCGCCCGTCGTGGTGGGTTGTCATGGTGGCTGCAGTCGTCCCTCCGCCTTGGCGTCCGGTGCCCTGGTCAGGAGACCGGCCTGAGGTGGAGGATCGTCTCCTCGAGGTAAGGCGAGTTCGTCGTCGGGTTGATGAACGGGTTGGCCGACGACGGCCAGCCGGTGTAATTCCTGGTGGAGAACTCCCACCACGCCGCGCCGTACAGGAGCGGGGCGACCGGGACCTGGGTGGCCATGATGTTCTCCAGCTTGGTGATCGCCGTCTTCTGGACCGACGGGTCGTTGCTGCCCGCGAACTGGGTGAGTGCCGCCTGCGTGGCCTTGTCGTTCCAGCGCCCGAGGTTGTTCGCGGCCGGCTTGCCGACCGGGGCGGTCAGGGTCGAGTCCAGGTTGCCGTCGTAGATCTGGTAGGGCGTGGGGCCCTGGTTGCTCCAGTGGATCGCGGCGTCGAAGGTGCCGTTGGTGAGGTCGCTCTGCCAGACGGCCGGGTTGCCGATGCCGTTGACGGTGACGTTGAACCCCAGGGCGTCCAGCTGCTTCGCGATGTCCTGGGCGTCGAGGTAGTAGTCGCTGTAGGGGATCGGGTCGGCGATCGAGAAGCTGATCGTCTTGCCGTTCTTGGTCCACTTGCCGGCGACCTTGCGCCAGCCGTCGGCCGTGAGGATGGAGCTGACCTTGGCCGAGTCACCGGCCGGCGGGAGGTTGTTGGCCAGCGACGGGCTCAGGTAACTGCTCGCCGCGGGGAGCAGCAGCCCGCTGGTGGAGGTCTCCGGCATTTCGTAGCCGGTCTCGCCCTGCGCCGAGAGCTGCTGGCGGTTGATCCCGAAGCTGACCGCCTGCCGGACCGCCGGGTCGTTCAGCGGCGCCTTGGTGACGTTGAAGATGAGCGAGACCACGTTGTTCGCGGTCAGGTACGGGGAGCCGGGGAACCAGGTGTGGTTATCCGGGCTCTTGCCCAGATAGACGCCCTGGACGTTGGCGATGTCGTTGCCCGCCAGGTCGATCTGGCCGCTGGCCAGCGGGCTGACGATGTTGAAGTTCTGGTTGTACGCGGGGTAGGAGATCTCGGGGACGTGCACCGCGCTCTTGTTCCAGTAGCCCGGGTTCGCCTTGAGGGTGAAGCCCTGGGCCGAGAACTGGCCGAGCATGTACGGGCCGGTGCCGACCGGGTTCGCGTCGGCGAAGGTAGCCGGGTTGACGCTCGACCAGATGTGCTGCGGCACGATGTAGGTCTGCCCGATCAGGAACAGGTTGGCGTACTCCGGTGCGCTGAAGTTCAGCACGGCGGTGGTGGGGCTCGGTGCCGAGGCGCTGACCGGCACCGGGGTCCCGTCGGTGTTCAGGCCGGGATGCGTCCTGATCATGTTGAACGTGAACGCCACGTCGCCGGCGCTGAACGGCTTGCCGTCGTTCCACTTCACGCCCGACCGGGTGTTGATGGTCAGCGTCTTGCCGCCGTTGGACCAGGTGTACCCGGTGCCCAGGAGGTCGAAGGGCGCCTGGCTCGGGTTCAGGGTGTTCCAGATGAACAGCGGCTCATTGTAGAGGGCGTCCGCGGTCACCACGTGGCCGGTGGAGGTCGCTGAGTACGGGTTGAAGGTGTCCGTCATCGGCGACAGGGGGGTGTCGTCTACGACCAGCGGCTTGCCGGTGCCCGATGACGACGGTTTACTGCTTGAACTGGAACTCGAGCTGCTGCAGGCGGCCACTGCCATGCTCAGGATCGCGCCTACAGCCAGGCTCTTTATCACTGCGTGAGGCATTGCTTAAACTCCATTGTGCCCGGCCGGCTCGTCGCCGGCTTGTTGTTTAACGACCGTGTCGGGGTCTGTTGTCAATTGGACGGCGCTGGCCGGCCGGGCCTGGCTCTGTGCGTGTAGGCTCCGTCGGCCTGCCGTGCTGCCTTCGTGGTGCGTCCTCGGGGATGGGACCGCGCTGGTGCTACGGGGTATCCCGGTTCATGGCGTCTCCTCCTTCTCCTCTCCCGGGGCGGGTGTCGGACGGTGCGGGGCGCTCTGGCCGCCCGCCGAACGGCGGGCGAGGGGGCTGGTCTGCGCGGCGTCCAGGTCGCTGGCGTGCAGCCAGCAGGCGCTCTGGTGGCCCGCGCCGACGTCGAATCCCGGAGGCGCGGTGTCGGCGCAGATCGCCATCGCGTGCGGGCAGCGCGGATGGAAGCGGCAGCCGGGCGGCGGCGCCACCAGGCTTGGCGGGGCGCCGCGGCCGCCCAGTGCCGGCGGCTCGGCACGGTCGGGGTCGGGCGCCGCGCTGAGCAGCAGCTGGGTATACGGGTGGGCGGGCTGGTCGGTAATGGCCCGGGCCGGCCCGGACTCCACGACGCGCCCGGCATACATCACCATGATCGTGTCGGCGAGGTACCTGGCCGAGGCGATGTCGTGAGTGATGTAGGGAATGGCCAGCCGCTCGCGCTCGCGCAGGTCGCCGAGCAGGTTGAGGATCCCGAGCCGGATCGAGACGTCCAGCATCGAGACCGGCTCGTCGGCAAGCAGTACCCGCGGCCGCACCGCGAGCGCGCGGGCTATCGCGACGCGCTGCCGCTGGCCACCGGACAGCTCATGCGGGTACTTGCCGATGAACTGGCCCGCCGGGGTGAGCGCCACCCGCTCCAGCAGGCCCGCGATCGCGTCGTCCAGGCTGACTCCCGGCGCCAGCAGCCGGTGCACCCGGAGCGGCCGGGCCAGGTGATAACCGATCTCGTGCACGGGGTTAAGCGAGGAGAACGGGTCCTGCAGCACCATCTGCACCTGGCTCGCGTACTCACGCCGGCCGCGGCCCGAGGACGGCACCGGGCCGCCGTCGAACAGCAGCTGGCCGGACGTCGGCCTGAGCAGCCTGCAGAGCAGCCTGGCCAGCGTCGACTTGCCCGAGCCGCTCTCTCCCACCACGGCGGTCACCCCGGCCTCGGCGAGCGTGAGCGAGACGTCCTCGACCGCGTGCACCACGTCGCGGCCCCGGTCGCCGGCCTCGCCGGCCTCGCCGGGCCTGCGTAGCCCGCGGAGGCCGCGGCTGGCCCGGAGCCCCGCGCGGCCCGCGGAGACCGGGCGGTGCACGGGGAAGTGCTTGGTGAGGTCGCGCGCCTCCAGCAGCGGCGTCCCGGTCGCGGGCGGCTGGGGGGCCACTCCGAGCTGTGTCATGGCCGTCTCCCGGCGTTCGGCGTGGCGGGGCTCGGTGCCGTCGCCCGTACCGCGGTCAGGTCACGTCCGGGCACCGGTACCGCGAGCTCGGCGGGCACCGGCGCTGAGCCGTCCTGGGATGCCGGTCATGTGCCGTCTCGGCCCGTGCAGCGCAGGGAACGAGGTGAGCAGGCCGAGGGTGTAGGGATGACGAGGCGCGCGGAACAGGGCGGTCGCGTCGGCCCGCTCCACCACCCGGCCCGCGTACATCACCGCGATCGAGTCCGCGATCTCGATGAGCAGCGACAGGTCGTGGGTGATGAACAGCACGGCGAACCCGAGCCGCTCGCGGAGCGCCATGAGCTCTTCGAGGATCTCCCGCTGGGTGACCACGTCCAGCGCCGTGGTCGGCTCGTCCATGATCACGACCTGCGGCTCCAGCGCGAGGGCCATCGCGATCATCACACGCTGCCGCATGCCGCCCGACAGCTGATGCGGATGGCTGCCGAGCCGGTCGGCGGCGATGCCGACCATGGCCAGCAGCTCGGCGGCGCGCGCCCGGCGCTCCGCCTTGCCCATGCCCGGCTGGTGAGCCTCCAGCACGTCGGTGAGCTGGGACCGGATGGTCAGTACCGGGTTGAGCGCGTTCATCGCGCTCTGCAGCACCACGGAGATCTGCGACCAGCGCAGCACGCGCAGCGCGCCCTCGTCGGCGGCGAGCAGGTCCACCGTGCGGCCGGGATCGGGGTGGTAGCTCACGCTGCCCCCGGTGATCAGTCCCGGGGCCCGCAGCAGCCGGGTGACGGCGTACGCGAGGGTGGACTTGCCGCTGCCGCTCTCCCCGGCCAGGCCGAGCACCTCTCCGGCATGCAGCACCAGGTCGGCGCCGATGACCGCGCGCACCGCGCCCGGGCCCGCGCCGTAGTCCACGCACAGCCCGCGGACCTCGAGCAGCGGCCGGCCGACGGCCCGGCGGGCGCTCATTTCGGGCTCCTTCCGCGCCAGCGGCGTCCGGATCCGGGCCGGCTCGAGGCGGCCAGGTCCGCCCCGGCTCCGTTCCGTTCTGACGAATGCTGCGATCCCGAGCCGTTGACGGGGGTCAGCGGCACGGAACGGACCACCGGCGTCACGCCGAGCACGAACCGCCGTGGCGGGCGCGCGGCCCCGGTCAGTCCGTCCCGCCGGGCGCGGCGCCGGCTCAGGCCCGCGGCGCGCAGCCGCGGGTTGATGAACTCGTCGATCCCGAAGTTGAGCAGCGCCAGCGCGGTGCCGAGCAACGCCACGGCGAGCCCGGGCGGGATGAACAGCCACCAGTACCCGCTCTGCTCCGCGCCGGCGACCTGGGCGTAGAACAGCATCCCGCCCCAGCTCAAGTGGTTGGGATTGACCAGGCCTAGGAACGCCAGGGCGGTATAGGTGCCGACCCCGTACAGCACGGTGAACAGGAACGATGAGGCGAGGATCGGTATCAGGTTGGGCAGGATCTCGAAGGTGATGATCCGCCAGCCGCGCTCGCCGATGATGCGCGCCGACTCGACGTAGTCGCGGCCGCGCAGGGACAGCGTCTGCGCCCGGAGCACCCGTGCCCCGTAGGCCCAGCCGGTGAGGGCGATGATCAGCCCGATCAGCGCGTCGTCGCCGCCCTGGGACGGGGGAAGGAAGCCGAAGATGACGATGAGCAGCGGCAGGGCCGGCATCACGAGGAAGAAGTTGGCCAGCATCGAGAGCAGGTCATCGGCCAGGCCGCCGGCGTAGCCCGCGGTCACGCCGATGAGGACGGACGCCACGGTCGCCACCAGGCCGGCCACGAACGCCACCAGGATCGTGCTCCGGCCGCCGGCCAGCAGCTGGGAGAGCACGTCCTGCTGCTGCTGGGTGGTGCCGAGCCAGTGCGCGGCGGACGGGGGCAGCGGGAAGCTGGCCGTGGTGGAGAAGGTCCGCGAGGGGTCGTAGGGCGTGATCCAGGGCCCGATCACCGCGATGATCAGGAACACGGCCAGCGCGCCCAGGCCGATGAGGACCTTCGGTGACCGGGGCAGCCGCCGCCGGCGGGCGGGCGCGTCCGGTACCGGGAGCGGGCTGGCGCCGGCGGCAGGCCCGCCGGCCAGGTCAGTGCTGGTGCCGATGGCCATGGCTCAGGCCTCCCGCCGGGCGCGCGGATCGAGGAAGACGTACACGAAGTCGGCGACCAGGTTCGCCACCAGCACGGCTACGGTGATGACCAGGAAGACGCCCTGGAGCAGCGCGTAGTCGCCCTCCTGCACGGCGCTGAGCAGGATGAAGCCGAGCCCCGGGTAGCTGAAGACGATCTCGGTGAGCAGCGCGCCCGACACCACGAAGCCGATGGACAGGGAGAAGCCTGAGATGCTCGGCAGGATCGCGTTGCGGGCCGCATACCAGATCACCCGGTGCTTCGGCAGGCCCTTGGCCTGCGCGATCAGGACGTAGTCCTCATCCATCGTGGTGATCATGACGTTCCGCATGCCGACGATCCAGCCCGCGGCCGAGGCGACGACGATCGTCAGCGCGGGCAGGACCGCGTGATCGAGAACGTCGCTGATGTACGTCCAGTTCCAGGCCGGGAAGTCGAGGTTGTTCCGTGCGCTCCCCGGCGGGAACCAGCCCAGCTTGATGGCGAATAGGTCGATCGCGAGGAAGGCCAGGAAGAAGTACGGCGCGGCCTGGAAGAACGTCGTGGCCGGCAGCAGGTTGTCCAGCCAGCTCCCGCGCCGCCAGGCCACCAGGACGCCGAGCAGCGTGCCGGCCACGAAGCTGATCACGGTCGCCGTGCCGACGAGGCCGAGCGTCCACGGCAGCGCGCTGCGGATCACGCTGGTCACCGGGACCAGGCCGTTGCTGCTCGAGGTGCCCAGGTTGCCGTGCACCAGGTTGCTCCAGTAGTGCATGTACTGGCCCCAGGTGCCTTCCCGGGTGTTCGCGCCGAACTGCACCTCGAGCGCGCGCAGCGTGGCCGGCGTGACCACCTGGCCCTGCATGCGGGCGAGAACGGCCTCGACCGGGTTACCCGGCATGACCCGCGGGATGAGGAAGTCGACGGTGACGGCGGCGATGGCCGTGGCGATATAGAACCCGATCCTGCGGCTGATCACATGCACGGCCCGGCTCCGCTCATGCTGCCCGCCACGCGGGCGAGGTCGACTGGGAGGGGCACCCGCAGCTCTCGCGCAGGATCAGCCGGGTGGGGAGCACGACGTCCCGCTCTGCCGGGGCGCCGTTGCTGATCATCGAATGCAGCACGTCGAACGCGGTGGCGCCGATCTCCTGTATCGGCTGGCGCACGGTGGTGAGCTGCGGCCGCAGGTGCCTGGCCATCGGGATGTCGTCAAAGCCGGTCACCGCCACGTCCCCTGGCACGTCGACGCCGCGCTGGGCCAGCGCGTACATGACACCGAGCGCGGTCTGGTCGTTGGCGCAGGCGATCGCGCGTGGCAGGGGGTCCCCGCTCGCCAGCAGCCGCTCGATCACCCGGGCGCCGCCCGAGGCGTAGTAGTTGCCCTGCCACTGCGGCCCGGTCAGCAGGGTCGCGCCGACGGCCGCGGCCTCGGCGGCGATGGTCTCACCACGCGCCAGGCTGTCCGGGCTGTCGGCCAGCCCGGCCACGAACGCGAGGGTCCGGTAGCCATGGCTGGCCAGCAGGTGCCTGGCCAGCTCGCGCATGCCTGACTGGTTGTCGCCGTGCACGTTGGCCGTGGTCGGCGTCGCAACGTTGGCCAGCGTAACGACCGGTACCCGCCGGGATAGCTGCTCGAGCTGGCCCGGCTCGAGCACCCGGTCGTGCAGGATCAGCCCGTCGCTCTTCCTGGCCAGGGCGAGCAGCCGGCCGCTGTGGTCGTGGTCGTCGACATCGACCGAGCTCAGCAGAAGGTTGAAACCTTGGCGCTGAGCCGCCAGCTCGATCCCGCGGTTGATCACGTCGGTGAACATCAGGCTCTCGTCCTGCTCGGCGAAACTGCCCTCGCTCGACTGGACCCAGCGAACCCGGCGGATGACGACCCCGACGACCTCCTTCAGCCGGGCGCTCAGCGCGCGCGCCGCGCCGTCCGGGACGAACCCGAGCTCGGCCACCGCCTGGAGCACGCGCTCCCTGGTTTCCTCGCGCGGATTGCGGCGGCCGTTGAGAACCCGCGAGACCGACGCGATCGAGACGCCAGCGACCCGCGCGACGTCGTAGATCGTCGGCGGCGTGCTCATCATCTCGCGCGTGTCCGCCATCGAGCTCCTTCCTAAGGTCGCCCCGGCAGGGACAGGGCCGGGGCCGACCGGTGGTAAGCGCTTACCGCCTTCAGCCAGCTACGGGGCTCTTGCCTCCGTTTGCTGGTTTTGGCTGGTCAGCCGAGTCTGCCGACCCTGCTACCCTCGGTGTGGTCGCTGTGCTCAGCCACCGCTCACCACCGCTGAACCACCCGGGGTAAGCGCTTACCGCGAGGGTAAGTCTTCCGGGGCCGGCGCTCAAGAGAGCGGGCCGACACTGTTACCGGAATGTAACAGTCTCGCATCGTCGGCGTTCCGTCCGCCGCGCCGCTACCCAGGGCCCCCGGCCGGTTCCATGATCAGGGCCCGTGGCCCCGCAGTACAGAGGCTGTCGCACATCGCTGAGGCGGCCGTGATCATGGAGCACGCCCGATCAGGCGGCCGGGTGGGCGGGATGGTCGCCCGGGCCGGCCCGAAACATCAGCGAAACACAGGGGGGTCCTGCGTCGCAGGTGCGTAACAAACGGGAAACGCCGCCGAAACCACCTTGTGGGACAAACAGATACAGCACCTGATGGGTCGGATGCGGCCTGCCCGGGGGGGTCGTACCGAGCGAATCACTGGAGGCAGGATTGAACCCGTACGCAAGCTGGCTCACCTCCGGCGACAACGCCTGGCAGATGACGGCGGCGACACTCGTTGGTCTGATGAGTATCCCCGCGCTCGCCGTCCTCTACGGCGGGATCGTCCAGCGCAAGTGGGCCGTGAACACCATGATGATGGTGTTCAGCGCGTTCTGCCTGACGCTCATCGTCTGGGTCCTGTGGGCCTTCAAGATGGGGTTCGGGTCGCCGTGGATCGGCGGAGGCATGCACCTGGTGGGCAAGCCCGGCGCGGTCATCGGAACGGGAGGCGAGCAGGGGCAGGCCAGTATCCCGCTGCTCAACGGGCTGATGCCGAAGTTCAGGTTCCCCGAGGGCTCGCTGGTCTACTTCCAGTTCGTGTTCGCGGCCATCACGCCGATCCTGTTCATCGGCAGCGTGGTCGGCCGGATCAAGTTCAAGGTCTGGCTGCTGTTCGTGCCCCTGTGGATCACGTTCGCCTACGCGGTGAACGCCTTCCTGCTCTGGGGCGGCGGCTACTGGGCCGGCCAGGGCGCGCTCGACTTCTCCGGCGGCTACGTGATCCACCTGGCGGCCGGCGTCTCCGGCTTCGTCGCCGCCGCGGTCGTGGGGCCGCGGCTACAGCGGGACCGGGAGAAGGCGGTGCCCAACAACTTGCTGTTCATCGCCGTGGGCGCCGGGATCCTGTGGCTGGGCTGGAACGGGTTCAACGGCGGTGACCCGTACTTCGCCGGGGCGGACGCGACCGCGGCCGTGGTCAACACCAACCTCGCCACGGCCTGCGCGATGATGACCTGGATCATCATGGACATGGCGTTCGGGAAGGAGCGGAAGCCAACCTTCATCGGCGGCGTCAACGGGATGATCTGCGGCCTGGTCGCCATCACGCCGGCCGCGGGCTACGTGAACGGTCTCGGCGCGATCGTCATCGGGGTGTTCACCTCGGGAGTGGTCTGGGTGCTGTTCGGCTTCCTGCCGCGGAAGGTCTGGCCGTTCAACAAGGTCGACGACGCGCTGGGCGTCGTCTACACGCACGGCTTCGCCGGCCTGTGCGGCGGTCTCCTGGTGGGCCTGTTCGCCGACCCGAAGATGATCGTCTACCTCGGCATCGGGAAGGCTCCGAACGTCAGCGCGGCGGGCGCGTTCTACGGCCACCCGAAGCAGTTGGAGATCCAGGCGCTGGCGGCGCTGACGGTGATCGTCTGGGACGGCCTGGTGACGTTCCTGATCTTGCGCGGGATCGGGCTGTTCATGAAGCTCCGCGAGCCCGACTCGGTCCTGCTCGCGGGCGACATCGAGGTGCACGGCGAGGTGGCCTACCCGGAGGAGGAGCCGGACGTCGCTGACTTCGGCGAGATCCCCGGCGAGCCGATCCCGGATGGGCACCATGCGACGGTGCTCACCGAAGAGCGGAAATGACCGTGGTGCACTCATGACCTGAGTGCACCACCCGATACCTGGCCCGGGTACCTGCGGACTGGCCGTCGCAGGTACCCGGGCTCGGTCGCGCAAGGGACCACGCCGGCGCCGTCAGTGACCGCGGAAGGCCTCTTCCAGCCACCACGAGCCGCGCGCCGAGGTGATCTTGGCGTCGATCACCAGCGGCCGGTCACGTGGGCCATCCAGCCACTCGCGCACCGGGCCTAGGTCCCCGGTCCCGCGCACGGTGACGCCCGCGCAGCCGAACCCGCGCCCGATCTCCGCGATGTCGGCCTGCGGGAACCTGACAGTGTCCAGTGAGTCGCCGTCTGGCCCGAAGTGATGCACCTCGGCGCCGTAGGCCGCGTCGTCGTAGACCACGATGACCATGGGCAGGCCGAGCCGGACCACGGTCTCCAGCTCGCTGATCCCCATCAGCGCGCCGCCGTCCCCCAGCGCGGCCACCGTCAGCCGGCCGGGCCGGGCGATCGCCGAGCCGATGGCCGACGCCAGCCCGAGGCCGATCGACTGGTAGGCCTGCGTGAAGCAGAACCCGTCGGCGTCGGGCACGGACAGGTACATGCTCGGGTAGCCCATGAAGTTCCCCGAGTCCACCGCCACGATCCGCTCGGCGGGCAGCAGTTCGTCCAGGGCGATCGTCAGCGTGCGGGGGTCGATATGGCTGCCGTCGCCCTCGTCGGCATACGGCACGTCCCGCCAGCGGACCTCGGCGGCGATCCGGTCCCGCAGTGCCGAGGACCGGTAGCCGCCCTCGTCGCCGGCCGCCCCTGTACATTCCGCCACGGGGGGCAGGGCGTCGGCCGCCGCCCGCGCGGTCACGCTCACGTCACCGGTCACGCCTAGCTGAACCGGCCGGTGCGCCCCGATCGCCGCCTGGTCGTGGTCCACCTGGACCACGGTCGCGTCCGGGCCGATCAGCTTGCCGTGCCGCAGCGTCCACATGTTCAGCGAGCAGCCCCAGCCGACGACCAGGTCAGCGCCGCGGATCAGCTCGGCGGCCAGCGGTGAGGCGAAGCCGCCGCTGACGTCCAGGTCCCACGGGCTGCCCCGGAACAGGCCCTTGGCCGCTGCCGACGTGGCCAGCAGGGCGCCGCACCGGGCGGCCAGCCGCTCCAGCGCGGCGCGGGCCCCGGCGATCCGCGCTCCCCGCCCGGCGATGAACACCGGCCGCTCGGCCCTGGCCAGCGCCCCGGCCAGCGAGGCTACCGCCGCGGCCGAGGGGGCGAGGGCCGGCGGCGGCTGGACCGGCTCGATGCCCGGCCAGGTACACGCCCCGGCCTGCACGTCGAGCGGCATCGCCAGCAGCACGGTGCGCCGCTGCGCCGCCGCGGTCCGGTAGGCGCGCACGGTCTCGTCGACCGCGAAGCCGGGGGAGTGCAGCCGGAACGCGGCCGCGCCCACCGACGCCGCGAGGCGGGCCACGTCGATCCGGAAGTTGGACGCCGTGGCCGAGTCGGCGACGTCGGCCGCGAGCACCACCAGCGGGGTGCGGCTCTTGGCGGCCTCGGTGATCCCGGTCAGGGCGTTGGTCAGCCCCGGGCCCTGGTGCACCGACAGGATGCCCGGCCGCCCGGCCATCCGCGCCCACGCGTCGGCCATCGTGGCCGCGCCGCACTCGTGGCGGGCCGGCACGTACCGCGCGCCGTACGCGATCAGCGCATTGGTGATCTTGAAGTTGCCGCTGCCCACCACCCCGAACACGGTGTCCGCGCCCAGCTCGGTCAGCGTCGCGGCCACGGCGTCGGTGACCAGCATCGGTATCAGGCGCGCTCGACCAGGGCCAGCGCGCGGCACGGGCTGCCGGACCCTCCGGTGATCGGCAGCGGCCCCGCAATCACCACCGCGCCGGTCGCCGGCAGCTGAGCCAGGTTCTGCAGCTGGGTCAGGCCGTACTTGCCCGCGCCGAGCAGCGAGGCATGGCACGGGAACGGGGGGTCGAATGAGTGCGCCGTGCCGGCGTCCGTGCCGACGGTCTCCACCCCCAGCCCGATCACCGGGGCGTCGTTCGCCAGCCACTGGGCGCACTCCACCGAGATCCCCGGCGTGTGCGGCCCGGTCTCGTTCGCGTTCAGGAACGCCTCCTGGCTGTGCGACCTGGCGTCCCAGCCGGTGCGGTACAGCATCCAGCCCCCGGCGGGCAGCGGCCCGTGCTCGCTCTCCCACTTCGTGATGTCCTCGATCTCGAGCAGGAAGTCGGGGTCGGCGGCGGCCTGGTCGCTGAAGTCGAGCACCACGGCGGGCGCGATTAGCCTGGTCACCGGCACCTGCGCGACGTCCTCGCCGTGGCGGCCGGTGGCCCAGTGCACCGGCGCGTCGAAGTGCGTGCCGGTATGCTCGCCGGTGCTGATGTCGTTCCAGTACCACGCGGGCCCGCGCTCGTCGTACCGGCTGATCTCATGCAGGGCAAATGACCGGGTATTCCCGAATGGTTCGGGCAGCCTGATCACCGGGGTGGCCGAGTCAAGTCGCGAGGTAAGGTCGATTACCTCTACGCGGGCGTCCCGGATCGCTGAGATGAGGGCATCGAGCACGGGCATGGCAGGCCTTTCGTTGGCACAGGTGATCCGCGGCGAACGCCACTAGCCTGCCGTACGCCAGGCCTACAGGGAAGACGGTGCTTACCAGGCACGGCGGCGTAGCCGCGCTCGGCGTCGCGGAGAATGGGAGCATGAGGCGAGCGGGAGACAGATCGGCGAGTTAGCGCGGCGCTGCCCGGACTGAGGAGTGACGGACGAGCGACGAGGGAAGGCGGCCAGTGAAGAGGGATGGGGAGGCGGGCGAGGCCCCGGAGGCGAGCGGGAGACGCAGTATGAGCCGACCGCTTCCCAGGGCCGTGACGCTGGTGACCGACGACGGCGTCGCGATCGATGCCGTCCACCTGGACGGCACGGACGACGTGGCGATCGTGCTCGCACACGGCTTTACGCTGCACTGGCAGCATGGGGCGGTGTGGAAGGCGGCCACGCGGCTGAATCGGGGGTGCGGGGTCATCGCGTTCGACTTCCGCGGCCATGGCCGCTCCGGGGGGGTGTCCACGCTGGGCGACCGGGAGATCCGGGACGTCGATGTCGTGCTCCGCTACGCGCGGGAGCTCGGCTACCAGCGGGTCGCCACGGTGGGGTTCTCCATGGGCGCGTCGATCGTTCTCCGCCACGCGGGCCTGATCGGTGGCGCCGACGCGGTGGTCTCGGTCAGCGGCCCCGGCCGGTGGTACTACCGGGGCACTAGGCCGATGCGCAAGGTGCACTGGGCGGTGGAGCACCGGGTCGGCCGCATGGTGACCAGGACGCTGCTGAACACCAGGATCAGCAACGGGAGATGGGACCCGGTCCCGGTCCCGCCCGCGGAAGCCGCGGCGAAGATCGCGCCGACCCCGCTGCTGATCGTGCACGGCGACCAGGACGGCTACTTCCCTGTCGACCACGCCCGGCAGCTGTACGAGGCGGCGCACGATCCCAAGGAGCTGTGGATCGTGCCCGGCTTCGGCCACGCCGAGTCCGGGGCGACCGAGGCCCCGGCCCTCCTGGACCGGATCGGCGGCTGGGTCCGCGAGGCCGTACCCGTGGCGGCCAGCCCGAACGCGGTCGCCTGATCAGCCCGGCGTAAGCCGTGGCAGCCGCGACGGTCGGCTTGCCGGCCCGAGCGGATGCCAGGGAGGTCCGGGGAGTCGTCCCCCCGGCTAGCACGGCGGCAGCACCGTGGCGGCGCGCTTGACCGTGCGGATGATCGGGGCGACCTCGAACGCGTTCACGCCGTCGAGGCTGGCAATCCGGTCAGTCAGGTAGTGGTACAGCGCATAGTCGTCAAGGCAGAGCATCGTGGCTATCAGGTAGGGCAGATCCGGTGGGCCGGGCTGACGATGATGAGGCGCTGCGCGCGCTGCTGGGGCAAAGCGGGGCAGCGGGGTGCAGCATCGATCAAGTGCGCGGCGACCGGACCGCCGCGGAAAGGCTGGC
>WNFI01003003.1_pt1 | contig 30746 bp, 41 predicted proteins | sample 5400471 | NCBI WGS metagenome assembly WNFI01 (sample SAMN13153348, study PRJNA577476) | soil metagenome | isolation source: 100 cm saprolite on Douglas fir-dominated hillslope | place: USA:California | collected 2013-09-17
TCGCGCCTCCAACTCGACCTCCTGCTAGATCCCCGAACGGACGATTGGGATCAGGGGATTTGCACCCCATTAGGTTGATGTCTGTACCGGCGTGCCATCGGCGTAACCGTTGAACATGAGCGTGGGGCGCTTGACGAATTCCCCTAACCGACGGTCGTTGGCCTGGCTCCAGCGTGGATGATCCACGTTCGGGTTTACATTGGAGTAGAACCCGTATTCGCTAGGCGCCACCTCGTTCCAGGTGTTGATCGGCTGATTTTCTGTGAACTCGATTTTGACGATGGCCTTGGCGCTCTTGATCCCATACTTCCAAGGCACGATGATGCGCAACGGGGCTCCGTCCTGGTTCGGCAGCACGGCGCCATACATGCCGAAGCAGAGCATGGCGAGCGGATGCATGGCCTCATCCATGCGCAAACCTTCCACGTAAGGCCAGGGCAGTACAGATTCCCTCTGGCCCGGCATCTGCTTGGGATCGTAAATGGTGGTGAACTTGACGAACTTGGCTGTCGGCTGCGGCTCCACACGGTTAATGAGCACGCTTAGCGGGAAGCCGATCCACGGCACCACGATCGACCACCCTTCCACACATCGATGTCGATATATACGCTCCTCTGGTGCGGCAAGTTTAATGATCGAATCCACGTCGAGGACTTGTTTCTTCTTCAGCAGGCCCTCGATGCTTAGCGTCCACGGTCGGATTCGGAAATCCTTAGCGAGCCCTGCGGGCCCGTACTTGTCAGTCGAAAATTCATAGTAGTTGTTGTAGTTGGTGACATCCTTATAAGGCGTAACGGACTCACTGGTGCTGAACTTGCTCTTCTGGATGCCGTCTATCTTCGCGTTGGCCTGAGCGACAACGGGCGGGGACGGACGCTCGTTCAGTCCCACGCCTGCCGCCGCTGCTGCTCCGGCCAAAGCCGCGCCGACAAGGAAATTGCGGCGGTTCAGGTAAATATTCTTGGGAGTAATCTCGGAAGAAGCAATATCGGCCTGTTTTTTGATTAACATACTGAGTTCGCTCAACGTCACGGACGGCCCCGACACCTTCTCGGATTCGCGCGCGTTGTCCTGACAAGAAGACGCATTGAGTCCGGGAAAAGTTACACTCTTTCCTCTCGATCCGGATACACTTGCTCTTCAATAGTAAATTCCTATTCTTAGTGAGACAGCGAGCCTCTACAGAATGACCTGCCACTAACTACCTGTTCTGGGGACTTCCCATGAATGCAACGGCAGTAATGGATTTGCGTACCGCAGCGAGTGGGGCATCATCGGTGAACGTAATGTCGCCGTTCTGCGATCGCTGAATCCCCAGTTCCTTCCACAAACTTGTTAGATCGACAGTCACAGGTTTATCTTTCATATCTTCATAGAGATTTTCCAGAACGCGTGTCCCCGTGGCTTCATCTCCAACTCTGAGCGCGCGCTCCAACGGCCAGTCCTGGGTGATGTTGCCGCCTGCGGCGAGAATTCCACGCAATGCATCCTCGAGACCCTTTTGATTGCGAGTTCGCTGATGGATCTCCACGTCTGCTAGAAGGCAAAACAGGGCTCCTCCCCAGTATGTCCGCCCCCATGTGTGTGTAACATCGAGCCCCTGATCTCCCGGCCGAGGGAGTCCTTGAGGAAGATCACGAATCAAATCGCTCCACATCTTGGAGGGTTCGAGGATCCCAGACTGTACTCGAGCGAGCGGTTCCACATATGTGGCAGTTCCTTCCTCAATCCAGTGATGTCTCTCCGCCACCGAGGGGAACGCCAAATGAACCATCTCGTGTGTCATGGTCCAATCCTCGTTCAGATCCGCCAGGGTTGTCTTGCGCCCAACCGAAATGGTGATATGAGCAACTGGCGAGCCAAAGGTCCTGCCATTGTGAACACCTCTGCCCTCGCTTGTAGTAATTCGTACGGCTACGTGAGGCACAGGATATCGACCAAAATAGGTAGAGACCGACTTGGAGGCGGCGTTGACCCACCCTATCAAATCTTCGCGCGCGGCAGCTCCTTCCTCGCGAGCAGTAAACACATCGATGACCCCGCCAGGAGCCATGATCGTCGTCAGTTCGTCACTACCGGTATTGCTAGCGAATGCAAGCATCGAGGTCAACAGCGCAACTTTCGAAACGCTCGTGATTATCAATAGAGCAGACGACCCGATACGGTCTCTCATTTGCAACTCCGGGTTTCTCTGTCCACAAGAACAAGCGGCAAGGTACGGTCGCGGAGGTCAAGAGGGCTCGAAACCAAAAACCGACACTCGCTAACGAGGAGTGCCGCGGTTGGCCTTTCGAATCACGCGCTTCTAAAACAGCGGAACGCTTCTCATGTCCCACGGATAAGTAGCCGTATTTTGGTCAGCAAGCTGTCCAGAGTCGCGCCTTTGCCTACATAAGCGTCCACATGGGTCAATTCCTCTGGCTCCCAAAGAGTATGGCCAGAGATCAGGATGACCGGAGTACCGGGGCTGCGCCGCTTGAGATCCCGCGCCACCTTGAAACCAATCATTCGGGGCAATCGATACGCTAGCAGGATCAGGTCAAACGTCTTTTGCTCCATGCTTTCTAACGCTTCACGTGTAGTGCCTGCAGTGACCACCTTGTACCCACATCCTTCTAGAACGGAGGTGAGCATCCTCAGAGCCCTTGGGTTATCGTCCACATAGAAGATAGTCGGCTGCTTCCTTGCCTTCCGGCGGGCCCCTCCAGACTCCGCCCTCGCGGTATTCCTCTCGTCGAAGTCGTTCATGAGGGTGGTTCAATCTTCCTTCTTCTGCGAGCTGCGCCCTTCGGACACGTCAACCGTCAAATCTCTGATCTGAACGATCGCTGAATACGGCCAGCAAATCAAAAACCGCGGCGTCACCGACCAAACGCACTACGTTGCGTGTCCCGACCAGTACCGCCGTACAACGTTTGCAGCTTTTGAAATGCTGCTCCATCCGGGTGAGCAAGCCGGCACTGACTTCGTCCTCGAGGTAATTCGAGACCTCGCGCCACACCTCGTCGCACCTGATTTTCACTGCTCGGGCCACACCTGTTTGTCCGTTCTGACCCGCTCTCCACCTGACATCTGTGCGCGAAGTCCGGGCGTCGCCATCTGAAGCGACATCACCATGGGTCGAGGGGCTGCTGTCTCGGTGTCGCCCACAGCAGAAGGCGGCATCATGTCATTCCCCCAGAACCCCAATAAGCCCACCCAGCGTGTCCACTGTGACATCCGGCCTGACACCCAATTTATCCTCCGGAAGATTCCACCGGTTAGCCCAGCACGTCCAGAACCCGCAGGTTTTGGCGCCCGCGATGTCCCAGAAATTTGACGATACGAAGCCAACGGCCCTCTCGGGCACGCCCAAGCGCTGCGAAACCAGGCTATACACGCGGGGGCTCGGCTTGTAGATCTTCACTTCATCGGCGCTAATCACGGCGGTGAACATGCCCCTCAGACCGGCGCTCCCCTCTGCGGCCGCAAGCATCTTCGGCGAGCCATTCGACAAGATGGCCAACTTGTATTGCGACAGTTTGGCCAACGTCGGCCTCGCCTCCGGAAAGACATCGAGGTGCAGATAAGATTCCATCAACTCTTTGCGGGTCTCGGGAGGACAAGCGAGGCTCAGACAACTGCAAGCGAATACCAGCGCCGATTCGGTTACGGTCCAGAAGTCTTCATACCGTCCCGTGAGGCTGCGCAGCCAGGTGTACTCCAGTTGTTTAGTGCGCCACAGCTGGCTCAGTGCGGCGCCTTGGCCGGGGAACTTGCGGTTGCAACGTGCCGTCACTGAGTGCAGGTCGAACAACGTACCGTAAGCGTCGAACGCAACCGCTTGGATACCCAGTTTCATCGTGACTCTCCCTGGTGACCCGGAAGGACGCGCCTTACGACGCAAAGTCTACGTTAGACTCAATCGATGCTGCGGATCAGGTAGCGGAGACAGAAGAGGTCCCGCGCAGGTCCTGTAGCCCTGCAACTCTCCTCCTACGCACATAGCCGAGCGCAGAATCCAGAGAAATCTTTCCCGGGCCGAAGATGAGAATGAGCAGGGAGGCAAAGAAGAAGGTATACGGGTCGGCGGCGTAAAACTTACCGGGATCCGAGAAGATTGAAGAGAGCGCCTCCCGATCTGCAGTTATGTATGCCACCACCATATCGATGGTGAGCGGGAGTGCGATGATCCTGGACCCCAGGCCGAGAAACAGTAAGGCGCCACCCAGACATTCGAGGGAGCTGACGAAGTAAGCATTGAACGCCGGGAACGGTATTTCCAAGCTCGTGAAGAACCCCATGACTTTGGAAATGTGCATTAGCTTGCCATATCCAGTCTGGAAGAACTGCCATCCCCAGTAAAGGCGTACAGCAAGGAGCAACGGCGATTGCAAATGCGAGAGTGCCGTCTCATAAAACGAATGTACTCGAGTAGCAGTGTAGATAACCTTGTTCATGATTGTCTTCCTAATGAGGAAATGAATTCCTGGTTTGGAGATTCAGGCCGGCAAAACCAGCCTAACCTCGACCAATTCTCAAACCAAATCTGTACGATGCCGAGTAGCCTACTTTCTTGAATGTCACGTCCCTGAAAAGCCACGACTACTGCAGCAGACAGGCTCTTGCCTTCTCGGAGGGCATTGAGAAACTTGAAAGCTTCCGGCTCGATTCGTTTGAAGTAAACCGAGTAGTCAACGCGATGGACGACCAAGGAGACAGCCTGCGGCTTTTGCCGCGCGACTTTGCGCACTCGGGTTTGTTTCCGACGCTCCGAGATCGCGTTACTTGCCATCTCACCTTCGGAGTCATCTTTCCTGATCGCAACGAGCAAATCATTTACGGGGTAGCGCAAACTAAGCAGCTGAAGGTAGGGTTGCAGTCTGAATTGTGGGTCCGGATCCGAAGCCAGGACATCTCCAGGGACCAAGACAGGCTCCGCCGCACCGTCGAAAGCTTCGATTTCAGCCCATTCTAAGCGGACCATATCCAGCGCCAGGGCTGCTCGTGGTTGGATGTGCTCGGGGTGGCTTCGTAACCACCACTCCAAGCGCGCCCCCAGGTTTCGCAGAGTAAACGACTCAGAAGGACAATCGACAAGATAGGCTTTGCACAATGCCTCAAATCGTCGCTGACCGATGATTGCCCGAAGACCACGAAAGTCCTCGTCCAAGGCTGCAAGTATACGAAACCAGTATTGGCGGTTGTAGATCTCGAGACGCTCGAACGAGTTCAGGCAATCATTTGGCTTGATGAACTCTGCAGCCACTTCGTGCATGGACTTGCCGTCTCGACTGCGCGGCTGCATTTCTTCGCTCGCGGTGAGAGGCTGCATAACCGCCTCGAGCATTCGGTGTTGGATTTCGAGCAGGTTCATGATGCCACTGCCATTTCTGCGACGAACTGATTCGCCTTTAGCGCCTCGTTGTGAACCTCTTCAAAGGATGGAATGCTGTCGTCCCACTCGAGGAGTGTCGCTGTGCGGCCTGTTCGTTCGATGGCGCGCGCATAGAGTTTCCAGACCGGATCGATCACAGGGTGGTCGTGCGTATCCAGAATGTACTTTTCAAACTTGGAATGGCCTGCGATGTGGATCTGCGCTACCCGCTCTGCGGGAACACCATTTACGTAGTCATGAGGATCGAAGTTGTGGTTTCTTGAAGATACGTAAATGTTGTTGACGTCCAAGAGAATGCCACAGTCTGCCAATTCCCTCAGTGATCACCTGAAAAGCGGCCATACATGATCAGTTCAAAACCGGCCATACTTTGGAAGGGTCCAAGACTAGTTTGTTCTATCCTGCCACCTGCTGGGGTCTTAGTGCGCTTGACCAGGGCCTTGAGTCTCTTCAAATGCTCCCGATTCGGTGGCTCCGGGGAGCCGAAGTACATTGAAACACCATGCTGGACGACTCGATAGCGCTCAAGAATCTGATCGAGCACATGCAGCGGTCGTCCGCCATCGATCATGTAGTTCTCGGAGATAATCTCGAACCAACTCACAACCGGTCTTTCAGAGAGGATGTGCTGGTAGTGAGGGACACGAAGGCCTATCCCAACTCCAAAGTCCGTGAATCCGTTGAAAGGATTTGCTGGCATGTCAGTAGCTTTCCTAGGGGGAAAAATAGGGTCGGGACATTCAACCCCGACCCATTGGGGTTGAGGTGCCTTAGTTCTGCTCCTGCTTGGGTTGATCATCTGGCATTTTTGATCCATCGGTTGCGCAGCCGCCCTTGCCTTTGCAGGAGTTCTTGCCTTTGCAGCCGTTGTCACTGGCCTTACAGCCACCCTTGCCTTTGCAAGAGTTTTGACCCTTACATGCGTGCTTTTCAGTCTTGTCCTTGTCCTTCTTGTCCTTGCCGCCGCCATCATCACGTATGCTCACCGCTTTGATTCCGGCGTTGTTCTGGCCTAACGTTTGTGCGTTAAGCTTTGCGCTCGTGCCTGTCAGCAAGCCTGCCAGCGCAGCACCTGCCAACAGAGCTTTCATTGAAGTATTCATCTTGATCGCTCCTTTTAAGAGTTGATTTGTGAATCGTGTGCAGCAACACCCGTTTTCAGGAGAAGCCCACAGCTCTCTGGTTGAGGAGGATTAAGTGAACTGTCACACGGCAATCCTTCCTTAGATAGGGGAACTCTCGCTGCGTTGCTCTGCGTCAGCCTGAATGTCGCTGGCTGGCCATACGATGTGCAGTCGAACAAGAAAGTTACATGCGCGGAGGAAGGGAAATGAGACGCACGGCCTCGCATGGATTTCGGGCGCCCAGCTAAGCATAACAATGCGGCGAACAAACAACCAGAGTTCTTGAATGGATACCCCTTCGACGAATGGTTCGTGACCAATCGCCGCCCACGTAACTTCTGACCACCTGCGAACATCGAACCCATGAGTTCAGGGAAAGACTGTGGCAATGCAATGCTGTCGCTGATCTTGGCCGGGATGGGAAGAGTCGCGCTGGTCGGGTGTTGCAGCGGAGGCGACTGCCTTCGAAACAGGTTGAGTCAAGCCTGAGCTGCAGAGAGCGAACGTGAAAGCGACCATGTCTATACAAAGGTTACTCACCGTCTTCGGAATCGTATTACTGTTCATAGGTCTATTGCCCTCTGCTCACTCGCAGACAAAGAATGAAATTGGACTGGTGATCGGTGCGACAACAACCCCGAGTCAGACCCTGTCCCAGGGTGGTGACTTGAGTTTCAATGCGAGCTTAGCGTTGGGAGCTGAATACGACCGGCGCCTCACAACTGCTAAGCGAGTGGCGATATACGGGGGGGCAGACTTTCTTGCCTCTCCGTTTGACGTCAAACTGAGTCAGCCACCCCAGGGCGTGATTCCCCAGTACGCCTATGTGTTCCTTACCCCGCATGTGCGAGTAAAGTTCAACCCCGCCGGGCGGATTGCTCCCTGGTTATCTTTCGGTGGAGGATACGCGCGCTTCCTTGAAAAAGCGCCCATTAGCAGCATATCGTTCAGACCTGGAACCAACACCGGCACACTGGAGTTTGGCGCTGGGATCGATACACATAACGTTGTCCACGTGCTGAGAATACCGATCGGGTTTCGGCTTGAAGTGCGTGATTTCTATTCTGGCTTGCCAAACTACAACCACAACATTAACGCCAGCTTGCAAAATAATGTGGCGTTTACGGGAGGCTTGTTGATCAGGTTCTAGTCGAGTGACCTCGATTATTTAGCACTCAAGAGTTTCCTGTGAGGGTGACTTCGCGGATCTGCAGGAAGGACAAAGGTAATGCGCATGCAGAAAGGGGGGCCCCATACTTCGCTCGGCTTTGAGAGGTGGGCTGTAGCTGGAACTCACATATCGTGATCCATCCGTCCCTGAGCGGACCAATGAATTGCGTAAGGAAAATCAAAAGCGAGCGAAAGCCGGGTTATCGACCGTTCTTGCTGAACACGACTCACGGCGAAGTCAACGAGTGACAACGCATAGTTAGCCTTCGCGACGGCCCTGATTTTGATCCGGATGTTTGTCAACTGGTCTCGGGCGAATCACGCGCCCGAGTGAATGTCCGACTCGGTCGCGTTCTGTTTTCGAGATGGACAGGTGTAGCACAGTTTTGATTTCGACAGGAACGCTGATTTCTGATCCGATGAATTCCAGCGACCTGCCTGGAAAGAAGACTCGCGTCGATGCGGATACTTGACCTAGGGTGCGGCGCGGGAAGAGACCTGGTGAAGTTGGGAGTCACCGAGTCAGATGAAGTGACGGGTGTGGACATCGACGACGGAGCTTTGGTGATCGCGAGGCAGCAATTTCCAAGGCGAGCCTTCTCCGTCGGCGCCGGGGAGAATTTGCCGTTTGCCAACGCGAGCTTCGACCGAGTGATTTCCAATGTCGCTGTGCCCTACATGGACATCCCGAAAACGCTTCTGGAGATCCACCGCATTTTGGCTCCAGGAGGGCAAGTCTGGCTAAGCCTTCATCCCGGCACTTTTACGATGGGAGAGATTCGGAAAACCTCCTTTCACTTGCTGCCGCTAGTATTCCGGCTCTATGTTCTGGGGAACGGTTTGTGGTTTCACTACACAGGAAAGACTCTACGGTTTGTGAACCAGCGAACAGAGTCCTTTCAGACGGAGCGCGGAATGAGGATTGCACTCCGGCGCGCGGGATTTATAAATGCCAGTTTTACTCGGCCAGAGGGACCGGTCGGCAAGAGGCTGATTGTGCAGGCAAGAAAGAAAGAGTAGACGTTGAGTGGTCTCAGACCCGTATTGTCGAGACGGGATCACATCGCCATGGCAAACTCCGTTGCCGCACGGAACCAGGTATTTAAAACTTGTAACTCTCAGCCGCCGCATACAGCCTGGTGGCACGGGACTTCTAGTCGGACCTGTGATACCTGGATGAGTAGATGAGAAGCAAAGTTACCCTCAGGCTAATGGTCGCAGGATTTCTCCTTGCCACCTCGCCATCATTGGTTGCCGCTGACAGAGTGATCGATACCGACCACAGCACATTGAAGATCCATGTGGGGAAGGCCGGCTTGTTCTCCGCGGCGGGTCACGATCATTGGGTAACCGCACCATTTGACGGAGGCAACATCAATGACGGCGACCTCCCGCAGGTGGCCTTTACGGTTGACGCTCGCAAGCTGACGCTTGTGCAAGACGACAAATTGAGTCTGGAGCAGCAAACGGAGGCTCAGCGCACCATGCACGCCAAAGTTTTGGAGAGTGAAAGCTATCCGCTCATCAGCTTTCATTCTACGAGGATCGAAAAGACCGGAGTCAACCACTGGCTTGTCACCGGTGAGTTGACACTCCACGGTCAGAGCAGACCGATCCTGGCGGACGTGCACTATGCAGAAGGAGCCTACACGGGCCGTTCGACAATCAAACAAACTGATTTTGGCATTAACCCAGTCAGCGTCGCGGGTGGCGTTGTGAAGGTCAAGAACGAGTTGGAGATCCGGTTCGTAGTTGTGCCAATCCCATAAAAGAAGGCTTGCGTTGAATCTGCTACCTGCGATCATAGAAGCCCAACACAAAGGGGGCCTATGAGTTCACGGCGTACGTTTATAGAAAGTGCGATTACTGTGGCGGGTCTTACCGGCGCCTCGCGGTTGCTTGGCATGACTCGACCACCCGCATCGGATCGTCCCACAAATTCGACACCGCTACCAGTGATCACGCCCGACGTCAAGGACCTACCCTTCGCAATCGAGAATGGCGTGAAGGTGTTCCAGCTCACCGCCGAACCGATAAAGCGAAAAATCGCGCCCTGGAAGACGATCGATTGCTGGGGCTTCAACGGCTCGTGCCCGGGTCCAACGATCCAGGTGAACCAGGGAGATCGCGTCCGCATCGTTCTGGAAAATCATCTGCCAGAATCGACTGCGATCCACTGGCATGGGCTCGAAATCCCCTATGCGATGGACGGGATGCCGTACCTTTCACAGAAGCCGATTGCGCCGGGATCAAGGCTCGCATACGAGTTCACAGTCCATCAGAACGGCACGTTCTTCTACCATTCACACTCGCCCATGCAGCAGATGATCGGCATGGTGGGCCTCTTCATTCTGCATCCTCCGCGAGCGCACCCTCCTGCAGTCGATCACGACTTTGGAGTCGTGCTGCAGGAGTGGGCCGTGCTACCGAACAATACCGTCCCGAACACCGCCAACATGGAGTGGAACTGGCTGACCTTCAATGGCGCCGTGAGTCCAATGACGACACCCTTGGTCGTGCGGCTCGGCAGTCGCGTGCGCATTCGATTCGTTAACATTGGCATGGACCACCATCCGATCCATCTGCATGGCCACACCTTCGTTGTGACGGGCACGGAGGCCGGGCGGCAGCCCGAAAGTCTCTGGGGACCGGCCAACACGGTGCTTGTGGGCGTAGCGCAGGCGCGCGACATCGAATTCGTGGCGAACAATCCCGGAGAGTGGATGCTGCATTGCCATATGCCGCACCACAACATGAACGCCATGAGCGACCTGCTCGGGGATCGCATGATGATGACTGCCGACACGGAAGACGAGCGGGCACTTCGCCAGATGCAGACCCTCGCCGATCGTGCGGGCTTCGAGCATGTCCATCACGCACCCATCGCGCCGGGCGCGAACCTGGTGCCCGGTTTTCCCCAGGATGCGTTTATGGACATGGGCATGGATGAAGCCGTCGCCAAGCCGGAAAACAACGGCCTGCCGCGGAACTGGAGCGCCATGATGATGGGCATGATGACCCTGGTGCGAGTGCTGCCACCTGATCTGTATGAGCGTGTCATGCGCGATGTACGCAGCCGGTATATTGCGCCTCTCCCACCGGCCGCTGGGCACTCGGCCCACCACCACGAAGGAGGTCCGGAATGAGGTTGCGATTTGCAGTGTTGGTTTCCCTGTTGGCATCCTTCCTGCTCGTGTCAACAATGATGTTTTCACAACAGCCGGGGACCGAGTCGCATAACGAACACGCGTCAACAAGTGCGGCGCGGCAAAACTCCGGGCAACAACCGTCACAAGAACCGCAGGTGTTCTTCCCTATGGCCGACCAGCCGGAAATGGAGATGCACCATCACGGCGAGATTCCTGAGGTGATGCCGCAGTTTCCACGTCTGGGAAACTCGCAGCGCGTTGTCGCTGGCCCGGTTTACCAACTCGAGGACTTGGAGCGTATGGCCACGGCCCACAACCCTACCCTCGGTCAGGCACAACGCGCAGTGGAAGCGGCGCGTGGCCGCGAGGGGCAAAGTGGACTATATCCAAACCCGACTGTCGGCTACGAGGGTGAAGAGATCCGGGGTGGAGTGTACGGCGGCGGCGAACAGGGATTTTTTGTGGAGCAGCCGATCATTCTCGGAGGCAAACTCGGGCTTAGTCGCAAGGTGGGCGCGGGTGAAGTAAAGCAGCGTCAGGCTGACGCCGAAGCGCAGAGGCACCACGTGGAGAACGACGTGCGCGTGACCTACTATCATGTGCTCGCAGCGCAGGAGAGACTCGCGATTGAGCGCGATTTGGTCGGCATCGCCGAGAGCACGGTGGGCATTGTTCACCAACTCGGTAATGTCGGTCAAGCAGACGAGACTGAGGTCTTGGAAGCCGAAGCAGAAGAGCAGCGTATGCAAGTCGCTGCTGGCGTCGCCCAACACATGCTGCGGCGGCAATGGACGACGCTCATTTCGGTTGTCGGTGTTCCATCCCTGCCCGACGGGAGTGTGGCCGGCCGGATCGACGCTGATTTGCCTTCGCTAGACGAGCGCCAGTTGCTGACGTCGCTGCTCGTAGCCAGCCCCGCCGTGCAGGCTGCGCAGGCCGGTGTGGAGCGGGCAGAAGCTGCTCTGCTCCGGGCCCGGCATGAGCCCATCCCTGACCTGACATTCAAGGGCGGATTGCAACAGAATTACGAATCGCTCAATGCTGCTCCCGGCCGCGAGGTCGGTCTCCAAGGATTCGCTGAAATTGGCTTACATATTCGTCTCTGGGACCGCAATCAGGGCGGTATCGCGGCAGCCCGCGCCGACCTCGAAGCCGCACGGGGCGAAGTAAAGCGTGTCGACCTCACGCTTCGCAAGCGCTCTGCAATGTACACCGAAGAATATCGCAGCGCACGTTTGACTGCGGACCGATATCGGGTCGAGATCCTCCCTCGGCTGGAGCGCGCTTATGGGCTCATGACCGCGCAGTACGGCGAAATGACCGCTTCGTTCATCCGCGTCCTCAATCTGCAACGCATGCTTTACGAAAATGAGACCGGCTACATCGATGCTCTCGAACATGCTTGGACGAGCAGCATCGCTCTGAGCGGATTTCTCCTGGAGGGCGGACTGATGCTTCCGGCTTCGACGGAGATCGATTTATCCGCAGGCGGGATGGAACGAATGGAATCAAAAGATCGGAGTTCCAGAGTGTTCGACATGCCTTCCAATTCGCCATCCAAGTAGGGCCTCGAGCACCCAGCACGGTCAGCTGATAAGGATCCCCCACACGACTCAAGAAACTTCCTGTCCAAACCGCGCATCTCACGGGTGACGTTTCCTTTTTTCTCCCTGGAGGCCCACCTGTGGAAGGGACCGAAACTCGAGAACTTGACCAGCGTCCAATCACGAGGAAGTCATCATTCAGGTTCTGGGAGGCTCAGCGGTTTCTTACAGTTGGGTCGCTCGGTTTTGCGATAGTCCAAGGCGTCTGTGCTACGGCAGTATTTGTCAGCGGGATAAGCACTGCTCTTGGGCTCTCCACCCTTGTTGCCGCAACCGCCGCCGGACCAGCGACGGGTTTCCACGCCAACAGGTTCCGGATTCCAATGCTGGCTCTCGCCGGGGTCGGTGCATTCGTCAACCTTTTCCTTTTTTGGCATGCAGAACGGATGCGCAGGAACCCGTCTGCTCGCTGGCGAATGCGTCCTCTTACTCGAAAAGAACGATGGGAGAAATGGATCCAGCTCGGTGCATCTGTCCTTACCCTACTTCTGATCGCAGGGGAACTTCTTGCGCATCCACTCTTTCACCACGAACTGTAGATACCGTTATCGGCTGGCCGGCTCCGACTTCTCAAGTTCGCTTTCAAGCCTCGCACGCAACCGCTCACTGAAGCCGATCGGCAAAGTGAATGTGCGCTCATCTGCGATGAGGTACACGATATTGTGAGTCGAATCCAGAATAGCTGCGCAATGGCGACAGTGGGCCAGATGCTTTTCTATGCTGGCGCGCACTGAGGGATGGAGATCTCCGTCGATGTAATTGGAGATTTCGCGCCACACGTGTTTGCAATCGAGCACCATAATCAGCCTTTCGTGTCCTTCTTGCCTTGTGGTCGCAACTCAGGTGCCACAATTTTCTGCATCAGCAGACGCGCCCGAAAAAGCCTGGTCTTCACCATCCCTTCGCTGATGCCGAGCAATTCAGCGGTCTCCGCTATATTCATCTCACGCACGTCACGCGAGATCAACACCTCACGATACTTTTCCGGCAGCTCGTTTACCGCTCGCCGCAGAGTTCCCCGTAGTTCTTTCCTCTCAAGAGATTCTGAAGGAATCTCGCGCCAGTCAGTCAGAAGTGCCGGCGTGTAATCGCTATCACCATCATCCACAAAATCTTCAAGCGACACCTCGGACTCCGCACGTGAGCGGCGAAGCTTCATTCGCGCTTCATTCAACGTGATCTTAACCAGCCAAGTACTGAACTTCGCCTCTCCCCGGAAACTGCCAAGAGCCTTGTACGCCTTAAGGGCCGCTTCTTGCACAACCTCTTCAGCATCAGCCTCGCTCTTCAGAACCGAATAAGCGGTCAGGAAGACTGCCCGCTCGCATGTCTTTATCAAATCATAGAACAGGTCCCGCTCGCCCGCGATAATACGCGAGATCATCTCCGCTTCCGTGAGCAGCTGCGGGCCCGTCGTGGTCGACGACGACTGAGTCTCGTTGTAATTCAAGCGGCGACCTGCGAATTACGAGCTAAGTGCCCACTAACATGTTGGACCCGGACAGGTTCTGCAGTAGCCGCGTGTTCCGGTGCATTTGTGAACCTATCCATCTTCCGCTCCCGTGATTCGCTCGCTGGTGTTTCCGTCCCCACGGCCTCTTGATGACATCTTCAGGAAGAAAGTTACAGGCGCAGCGTGTTGTGGGCCCTTCTCAAGTTGTTCAGGTGTGCTTCAAGGTTGCGTCTGAGCGCGGCTTTTGGTGGTTGTTAATCGTTCGAGCGAAGCCATCACGCTCCTCCTAACCCAAGAACAAGGCCGCGAGGCGCACAAGGCGCCCCGTAACTTTTCTCACCGCCCCTCATCTGAATGGCAGAACTAAGACCTGATGTATTTGCCTTCTTAGCAAGGTGACTTGACGGTTCCCGACGTTTTCGGGAAAGAAAAGGAAATAAATTTATGAAGCTATCAATGATCTCCAAGAGTCTGCTGCCAGGGCTGGCCTTGCTGCTGGCCACCAGCGCATTCGCGGCAAACAAAGGAAACAAGGGTTCATTCGAAGTGTTTGAGCCCCTAACAGTCAGCGGACATCAACTGACACCAGGGCAATACAAGCTTACTTGGGACGGAGCAGGTTCCAGCGTTGAGCTAATGATCTTGTCGGGAGGGAAGCTGGTGGCGACCGTGCCGGCTCATCTGATCGAACTGAGTCAAGCCGAGCGTAGCAACTCGACGGTGTCGCACAAGAACGACGATGGTAGCCAGTCTCTGACCCAGATCGATTTCGCTGGAAAGAAGTACGCGCTAGCCCTCGGCGATGAGTCCGCGAAGACTGAATCAGCATCGCAGGACGGCAGCCAGTAAGAACCCTAGGGTACGCAACCAGCCCACGCTCCAGCTACACGCGGCGCAACAACGACCACGGCCCGTTGTTGCGACCGGTGTTACCACCGGCCATAGAGTCACTGTGACAGGAGATTTGCAACATGTCCCCGATTGGAAAAGCAACGACGACCGAGCACCCGAGGGTCGACACCAAGTCCTCACCACTCGAGCGTCCCAAGAACGGACTGCTTACTCCTGTCGAGTCCGAGGACTTTGCCGAGTTCGTCAGGAAGCTGTCGAAAGCGAGTTGGTTTTGCGAGGTCGCAGAAGCTTAACTCAGTTCACGGTCATCAGATCGCATTTGCGCAATGGAATGAGGGCGACGAATTCATGAGTCACAGAAAGACAAGTCGTTTCTCAATGCTCGGTGGACTCGCCTGGGTCCACGCGGTGAATCACATGCGCATAACCGTCGTCCATGGTTCCCGGTGGCAAAGAAGCTATCAGAGTTCTACGTTTTCTGGCGATTTTCCGCGCAGTTTCAGACCCCTCGCAACGAGTTTGGCAACCTTACTTTTCTTACTTGTGGTCACGTTGGTTGGACCTGTTCGATTGGCAGCTCAGGATCCGCCCACGCCGGCTCCGGTAGACACTGGCCAGCGGCAGGAGCCGCCCCCGGCTGCGGGAGGCCCGCAAAACGATGTTGGGCCCTACGCTGTTCCAAAAAAGAAGGATGAGCCTTCGCCTATTTCGCCGGCGGAAAGGCCCAAGAAGATCGAGGGCTTGCCTGACTATTCGATCCGGGTGGATGTGCCTCTGGTGGAAATCCCTGCCATCGTCACAACAAAGGACGGCCAGTTTATCTCCACCTTGCGAAAGGAGAACTTCCGCGTGTACGAAGACGGTGTACCGCAGGCAATCAGCAACTTCACGGTCTCGCAAGCGCCGATCACCGCCGTACTCCTGGTGGAGTTTGCCTCAACCAATTACGCCTTCGTGCGGGATGCCTTGCGCGCGTCCTACAGCTTCGCCAATACGCTCAAGAAAGACGATTGGGTGGCGGTGGTTTCCTACGACATTAAGCCGCAAACGCTAGTCGACTTCACCCAGGATAAGGGCGCGATTTATGGCGCGCTGAACCAGTTGCGTACACCCGGCTTCGCTGAGACAAATCTGTTCGACGCTCTCTATGACACGCTCGACCGCCTCGATCGGGTCGAGGGGCACAAGTACATCATTCTGGTCAGTACCGGTTTCGATAGCTTCAGCAAGCTGAACCTGGATCAGATTACGAAGAAGATTAAGTCCACACATGACGTGACGATCTTTCCTATTAGCGTTGGGTGGATTGCCCGGGAAAGGTACGAGGCGACAGGCCGAGCGGCACCGCATGGATTCGGCATCCCGATTTCGCGAATCGACTACTTGCAGGCGGACAACGAAATGCAAACCTTTGCCCGCTTGACTGGCGGCCGCTTCTACCAGCCGCGCTTCGAAGCAGAATACCCGGAGATCTTTCACGATGTCATCAGCGACATCCGTAATCAGTACGACATTTCCTTTCACCCTACGAACGCTAAGCTTGATGGGACCTATCGCAAGTTGAGGGTTGACGTGGTGGCGCCGGATGGGGGAATGCTGAAAGTGCGCGACCAGAAGGGTAAGGATGTGAAATACCAAGTCATCGCTCGCGACGGCTACACGGCTAAACAGACCGTGGAATAGGGGCTAGTGTAGTGACGCACCATCGCTCCGCATAGAATTGGAACAACCAAAACTTGGACGATCCAAGCGATAACCGTCAAATAGCGATCGCGCAGTAGAGAATCCGACCCGAACCTAAGAGAGACCAGCGGTAGTCCGACTTTCTGCGGCACTTAGGGCGAACTCAAGCGCGGTGTCAGTTCTGCAGCAACAAGAATTAAAGTGCCCAGCCGCCAAACCAAAGCGATCCAGCGCAACCCTTTATCCAGGCTCTCCCGTGACATTCAACCTCTTTCCCCATTGCATGTCTTCCGCGCCTTTCGCGCAATATATTGGCGTGAGCTTCGCAGAATGTCGCTTAGCCTAGGGCAACCCACTCCACTTGAATTTGCTGGCCGTCCGCTGCTCGGATGTGGGGACGATAGCCCATGCTACGAGCGGTGCACAGGGCTTTCTTGTAGGCCGCGTCCGCTTGCTGGAGTTCTTCCGTGGTTGTGGCACTACCAACCGAAGACAATGCAGACAGAATCTCTGCCTTCAAAATTACGAGATTGATACTTCCAGAGTGTCCTCTGCGTTCTCCTATTGCTTCCATGTTCCCTTCCAAACCGGCACCCGTGTGCACGGTGACGACTTGCGCCAGGGGTGTTTTTCACCAGGTTCGATGCTTTTCATTCACTCAGAGTTACACGCGCTAGCTGCGCGCTGAATCGCCGGGTGGACAAAACAGCTCAGACATCTCCGGGCGCACGGCCGTCAACCCTTAAAAGATCGAGAACACAACAAACGCCTATTCTGAAGGCGCATAGTATCCTGCCTTGGCGTGCACTTCGAGCGGCGGTAAACCTTTAGGCGGCACGAGCTTCACTTTCACCTTATGCCATTTGCCATCGAGAACAAGTTTCTTTGGGCGATATCCGAGCACGTACTGGTTGCGGAGTTCAATGCCAATTTTTGTGGCAATGTCCACCAAATCGTTGGGGTTGTCGACCGTAAATGCGCGTCCGCCTGTGAGGCGCGTAATATCATCTAACAACTGCGGACCCAGACGTTCTTCTTCAGTCGGAAAATACCGATCATATATGCCAATGGCGTAGATCAGCGTGTCCCCTTCCTTCACCAGGCTCTTGATCTCGCCTTCTGTATATCGGCTGCTGTTGTCTCCACCATCCGAGATGATCAGCAGTGCTTTCCTTTGGTACTTAGCTTCTCTCATCTTGCTGATGCCAAAGTAAATGGCATCCAGCAACGCCGTCCTGCCTTTTGGCATGGTGTACAGAAGCTTACCTTCAATGTCTTCCACTGAGGTCGTAAAGTCGGACAGCTCTTCCGGTTTATCAGAAAAGGCGATCATAAAGAACTCGTCTTGCGGATTCGCAGTCTTGAAGAACTCAACGATTGCCTCACGCGCACGGTCAAACTTGCTGCTCATGCTCCCACTGGTGTCGAAGATCACCCCGAGCGAAACTGGCATATCCTCGCCCGAGAAGTGCCGGATTTCTTGTGGCTCCCTGCCCTCAAAGACCTTGAAGTTGTCTCTCTCCAACCCCGTGACTGGGCGGTTCATGAGATCTGTAATCGTTACTGGCAGTAGCACCAGATGCACGTCTACTTTGATGGGCTTGCTCCGCGCTTTTAAAGATGGATCTTCGGAGGAGCCATCTTCACCCGGCTGCCGCCTTGGGCTCACGTGTACTTCGTCGGTGAGTGTCTGTGCGCGGAGAGCGGGGATGAGCAAAGAGCTCGCAGTCACTCCGATTGCCAACAAGACGCGCAGCAAACGCGCGGAGCGATGAGTCACTCTTTCACATCCAGTTAAGCATCCTGCCTCGGTTGCCGGGCGGCTGCAGACCGAGAACGCTTGGCTCCGCCTAGTCACGACGCCAAGCCCCTTATCCTTGGGACGCCCGGTATGCCTCGGCAGCTGTCCAAAACGAAGCTCCCAGCAGAACTAGGTCCTTGATTAGAAACTGCCCGGCATCGCCCAGGACTGGAAAACCGTACCTAAACTGCGCGGCACCTGGCGTTGAGAACAGGAAGCTGACGGTGAGCAGGAAAGTTACGATCGCTGCCACGCTACCCACAAACGATGCCTTCGGGGAGAACGGGCGAAGCGCCATGAGAGTGGCAGTGGCAATCTCAATGGCGCCGATCACGTTGGAAACCCCTTGTACACTCAGTAGGTTATACGTCCACGACATTAGGGGGCTGTGAGCAACCAATGGCTGGATGCCAGCCGCTTCTCCTGGAGTGAACTTCAGCACTCCAATGAGCAATAAGACTACGACCAATCCGTAGCGGGAAACCCAAATCCCGGCTGCTTCCAGCCTCAACCGGATGCGCGTCGAGGGCACCCTCAGCAATGCACGATCGATATCCGCGCTCACTATGTCCATCCGATCCTCCGAAATTGCCTTACGCACCACCTCAGATTCTGAGGAAGTGGAAAAAGTTACATCGACATGTTGTTCGCACCGTCTGAGATCGACGGCAGAATTCTGGTGGGAGACTTGGCAGCGGCGCCGTCAGCGCCATTTGAGATCTCGGCACGTGCGACTAGGGATGGTCATGCGCGCGGATTTGGGTGTGACCGTGCCGGCGTTGTCCGCACTGGACAAATGTGCCGTTCATGCACCCCTCTGGAGAAAACGGACAGCTGAAATTAGTTGACTGGGCTGCTGCTCGGTCATAAGCTTCCCCAACTGTTTTTTCTGCTTGTTTGAGGGGTTGGGGGATGCGTGCATTCTTACTAACTTTTCTCTGCCTGAACCCGTACATCTGGGCGCAGTCAAAGCCAGAGGCATCGGCGCAGACGCTCGTTTTCACCAACGTGAATGTCGTGGATACACGTGATGGCAGGATACTGCCCGGCATGACCGTGGTTGCGAAGAGCGGCCGCATTCAGGCGGTCGCCAAGTTTGGCTTGATCGCCGAGAATCACAACGTTCGCGTGATCAATTCAGCCGGCAGGTACATGATTCCGGGTTTGTGGGATATGGACGTGCACACTGCGGGCACATCGGAGACGGCTTGGGACGAGAAGATCATCTATCCACTGTATGTTGCCAATGGTGTGACCGGCGTGCGCGACATGGGCGGGGATCCGGATCTGCTTGAACAGCGGCGCCAGCGAGTTGAAGATGGCGCATTGCCCAGTCCGCATGTTTTGTTCGCAGGCCCATTCTTGTCAGGTGGAAAGAGCGACACTCAAAGCGTCGCCGTGAACAATCGTGCAGAAGCTCGCGAGGCCGTCGCAAGACTGAAACAGCGCGGGGTGAATCTGCTGACGATCCGGCCCGACATTTCACGCGACTTTTATTTCGCCCTTGCGGACGAGGCAGCGAAACTGAAGATTCAGTTCGCTGGCCTTGTCCCGGATTCAATTACCGTCGCAGAAGCTTCGGCCGCAGGACAGAGGAGTATCGAACGTCTGAGCGGGATTATGCTAGCGTGCTCGTCCAAAGAGGATGCGCTGCGGCAACAAAGGTCGCAGGCGCTGGCCGGCCAGGATGTCGCGGCTCATGCAAGCGTCGCCATTATAGCTATGGCGACCTACGATCCCCAGAAGGCTTGGAACCTTTTCGTGCAACTCTCGAACAACAATACTTGGCAGGTGCCGGCTCTGGTATGGTCGCAGACGATCGCGAGCATGGGTGATACAAATTCGACGGTTGATCCACAACTGAAGTATGTCCCTATTTCTGTTCGGCGTGATTGGGAACGAGAAAAACTGCGAGTGCGGACATCGCCGGAAGTATTGGATCTGGCGAAGAAGCAATCCGCGCCTGAGCGCGAATTGGTCAATACCATGCGGCGCGCCGGAATACAGTTCATGGCCGGGAGCGACGGTCCGGGACCTTACGTTTTGCCCGGTTTCAGCCTGCACACGGAATTGGAGTGGTTGGTAAAGAGCGGCTTCAGCCCAATACAGGCCTTACAATCAGCCACGTTCAATCCGGCTCTGTTTCTGGCCAAGCTGGACAAATTCGGCGTGGTCGAGACCGGGCACGCGGCTGACCTGGTGTTGCTGGAAGCGAACCCGATGGAGGACATCCGGAACACGCGCAAGATCGCGGCGGTAGTTATGGCCGGAAAATACTATTCGCGACAAGAGCTGGACAAGATGTTGGCGCGGGTCGCGGAAGTAGCAAGAAACAGGTGAGCAATTCTGCGGCAGGTCTGTAAATCGCAAACCTGATTCAAGATTCGGATATCACTCCATCCAGGTTCGCCCGCCTGCGCGCCATCGCGAACCGCTTGCGAACTGCGATCCAGCTTCGGAAGAATTGCTTGAGGCCTCGAAAACACCTCATTCCAAGGGACGGTGACGATCGCGGATTGTCTCAAGACCGCCAACGCGCTCGCGGGGAGTTTGCCCACGTTGTTATAGCCCGCCGCTCTGCAAAGAAACTGGAGAGAGCCTAGCGTACCATCCGAAGCGGCTAGTCGACGCGGCATGCCCGGCTCGGCCGCACGGGCAGCGCCAGCAACGCGGCGGTCGCAGAGCTGTGGCCGATGTTCTGACGCCTCATGAGGACAGCCTTCTTTGATTTCCGATCCATAAGCGAGCGGGATCGTTCCCAGCTTATTGAACTTGCTGAAACTCGTGTAGACTTCCGCGTCCCCATACACTTAAGAAAATGGGCCTGGATCTACACGATAGCAGCTGCGACGGCTACTCTCCGGTTTCGATAAAAGTACTTGTCCGCGAGCAGAAAAACTTTGGCTCCGTTGAGAATAGCTCTCGAGTAGCTTCTTTGCTCCGCTACTCCGCCCTTTCATACCCCGGATTCGCGATCCCTCTTAGGGTCTAATCGTAAGAAAAGAGTGACCACGATGAGGAGGAGTGTCTTCCGTCTCCTGTTGCTCAGGGCTTCGGACTCAAAGGGTTCAGACTTGAAATGGGCTTCCGTTTTGCGACTGCTTAACCGTTGACGTTTTGAACGAGAGGTGCTGCATCAAGAGTGGGGTAATCGATATAGCCTTCGGCTCCGCGCGCGTAGAAAGTCTTGCGATCGTATGCGTTGAGCGGTGCGTCCAACTCGATTCGTCTCGGAAGATCAGGATTGGAGATGAACAATCTTCCAAAGGCGACAGCATCGGCAATTCCGTGGTTCAAAATGGACTCAGCATCAGCAGGTTTGTATCCGCCTGCCACAATTAAGCCGCGTGTTTCCCATAATTAGGGGACGGAAACGTTCCGGACCAAGATCCATCTTCGTTTTCGCGTCCTCAGCACCATCTACTCTTGGACTGACCAGATGAAGGTATGCGAGGGTCCGCTTGTTCAGTTCACGAACCGCATAGCTGTATGTTTCCCAACGATTCGCATCGTCGATATCTCCATGACGGTTCGCAGGTGAAAGGCCCACCCCGACACGATCAGCTCCCCATGCATCTACGACAGCGTCAGTAACAGCGAGAAGAAAACGGGCACGGTTCTCGACTGATCCGCCCCACTCGTCAGTTCGGCTGTTCGAACCACTGTTGAGAAATTGATCAGGTAAATAGCCGTTGGCCGCGTGTACTTCAACGCCATCAAATCCAGCTTCCATCGCGAGCTGGGCACCGCGCCGGTACTCCTCAAGAACGCTGTCGATTTCTCTAGGGGTTAAAGCGCGCGGTGTAGGATGCGGCTTCAGACCGTCACTCGTTAAGGCGTTGCCTCGCGGTTGAATTGCCGAAGCAGAAACCGGAAGAACGCCTGCAGGTTGCAGATCCTGATGCGAAATTCGACCAACGTGCCATAGCTGTAGGAAGATGAGACCGCCCTCTTCGTGAACGGCATCTGTAATTCGCTTCCATGCATCTCGTTGTTCTTCGGTGTGGATACCAGGGGTTCCGTAGTACCCATATCCAGATGGAGACACCGAAGTTGCTTCGCTGATAATGAGGCCGGCATTTGCACGCTGGCGGTAGTACACGATGTTCATCTCACGAGGAATATTGCGATCTCCGGCGCGCGTGCGTGTTAGCGGGGCCATCACAACGCGGTTGCGTAGCTCGTACGGACCCACAGTTAAAGGCGTCATTAGCTTCTTAGTAGTCATTCTCTTCACCAAATAGCACTCACTTACTCAAACGGCGCAGGGCCTCAAGGAACTCCTCGGGATCAAGACGTTTTGTGTAGTCTTCGTCGATGAACGCCAGGCGGATCATGCCAGAGCGATCTACCAAGAAGGTGGCCGGCACTGGTAGCTCTGTGGCGCCCTCTCCGCCATTCATATCTGTAAGACCATGATCGAATGTTTTATACGTATCCAGAAGGTCATCAGGAAGCCTGAAAACGATACCGAATCGGCGAGCGATGACGTTGCCCACGTCGCTCAGCACTGGAAACGTCAAATCGTTCTTTTCTTCTGTCGAAAGTGAATTGTCCGGAACCGAAAGGAGCGCTTCCCATGTTTACCAGAGTCGTTGAATTAACCAGCAAGTCCGGAAAGGCACGCGAGCTCTCACCGCGTCGAATTGTTCGCGCTCGTAGCGTTGGGCATCCTCTCGCGTATCCCAGAATGCCGGCACCGCTTTCCATCTGCACCCACGATGACTGGAGTGCGCTTGGATTCAACTCACGCAGATTTCTCTCGCCGCAAGCGAAACTCGATTACCTTTGCCACAATTCCCTGCCTCCTATTGCAAACACCTCGTGTCAGGTGTGCACGTTTGCACCTCCCCTGAAACAGTCTTGTGTTGAAATCACCCGTTGGATGTTCGTAGATCAGAGGAAGTTACGTTCCTGCAAATGGGCCCAAAGGTTTCCTCGGGGGCAGTGCATGAATGATTGGCAGAACGACGTCGCCTCTGCACCGCTTGTTTGTTGAAGGTTGAGGCAGCGAAGCCGTCCGGCGTTTGATCCTCACTTCCTTTACTTCGCACGTAACTTTCTTGATGGACTGTTCATCCGTATGGCAGCGAGCGACATACAGGCCGGCACGGAGCAGACAGCGAGAGTTCGCCCAAACAGGGAAAGTCTCGCCGTGTGACAGTTCACTTCATCCTCCTCGGCGAGAGAGAGGTGTGGGCTTCTCCTGAAAACGAGGTTGCTGCACACGACAAACAAAGAATTTCCAAGCATCGGAAAGGAATGACAATGTTTCCCGAATTTCGCACACGTTTGTTTGCTCAGAAGAGAACAGGTAATGCGCTCACAGCAAAGTCGGCTGGCGTCATGTGTCTCCTCGCTCTCACTGCAATGTGTTCCGCCTTCGCGAAGACTGCGCTGGCTCAGGACTATACGGGAGCGGTTTATGCAGGAACGGACAACGGACAGAAGAATGGGCTGGTGGCCTACGGTCGCAACGCCGATGGCACCCTCGGTTATATCGGCGAGTATCTGTCAGGTGGTGCTGGAGGCCGACTCAACACTGGTGGCCCCATCGATCCCCTGATCTCAGCTCATTCAGTCTTAAACGTCAACAATCGTTTTGTTTTACAGGTCAATGCCGGCTCTAATACGGTTTCTTCATTCAGGGTAAACAAGGACTTCAGTCTAACGCTCGTCAGCGCGGTTCCAAGCGGTGGTTTTGGACCTGACACCGTTGCTGAGCGCGATGGGGTCGTCTATGTTGCCAATGTCGACAGCGATGGCGTTTATACCGGACCGCAGGACCAGGTAGGCGACATTGACGCCTTTGAATTGAACCGCGAGACAGGTCATCTCCAGGAGATTCCGGGCTCGAAACGGCAACTTGTTGGCCGTCCCTCTGACTTGGCCGTAGCTCCAAGTGGCCGTTCTCTTGTCGTGTCGATCTACAACGCTGGGTCATCTGCGATCTCAGATAGTGCCGCAGCTGCCGAGCTTGAAAGTTTTGCCGTCGTTCGGCCAGGCTTTCTGACAAGGTCCCCGGTGTCGGCTATCACATCCACGCAGCGGAACAATGACGAGAACCGCAATCTCCCTGGGGCGATTGGCATTGCCATTCGCGAGCTGCCTGGGCATGAAGTGGTCGTTGTCACGGAATCTCGAGAGTTTCTCGCAAATGGCCAGCCGGCGTCGCTCAGCCAATTCCAGACAGGATCCGTTTCTACGTTTGATCTGAATGATTTTGGTTTCCTCCGCCCCATATCTTTGGATGTACCGACCAGCAGCGAAATCACAACAGGCCCGACGAACACTTCAACCAGTTCCTGCTGGATCTCTTTTGATAAGGATGGTCAAACATTCTGGGTGGTCAGCGCCTCTTCGTCCACGACGTTGCCGAAACGGGAGACAGTGCTTTCCTCTACGATCTAGAAAGCGGAACGGGAAAAGTAAACGTTTATCGGATTGCTTCGGCGGACTCACCATTGACGCTTCTGCAGCAGATGTCCACGGGATTGCCGCAGACTGGCGGAGTCATGGGCATCGCCTATGTCGACCCCGCTGACCTCCGCGAGGGTCAATAGCAATATTGCAGAGCGCTTTCTTGCTTAGAAAGAACACGTAAGGTGATGGGCATGCACGGAGGCCCATCGTCCTTATGCTGTGTTGAAGGAATACGAGGCTACTGCGAGATACTGGAGGCACAATGCAACACGCAATCCTGGGTCCGGGTGGGGTCGGTGGAGTTATCGGAGCGCTGCTAGCGCGCTCGGGTGAGGCCGTGAGGCTGATCGTTCGACCGGGTTCAGTCGAAGGTTATCCGCACGAACTGTCTCTAAAGAGCAAATCGGAGACATTCTCAGCCCCGGTTTCGGTCGCCTCGACACTGACCCAACCTGTTGACGTGCTGTGGATCACTGTAAAGGCCACGGACCTTCTCCCCGCTCTTGAGAGCATCTCGTCATCGGCAGAAATCGGCGTTGTCGTTCCCCTGCTGAATGGAATAGATCACATCGCGCTATTGCGTCAGCGTTTCGCTCTCAAGCTTGGCCCAGCGACGTTTGGCATCTTCGATACCTTCAACGACGAACAGGGGAGAATCGCCCACGTCAACGGGGAAGTGGCCAAGGCACTCTTCGCTCGCGCCGAAAAGCTGTTTGTTACCGCTCCCCAGATTCAGATGGTAGACATCGTCGCGGAGAAACTTTAGGCTCGGCCTTTAGTCAATGCAAATGAGCATCGTTTCGGGGAACAGCAGCGCTGATCGCACTGGGATAGCTGATGGGACTGTAACCGTCGTCTGGCTACAACCTCCTGATTGGCTCGGCTCTCTACGAGCGCAATCCTTGCTGGCCTTTCGCTGTCGAAGGGTTGGTTAAAGGTGTTCGTGTCGAAAAACGCTCTGTGTCTGCGGACTCAGCTCGCATCTCGGGAGTCCACTACTAAGAAATAACCAAAGGAGAGATTGCAATGTATGACATCAAGAATCTTACCAAGCTGAAGCGGCTAGACGAGAAGAATCCGGAAACGATGAAGGCATTCTGGTCCTTCGATAAAGCGGCGTTTGCTCCAGGAGCTATCGACGTACTAAACAAACAACTCATGGCCGTGGCTGTCGCCCTTACGACGCAGTGTCCATACTGTATCGAATTGCACGTGAAATCTGCCCGCGATGCGGGAGCAACGGACGAGATGCTGGCTGAAACGGCGACCGTTGCGGCGGCCATGCGTGCGGGAGCGGCGATCACCCATGCTACTCATCTGTTCAAGGACTAAGGAGCAGTACTGAATCTCTCAATGGCGATCGGCGGGTCCTCGTGCTTGTGTAACTAATGCAACGTTCCTGAATGTAACTTGTATGCTTCGACGTTTCCTCTTGCGCAAATCGCTGGGTACTACGACTGCTTGTGGCGGGTCATCCGAGCCAAGAATTGCATGATTTGGAAATTAGAGGGCGAGGTCAGGAGTCACATGCAACGATGTAACGTCGCCCGTTATGCCAGCATCCCAGTACGTTTCCTGGTCGGCTACGGATTCATCGAACACGGTTTCGCGAAGCTATCCCGAGCGCAATCCCCCCAGGAGAAAAACACAATTGCCCATACAAACGTTTCGAAAAGCCAAGGGATTGATCCTGGTCTATAGCGGCTAGATCAGCCATAAAGAAATGTTGGACGTCAGGGCGACCTTCGGGAATGATCCTCCCGAAATGGAGAAATGCAGGTTCTTGTTGGTTGATTTGATAGATGCAGCACTGGCACAGATCTCGACGGGCGCCCTGAAGGAACTGGCAGGATTGCACAGCGTTCTCGAGGAACACACATTTACGGGTATGCCAGTCGCAGTCGTTGCGCCGCGAGATCTGGAGTACGGTCTATCACGGATCTGGCAAGTGTTCGTGGAGGAAAACGGCTGGGAAACGATAGTTTTTCGCTCGCGTACAGAGGCTGAGCGCTGACTACAGCAACGTTTGACCGAAACCTGCGGCGATGACATCTGCAGGTTGAAATTAAACGAGACTATTTGTGATTCCCAACCTGCACCCGACTGTAACGGACCAGACTGTCAGGCCTGAGCGCTCTGGGCTCGAGATGAGTGCGCCCATAATGAAACTTTTTATCGGTTAGCGAATCCGACGTAAGGAAGTGCTGCAGTGCAATTTGTCACTCGCAGCACGGCTCCCTCATAAGCACGGCTGGCCACATCTTTCGCCACGGAGGACCGCATGACTAAGTATCAGTACGCTACAGTCGACCGCACGAAGATTTTCTATCGCGAAGCTGGCTCGAACACCGCTCCCACGATTTTGCTATTGCACGGTTTTCCAACTTCGTCCCATATGTTCCGCGATCTGATCCCAGCTCTGGCGGGCAGCTATCACCTTGTCGCACCCGATCTGCCAGGCTTTGGCTTCTCCGATGCGCCCGATCGCAAGGAATTCCGCTACACCTTTGATCACCTCGCGAAGGTTATCGATGGGTTCACCCAGGCGATCGGTCTCGATCGATTCGCGATCTACGTTTTCGACTACGGCGCACCCGTTGGATTTCGCCTGGCGTTGGCGCATCCTGAACGAATCACTGCCGTCATTTCACAGAATGGAAACGCATACGAAGAAGGACTCAGCCAGGGATGGAATCCGATCCAGAAATATTGGAAGGAACCCACTCCTGAGAATCGCGCAGCTCTGCGGGAGTTCCTTACGCCGGAAGCAACCAAGTGGCAGTATTCCCATGGAGTGCAGGACACAACGCTCTTGGCTCCGGAAGCGTACGAACTGGATTCGCCGCTACTGGCTCGGCCAGGCAATGACGAAATTCAGTTAGATCTTTTCCTCGATTACGCCAGCAACGTCGCGCTGTATCCCAAGTTCCAAGAGTATTTCCGCACGAAACGTCCGCCGATACTAGCGGTTTGGGGCAACAGCGATCCATTCTTCTTGCCTCTGGGTGCCGAGGCCTTTAAGCGCGACAATCCCGCTGCCGAGGTGCATTTCTATGATACCGGCCATTTCGCTCTTGAGACCCACGCTTCGGAGATCGCCAGCGCGATCCGCGACTTCCTGGGTCGCAAGCTGAATAGGGAAGCTTCGGCAGCCTGAGAATGTGCGGTCGTTCAGGGAACTTTTCTCGAAGAGGCAAAATCAAATCGTTGTCACATCGACTCAGCAGAAGGGCAGTGACCATGTCGGATCTCAAGAACCGCTTGGAAGAGTTTAAAAAGACCTTCGAGTCTGGGGCTCCTCCGTACAATGTAACGCCCGAAAGAGTCGCCACGATGCATCGTGCGACGGCCGAGCTCAAGGCATCCGGAATTGAAGGCCGTGCACTCAAAATCGGCGACCGCACCCCGGATTTCGCTCTATTTAATCAGGACCATGTCGAGGTGTCGTCGAAAGGTCTGCTTCGAAAGGGTCCAATGGTTGTAAGTTTCTTTCGGGGACACTGGTGACCCTACTGCAATATGGAGCTGGAGGCTCTAAGAGAAATTGATTCTGGTGTGCGAGAACTGGGAGCGCGAATTGTGGTTCTGACTCCGGAATTGGAGCGGTACACACACGCGCTGCACAAAAAACTGAATCTGCCCTTCGATATTCCCACTGATCTTCATCTCAAGACCGCTGAGCGATTCGGGCTCGTCTTTACCTTTCCGGATTACTTGAGGGACCTCTACAGGTCTTGGGGGAACACCCTCGACAGGTTTCATGACGAATCCGAATACCGCTTGCCGATGCCCGCGCGTTACGTCGTTGATTCGAACAGTATAATCCGGGCAGCTGAGGTCAACGCCGACTACACGATTCGCCCAGAGCCTTCGGAAACGCTGAGACTTTTGAAGGAGATTGTGCGAACTGAGCCGGGTCCCTGAGTTACAGAGGGAGGGTGGACAATGGGGGCTTTTGGTCAGAATCAGAGTCCTCGCTGATTCCGGTTGAACAGAGGATCAAAGCATTTCCCGCGGCACGATAATCAATGGCTCCGAAAGGGCGTGGTCTTGTGTGCGGCGAGCAAGCCAAATAGCGATAGGTCTAACAGCCGGGATCAGAAGCCTCGGTCGGGATCCTTCAGGGAGAGTCATCGATGTCGAGAACTGTTGTCGTTAAAGGCGGCCCCTCTGGATTTCGCCAGGTCATTTTAGTCGGACCTCATCAGCTTCTCGCGGATGAGGCCGAGGCCGCCGGCAGCAATGACGAAGGTCCTGATCCCTACGAGTTCCTGTTGGCGTGCGCTAGGATCATGCACGAACATGACCCTTCGCATGTATGCAAACCGCAAAGGGTGGCCGCTTCAGGATGTCCATACGGCGTTGTCGCACTTCAAGACCTACGTTGCCGACTGTGAGCAGTGCGAGAAGCGAGTTGCCATGGTCGACCGGATTGAACGGCGGATCACGCTCTCTGGCGACCTGTCGGCAGAACAACGGGAACGTCTGCGGGAAATTGCAAACCGCTGTCCGGTGCACAGGACGCTTGCGTCGAAGATCGAGATCCTTACTGCCTTCGAGACCGGGAACTAGAGATGACCATCACGACGGTAGCCACACCGGAATGGCGCGTGCCTCAGCTGACAACTTTGGCTGTTCTTAGAGGGCTGGCGCTTACAAATTACCGGCGGCGGTGACTCATTGTTCTGTGGCTGCCCTAGACCAGAGTGTTTCGCCAAGAAGTGAATTGTTCTCACGCCGGCCCATTCATTGCAACATTGTTACAGATGTGAACACACTCGGGACAATGTTGCCAAGCTCAGCACTGACATGTGACCCTTTCATCCCGGGACCGACCGGCAATGATTCCCAATGTGTTGCACACGACTTCGCTGGAAGCGCTGCTTGCTTCCCAAGGTACCCGCGCCGGAGGAAGATCAGTGACTCCCTTGGGACTGGTTCTGAAGCGGCCGCGATCGACCGCTTCTCCTTTTTCGTTGAGCGTGCGGTAATGGCTCCAGACATCTCCAAAATAAGGTGGGACCTGACGCTGCGCCGGCAGTTCCGGTTTACAGAGCGGATTTCTCTTCAGGCAAGAGTTTGACAGCATCTGTGTTGACTGACCGAACTGGGGCGAACTGAGGTAGTTGATCGGGTGCCGAAATTCGGGTGATTCAGGATGTTGAAGACATCGCCTCTACAAGGGAACCGGCGGCCAGAGCGGTGGCCTCAGTCCCCTCTATCAAATCGGCGGACTGCGCTCGATCCAATTAGCCCCTAAAGCTTCAATTTTGAATCAGATATAGGCCTGTAAGATTCCCGGACTGGGGCGGGCTCAATGGAGGAGCCGTGAGGCGCCATTGCTAGCCTCACCGGTATCGTGTAAGCCGTCTGTTCCGTAACTGACTCTTTCGTAGTCACACATCGTACCGCAAAGGCCTTTAGCGCAACCAGGGTCCCGGGGGATCTTGGCTGGATGTCACGTCAGAGATCCGCTACACTCCACGCGCTTGCTCCCGCCCGGCGCGGTCACTTCCACTATGGAAGCTGCCTCATCGCCGTCGGGCTGCAGAAATAGTTGCCGGTCGTGAAAGAGGCGAAGCGTCGCCCGGTGACCCACGCTGAACAAAGTCGTCCGCGGGAGCCGATCACGTACCAAACGGTAGAGGCGCGTTTCCGTTGCCTCGTCCACCGCCGAGGTCGCTTCGTCGAGGAACAGCCAATCGGGCTTCTGCACGAGAGCGCGGGCAAAGGCAATGCGCTGCTGCTCGCCGGGAGAGAATTGGAGTGCCCAGTGGGAGGTCTCCTCGAGCCTACGGGCCAGCCCCGGCAGTCCTACCGCATCGAGCACCTCGCGTAGAGTTGCCTCGTCCACACCTTCAGCCGGCATCGGATAGCTCACCGCCTCCCGAAGCGTCCCGATCGGCAAGTAGGGCTTCTGTGGGAGAAAGAGAACGCGGGTGTTTGACGGCACACGGATCTCGCCACGCCCGAATGGCCAGATTCCGGCGATGGCACGGAGGAGGGTGCTCTTGCCCGCGCCCGACGGTCCGGACAGGAGTGCACTCTCGCCGCGCCGGAGCGAGAGGTTCACGTCTGCGATGAGCGGCTGACCGCCTGGAAGGTCGAGC
>WNFI01063918.1_pt1 | contig 30740 bp, 30 predicted proteins | sample 5400471 | NCBI WGS metagenome assembly WNFI01 (sample SAMN13153348, study PRJNA577476) | soil metagenome | isolation source: 100 cm saprolite on Douglas fir-dominated hillslope | place: USA:California | collected 2013-09-17
TTTTCCCTTTGTGTATCGGCTCTTAGGCGCGATACGTAGAATTCGCGTTAAATGCTAGCAACAACCCCTCCCGCTGTCTAGTTAATCTTCCACAGGGGGTACGGGGTATCATGCTACGGTAGCTGCGGCTTCTGCAATAGCGCCCTGCCTGAGGTCCAAATCCCTTGATGTGGCTCCGTTTTCTGGCCTTTCCGCTGGCTGTGCTGGCGGGCCTGCTCGCTGCCGGGCTGCTGGTGATGGGTCTGGTAATAGCCCTCGCCTTCCCGAACCTGCCGTCGCTGCAGGCGCTGACCGAATACCAGCCCAAGGTGCCGCTGCGCGTCTACAGCGCCGAAGGGGTGCTGATCGGGGAATTCGGCGAAGAGCGACGCGCAGTCGTCTCGATCGCGGAAGTGCCGCCGCAGCTTAAAGCGGCAATTCTCGCGGCGGAAGACGAGCGTTTCTACCAGCATGCCGGAATCGACTATGTCGGCGTGCTGCGCGCCGCCTATGCCAACCTCGTTGCAGGCGGCCGGCGCCAGGGCGCCAGCACCATCACGATGCAAGTGGCGCGCAACTTTTTCCTGTCGTCGGAGAAGACGCTGACGCGCAAGCTCTACGAGGCGCTGCTCGCTTTCAAGATCGAGCACAACCTATCCAAGGATCAGATCCTCGAGCTCTACGTGAACCAGATTTATCTGGGGCAGCGCGCCTACGGCTTCGGCGCCGCGTCACAGATTTACTTCGGCAAGGCACTGGGCGAGCTCAACCTCGGGGAGATGGCAATGCTTGCCGGCCTGCCCAAGGCGCCCTCTCTCTATAACCCTGTGGCAAATCCGCAACGGGCGAAGCAACGCCAACAGTACGTATTGCGCCGAATGAAGGAGTTGGGCCATATTTCTGCAGCGCAGCATGACGATGCGGTAAAGCTCCCGTTGCGGGCGAAACGCGAAGCGAATGAGTACTCGCTTCACGCGGAATACGCTGCCGAAATGGTTCGCCAGGCTGTAGCCGAGATTTACCCGGACGACGTCTACACCCGAGGCTTCCGCGTTTACACCACGATTCGCAAATTGGATCAAGAAACGGCCTATGTGGCGTTACGGAAAGGGGCGCTCGAATACGACCGCCAGCAGGGTTATCGCGGACCCGAGGGTTACAAGGAGCTGCCGGCGGCGGCCGACGATGACGATTTCGAGGAGGCCCTCGCCGAGCACCCGGACAGCGACGACGTGCTCGCTGCGGTGGTGCTTGGCGTCGACGCGAAGCAGGTACAGGCCGCACTGCGCAGCGGCGAGAAACTTAGCATCGGGGGCGAGGGCCTGCGCTTTGCGGCGCGCGCGCTCGACCCCAAAACCTCCCCGCCGCAGCGGCGGATCCGGCGCGGCGCGATCATTCGCGTGCAGCGCGAGGGCAAGTCCTGGCGGATCCTGCAACTGCCGGAGGTCGAGGCGGCGTTCATCTCGCTCGACCCTCAGGACGGCGCGATCCACGCGCTGGTGGGCGGCTTCGATTTCTGGCGCAACAAGTTCAATCATGTGACGCAGGCCTGGCGCCAGCCCGGCTCGTCGTTCAAGCCGTTCATCTACTCTGCGTCGCTCGAGAAGGGCTTTACCGCCGCCACCGTGGTGCCCGACGAGCCGGTGGTGCTGGAGGCAGAGCAGACCGGCAGCCAGCGCTGGGAGCCGAAGAATTACGACGGCAAGTTCGAAGGCCCGATGCGCATGCGCACCGCGCTCGCCAAATCGAAGAACATGGTGTCGATCCGCGTCCTCGAGGCGATTGGCCCGAAGTACGCGCAGGACTACGTGTCGCGCTTCGGCTTCGAGCCCGAGAGACACCCGCCTTATCTCACCATGGCGCTTGGCTCGGGCTCGGTCACCGCCTGGCACATGGCGCGGGCCTACGGCGTATTCGCGAACGGCGGCTATCTGGTGCAGCCGTACTTCATCCACAAAATCGTCGATGACCGCGGCAACGCGGTGGCCCTCGCCAGCCCGCGGCGTGCCGGCGACGAGAGCCTGCGGGTCCTCGACGCGCGCAATGCATTCATCATGGACAGCATGATGCAAGACGTGATGCGTTACGGGACCGCGGCGCGCGTCGCCCGCCTCGGTCGCAGCGATCTTGCCGGCAAAACCGGGACCACGAATGAATTCGTCGATGCGTGGTTCACCGGCTATCAGCCGCACCTCGTCGGCGTCTCCTGGGTGGGCTTCGACCAGCCGCGCACGCTTGGCAAGAACCAGACCGGCAGCATCGTGGCGCTGCCGATCTGGATCGACTACATGGAGAAAGTGCTGAAGGGATTACCCGAAGCGCGCCGCATCGTGCCGCCAGGCATCGTCAGCGTGCCTCTCGGGCCGCTGCCCGGAATGCCGAGCGAGGCCAAGACCATTTCAGAGTATTTCTACCGCGAAGCGGTGCCGCCGCCGGACGTACTCAATCCCGCGCCGGAGCCGGAGCGCCCGCCGCTCCCGGGCCTACCGGGCCTCAACTAGGCGGCGCCCATCGCGGCGCGAGTACCACCAGCTCGCCGCCCTGCGCCGACACCAGTTTCGACAAGGTGGCGAACAGCTCGGTGCCATCGCGCGTGCCGCGCCACGCCGCGCCGTCCCAGCGGAAATGGAAACCGCCTGACCGCGCGGCGATCCAGAGCTCGCGGGCAGCCCCGTGACGGTTGATCACCATTTTGGAGCCGTTTTCGAACGTCAATTCCATGACGCCGTCGGCTTTCGCCTCGATGTCGGCATCGATCCCGCTCGCTTCCAGCGCGAACTGAATCTGCTCCAGGGCAGCATTGGCGAGCGCCTCGAACTCCGCTTGCTCCATTTAGTCCGTAACCCCGCGTGTTAACATGGAATTCTAGCTTTTCAAGACTGCCTTTTCGAGTCATGCGCTCTCTTCTTTTTGGCGCCGTGCTGTCCCTGGCCGCTTGCGGCTGCGGGCAGAAGGGCCCGCTTTACATGAGAGACAATCCGCCCCCGGGCGTAAAGCCGCCTGCTCAGGTTTACAAGCCCATCCCGTACCCTAAAGACGCGGAACGCGAAAGCGCCGCGGAGAAGTAACAGCATGTCTTTCCGATACCGCGACGGCACGCTTTGCGCCGAGCAGTCGCCGCTCGACGAGATCGCGCGGCGCTTCGGCACGCCGTGCTACGTCTACTCGCGCGCCGCGATCGAGGCCGCCTACAAGGAATATGCGCATGCCCTCAAGGGCAGAGACGCGCTCGTCTGCTATTCGGTCAAGGCAAACTCGAATCTCGCGATCCTGGCACTGCTCGCGAAGCTCGGAGCGGGCTTCGACATCGTTTCCGGGGGTGAGCTCGCACGCGTACTCGCGGCCGGGGGCGATGCGCGCAAGAGCTTCTTTTCCGGCGTGGGCAAGAGCGCGGCGGAAATCCAGTTCGCTCTCGAGAAGGGCGTCGGTTGCATCAACGTCGAGTCGGAAGCCGAGCTCGAGCGCGTCGATGAGATTGCGCGGCGGCTGCGCAAGCGCGCGCCGATCGCCTTGCGAGTAAACCCGGACATCGACGCCAAGACGCATCCGTATATCTCCACTGGACTGCGCGAGAGCAAATTTGGCGTCGCGCATGAAGAGGTCGAGCGGCTCTACGCGCGCGCTGCCGCCATGCCCGGCATCGAAGTCGTCGGCGTCGGCTGCCACATCGGTTCCCAGCTGACTCAGGCGGCTCCTTTTGTCGAAGCTGCAGGACGCGTTGCTGCACTCGCTGACCGGCTGCTGCGCTCCGGCATCCGGCTGAAGCACATTGATATCGGCGGCGGCGTAGGCATTCGCTATAACGACGAGGCGGTGGATCCTGTTGGAGGTTTCCTCGATGGCGCATTGGGGATGCTTGCGGGACGCGATGAGGCCCTGATCGTGGATCCCGGCCGTTCCATTGTCGGCAACGCGGGGGTCCTGCTCACCAAGGTCGAGTACGTCAAACCCGGCACTGCACGCAGCTTTCTCGTGGTCGACGCCGCGATGAATGATCTAGTGAGGCCGACGCTCTACGGAGCTTGGCACGAGGTACGCGAGGTGCGCCAGCCGGAATCCGGCGCAGCGCGCGCTGTTTACGATGTCGTGGGGCCGGTTTGCGAGAGCGCGGACTTCCTTGCAAGGGACCGCAAGCTGGCGGCGCATCAAGGCGACTTGCTCGCCATCATGTCAGCCGGGGCGTATGCGATGGCGATGAGTTCCAATTACAACACCCGGCCGCGGGCCCCCGAGGTGCTGGTGGACGCCGAGACGGTACATTTGGTGCGCCGCCGCGAGTCCGCCGAAGAGCTGTTTGCCCTGGAACGCGTTCCGGGCTGACAATTCGCGGCTGCCTGATGCCCAAATAGAGCCAACGTGACCCAATCCAGCCGCCGCCTGTTCGCCGCGGGAACCGTTCTGATCGCGATCGCAGCGGTCGGACTGGGCGTCTATTTCATCGCCGACGGTAGAGCGAAAGAGGGCCGCAAGGCGCCGAAGGGACCGCCCGCGGTGCCGGTCAGCGTCGCGCCGGTGGCGCAGGAGACGGTTCCCATCCGTCTGCAGGCGATCGGCAATGTCGAGGCCTTCCAGACCGTCTCGGTCAAAGCGCGCGTCGACGGCCAGATCGTCACCGTGAATTTCCGCGAAGGCGACCCGGTCAGGAAGGCGGAGGTGTTGTTCCGCATCGATCCGCGCCCCTATGAGGCGGCGCTGCGCCAGGCAGAGGCCAACGCGTTGCGCGACAAGGCCGCGCGCGACCAGGCGCGTTCGCAGGAGAAGCGCTATCAGGAGCTGCTCGACAAGAACTTCGTCTCGAAGGAAGCGTACGCGCAGATCCGTACCAACGCGGAAACGGCTGAAGCGAGCGCGAGAGCGAGCCAAGCCGCGCTCGAAAACGCGCGATTGAATCTCGAGTACTGCACGATCGCTTCGCCCCTCGACGGCTATGTCGGAAAGGTGCTGCTCCAGGCGGGCAACATGGTCAGGGCGAACGACGCCAATGCGCTGGTCGTGATCAACCAGGTACGTCCGATCTACGTGAATTTCGCGGTACCCGAGCAGAACCTTCCCGAAGTGCGCAAGTACCGCGCCGCGGGTCCTCTGGCGGTCGAGACCCTGCCCGATCCGGGCGCACCGCCGATCCGGGGCGAGCTCATCTTCGTCGACAACGCGGTCGATCCGAGCACCGGCACCATCCGCTTGCGCGCCCAGTTCGAGAATGCAGACGCTGCGCTGTGGCCGGGTCAGTTCGTCAACGTGACCCTGAGGCTGTACGAGCAGGCAGATGCGATCGTCATCCCTTCAGCGGCAGTGCAGAACGGTCCCGAGGGCCAATACGTCTACGTGGTGGGGGCCGATTCCATCGCGGAGGTGCGCAAGATCTCGGTCCAGCGGACCGATGGCGAGCGCACCATCGTCGCCAGCGGGCTGCAGAAGGGCGAACGGGTCGTGACGCGTGGCCAGCTGCGGCTCGGGCCCAAGACGCGCGTTCAGGTCGGAAAGCCCGCGGCGGAACCCTCGTGAATTTCTGCGAGCTGTTTGTCCGCCGGCCGGTCATGACGGTGCTGGTGATGGCGGGCATTCTGATCTTCGGCCTCGCCGCCTACCGCCTCCTTCCGGTATCGACCCTGCCGAACGTCGATTTCCCGACGATCCAGGTCACTGCCGAACTCCCCGGCGCCAGCCCGGAGACCATGGCCTCGGCGGTGGCCACGGTGCTCGAGAAGCAGTTCTCGACGATTGCTGGCATCGACGAGATGAGCTCGGTGAGCGGACAGGGGGTGACGCGCATCACCATCGTGTTTGCGCTCGACCGGGACATCGATGCCGCGGCGCAGGACGTGAACTCCGCGATCGCATCTGCAGCGCGCCAGCTGCCGGCGACCATGCCGGCGCCGCCATCGTTCCGCAAGGTCAATCCGGCCGACTTTCCGGTCTACTACCTCGCGCTGACCTCGTCGCAGATGCCGCTTTCCACGGTAAACGAGTACGCCGAGACCTACCTTGCGCAGCGCATTTCCACCATTAACGGTGTAGCGCAGGTGCTGGTGTTCGGGCAGCAGAAGTACGCGGTGCGCGTGCAAGTCGATCCGAACGCGATGGCGGCGCGCGGGGTAGGCATCAACGAAGTCGAGTCGGCGATCTCAAACGCCAATGTCAACCTGCCGACCGGAACTCTGTACGGCAAGGAACGCATGTTCGCCGTACAGGCGACCGGGCAGCTGAGCAACGCAGCGGCATTCCGGCCGGTGATCGTCACCTACCGCAACGGCTCGCCGATCCGCTTGCAGGAGCTGGGGCGCGTCGTCGACGATGTGCAGAACGACAAGGTGGCTGCCTGGTTCAAGGGCAAGCGCGGCATCGTGCTCGCTATCCAGCGCCAGCCCGGCACCAATACCATCGACGTGGTCGATTCCATCAAGAACCTGCTGCCGACCTTCCGCGCCGAGGTGCCGCCGGCGATCGATATCGAGACGTTATACGACCGCTCGGTCAGCATTCGCGCCTCGGTGCAGGATGTGCAGTTCACGCTCTACCTTGCGCTGATGCTGGTGGTGCTGGTGATTTTCATTTTCCTGCGCAACGTCGCCGCCACCGTCATCCCGGCGATCGCGCTGCCAATGTCGATCATCGGCACCTTCGCGGTGATGTACGTCTTCGGTTACAGCCTGGACAACATTTCCCTCATGGCGCTCACCTTGTGCGTCGGTTTCGTGGTCGACGACGCCATCGTGATGCTGGAGAACATCACGCGCCATATCGAGCAGGGCAAAAGCATGATGCAGGCGACCCTCGAGGGCTCGAAGGAGATCGTCTTCACCATCATCTCGATGACCATCTCGCTCGCCGCAGTGTTCATCCCGGTGCTCTTCATGGGCGGCATCCTTGGGCGCTTGTTGCACGAGTTCGCGGTCACCATCATGGCGGCGGTGCTGATCTCGGGCTTCGTATCGCTCACGCTGACCCCGATGATGTGCAGCCGCATCCTCAAGCCGCACCGCGCCGACCAGCGCCACGGCAGCCTCTACATGGCCTTCGAGCGCGGCTTTGACGCCTGGAAGAGCGCCTACGACGTGACGCTGCGCTGGACGCTGCGCCACAGGCGCTCGGTGGTGTTCGCGTTCCTCGCGATCTGCGTGGCGACCGGCGTCCTGTTCGCGCGCGCGCCGAAGGGCTTCCTGCCGAGCGAGGACTCGGGGCAGCTGTTTTGCTTCGTCGAGGGCCCGCAGGACAGTTCCTTCGAGGCGATGAGCAGCCTGCAGCAGCAGGTGGCCGAGATCATCCGCCGCGATCCGAACGTCGACGCGGCGATGTCGTTCGTCGGCGCAAGCGGGCAGTCGCCGTCGCTGAACCGCGGCCGCATCACCATCACGCTCAAGCCCTTCAAGGAAAGGAAGCCGGCGGACCAGGTGGTGCGCGAGCTGCGTCCGAAGCTCAGCAACGTGATGGGCGCCAAAGTGTTTCTGCAGAACGTCCCGGCGATCCGCATCGGCGGCCAGCTCACGCAGAGCCCTTATCAGTATGTCGTGCGCAGCGCGAACATCGAGGAGCTCTATCAGTGGGCGCCGGTGATCGAGCAGAAGCTGAAAACGCTGCCGGGGCTGATCGACATCTCGAGCGACCTGCAGATCACGCGGCCGGAGGTCACGGTCGAGATCGAGCGCGAGAAAGCCTCGGCCCTCGGCGTCTCGGCGCAGCAGATCGAGATGGCGCTCAACAACGCCTACGGCGCACGCCAGGTGTCGACCATCTACACCGCCACCAACCAGTTCTGGGTGATCCTCGAACTCGCGCCGCGCTACCAGACCGATCCTTCGGTGCTGCCGCTGCTGTACGTGCGCTCCTCGACCGGCGCGCTGGTTCCGCTCAATGCCGTGGCAAAGCTTTCCCATGGCGTCGGCCCCCTCCAGGTCGCGCATCTGGGACAGCTCACTTCGGTGACCTTCTCCTTCGATCTGCGTCCCGGGGTCGCACTGTCGCAAGCGATCAGGGAGGTGGAGGTCGCGATGCGCGACCTGCAGGTCCCGGCAACCCTCACCGGAACGTTCTCGGGCACAGCGCAGGCCTACCAGAGCTCGCTGCAGGGCATGGGCATCCTGCTGCTGCTCTCGATCGTGGTGATCTATCTGGTGCTCGGCATCCTCTACGAGAGCTTCATCCATCCCCTGACCATCCTCTCGGGCCTGCCGACCGCCGGCCTCGGAGCGTTGCTTACCCTGATGGCCTTCGGCATCGAGCTCAACATGTACGCTTTCGTCGGCATCATCATGCTGGTCGGCATCGTGAAGAAGAACGCCATCATGATGATCGACTTCGCGATCGAGGCGCAGAGGAAGGAGGGCATGCCGCCCGAGCAGGCGATCTACCAGGCCGGCCTGGTGCGCTTCCGCCCGATCATGATGACGACGATGGCGGCGCTGATGGGCAGCATGCCGATCGCCATTGGCTTCGGCGCCGGCGGCGGCGCGCGTCAGCCGCTCGGCCTCGCGGTGGTGGGCGGTCTGCTGCTCTCGCAGGTGCTGACTCTCTACATTACGCCGGTGATCTATCTCTACTTCGAGCAGCTGCAAGGCTGGCTGAACAGAGGCAAACAACCCGAGGTCGCGCCGGATGCCGCTCGCCCCAGAAGCGCGTAGCCTCGCCGTGTTCTGCGACTTCGAGAACGTCGCGCTCGGCGTGCGCGAAGCGAAGTACGCCCATTTCGACATGCAGAAAGTGCTCGAGCGCCTGCTCGCGAAAGGCTCGATCGTGGTGAAGAAGGCCTATTGCGATTGGGACCGCTACAAGGAATTCAAGGCCCCGATGCACGCCGCCTCGTTCGAGCTGATCGAGATCCCGCATCTGCGCCAGTCGGGCAAGAACTCGGCCGACATCCGCATGGTGGTCGATGCGCTCGACCTTTGCTACACCAAAGGCCACGTCGACACCTTCGTCATCGTCAGCGGCGACTCCGATTTCTCGCCGCTGGTCTCGAAGCTGCGCGAGAACGCGAAAACCGTCATCGGCGTCGGCGTCAAGAACTCGAGCTCGGACCTGCTGATCGCCAACTGCGACGAATTCATCTACTACGACGATCTCGTGCGCGAGGACGAGCAGAAGCGGCGCGCCACCAAGAAGCGCAGGGAAGCGGCGCCGGTCGGCGCGGGCGAGGACAAGAAGCAGGAGGCGCTCGACCTGATGCTCGGCACGCTCGAGGCGCTCATCGCCGAGCGCGGTGCCGAGGAGAAAATCTGGGGTTCGATGGTGAAGCAGGCGCTCAAGCGCCGCAATCCCGGCTTCAACGAGTCCTACTACGGCTACCGGGCGTTCTCCGATATGCTCGAGGAAGCCGAAAAGAAGGGCCTGATCAAGCTCGAGCCGGACGAGAAGTCCGGCGGCTACGTCATCCGGCCGGCCTAGTACGTCTTGTAGGGCAGGAACTTGCCCGACATCTCAACGTGCACGCGGTCGCCTTTCTCGTGCGGCTCGCGCGTGATGTCCATCGAGAAATCGATCGCGCTCATGATGCCGTCGCCGAATTCTTCGTGGATCAGCTCCTTGATCGTGGTGCCGTAGACGTTGACGATCTCGTATAGGCGATAGAGCAGCGGATCGGTCGGCACCGCGGTCGGCAGCGAACCCTTGTAGGGAACGGTCTGCAGAACCAGCACCGCTTCCTCCGGCAGATCGAAGATTCGGCCGACGGTCTCGGCTTGCTTCCTGGTCATCTGCATCTGGCCGAGGCAGGCGGCGGTGGTCCATTCCTTGGACTGGCCGGCCTTCTTCGCCACATCGGACCACTTGATGCCCTTTTTCACCTTGCGAAAAGCGATGAGGTCGGTGACGTCCTCGCGCTTCATCGGCTTCATCAGAGAGCCGACCACATCGTCTGCGTCGCGTTTCATGGCTTGCCTCCTCAGTGTCTCAGGTTGACGATCTTCGGGGACGATGCGGGACGCGCGTTCCCGTCTGCATTTCCGTCCGCGCCGGGCCGCACGAGCGGTGGCTGCGCCGGGCGGAGCGTCTCGCCGCTCTGATAGAGCTTGGAGCGATTCACCAGGAAGTCGACCAGGTGATTGCGGATCCGATAGTACTGCGGATCGTGATGGATGCTGTGGCGGTCGCGGGGCTTGCCGAGGGTGTTTTCGACGATCTCGGCGATGCACGCATCCGGGCCGTTGGACATCAGCAGGATCTTGTCGGCGAGCAGGATCGCCTCGTCCACGTCGTGGGTGATCATGAAGACCGTCTGGCGCGTGGCGGCGCAGATGCCGAGCAGCTCGTCCTGGATCACGCCGCGCGTCAGCGCGTCGAGCGCGCCGAATGGCTCGTCGAGCAGCAGCATCTTCGGCTGGATGGCGAAGGCGCGGGCGATGCCGACGCGCTGCTTCATGCCTCCGGAAAGCTCGGCGGGCTTCTTGTGCTCGGCGCCGGTGAGCCCGACCATGTCGATGAATTTCTGGCAATGCACCTGCACCTGGATGCGGTTCCATTCGCGCCAGCGCGAGCGCACCGCGAATGCCACGTTCCTCATCACCGACAGCCAGGGCATGAGGGCGTGGCCCTGGAACACGACGCCGCGGTCGAGCGAGGGGCCGGAGACCTCGCGGTTGTCCATCAGCACCGTGCCGTCGCTCGCCGTGTCGAGGCCGGCGAGAATGTTGAGGATGGTAGTCTTGCCGCAGCCGGAGTGGCCGACGATGCACACGAACTCGCCCTTCTCCATCGAGAAGTTGACCCCATCGAAGATCGTGGTTTGCCCGTAGCGGCGCGCGAGGTCCTGGATCTGCAGGAAGCTCATTCGATGTACGTCACCGCTTTTTGCAGCCTGCCGACGGCGAAGTCGAGCAGCATGCCGACCAGCCCGATCGCGAGAATCCCCGAGAGGATGTTGACGATCGACAGGTTGTTCCACTCGTTCCACACGAAATAGCCGATGCCGGTGCCGCCCACCAGCATCTCCGCCGCGACGATCACCAGCCAAGCGATGCCGATCGAGATCCGCATGCCGGTCAGGATGGTGGGCGCGGCGGCCGGCAGGATCACCGCGACCGCCTTGCGAAACGGCCGCACTTCGAGGGTCTTCGCGACGTTGAGCCAGTCGCGGCGCACCGACGCGACCCCGAAGGCGGTGTTGATCAGCATCGGCCACATCGAGCAGATGAAGATGACGAAGATCGCCGACACGTTCGAATCCTTGAGCGTGAACAACGCGAGCGGCATCCACGCCAGCGGCGAGATCGGTTTGAGAATCTGGATGTAGGGATCGAGCGCGCGGTACACCAAAGGCGACATGCCGATCAGAAACCCGATCGGGATCGCGACCAGCGCCGCAAGCAGGAACCCGAGCAGGACGCGGCCGATGGAATAGGCGAGCTGGACGCCGATGCCCTTGTCGTTGGGCCCCTTGTCGTAAACCGGATTCTTCAAGTGCTCGAGCAGCTTGGCGCCGAAATCCGACGGGCTGGGAAAGGCCGATTTCTGACCGGTGGACGCCTGCTGGCCGACGAGCTTGGCGTACTCGGCGTCGACGATCTGCGTGCCCGCCCTGGGCAGCGTGGCGAGATGCCAGATGCCGACGAACACTGCCAGCAGCAGCACGGACAGGACCGCGGCCTTGATGCGCGTCGGCGTGCCCATGGCGCTATCTGCGGATCGCGAAGCTGTTTATGTAGGCCTGGGGCTTCGATGGATCGAAGGGCTTCTTCATCACCGAGAAACCCTTGCTCGTGCCGGCGGGCGGCGTGAGACCCGCTTCCTTCATGAGGCCGACCGCGTCGGTGGCAAGAAATACCTCACGCGCCACCTTGGCGTAGTCGACCTCGCCCTTGATCTGTCCCCAGCGCTTCATCTGGGTGAGGATCCAGATGGCGAACGAATGCCAAGGGAAGGGATCGAAATCGATCCGGTCCGGCACCTTGCGCACATTGCCGAGGCCATCGGCGAAGGTGCCGGTGAGGACCTGCTCGACCACGGTTACGGGCTGATTGAGATAGTTTGCCGGGGCAATCGCCTCGGCAACCTGCTTGCGGTTCTGCGGCTGGCGCGCGATCGCGGTGGCGTTGATGATCGCCTTGAGCAGCGCGCGGTAGGTGTTGGGCATCGTAGTGACGAACTCGCGGCTCGCTGCGAACACGCAGCAGGGATGCCCGTCCCACAGCTCCTTAGACAGCATGTGGATGAAACCGACGCCGTCGTAGACCGCGCGCTGATTCACCGGATCCGGGGCGAGAAAGCCGTCGATATTGTCGGCGCGCAGGTTCGCGACCATCTCGGGCGGCGGCACGGCGCGGATCTGGATGTCCCGATCCGGATCCAGCCCGTGCTCTGCGACGTAGTAGCGCAGCAGGTAGTTATGGATCGAATAATCGAAGGGCACGGCGAACTTGAAGCCCTTCCAGGACTTCGGATCGCGCTTGTCTTTATGCTTGATGGACAGCGTAATTGCCTGGCCGTTGATGTTTTCGATCGCCGGCGCGGTATACGGCACGGCGTTGGCACCGACGCCGAGGGTGATCGCGAGCGGCATCGGCGAAAGCATGTGCGCGGCGTCGTACTCCTTGTTGAGCGTCTTGTCGCGGATCACAGCCCATCCGGCGGTCTTGACGACCTCGACATCGAGGCCCTGCTTTGCGTAGAACCCCATCGGGTGCGCCATGATGATCGGCGTGGCGCAGGTAATCGGGATGAACCCTACCTTGAGCCTGGCCTTCTCGACCTTGCCCGCGCCCTGCGCGAATGCTTCCTTCGCCGCAGCGAGCGGAAAAAAAGTCGACAGCGCAGCGGCCGCCGTGCCCGCACCTACCGCGGTGAGAAAACGCCGGCGGACGTTGCCGTCCGGAATGAGAGCACGCATGACCGCCTGCTCGACGAGCTGGTCTTCGGTCGCAACGATTTCGTGCTCGAGCTGCGATCGATGCACGCCGCAGGAGCAGCCCGCACCAAGTTGCGGCAACTCCTTCGAGCGATCTTCGAATACGGACATGGGCACTCCGTCCCTCAAATTCGGCACCTTTGTTCTGCATCAAGCGTGCCAGCCGACCTTGCGGGGAAATTCGGCGCTGACAACAGGCTTTCGCACGTTTGCGGTGCCGCAGATCATCTCCGCGCACCAGTTCAATGCCGGCGGGAGACGCTCAGGGCTCGAGCTGCTTGTAGACCATCGTCGCGATCGTCAGCAGTTCCTCCTTGCTGAGGTCTGCCGAGGCAATGGCATAGCTGCAGTCGCGTTCGATCCAATAGAAAACGCCGACGTTGTTCTCGCGCGCGTAGCGGAAGGCGGTTTCAGGGTGCGGCGTGCGCTCGGCGCGGACATAGAGCGTCATGCGCCGGCCGCGCTCGGTCTGGTACATGAACTGGGCGACCGGGCCGATTTCGCCGGGCAGCAGTCTGCCGCCGACGAGCGACATGCCGGCCTCTTCCAGCTTCGGTGCCTTGAGCTTCAACCCCAGGCGCTTGGACAGCCAGGTGACGAGATGCTGCTCCTGATCGGCGCCGACCTCGACCGGATGACGTACTTCGGGGGAGTAGACCGCATGCGCGACAGCCGCGCGCCGTGCGATCGCGCCGTCCGCCAGCGGAGGAGGCGTTGCGCGGCTGGCATGCAGCTGCCAGCCTGCCACGGCGCCGAGCCCTGCGGCGATCACCGCAGCGCCGGCGGCGAGCGCCGCCGCGCGCCAGGACTGGCCGCCGCGCAAGCGCGGCTTGCCGCTCGCGGCACGCTCGAGCGGCTCGGGCGCCGGCTCGGCGAGCACTGGATCGTAAAAAGCACGCAGCCCTTCGCTCACACGCCGATAGGCGGCGATGCGCTCGGCTTCCTCGGGGCGCGCGGCCAGCCAGGCCTCGATCTCGGCGCGCCGGCCCGCCGCGAGCCGGCCATCTGCATAGGCCTGCAGCTCGGCGTCGGTGATCGTCGGTTCGTCGCTCATTCCTACTTCACCAGCTTGAGCTTCGATGTCGCCGCTTGGCCCAGCATCAGGACGCGCAGCTTTTCACGTGCACGCGAAAGGCGCGACATCACCGTGCCGATCGGAATTCCGAGGGTGCGGGCGACCTCCTCGTAGCTCATATCCTCGAGCGTGACGAGCAGCAGGACAGCGCGCTGCTCGCCGGGGAGGAGAGCAATCGCGCGATCCAGATCGCGCACGACGAGCGCATCGCCCTGCGGCGCGCGCAGCGCGAGCTCCGGCATCTCGTCGTCGAGGCTGTCCGTGGGGCGGGTGGCGCGCACCTTGTTTACGTGTACGTTGTGCATGACTGTAAAAAGCCACGCGCGCAGATCGGTCCCGCGGCGGTAGAGATGCAGCTTTGCCCAGGCGCGCTCGAGGGTGTCCTGCACCAGATCGTCGGCCGAGGCACGGTCGCCGACAAGCGCGCGGGCATAGCGACGCAGCCGCGGGATAAGCTCAACCAGGCGCTCGGCTTCGTTCATATGGGGAACAGGCGGTTGCGACCTGCTATTCCACGCTATTTCTTTTCGTCCGGCAATGGCGGCAGCGAGCGCAGATAGGCGAGCAGGGCCGCGAGGTCCGGCGGCGTCAGCTGACTCGTGGTGTTGCTGATCACCTCGCCCATGGTCTCGGCGACCACGTCGCCGTCGGGAGTCTGACCGCTTTGCAGGAAATCCTTCAGCTCCTTGTCCGCCCATTTCTGCAGGCGGGTCGGCGTCAGGTTGGGGACCGCGCCGCCATCGGGCAGCTTGCCGCCGGCCAGATAGCGGCTCTTCTTCGGGCCGCCGAGGAAATTGCGCGGCGTGTGGCATTCGCCGCAATGGCCCAGGGCGTCGACGAGATACGCGCCGCGGTTGAGCAGGGCGCTGCGGGACGCGTCAGGCGCAAACGGTCCGGCCGTGAAGAACAGCCACTTCCATATCCAGATCAGGAATCGCCAGCCGAAGGGAAAGCGCAGGTCATGCGGCTGGCTGGCGCGGGCGATGGGGGGAAGGCTGCGCAGATAGGCCCACAGGTCCTTCAGATCAGCGTCTGTGATCTTCGTGAATGAAGGATAGGGAAACGCAGGGAAGTAGTTCGCGCCGTCCGGACGCACGCCATGGCGCATGGCTGTGACGAAGTCCGCTTCGCCCCAGCGCCCGATTCCCGTGTTCTGATCCGGCGTGATATTCGGCCCGTAGAACGTCCCGAAGGGAGTTTTCAGCGCGCGCCCGCCGGCGAACGGAACCGCGTCTTTCTTCTCTTCGGTGTGGCAGCCCACGCAGCCGCCAGTCTTGGCGAGGTATTGCCCGCGTTTCGGATCACCTTGCGCAGAAACCCGGCAAACCGCAAAAAAAAGGAGCGCGAAAAATAAAAGCCCCGCCGCAGCGGGGCTTGCGTGCAGCCGGAACAGGCTAGCGCTTCTCGCGAAACGTTTCGTGGCAGCCGCCGCAGCTCTTGCCGACGGCGCCGATCTGGGCCTTCACGGCCGCTTCATCGCCGCCTTTGCTCAGCTGGGCAAGCTTGGCCGCTTCGTTTTCCAGGCGCTCCGCGGCCTGCTTGAACTCGCCAGATTTTTCCCAAATCGCGGGAAGCGCCGCGCTCTTCTCGCCCTTGGTGCTCGGATCGAATCCGTCCCAAGGCATCTTGGTCAGCGCCTCGAGGAAACCTGCGTTGCGCTGGACGACTTTAGCATCATAAGGAATCTTGCCTTGCGCCATGGCGCCCAACGGACCCATGTACTTACCGTGCAGGGTCATCACCGCCTGGCGCTGTTTGACCAGGACCTCCGGCTTCGCCTGCGCCACCGCGTCGAGCGTGAATCCGGCGCCGACCGCGGTTGCCAAAGTAACTGCCACGAGCTTGCGCTTCATTATCTTCTCCTCAGGGAAGGACTCTTCCAGTGAACAGGCGAAACGCCAGGGTATTCCCTAACGAAGCCCGGCAGCATACTCGGCCACCGCCCGGATTTCACGCTCGCCCAGACGGGCCGCCACGCCACGCATCATGCCGTTCTGGTCGTTGGAACGCGCGCTGTCGCGGAAGGATTTAAGCTGCGCCGCGATGTACTCCGCGTACTGTCCTGCAAGACGCGGATACTGGCCTGGAATGCCGGCGCCGGCAGGTCCATGACAGCCTGCGCAAGCCGGCACGCCGGTGGCGGCATTGCCGCCTCGCCATAGCTTCTGGCCGAGCGCGGCGAGCTCCTTGTCCGTCGCGGCAGCGGGCTTGAGCTTCTGGCCGGCGTAGTAGGCGGCGAGGTTCTTCATGTCGGGGTCGGAAAGGTTTGCCACCATTCCGGCCATGACCGGGTTTTCGCGCGCCGCCCTCTTGCCGGGCAGCGGCTTGAAGTCGGCGAGCTGCTTGCGCAGGTACTCGGGGAACTGGCCGGCGATCTTGGGGTTGGCAGGAGCGTAAAGAAAGGCGGAATTTTATTAGAATTCGCCCTTCCACGGGCAGCCATGCACGCCTTCTCCCAAGCCCAGTTCCTGCGCGCCGTCGGCCGGCCGGCCGACCTGCCGCCTCCGGGTCCTCCCGAAATCGCGTTCGCCGGGCGCTCGAACGTCGGCAAGTCGAGCGCCATTAACGCGCTCGCCGGGCGTCGCGGCCTGGCGAGGACCAGCAAGACCCCAGGGCGCACGCAGACCATCAATTTCTACGAGCTCGGCGACAAAGCGCGGCTCGCGGATCTTCCCGGCTATGGCTATGCGCGGGTTTCGCAAGCGCTGCGTGCGCATTGGGCGCAGCTGGTCGGGGTCTACTTGAAGGATCGGCCATCGCTTGCGGCGGTGGTCGTGGTGATGGACGCCAGGCACCCGCTTACGCCGCTCGACCGGCAGCTGCTTGCCTGGCTGGAGAACTTTCGGATCCTCGTTCTACTCTCCAAAGCCGACAAGCTCACGCGCGCAGAGCAGGCCGCAACCGCGAGGAAAGTAGGCTCCGCGGTGAAAGCCGAGGTCCGGCTTTTTTCGAGCATCACGCGACAGGGTGTCGACGAATGCCGCGAGTTGCTCGGGCAATGGCTGACGGCGGCCGAGACCTAGCTGCGAAAGAGCGGGCCGCCGCGGTTTTCACCGGGCGGCCCGCACGAATAAAAAGCCCCCGGAAAAGGGGATATAGACCGGGGGCAAAACGCCTTAATTTGGATTAAGGCACCCGCTCAGGGAGGAGAAGCGGGAGACGATGAACATCGTCTACAGGTAAGATTGCGTTCCCGGGGGAAAAGTTCCGCGCCGGGAATCCACCAAGAGAATCAGCGCGATGAAGGTCTACGGCAGCTTCCCGGGGGTTCGCATGCGGCGTATGCGGCGCGCCGATTTCTCGCGTCGGCTGATGCGCGAGAATGTCCTTACTCCCAATGATCTTATTTACCCGGTATTCGTCCTTGACGGCAAAGCCCGTACCGAAAATGTGGCTTCCATGCCGGGTGTAGAGCGTATGACGGTCGATAAGCTGCTGCCGGTGGCCGAGCAGTGCCTGAAGCTGCGAATTCCCGCGCTCGCTCTCTTTCCCGCCATCGAGCCCCGGCTCAAGACCGTGGACGGACGCGAGGCCTTCAATCCCAAAGGGCTCGTGCCGCGCGCCGTCGGCGCGCTGAAAAAGCGTTTCCCTGAGCTCGGTATCATGACTGACGTCGCGCTCGACCCGTACACCTCGCACGGCCAGGATGGTGTGATCGACAAGACCGGCTACATCCTCAACGATGTCACGCTCGACGTGCTCGTCAGGCAGGCGCTGGCGCAGGCCGAGGCCGGCGTCGATATCGTGGCGCCTTCCGACATGATGGACGGCCGTATCGGGCGGATTCGCGCCGCCCTCGAAAAGGCGGGGCACATCCATACCAGGATCATGGCCTACTCGGCGAAATACGCTTCCGGCTTTTACGGCCCGTTCCGCGACGCGGTCGGCTCGGCGAAGAATCTCGGCAAGGGCGACAAGCAGACCTACCAGATGGATCCGGCGAATTCCGACGAGGCGTTGTGGGAAGTCGGGCTCGATCTCGCAGAGGGCGCCGACATGGTGATGGTGAAGCCGGGCCTGCCTTATCTCGACGTGCTGCGGCGAGTCAAGGACGAATTCAAGGCGCCGACCTATGTCTACCAGGTGTCGGGCGAATACTCGATGCTGCGCGCCGCGATCGCGAACGGCTGGCTGCCCGAATCCTGCGTCATGGAGTCGCTGGTCGCCTTCAAGCGTGCCGGCGCCGACGGCATCCTTACATATTTCGCGGTAGACGCTGCCAAAGCTATGAAGAAAATCTCCTAGATTTTATTTTCTAGGGAGCGGTAGCAAGTTGCAGCGTCTTGAGAAAACGCTCTGAGTTCTGGTAGCCGATGACGCGCAGTCCCTTGATCTCGCGCCCCTGGGCGTCGAAGAAAATAATTCCCGGAGGACCGAACAGCGAATAGCGCTTGAGCAGCGCACGGTGCTCGTCGTTGTTGGCGGTGACGTCCACCTGCAGGAGCAGCATGCCGTCAAGCTTGCTGCGCACCGCCGGGTCCGAGAAGGTGAATTTCTCCATTTCCTTGCACGACACGCACCAGTCGGCGTAAAAATCCAGCATCGCCGGCTTGCCGGGCGCGCGCAGCTTTTCGTCCAGCTCGGCGACCGAATTCACGCGCGCGAAGCCCGCCGGCGCGCCGCCGGGCGCGAGCACCGGCCAGACGATCCACAGCGCGACCCCCAGCAGCAGCGCGCCGAAGAAATATTTCACGCGATTCAGCCACGGGCCGGACCTGGGAAGAAGCGCGCCTTCGGATACGCCGACCGCGACCAGCGGCAGGCCCATGCCGATCGCCATCGCGAAGAGCGCCGCGCCGCCGAGCGTCACGTCGCGCGTCTGGGAGATGTAGAGAAGCGCGCCGGCAAGCGGCGCCGCGACGCAGGGACTGACGATCACCGCCGAGAGCGCGCCCATTCCTGCGACCGAGGCGATGCGTCCGCCCTGCAGCTTCGTTTGCCCATCGGAGAATTTCTGCTGCACAACGGCCGGAAGGCGAATCTCGTAAAGGCCGAACATCGACAGAGCCAGCGCGACGAAAATCAGCGCGAACGCGCCGAGCACCCAGGCGTTCTGCAAGGCGGAGGCGAGCAGCGCGCCGGAGAAGGCCGCCGCGATTCCCGCGGCCGCGTAAGCGATCGCCATCCCCAGAACATACGACAGCGACAGCGACAAGGCGCGCAGCTTGCCGATGTCGCGCCCTTCACCGGCAATGATTCCGGAGAGGATCGGGATCATGGGCAGCACGCAGGGCGTAAAGGCGAGCAACAGGCCGAAGCCGAGAAAACTGATGACGACCAGCGCGGCGTTGCCTTCGAACAGCCGCGCCACCTCGATATCGCTGGCGAAAATCGAGAAACGCGGCGACTGGGATGGCGTCGAAAGGGAATTTCCGGCGGCAGCGAGGACGATGCGGGCCGTCGATTCCATCGGGACATAGCAGACGCCGAGGTCGGCGCAGCCCTGCGATGTGACTCTCAGGTCGAACGCCGCCTTGGCTTCGACCGGAATGCGGATGCGGACCTCCTTGCGATAGGTCTCGACTTCGCCGAAGAACTCGTCCTTGTGCTTCTCGCCTCGCGGGAGCTGCGCCGCGCCAAGGCGCGCGCCGGCGGCGCCCGCGATGGCGAAGCGGAAGCGTTCCCGGTACATGTAGTAGCCGTCGGCGATGTCAAAGCGCACCTCAACCGTGTCGGGGTCCAGCGCCTGCGCCGAAAAGCGGAACGCCTTCTCGGGCTCGAGCAGGTTGTCGGCCGAGCCTCCCAGCTTCAGCTGCCCGAACGCCGGGGCGCTGAGAAGAGATGCGAGAACCAGCAGCAGGAGCTTTTTCATGTCTTGGTTTCCGCCGACAGCCATTCGAGATACTCGGGCAGGCCGTGCTCGATTGGGACCGCGATGATCTCCGGAAGTTCGTACGGGTGCTCGGCGCGAACCGCCTGCTGGAGCGCCGCATAGCGCTCGGCGGTGGTCTTGATCAGCAGCGGATGCTCCTCGTCATGCTGCAGCGCGCCTTTCCAGCGGTACACCGAGCGGCAGGGGGCGAGGATATTGACGCACGCCGCGAGCTTTTTTTCGATCAGAACGTCGGCCAGACGCTCGGCCGCCGCGCGGTCCGGGAGATTGGTCAGGACCAGCAGCGCCCTCACAGGCATCGCACTGGCGCCCATGAAGAATATTGCAGCGGTCGAGTAAAATCCGGCGCTTTTCGCGTCATCCGGGTATTTTAGCGACATGCGCAAAGTCACTCTGCAGCCGAGCGGCCTGCAGTTCGATGCCGAAGAAGGTGAATCGGTTCTGACCGCGGCGCTGCGCCAAGGCTACGTGCTGCCCTACGGCTGCAGGAACGGCGCGTGCGGCAGCTGCAAGGGCAAGCTGCTGGAAGGCGTGCTGGACTATGGCGTCTATCAGAAGAAGGCGCTGCCGGACGAGGAAAAGGCGCAAGGCAAGGCGCTCTTCTGCCAGGCCAAGCCCCTCACCGACGTGGTGATCGAGGCGCGCGCCATCGGCGCGGCGAAAGACATTCAGATCAAGACGCTGCCCTGCCGGGTGCAGAAGCTCGAGCGGCTGGCCGACGACGTGATGGCGATCTTCCTGAAGCTGCCGGCGAACGAGCGGCTGCATTTCCTCGCCGGGCAATTCATAGAGTTCCTGCTGAAGGGCGGTGCGCGGCGCAGCTTCTCCATGGCCAATTCGCCGCAGGATGACGAGTTGCTCCAGCTGCACGTGCGGCACGTGGCGGGCGGCCAGTTCACCGACCACGTGTTCGGCAAGATGAAAGAGCGCGACATCCTGCGCTTCGAAGGGCCGCTCGGCACGTTCTTCCTGCGCGAGGAGTCTGACAAGCCGATGGTCCTGGTCGCCTCCGGAACCGGCTTTGCGCCGATCAAGTCCCTCGTCGAGAACGCGTTTCACAAAGGCGTGACCCGCCCGATGGTGCTCTACTGGGGCGGTCGACGGCCGAAGGACCTCTACATGAACGATCTGCCGTTGAAGTGGGCAGCCGAGCATGCGCAGCAGTTCAGGTATGTCCCGGTGATTTCGGACGGGCTGCCCGGGGACGCCTGGACGGGCCGTACCGGATTCGTGCACCGCGCGGTCATGCAGGATTTTCCCGACCTGTCGGCGCACCAGGTGTACGCCTGCGGCGTTCCGATCATGGTGGACAGCGCGAGGCGCGATTTCACGCGGCAGTGCGGGCTGCCCGAAGACGAGTTCTACGCCGACAGCTTCACCACGCAGGCCGATCTGGCGGCGGCCTGAACGACCGATAGCCGCTAGGCGGCGTCCTCACCCAGGTAGGCGGCGCGCACCTTCGGGTCCGCGAGCAGGCGCTTCGCGTCGCCCGATAGCGTGATCGCGCCCGATTCCATGACGTAGCCGCGGCCCGCGAGCTCGAGCGCGAGGCGCGCGTTCTGCTCGATCAGCAGGATGGTCACGCCACGGCGTGCGATGTCGCGCACGATGTCGAAAATCTTGGCGACCATGAGCGGCGCGAGGCCCATCGAAGGCTCGTCGAGCAGCAGAAGCCGCGGCTCGCTCATCAGCGCGCGGGCGATGGCCAGCATTTGCTGCTCGCCGCCGGAGAGCGTGCCTGCGATCTGCTGGCGGCGCTCCTTCAGCCGTGGAAAGCTCGCGTACTGCGCCTCGAAGCGCGTTTGGACGCCGCGGCCGCGCGCGTAGGCGCCCATCGCGAGATTCTCCTCGACGCTCAGCTGCAGGAAAATGCCGCGGCCCTCGGGCACCATGACCAAGCCCCTGCGCGGCAGTTCGTGCACCGGCAGCGCAGAGATATCCTCGCCCGAGTATCGGATCGCTTGCGGCTGAGAGGAAATCAGGCGGCAGATCGCCTTCAGCGTCGAGGTCTTGCCGGCGCCGTTGGCGCCGATCAGGCAGACCAGCTCGCCCTCGGCGACCTCGAGATCGATGCCTTTCACGGCCCGGATCCCGCCGTAGCGCACCTCGAGGCCCTTCACTTCAAGCAGCATGGGGCGTTCCTAGATAGGCTTCGATGACTTTCGGGTCGCGCTGCACCTCGGCGGGCCGGCCCTCGGCGATTTTCTGTCCGTAGTCGAGCACCAGCACCCGGTCGCACACGTTCATCACCAGCCGCACATCGTGCTCGATCAGCAGCACGGTGATGCCGCTCGCGCGGATCGCCTCGATCAGCTTCCTCAGCCCGAGCGACTCGGGGGCGTTCATGCCGGCGGCTGGCTCGTCGAGCGCCAGCAGCTTCGGTTCCGTGGCGAGCGCGCGCGCGATCTCCAGGCGCCGCTGATCGCCATACGGCAGGCTGCCGGCCGGATCGTTGGCGCGGGCCCGGATTCCAACATAGTCGAGAAGCTCCAGCGCGCGTCTTTCAGTATCATTTTCTTCTTTTAAAGTCCTTTTACTTTTCAAGATGGCGCCGAGCACTCCGGCGCGGGTCCGGGCGTGGCGCCCGATCATCACGTTCTCGAGCGCCGAGAGATTGGCGAACAGTCTGATGTTCTGGAAAGTGCGGGCCACGCCCGCGACCGCGACCCGATCGGGCCTGAACCCGGTGATGCTTTTTCCATCGAGAAGAAACAGCCCCTGATCCGGCGGGTAAATGCCGGTAAGGAGATTGAACAGGGTGGTCTTGCCCGCGCCGTTCGGCCCGATCAGCCCGAAGATCTCGCCGCGCGCGATCGAGAACGAGACGTCCTGCAGCGCGTGCACTCCGCCGAAGCGCTTCGAGGCGTCCTTCACCTCAAGCAGGGCGCTCATGCGGCAGGCACCGAGAGCTCGCGCTTCCTTACCGCCGAGGGCAGCAGGCCGGCGGGGCGAAACAGCATGATCAGCACCAGCGCGAGGCCGAAGATCAGCATGCGGATCACCTCCGGATCTATGAGCTGGCGGCCAAAGAGCGCATCCTGCATCGGCGCGACCGTCCAGCGCAGGATCTCGGGCACGAACGACAGCAGCAGAGCCCCGAGAATCACTCCCCATACGTTCCCCATGCCCCCGAGTACCACCATCGACACCACCATGATCGATTCGACGAGCACGAAGCTCTCCGGCGAAATGAAGCCCTGGATCGCGGAGAACATGCCGCCCGCCAGGCCGCCGAAGCTTGCGCCCATGGCAAAGGCGAGGAGCTTCAGATTTCGCGTGTTGATGCCCATCGCCCGCGCCGCGATCTCATCCTCCCGGATCGCCTCCCAGGCGCGGCCGACGCGGGAGTTCTGCAAGCGGATATTGACGACGATCACCGCCACTACGACTGCGAGCAAAAGGTAGTAGTACTTGATCGGGCCGCTGAAATCGATGCCGAGGAAACTCTGGCGGCTCGAGAAGTCGAACTCGCCGAGCGAGAACGGATCGATGCGCGCGACCCCTTGCGGCCCGTTGGTGATGTTCACCGGCCGCGACAGGTTGTTGAGGATGATGCGGATGATCTCGCCGAAGCCCAACGTAACGATCGCGAGATAGTCGCCGCGCAGCTTGAGCGTCGGCGCGCCGAGCAGGATGCCGAAGAAGGCCGCCACTGCGGCGCCGATCGGCAGGATCACCCAGAACGGCAGGTGCAGGTTGAAGTGCGGGCTCGCGAGCAGCGCGTAAACGTAAGCGCCGATCGCATAGAACGCGATGTAGCCCAGATCGAGCAGGCCGGCGAAGCCGACGACGATGTTCAGGCCGAGCGCGAGCAGCACGTAGAGAATCGCGAAATTGGCGATCCGCACCCAGGCCGTGCCGGCGTAAGCGAGGGCGAACGGCAGGCCGAGCAGCGCGATTGCGACGAGCACAGTCCCGACCCAGGCGCGATGGGGGGTTTTCACGCCCGATCCCCTACCCGTTCGCCGAGCAGGCCTGAGGGACGCAGCACCAGCACCAGGATCAGCACGAGGAAGGCGAAGACGTCCTGGTAGTTGGAGCCCGCCAGGATGAAGTGGCCGCCGTCGGCACAGCGCTCGCCGAGCGCGCCGGCGAGCAAGTCGTAGGCGCACAGATCGGTAACGTCGCCTATGTAGCCGGCGCCGAGCGCCTCGACGATGCCGAGCAGCACGCCACCCAGCATTGCGCCGGGAATGTTGCCGATGCCGCCGAGCACGGCGGCCGAGAACGCCTTCAATCCGAGGATCGAGCCCATGGTGTATTGCGCCACGCCGTAGTACGTGCCGTGCAGCACGCCCGCCACCGCGCCCAGCGCGGCACCGATCAGGAAGGTGGAAGCGATGACCTTGTTGATGTCTACGCCCATCAGGCCTGCGACCTGGGGGTTCTGCGCGGTGGCGCGCATCGCGGTGCCGAGGCGCGTGCGGTAAACGAGCAGCGCGAGTCCCGCCATCATCGCGACGCAAACGCCGATGATCGCAATCTGCACGTCGGAGATCGATGCGCCGGCGAAGGAATAGGTCGTGGTGTGGATGATCTGCGGAAAGGCGAGCACGTTGCGGCTCCACACCAGCATCGCGAGGTGCTGCAGGAGGATCGAGACGCCGATCGCGGTGATGAGCGGCGCCAGGCGCGGCGCGCGCCGGAGCGGCCGGTAGGCGAGCCGCTCCATCGAGTAGCCGACCAGCATGCACACCGGGATCGCGCAGCCGGTGCCGATCAGCACCACGGCGAGCGGCGGCAGGCCCGCCGGGGCAAGCAGGTTGATCATCGTGAACGCCACCATCGCACCGATCATCACCACTTCGCCGTGCGCGAAGTTGATCAGCTGGATGATGCCGTAGACCATCGTGTAACCGAGCGCCACGACGGCGTAGACGCTTCCTGCGGTGACCCCGTTCACCAGCTGCTGCAGGAAGGTGTCCATGCGGGGCTAGAGCCTAGCAGAAACAAAAGGTAAAGATCGTCATCTCGGCGTCCTGCCGGTCACCCTTGGCGTCGAACGCGATCTTGCCGGTGGCACCGTCATAGCTGATCTTCGCCAGCTCTGGGAGGTACTTCGCCGGATCCGGCGAATTCGCCTTCTGCATCGCTGCGATCAGGAGATTCGCGGCATCGTATGTGAACGGTGCATAGAGGATCGGATCGACATTGAACTTTTTCTTGTAGGCCTCGAGAAACTTCTTGTCGGCGGCCTGGGCCGGAATACCGGCCTGCGAGCACAGCAGGCCTTCGGCTGCGGGCCCGGCGAGCTTGCTCATTTCGTCGGTGCAGGCGCCGTCGCCGAACGCGAACACCGCCTTGATGCCGAGCTCGCGACCCTGCTTGACGAACGGCCCGCCGGTAGCGTCCATCCCGCCGTAGAACACGGCGTCCGGCTTCCGCCCGCGCAGCTTCGTAAGCACGGCTTTCCAGTCGGTCGTCTTGTCGGTGCCCTTCTCGCGCGGCAGAACCTTGATATTCGCCGCCTTCAGCGTCTTCTCCACCTCGTTGGCAATGCCCTCGCCGTACGCCGTGGCGTCGTCTACGACCGCGACCAGCTTCGGCTTGTTGTTGCTCGCGAGATAGCTTGCGATCGCGGGGCCTTGCTGGTCGTCGCGGCCGACAACGCGGAACTGGGTCTTGAATCCCTGCTCGGTGAGCTTGGGATTGGTCGCAGACCCTGAAATTACGGGAATCCCGGCCTGGCTGTAGATCGTCGAGGCGGGAATCGAGGTTCCGGAATTGAGGTGACCGACCACGCCTGCGACCTTGGCGTCCGCGAGTTTCTGCGCCACGGTCGTGCCGACCTTCGGGTCTGCCTGGTCGTCCTCGGCGACGAGCGTGAACCTTGCGTCCTTGCCCTCGATCTTGATCTTGGCCTCGTTTGCCTGCTCGACAGCAAGGCGGGCACCGTTCTCATTGTCCTTACCCAGATGCGCGATCTGTCCGGTGAGCGGGCCGACGTGGCCGATCTTGATCTCGATCGAGGGTGCCGGCGGCGGCGCCTCGGTCTTCGCTTCGGGTTTTGGAGCGGGTTTCTGCTCGCCGCAGCCGATCAGGGCGATCGCGGCTGCAAGCGCCAATGCAGTCTTGAAATTCTTCATGAGGGTCTCCGGGGGAAGGGGTATTGACCGGGGCGGTATGATACCTCGGCATCCGCAAAACAATCACCCCGGCCGTGATAGGCCCGGGCGACTTCGAAGCTGCTCGGTTTAAGGACGGCCGCTGGCGGCTACTTCTGCGACAGGACCCACTTCACCAGCGCCTTGATATCCGCGTCCGGCACCGTGGCGTTCGGCGGCATCGGCACCTGCCCCCAGGTCCCCACGCCGCCTTTCTTGACCTTCTCGAAGAGCTTGGCTTCCGCAGTCTTGTCGCCGCGGTATTTCGCCGCCACTTCCTTGTAAGCGGGGCCTACGACCTTCTTGTCCACCGTATGGCAGGCGAGGCAGTTGTGTTTCTTGGCGAGCTCCTCGCTCGCCGCCGCGGGCAATGAGGTTGATACGGCCACGGCGACGGCTCCCAGACTCAATACCAGATGCTTCATGCGCTCTCCTTTAGGGCTTTCATCAAGTTTACAAGATTGCTGATGGGCGGCAGACAGGTAACGCCCCGGCATAGCCAGCCGTTGACCGGCTCCGGGCGCAACGGCTTGTCGAGCGGTGCCGGCAATCCGCGCACGTGGTCGGGAATCGCGAGGATCGACATGTCAGAAAGGTATTCACGTCCCAGCGCCGAGCGCCACTCGGCCAGCGGCGTGCCCTTGCCGCGCAGCACGAGCACTCCCGTCGGCTCGAGAAACTCCTCGAGCGCGATCGCCATCGAGCCGAAGCCTGCCGGATAGTCGCGCATCGCCGGATAAAAAAGCTCCAGCGCGCGCCCTGCCGCCTGCACGTAGCGCTGCTCGCCGGTCAGCGCCGCGAGTCGTCCCAGCGCCCACGCGGCCACTGCGTTGCCCGAGGGCGTCGCATTGTCGTGGCCCGGCTTCGGACGGTGGATCAGCCGCTCGTGGTCGCGCGCCGTAAAGAAAAAACCGCCCGCCTGGGCGTCTTCGAACTGATCGAGCAGCACGTCGGCCAGTTCCTCGGAAAGATCGAGGTCGCCGGACTCGAACTCGGCCTGCATCAGCTCCAGCAGCCCGCCGATCAGGAAGGCGTAGTCGTCCAGGTAGGCGTTGAGGTGCGCGCGGCCGTCCTTGTAGGTGGCGAAGAGACGCCCCCCGCGCCACATCTTGACGCGAATGAAGTCGAGCGCGCGGCGCGCCGACGCGATCCATTCGGGACGGCCGAACACGCGCCCGGCGCGCGCCATGCCGCGGATCGCAAGCGCGTTCCATGACACCAGCGCCTTCTCGTCTCGCCCGGGCCGAATCCGTTTTTCCCGCGCGGCGAAAAGCTTTCTCCTCGCAGAATCCAGGATCGGTCTCGCCGTTTCCTCGATTTGCCTTGAAACATATAAATGCCAGTGCCGATTCTCGAAATTCGGCGGCCGATCGAGACCGTAGTGAGAAGAGAACACCAAGTACTCTTCATCCGACAGAAGCGACTGCGCTTGCTCGCGGCTCCAGACGTAGAACTTGCCCTCCTCGTGCTCGCTGTCCGCGTCAAGCGAGGAGTAGTAGCCGCCCTCGGGAGACTGCATCTCGCGGATGATCCAGCCGGCGGTTTCCTCGGCGTAGCGTGCGTACAGCGCATCGCCGGTGACCAGCCACGCGTCTGCCAGCAGAGCAAGCAGCGGGCCGTTGTCGTAGAGCATCTTCTCGAAATGCGGAATCATCCATTCCGCGTCGACGCTGTAGCGGCAAAAGCCGCCGCCGAGCTGGTCGTAGATGCCGCCCTCGCACATGCGCTTCAGGGTGGTATGCGCCATCTCGGTCGCGCCTTTGCGCAGGCACAGCTCCAGGTCGGTAGGATGGGGGAACTTCGGCGCGCCGCCGAAACCGCCGAAGCGCGCATCGAAATTGGCCCGCAGCGTCTCGAGTATCGCGCGCACCGGCTGCGCCGAGAGTTGCGAGCGGGGCGCGCCGCCGCGCGGCACGGTGCGCGAGAATGCCTTCAGCACTTCCTCGTTCTGCGAGGCGATGTCCGCGCGCTTCTCGCCCCAGATGGCGGCGATGCGCTCGCAAAGCTCGGGAAATCCCGGCAAGCCGTGGCGCATCTCCCTGGGAAAGTACGTGCCGCCGAAGAACGGCGTGCCGTCCGGCGACAGGAACATGGTAAGCGGCCAGCCGCCGGTGCGCTGCGAGAGCATCTGATGGGCGGTCTGATAGATCTGGTCGAGATCGGGCCGCTCCTCGCGGTCCACCTTGACGTTGACGAACAGGCGGTTCATCAGCGCCGCGACTTGCGGATCCTCGAAGCTCTCGTGCGCCATCACATGGCACCAGTGGCAGGCCGAGTAGCCCACCGACAGCAGGATCGGCTTGTCCTCGCGGAGACCCTCGCGCCGCAGAGGTCCTGGCCTTCTGGTTCGCCAGTGGGGACCGCGACAAGCGCTGGTTCGAAAAAAACGCGGCTTTCGACGACGAAGTTCGTGCGCGTTTTCCCGCGCTTCACGGCGAGGCCGCGGCGCGAAAGCTCGCGCGCTGGAAAGATGCGCCGTACGATTGCCTGGCACTGATCGTGCTGCTTGATCAGTTCCCGCGCAACATGTTCCGCGGCTCGGGACGCGCGTTTGCTACCGATGCTCTGGCGCTCGACGCCGCGCATCACGCGGTCGCGCAAGGCCATGACCGCGCCATGCGTCCGGTCGAGCGGATGTTCGTGTATCTGCCGTTCGAACACGCCGAGTCGCTGGCGGAGCAGGATCGGGGCTGCGAGCTCAGCCTGCCGCTCGACGCTTTTCCTGAAACTACCGACGTGTACCGCTACGCGATGCAGCACCGCGACATTATCCGGCGCTTCGGCCGTTTCCCTCATCGCAACGCGGCGCTCGGGCGCGTGAGCACCCCCGAGGAAATCGAGTTCCTCAAGGGGCCGGGATCGAGCTTCTGAAGGGCTGCTACTCGGCGCCGGCGTCCGTCACAGCGCCCTGCGACGCGGTCGAAACGAGCTTGCGGTACTTCGCCAGCAGGCCGGTGGTGTAGCGTGGCTTCGGAGCCTTCCACTTCCTGCGCCGCGCCGCCAGCTCTTTCACCGGCACGTTGAGCTGGATGAGCCGCTTGCCTGCGTCGATCGTGATCGAATCCTTTTCCTTCACGAGGGCGATCGTGCCGCCGACGTAGGCTTCCGGAGCGACGTGGCCCACCACCATTCCCCAAGTGCCGCCCGAGAAGCGACCGTCCGTGAGCAGGCCGACCGAATCGCCCAGCCCCTGGCCGATGAGGGCGGAGGTCGGCGCCAGCATCTCTTGCATTCCAGGACCGCCTTTCGGCCCTTCGTAGCGGATGACGATCACGTCGCCGGGCTTGATGTGCTTGGCGAGTATCGCCTTCATCGCCGCCGGCTCCGAGTCGAATACCCGCGCGGGACCGGTAATCGAGGTGCTCTTCAAGCCCGTGATCTTTGCGACGCAGCCCTCAACGGCAAGATTTCCCTTGAGGATGGCGAGGTGGCCCTTCGGGTACAGCGGCCTGTCGAGTGGCCGGATCACGTCCTGCCCGGACCGCGGCAGCGCCGGCACGTTTCTCAGCTCCTCGACGAGGGTCCTGCCGGTAATGGTGATGCATTCCCCGTGCACCAGGCCGGCGTCAAGCAGAATCTTCAACACCTGCGGCACGCCACCCGCGGCGTGGAAATCGGTCGCAACATAAGGGCCTGAGGGCTTGAGATTGCAGAGCACCGGCACTTTCTGCCGCACGCGCTCGAAGTCGTCGATCGTCCACTTCACACCGGCTGCTCGGGCGATCGCGAGATAGTGCAGCACGGCGTTGGTCGAACCCCCTGTCGCCATGACGAGCGCAATCGCGTTCCAGATCGACTTGCGGGTAATGATGTCCCGGGGCTTGAGATTGTTCTTGACGGCTTCGAGCAGTACGCGGGCGGACGCAGCCGCGGAATCGGCTTTCTCCGGATCGGGCGAAGCCATTTGGGAAGAGCCCAACAGGCTCATGCCAAGACCCTCGAACGACGAAGACATGGTGTTGGCGGTGTACTGTCCGCCGCAGGCGCCTACGCTGGGACAGGCGTTTCTTTCGATGCCGTCGAAGTCTTCCCGCGAAATCTTGCCGGCGCTGAAGGCGCCGACTGCCTCGAACGGGCTGACGATGGTGAGCTTCTGGCCTTTCCAGGTTCCGGGCTTGATGGTGCCGGCGTACACGAAGATCCCGGGCACGTTGATGCGCGCCATTGCCATCATGCTCCCCGGCATGTTCTTGTCGCATCCGCCGACGCAGAGGACGCCGTCCATCAGCTGGCCGTTGACCGCGGTCTCGATCGAATCGGCGATGACCTCGCGCGACACCAGCGAGTACTTCATGCCCTCGGTTCCCATGCCGATGCCGTCGGTGACGGTTGGGAAGCCGAAGGTCTGCGGCTTCGCCCCGCCCTGCTCGAGGGCCGCCACGGCACGATCGATCAACGGCTGGATGCCGGCGTTGCACGGATTCATCGTCGAGTGGCCGTTCGCCACGCCGACGATGGGTTTCTCGAAGTCGCCGTCGCCGAAGCCCACGGCGCGCAGCATCGCGCGGTTCGGGGAGCGGGCGTCCCCCTGGGTGATCAGTCTCGAGCGGCGGTTGAGCGGCGAAGGCGCATTTTTCATCGGATTTCCTCCTGAGCCCGATTCTGCGCCCTCGCCCGGCGCCGATCCAATGCAATCTGCGTCCGGCTGTAATACCCTACGGGTATGGATCTGCCTGAATTATGGCAGTTGCGGTATTTCATCGCGGTCGCCGAGCGGCTTCACTTCGGCCGCGCCGCCGCTGCGCTGCACATTTCGCAGCCGCCGCTGTCGCGCGCGATCCGCGCCCTCGAAGCGCGGCTCGGCGTAGTGCTGCTGGCGCGCTCGCGCCGGCGCGTCGAGCTGACGCCGGAGGGCACGCGTTTTCTCGACGAGGCGCGGCGCATCACCGGCCAGCTCGAGCGCGCCGTGTCCGA
>WNFI01234034.1_pt1 | contig 30732 bp, 25 predicted proteins | sample 5400471 | NCBI WGS metagenome assembly WNFI01 (sample SAMN13153348, study PRJNA577476) | soil metagenome | isolation source: 100 cm saprolite on Douglas fir-dominated hillslope | place: USA:California | collected 2013-09-17
TTCGGGTGCTAAAGCCGTGACACGGGCGAACTTTGCACAGAAGGCGAGTACAACGGCGACCATCAGATAGCTGGCCGCGACTTGCGGCGATTGAGCCAGACCGATGCGTTCACCATGCATGAAACCAAAGAACGTAAGGCCAGCGCCCGTCGCCGCGAAAGCAGCGGCGCGCCAGAGCTGGCGCTCGATGATGAAGACCGCGACAGCCGCGAGCACGAGTCCGGCCAGAACTGCGCCGCCGCCCAAAATTTCCAAACCTCGAAGCAGCACCCCTTCGCCCGCCATGCGAGCGTGCAAGGCTTCATCGATCGACGTGACCCCGGCAGCGCTGAGCGCTCCTTTGACCTGGGCGAGCGCCCATGCGGCGACATTCGGCACGAAGGCGAGGATGATGGCGGGAGCGTGGCGGTGAGGCGTTTCTTGAAACGCCTGCGAACCGATGAGCATTCCGATGTAGAGGAGAATCGGGAGAATCGCCACGACCGGTATCAGCGCCAGCATGACAGGTACGATTCCCAGCCAGCAAAGCAGGATGACCATCACGCCGGTTGCGACCGAATAGCCCACCCGTCCACCCATGGCCTTCCAGCCTGGATGGCCGATGTACACGGCGAGGATGAAGGGATTGCCCATCAGGCAGCCGATGAGGCTGATCACGCCGTCGGCGGCGAGCACTCGAGTTGTCGGAAAACTATCTCCCGCCGCTGATGCACTTTCGACGTTGTCAATGGCCTCAACGAGATCGTAGAGGCCAAACGGGATCGCCGTGACTAGCAGAACTCCGAGAAATTCGAAACCGGAAAAGACATGTCCGATCGCAGGAATCGGCACGCGAAAACCGAAATTGGAAAACGAATCGGTTAGCCCTGCGAGGGATAGTCCGCCGAGATTGAGGTCGAAAAGATTGGATCCCCAGGCGATGACACTGCCCGCGCCGATGGCGACCAGCCCGGCTGGAATCCCGCGAAAATAGCGGACACCGCCAAACCAGTTGACCAGCAGGATCGCAAAGCAAACGAGACCGATCACCGGCGTCAGAAACATCTGCAGCGCTGGACGCATGGAAATAAACGTGACCGACACGCCCGCCAGCGTGCCTAGCAAGGCCGCGCGAGGTGTGACCTGACGCACCCAGCGTCCAATGAATCCTCCGATCACCAACACCACGCTCTGAATGCAGACCCACGTGAGACCAGCCTCCCACGCCTTGATGGGGTCGCCCGTGCGGAGCTTGATCGGCAACATGACAACGAACACGACGATAAACATGTGTCCGACACCGGGACCAGAGGGCAGAGCGCACACGTCGGAACGACCGGTGCGCCGGGCGAGAGAATAAGCGAGCCACGCGTAATAACAGGTCGAGAGACAGAGGGTTAGTCCGACTGCCGGGAGAATTCGACCGAACACGAGATCGTCGGGCATCTTTACGACGAAGCGCAAGAGACCTGTGAGCGTGAGAACATTGACAAGAATATTGGTACCGAAGCCGAAGAAGGCATTCCAGTCTCCCGGTACCCACAGACGCGGTTTAGCGGTGGTGATCATGTTGGTTTTCCATTGTTGATTTTGGTTCGATCAATCTCTGGCGAAATGAGGCGAGCGAGATAGCCCACGGAATACATGGGAGGGCACGGAATTTTTTAGCGCGGAAGGCACGGAGCAAGAAGAGCGAGCGACCTGAAAATACTTCAGAAATCGCGGAAGCACGGAGGAACGGAACCACCAAAAAATTCTTCCGTACTTCCGCTCCTCCGCGTTTCTGCGATTGGTTTGTTTGCTTGGTAGTATGAGAGAGCCATGCTCAAAAAATATCTTGTTCAGAGATAGTATGACGAAACGGCACGGAATTTTTTAACGCAGAGGACACGGAGCAGAAAAAAGGGCGTTGATGTATCTTCAAAAGCTTGTCGTCTCTGTGACCTCTCTTCTCCTCAGCGCCCTCTGCGTTTCTCTTTCGTAAGACTTGCCACGTTGGTCGCGGCACGATCGCTCTGTATATTCCGTGAGTCATTTGCTTCGCTCCGTTTTAACCGAGGACGGCGAGAATTTTATCCGAGTGGGAGACCCAGCCGAAGATCCCGCCTTGGGCTTTTATCATCGCGAGGCCTGCCGTGTGGAGTTCGGGGAAATACGAGCCGGTGCAATCGGACAGCACGAGGCAGTCGTAGCCGCGGTCGTTTGCCTCGCGCACGGTGGTGTTCACGCAAACTTCCGTGGTTACGCCGGTGACGATGATTTGGCGGATGCCGCGATTTTGGAGAATGGCGTGCAGATCGGTGGCCCAGAACGCGCCTTTGCCAGGCTTGTCGATCACGGGCTCGGCGGGCAGAGGGCTCAATTGTGGAATGATTTCGTGGCCTGCTTCGCCGCGGATGAGAATGCGACCCATCGGGCCGAGGTCTCCGATGAGCCGAGTGCCGCGGCCACGCATGCGTTTCGCGGGCGGGAGATCCATCAGGTCCGCTCGATGACCCTCACGCGTGTGCATCACCTGAAGCCCGTGAGCGCGCCACGCCGCTAGCAGTTTCTGATTGGGTGCGATGGTGCGGCGGAGTTGAGAGACATCATTGCCAAGCGTTTCACCGAACCCGCCGGGCTCGAGAAAATCACGCTGCATATCGACGATGAGCAGGATGCATTTTGCAGGCACGAACTCGAACGGATAAGGTTCGGCATCGATGGTGAAGCTATGAGTCGGGTCCATGTTACGCAGCCAATTTGGCGACTGGAGCGCTACAGATGCCGCAGTGCTCGAGTACTTGTGCCACGCGGAAAAGCTGGGATTCGCACCACGGGGCAGCGATGAGTTGCACGGCGATCGGCTGCAAGCCCATGATATGAAGGGGCGCTGCGATTACGGGCAGGCCGACGAAACTAATCGGTTGGGTGAAGATCCCGAGATTGGGTCGCACAAGAAGTTCACGGCCATCGAGCGTCATTTTTTCCTGGCCGATGAGAGTCGCTGGAACTGGTGTTGCCGGTGCAATGAGCACGTCGACGTGGCGAAAAACTTCGCGTACTTGTTCGCGCCACCACGCACGGAATTTTTGCGCCCGAGTATACCAAGCGGAGGGAATAAGTGCGCCGGCAATAAATCGGTCTCGGGCATTGGGATCGAAATCCGCCGCGCGAGTTCTCAATCGATCGAGATGGAAATGACCGCCTTCACTCGCGGTGATGGTGTAAGCGGCGGCGCGGGCGACTGCGACTTCGGGGAACTCGACTTTGCGTTTGGTTGTGAGTGCTGCGGCAATTTCAGCGACGGCTGCGTGCGCCTGGGGGCTTCCGCCTCTCTCGAAGTAGCCGCCGAGCGTTGCGATGCGAAGATTGCCAAGACCGATTTCGAGTGTCCGTAATACGGGATCGACCGAGCGTTGCGCACAAGCATGATCATTGAAATCTGGTCCCTGCATGATGTCGTAGGCTGCGGCAAGATCAGAAACAGATCGGGCAAAAGGGCCGATGTGGTCGAGACTGTCGACAAAGGGAAAACTGCCGGTACGGCACAGTCTACCGTAGGTGGGCTTGAGTCCCCAGATACCGCAGAACGAAGAGGGAACGCGGATCGAGCCATTGGTATCGGTGCCCAGGGACAAGGGGACCAGGCCCGCCGCGACCGCGGCACCGCAGCCTCCGGATGAGCCGCCGGCGGAGCGCGACAAATCGTGCGGATTGCGAGTGGCTCCATCGTGGGCGTTCTCCGTGACGAAATCGTACGCGTATTCGCCCATGTTGAGCGCGCCAAGGCATACGGCACCTGCGGCCTTGAGGCGCGCGACGGCAGAGGCGTCGGTCATCGCGGGAGGATTGCTCCGATTGATCTTTGATCCGGCGACGGTGGTGATGCCGGCGAGATCAAAAAGATTTTTCACCGCGTACGGCGCACCGGCGAGCAACCCCGGATCGCGACCTGCCGTGAGCATGGAGTCGACGGCAGCAGCCTCGGCAAGTGCTCGCTCAGCCGTCACGGTCGTGAAGGCGTTGAGTTGCGGATGCGTTGCTTCGATGCGAGCGAGAGCGGACTGGGTGACGGCAAGAGCGGTGACGCGGCGGGCACGCACCGCTATGGCAATTTCGAGTGCGCTGGAATGAGCGGGATCGAGACTCATGGCGTAAAGACGGGCGCGCTCTCGACGTCCTCGGGCAAAGGAAATTTCAGAAGAGGTCCGATGATGGTGGCGTTGCGCTCCACGGTCTGTGCGACGCCTGTTCTGAATTCGGGTGCAATGGGTAAGCCGATGGTGTGAGCGGTTTGAACCGCATAAGCTTCCCACTCATTTGGTGAGGAAAGCGAAATGGCGTTCGAAACGTGGGCCGAGACAATTTTCCAACCGACCTCCGGGAAACGAACCCACGTCTGCGATTGCCGACTATGCCGCGGTTGCCCACGAATTTTTTGCGAGATCTCGCACATGATCGAAGCGAGGTCTGTGCCTATCGTGAGGATCGCGCGCCGCGTGAGAACGCGGTCGGTGAAGGCGGGCGTTGCTCCCTGACGGTAAGCGGCAATGGCTTCCGCGCCGTAGAGATGTTCAGCCACGCCGTACCGCACGGTTAGTTCGGAATCCCAAAAGAATTCCTTCAGCGCAGCTAAATCGTGTGCGGCGAGAGCGCGTTCGTAAGCGTCGTGAAGCGTTGTAATTTCGGCAATCAGGGTAGGGTCGTTGATCGTAGGCATGGGTGGAATAGTTGGCTGGGGTGACCGTGAACGTAGCAGTCGCTAAGCCAGAGACGGATGCGCCGTTTGAAGCAGCGCATCCGTGATGACGCTAATCCAGTTACTCATGATAGTTCTAAATTCCGCAGACCTATTTGAACCACAGAGTCACAGAGAACACAGAGCCAACTCTCTAAGAATTAAAATACACCGCGTGGAGCTTTACCCGTGGGGTGAAATCGCTTTCCAAGGCGCACGTCGAAATTCCCTGTGTGTGCTCTATGCCTCTGTGGTTCACTGCATTTTTTAGGTTAACCCGTGAGACCTCCGGATTTAAAATTTGTACGCAACCGTGAGTTCTCCCGTGGGTCCCTGGCTGGGGCTGATGAACGTGTCCCAGAAGAGGAATTGCGGGGTATAGTATTTTGCGTTGAGCGGATTGTTGACGTTGATGCGCACCGACCAGTGTCGGTCGTAGTTATAGAACGCCGCGGCGCGGGTCACGATATAGTCGGGAAGCAAGATCTGCTGGAGGTACCCCGCATAGAAGGAAGAGACGTAGGTGCCGCCCAAGGAGAAACCCCAACCCGTCGGGGCGGTATAGGTGCCATTGAGCGAGAAGACGCGCTCGGGGGTGGGGGCTTGAATTGTCGACTTCACGCCGATGTCAGATCCGTTCGCGATGAAGATACCTCCATAAGTGAGCTTGGGATCCAGGCCGAGGTAAGACGGAGGAACGCCGAGGAAAAACGGAGCGTTGAGAAGATCGGTCCGTTGCCACGTGCCGGTGGCGGTGAAACTCAGGCTCTTCGTGGGAGCATAGCGCGCTTCGAGTTCCAGGCCGTGGGATTTGTATTTGTCGAACGCGTTGGCCTGCGTATCGAAAGAGGACTTCTCCTGTTGGTAGTAGGCTAGGGTGACGTAGAGTTTTTTGTTGAGCAGCGCACCCTTAACGCCGACTTCGGTGAGCTTCGAGTCTTGCAGCCAGTTGCCGGACTCGATGTTGCCACGGGCGATCATGCCGCCTTGGCCGAGTTCAACGTAGCGCGAGGTCGCGTGGGTGATATACGGTGTAATTCCACCCGGAAGCTTGTAGTTGATGCTCGCATTGTAGGTGAAGGCGGAGTCGCTGGCGGAGACCTTGGCGAAATTGCCGCCGAGATCGGTCCCGTTGGTCTTGACGTTATAGTGGTCCCAGCGGCCGCTGAGCGTGACGCCGAGATTTTCGGCATACGTGCCATCGATTAGACCGAAGACTCCGAGATCGGAAGAGTCTCCGATTTGGCGCCAGTTGTAAGGTACATTGCCGGTGCCGTCGTAGGCGCCTTCGAAGCGGTCATTGCCGGTGGCTCCGTACGATAGATCACGGCGATCGAGAACCTGATAGCCGCGGGCCCGGGACTCGCGCTCGTCTCCATCGGAATAGCGCCATGAACCGCCGAAGACGTTATCGAACTTTAGCTTGTCGACCGGTTCGACATGCCAGCTGGCCGTGGTTTTGTTTTCAAAAACAACCTGTTGATAGTCGGCGGTGAAGCCGTAGCTGGAATACTTGGTGTGATTCATCGAGTCGTAGAAAGACTGATTCTTCAAATTAAAATCGGGAGAAAACGTTTTGGTGATATCGAAGAATCCCGTGAGCGTATCTGTAAGCGAAAAATCGATACGTTCAGCCTGCACGGTATGATGACTGAGTTTGACCGTCTGAATAGTGGCGGGGTCGAGAGCCATCGCGGCCTGCTGATTGGCGGTGAGAGCCCCATAGGGGAATGGATTGGCGAAGGCGTATTGCGAAAGACTGTAGGCGTTGAGCTCTGAAGGACTGAGGAAGCCGTCGTGATTGGTATCGAGATTGAGCTTCGGACGACCGGCAAGATAAGTGCCGTCGCCATCGATCATCGCTTGAGTCACACGGTTCCAACCCAGGCTCTGGTTGAGGTTGGAGTGTTGAGCCATGACTCCGTATTCGAGGAGAACGCTGTTCGTGAGCTCGGTATCCACTGCGACCTGGGCGAGATTGCTGCGATTATAGATGTTCTTGTAATAGCTGCCGGAGTCTTCGCTTTGAACGAAGAAATACGCGCCGGACTTTTTTCCGAGAACAGTGAAAGGCGTGCCGTAATCGATACTGGCGACCTTCTTATTGTAGGTGCCGGCAGTGACGGTGATTACGCCCGTGGGCTTGTCGATCAATTTGGCCGTTTTGCTCTCGGCCGTTTTTGGAACGAAATTGAGAATACCGCCGACCTTGCCGCCGCCGTAAATCGGAGGAGGCGGTCCCTTGATGATTTCAACGTAGTCGGCTGAGGCGATGGCGGTGGGAAAGTTGCCACGGTTTTCAACCCGGCGGAAACCCCTGAAAAAGTTATCCGCGCGCTCGCCGCGCACATCGAGCGAGCCGGGGACGCCGAAATAATTTCCCGTGAACGTTCCCGCGGTGACCGAAACGAAATCGTTCACCGTGTGCACACCGAAGAGATCGATCAGCGCACTCTCCACGACTGTGACCGAGCGAGGAGTTTCAATCAAAGGGCGACTCGTGCCGAAGACGCTTCCACTCTCACGAGCCGGAAGTACATCGTAAATGTCGTCCGCTTTGGCGTCCGCCACGAATTTATCGAGCGTGACCACCGCGTCGGTGCTTTGCGCGCGAAGAGGATTTGAGCAGGCAAGCAGGCCGAGCAGAAGAAGCGAAGCGGAGCGACGAAGCCAAACTACCGCCAGGCGAAGGCCGGGAGTAGGACGAGCAAGAGGCAGTGTTGTCATGGGACTCTTTGGTTGGGAGTACTGGTAAGTGGTTGCGCGTACCGGAGAGGACGAACCTGAGGATACTCGAAGCAGCGTGCGTGCCATATTGTATACAATAATGTATACAATATTTTCATAGTGTCTTCTCCATTGCGTGCCGTCGAAACACGCATTCAAGTGTGAGCAAAACATGGCACGCATTCGCCAGCCCGCCGCTTCCGCTAAGAAAAAACCCGCTGCTGTCGCCAACCGCAGTCACATGGGACAGGAAATTTTGCGTCGCTTGCGGGAGCGGATTTTAAACTGGCATTATCCACCGGGCTGCCACTTGGGCGAACAGCAGCTGTGCGTGGAGTTTTCGGCCAGCCGCATTCCGGTGCGTGAAGCGCTTCGAGCGCTCGCCGAGCAAGGGCTGGTTGATAAGATTCCGAATCAGGGCTGCTATGTGAAGCAGCCCGATGTGGAAGGCTTGCACCATTTGTACGACGTCAGGTTGGCTCTGGAACTTTTTGTGGTGGAGCGACTCGCCCGCGGCGAACTTCCGCACGAAGCCATCGCCAGCCAGCGCGCCTATTGGAGTCCTTTGCTCCACATCCGAGCCGCCGATCCGGTCGATGGCGCCGAACTCGGACGGGCCGATGAAAATTTCCACCTCAGCCTAGCCCGCGCTTCAGGAAATCCCTATCTCATCGAAGTTTTGGAGGACATCAACGAGCGGCTACGTTTTGTTCGCATGACGGACATCAACACGCCGCACCGCGTGCAAGCGACCGCGGGCGAACATTTGGCGATTCTCGACGCGCTGGAAAAAAATGACCCCGAAGGCGCGCGCCGGGCCTTGCGGCAAAACATCAACCACGCCCGAAACAACGTAGAAACCGCCATCGCCCGCGCGTTGATGGGAGCCCATAAGCGCCGCGAAGCGCGCGCTAGTTGAAAGTTGAAGGTTGAAAGTCTGGCCTGAGCAGAGCTTAAGCAGGAAGCCACGAAGCCAAGAGGCTGAATATAGGACGTAAGAATCTAGAAGATAGGAGCGACCTCTCCCGTCCGTAAATTCTAGCTTTGCTCCGTGTCTCTGTGCCTCTGTGGTTCAATTGCCTTTTGGGGTTCGTGGCTTCTTGCTTAAACCGTTCTGCTTCCTGGCTTCCGGCTTAACCTCTTCGGACAGTCTGCGGTCCCTAAAAAGGTGGATTCACAGGTGTAGCTGCGAATCGCGGTTATAACCGCGATTTGTTGAGTCGTGTAGGGCTATAGCCCTCCGCTGTGTGGTTATAGCCGCACACGATTGATAACAGGATTCGCGGGTATAACCGCGAATTTCGCGGTATACCCTCGGATTTCGCGGTTATACACGCGAATCGGAAAAGGCGGGAAGGATCTTCGGAGGATAGGGCGAGGCGTCCCTGCCGAGCCACTCTTTGGATATCGTGTACGCAAACGGCTCACCGGGACGGTTCGCCCTACCCCGGCTGGACGGATGGTAGGTACCTAAGTTCAAGGTTCAAAGAGAAGGGGTGGACCTAGGAGCGCAGGCCGTTGGCCTGCAGGTTAGTTGCGGAGTAGGCCAGCCGCCTGCGCTCCCAGGATGGCATCTCGGTCTGTTTCTCTGGCTTTGGATCCGCTGCTTTTTTTGACCTGTCCCTAACTGCTTTTTCAACCGCCCGAAGCGGCGAGGCTTGGTCATTGGTTGTTGGCGGTTTGGTGCTTCGCCCTTGTGCCTCAAGGTGCTTCTCGACCGCCACTCTGCGCGGCCTTTGTACGGTTATAACTTCCATTTTTACAAAAATCGAAGTTATAACCGTACAAAAGACTTGAGCGGATTCCGATAAATTATAACTTTCTCGGTCGATGAAGATGCACCTGATGACCCTGCATATGCTCGATCAGTTGGGGGCGGATCTGAGTGGGATCCGAGCGCGGAATATCCCAGCGTGGGGGTGGTTCTGGACGGTACGCAAAGCCGTTGGCCTGACCAACCAGATGGTGGGAGAGGCGGATGGGGAGATCAGCGCGCGTGCGGTCTCTTACCTCACCTACAGCGAAGCGCACGGGACGATTCAGCTCGGCCGGCTGGCCAGCCTGGCGGATGTTATGGGCTGCCAACTGGTGTACTCGATCACCTCCTATCGCCCCGAACTCCTCCAACAAATCAAGGAGGTCACCGGACGGTGGACAAAGCCCTTGGACACCTCCAAAGAGCTACCCATTCCCCAATATTTGGAAAAGTCCGGCATGCCGCCAGGAGGCTGGCTCAAGCGGATGCGATTGTGCCTGGGTTACTCCCGGGCGGACGTGGCGGCCAAACTGGGCGTGACCCGGCAAACCGTTGCCGACTTCGAACTCAGCGAAGCGAAGGGTGGGATCACCCTCAAAAGCCTCCGCAAAGTCGCCGCCGCAATGGACCTCGAACTGATCTATTTTCTGAGCAACAACGGCACCCTCTCGCCGACGTTTCTGAATCGATTGATTCCGGCGAAATGAAGTGAGGGATGTGACGTGTGATGTGCGTCGGAGCAGCCATTCGCCGGCGGACAGTTGAGAGGTCAGCGTTGAGGGTTGAGAGAGTTTAGAAGAAGGTGCCTCGCGCAACGGTCGCCACGGGCGTGGTGACTGGAAAAGGAGCGCGGTGCTTTAAGCCCGCAGTAGGGGAAGCATCTGTAATGGTCGGTTCGTCTCGAAACCCTGGAAAATTTCCGCCTTTTCTCCCCCCAAATGACAGACATTAGGGTTTGACCCGGTCTGCGGATCCCGACGGCCGTTGAATTTTTTTGAACATTCAAAGGCTGCGCGGACGTGCGCGGTTTCCGCGCAGTAGAATGAGCATGGAAACGTCAACTACAGCCGTAGTTGACTACGGTCGTAGTTGTTTTAGGTTATCCGATATGAAGGAGTTTCCCATTTCTACGCGATATACTGCTGAAGAACTAAAGCAGCTCGATACCACCGCGAAACGATGCAAGATGTCCCGCGCCGAGCTTATCCATGCCCGGTCTCTCGGCAAAATCGTGACAACCCACGAACTCGCCGATTGGGCGGAAGCCGAACTTGCTAAAAATGCAGCACGAAAGGCGCGTCGTGGCTCCCGCGCTGCTTGACTCGTCGTTTCTGATCGACCTGGAAAGAGAGATCGACGCTGGTGTCGCTGGCCCTGCAATGGCTTGGCTTCGCAAAAATCGCAGCGGCACGCAGCGACACCTGATCGTGAGCTGCATTACGGTTGCCGAATTTCTGGAAGGGTGCCGTGATGCGCGAGATGGGTTGGTTTTCATCAACCACTACATTCCGCAAAATATCGGCTTTCAACACGCAACCAAATGTGCCGAGTTGCAACGCCGCGCCCGCAACAAGGGCAGTCGCTTCGGCGAAAATGACGCGTGGCAACTCGCGTTTGCTGAACGCGCATACGCTGTCGTTGTTGGCCGAGATCGCAAGGCGTTCGGCCATCTCGGAGCTCGCTACGAGCAGTTTGCCGCTGTCTGAACCGGCTGCGAGCGGTCTGTGCCTCGCGCAAAGGACGAGGCGGACGCAATGTCCAGAATACTCAGCGACTCCGTGCTTCCATTCTTCCGCGTTTCCGCGATTGGTTTAGCCCATAAGTGTGGGCAGCGGAAATTGATTGGCGCCAAAAACTATTCAAGCGAGCGCCAGAGGTACCAGGAGGCGATGGTGCGATAAGGGCGCCAGTGTTTGGTGTGCTTCACCATGTGTTCGTGGGAGGGATCGCGGCGCTTCTTGTAGAGGAGTTGGAAGCCTTTGCGGACGGCGTAGTCGCCGGTGGGCAAAATATCAGGCCGCCCCAAGCGGAAGATGAGCAGCATGTGCACGGTCCACGGCCCGATGCCACGCACGGCGGTGAGGCGTTCGATCAATTCTTCGTCGGAGAGTTTACGGGCTGCCGCGAAGGTGGGTACGGTCCCGTCGATGGTCTTGGCGGCGAGATCGTGCAGTGATGCGAGTTTCCCGCGGGAGAGTCCGGCGGTCCGAAGGGCTTCATCGGACAGGGCCAAGAGGCCTTCGGGTGTGGGATGTTTTCGGGGAAAAAGAGCGAGTACGCGTTCGTGGATGCTGGAGGCTGCTTTGGCGTGAAGCTGTTGATAGATGATCGAATTCAACAACGCTTCGAACAGGGATTTGGTCGGCTTGAGAATTAGCTTACATTCGCCTTTGCGTAAGATGAGTTCGCCTAAAATAGGATCGGCGGCAGAGAGATGCTTGATGGCCTCGGCGGCGTCAAAGGGGAGTTTAGGCATCGGCGGGAGGTAACCACGAATGGACACGGATTGACACGAATTAAATTAAATCGATTGAACCACAGGGGCACGGAGGCCAAAAATCCGAGTCTGAATATAGGAGCAAGAATATAAAATATAGTAGAAAGGCCGGCGGAACCGAGCATTCTGACTCCTAGATTCTAACTTCTAAATTCAAGCTTCGATCTGTGCCTTCGTAGTTCAATGATAATTTTGCTACTCGGCGAAGAGTTGGGCGCCTTCTAGTGCGAGGAGGCGGAGTTTGGTTTTAATGCCGCCTGGAGCGGAGAAACCGGTCATTTTTCCATCGGCTCCGATGAAACGATGGCAGGGGACGAGGAGCGGCCAGGGGTTTTGACCCAGCGCGGTGCCGACGGCCCGGCTTACAGCGGGAGGTTGGTCGATCGATGAAGCGATCCAGCCGTAGGTCCGCGTGGAGCCTGCCTTGAGATCGGAAAAATCCTGGAGCTCTCCGCGAAGGTGTCGCTGGGCCTTTTCGATAACAGATGCGATTGAAGCGGGAAGGGTGGTTGCGGGAGGTTCGTTGGGTTCTGCTTTTAGACGATGAGCCGTGACGGCTTCGTCGGCAGAAGGTAATTGAAAACCCGTGAGACCGATTTCGTTCCAGGCCAGACCGCACGTGCCAATTGCAGAGGGGAAAACGGTGTAAGGCATCGGGTTGAATGAGCTAAGGAGCGAGAAGCGGGAATCGAGAAACGAGCACAACGGAAAAACGAAGCCGGAAGCTAGGAATCAGATCAATTTGAACAGGAGCCAAGGGGGGTAAGGAAGACGGACAAGTCAACAGACCGAGCGAATCCAAATCTTTTTGGCGTTTATCCAGCGCATGCATTTTTTTGCTCCCTTCTCTCTCTCTCTCTTGACTTCTGTTCAAATTTTTTGGTTTCGAAACTTTGCGCCTTCGTGCGAGTTCTTCAGAATCTCAAAAGGAGAACTGACTGTGGTATTTATTTCAAAACACGTCCTAGGCTGTGATCGAATCGAGCGAGCAGGCTTCCAATGGCGCTTCGCAATTCGGACGTGCAATGACGCCTGCATAAGGCTCGATTGAAAAAGCACAGTTGGGTTCGCTTAAGAGATGCCGATCGCAAATTGAAAATAAGTCGCTTTCGGTTTCTGCGCGCCGCATGTCGTGAAGAAAAACACCGGACGCGTCCACCCCCTGGCCGACGAAGTTCAAGTATTTCTTCATTTTGTTTACGTGGGGGCGTTCGGGGATTTCAGGACTGTGCGTCGCTTGGTAGAGCCGATCTATATAATCACGAACATCAGCCAGCGTAACGAGTGTGATCGGTGTTCCCGCGAATTTTTCGCGCGTTTGTCGGAAGATCCAAGGGTTTCGGATGGCGTGGCGTCCCATCATCACGCCAGCAGCTTTCGTCTCGGATAAAACGGTGGCGGCCTTTTCAGCCGAGGTAATATTGCCATTTGCCAATACAGGGCACTTCACGCTCGCGACGGCGCGAGCGATAAAATCGTAATGGACTTCGCTGCGGTACATTTCTTTCACGGTCCGTCCATGCAGACTGAGAAGATCGACGTGGTGTTTGTCGATGAGGCCTAGGATGCGATCAAAATGCTCAGTCGATTCAAAACCGATGCGCATCTTTACGGTGAATCGGCCCGGGACAGCGTCCCGTAATGTGCCGAGGATCGCATCTATTTTTTCGGGATCTCTCAGGAGACCGCCTCCAACGTTCTTCTTGTAAACCTTCGGAGCTGGGCAACCCATGTTCAGATCGATGCCGGCAACAGGATAGTCGAGCAGTTCCCGGGTGGCCCGGGCGAGATGCTCGAGGTCCTCTCCAATCAACTGAGCGAATACGGGACGCCCGGTCTGATTTTCGGTGATCGATTTTAGGATATGTTTTTCCAACCGCGATGTTGAGTGAACCCGAAAAAACTCGGTGAAGAAGTAATCAGGCGCTCCGTAGTGCGCGATGACGGCCATGAAAGCCAAATCGGTCACATCTTGCATCGGCGCCAAAGCGGTCAACGGGCCGTTCGGCTTGAGTCCGGGCGGAAGCTGAGAGTTGAATGATGAGAGTTGAGAGGACAAACGGAGGGAGGTAATGGCGGAAACGAATGCCGTTGAAACTCAAAGGTCCAGCGATGCTGGCGGTTTTCCGAGTTTTTTGCGGCTAATCCGATGGGTTAGCTTTCTTCGGATTCCGATTCGCCTTCTTCGGACTGCTGCTTAAGGACGCGCTCAAGAATTTCCGACATATCTTCCACGGAATCAAAGACCTTCTGGGCGACAAAGACCGATCGCTTGTTCTGAAGCGCTAAAACGATCGAGTCACTGGGGCGGGCGTCGAGCTCGACGAGCTTCAGACCAAGTTCGTTTTCCATCTTCAAAATGATACGGGCAAAGAAAGTACCGTCGCTTACGTCGTTAACGATGACCCGTTCCAAGCTTACACCGAAGCCGGATATGATCAACCCGATGAGATCATGGGTAAGCGGGCGTTCCTTCTTCACCCCGTGCAGGCTCATCTGGATTGCGTTGCCTACGCTATGGTCGACGTAGATTACGAAAGTTTTTTCGTCGTTTCCCAAAAAAACTGCACAGCCGTTTGCCGTAGGCATGACCCCTTTGATGGCGACTTCGACGACGTCGTTTTGCATGGTATTAACTTTGTGCAGGGGTGTGCGTGGAGGCAAGAGGGTTAGGAGGAAAGCTTGGCAGGAGCCCGGCAGAGGATCCACGAATGGACACGAATTAACCTAGAGCGGCTGCGCCGCAACCAAAGTAGCGAGGAGCGAGTAGTGGGAATCGAGAAGCGAGCAGATCAGAAAAAGAAGCACGAAGCAGGGGACTCGCTGGCCCACCTCCTCTGCCAGGCACAACGATTCATTTCAAAGATACAGCCTTAGAACCCGGTTAAGGCGATATTCCGTTTTCGGGCCTCGGCGATCACTGCGGGTTTATCGAGCATCAATGTGCTCCCGGCTTGAAGGGCCGCAGCCGACAGACCGGCGGCGTGCATTGTTTCCAAGGTGCGAAGCCCGAAAACCGGCACGTCGAAGCGAAAATCCTGACGGGGTTTTACGGTCTTAACGAACAAAGTGCCGTCGGTTTTAAATGTGCCCGCACGCTTCAGCATTTCGTCGGTGCCTTCGAAGGCTTCCACCGCCAATACTGTACCTTTTCGGACCACCACGCCTTGCCCGACATCGAGCCGGGCCATCTCACGGGCGACATGAATGCCATGTTCGAGATAGTCGTGCTCGATGGGAAATTTGCCTCCCGTCATGACCTCTTTGGTGGCCAGATGACTGTCCAAAAAAGAGCGTGCATCGAGCAAAGTGATTCCCAGTTTCTCAATTTCAGCAGCGATGGCACCGAAGATTGTTTCAGCATTGCGTCGTTTAAGGGACAGCAGGATCTGCGCGGCTTTCAGGTCGGGATGGAGCCCATCGAATAACCGACGGGGCGTGATTTGCCCTGCCATGATTGCGTAACCCGCACCGTATTGTTGGAGGGCTTTAAGGGTTTTTCCGACTTGTCCCACAAGAAAGGTGCGGCGATCCGCTTCGGGAAACGAGTCCACAAGCTCCGGCGTGGTTTCGTTCTCAAACGCGATCAATTTTATTGGGACACCGGCCTGGCGGACTGCCTCTGTTGTCAGGGCCGGGTAGCGACCCTGCCCTGCAATGAGAGCGATAGGTTTCTTCGGATCGAAATTGTCGGGCAGAAAGGCGGACAGCACCCCGCTAGGAAAACGAAAAGCTGCTTCACGGGGAAGCGGAAACTCCGAGGCCGTGACTTTTAAAGCGCAGTTGAACCACAGAGGCACGGAGGCTCGGAGGTCGGACCGGAAGAGGTCGGCGGTTAGATGTCTGGGGGAGGGGAAATCCATCCCTGACTACTATCGACTGGCCTCTGTGATTGAATCTCTGCAGGCACATTCTCCGAAACTTGCTTCGGCGCGGCCCAGCGTCCAACACGTTAGCTTTATTTCAAAGGAGCACCTAGGTCTGGGAGCCGTAGTATTTTTTATAACTACGGTAGTAGCGGTAATTGCTGTAGTACTCTATTCGGCGATGAGAAAGGCCGTTGAGCACGATTCCTAAAATTTCATTCTTACCTTGGCGCAGGCTCTTGATGTACATCTTGATGTGCTTGCGGTAGGCACGATTGAAGCGGCAGACGTAGACAACTTCATCGGTGCGTTCGGCGATCAGCAGCGCGTCCGTGACTGCTCCGAGCGGAGGGGAGTCAATGACAAGAAGGTCAAATCGGCGCTTCAGATTTTCGAGCAGTTGGCCAAAAATTGGATTTTCAAGCAGCTCCGTTGGGCTCTTCGAACGGCCACCAGAGCGCAGCAACCACAGATGGTCCGCCAGCTTGGTGATTCCCAATGTGGGATCGGTCAGAGGATCGTCTTGGACTGCACCAGCTGCTTCATACCAAGTGATAATGCCCGCATCGTTTTGTAATTTGAAATGGCGATGCAACATGGGGCGGCGCAAATCGCAATCGACGAGAAGAACGTTTTTCCCATGGCGTGCGAAGGACGCTGCGAGATTGCTCGAGATCAACGTCTTTCCTTCGCCGGGGATCGTACTGGTGACGAGAAGTGTCTTGGGAAAGTCCAGTTTGGATTGGATCTTGATCGAACTGTATACGCTCAAGAAAGCTTCAGCGCCTGGCGCATTTTGATTCGAGAGCGCCAGCAGGCCTCGATCCTCAGCGGGGACATCTGCGAGGTCAGGGACAATTCCGAGCAAGTGAGTTCCGATGAACGTTTCAACATCCCAGGAACTCTTAATGCGATCGTCGATAAAACTGAGGCCGATCGCGATGCCGAAAAATACGAGGAATCCGAGCCCAACCGCAGACCGAATAATCTTTGAAATGTTCGGCGCATAGGGCGAACCCGAAGCCGAGGCTGAATCGAGCGGTTTGATTGAAACATCTTCCAGATTCTTTGACGTCTGCGTTTGCGTCAGACGATCCATGATTTGGATGTAGTTATTTTTTGCGACAAGCGCTTGATCTTCAAGGCTCTTAAACTCCACACCGAGAGAACCTAGACGAAGAGCATCCTTTTCAGAGTCCGCGAATTCGCGCGTCAGAGTGCTTTCCGTCTCCCTTTGCTTGTCCAATCGAGTTTGGAGATCTGTTACAGCAAGTTCGATTGATTTATCCAACTGCTGACGGAGAGCGACGATCGAGTTGGCGAGATCCACCATCTTCGGATGCCGATCGAGGTAGCGTTCACCTAGAATAGCTTGATCACGCACGAGACCATCCAACTGGCTTCTAAGATTGGGAATGGTTCCGTAGCCGGAGATATAGGCTATCTCCAACAAATTTTTACCGTCCTTTTTGAAAGCTTGGACCTGATCGAGGTACCCTTGAAGGCTCAAGTATTCCAAGTGCGCCGATGTTTTGGCGCCGTTGATCGCCTTAACGCGGTCGTTGATGATATTTAGACTGTTATCGAGCGAGATGAGATTCTGTTTTTGCTTATAGTCTTGGAGCTTTTGCTCTGCGATTTCTGCATCCTTGCGCAATTCCTCGGAGCGATCCTTTAAATATTGGACCGCGAATTCACTTTTACCGCCTACGTTCTGAACAACGTAGTACATGAACTGGGATACGTAACGGTTCGCGACGAGCGCAGCACCTTCGGGGTCGCGATTACTCACAGAGATACGGAGAAGGTAACTCCCGCGAATCGGTTCAACGGAAATACTTCCCAAAAGGCCCCCTGGTCCCGGCGGCGTCGCGCCTGGCTTGAGATCTTTCAGATAAGGGCGTTGAAGGATTTTAATTTCATCGGGAGTCAACGAATCGATGACCTTACTCCTGAGGCGTCCACTGTTGAGAATCTGGATATAGGTATTTAAGTCGGCATCGCTCTTGACGGAGGGGTCGACGACGCCGTCCGTGCTAACCACTTTCGATGGACGTTCGAACTGCAGCGTGGCGCTGCTTGAATACATCGGAGTTTCTTGCGCCTGATAATAGCCGACCGATAGGGCGACGATCAAAGCGAGCGGGAGAGCGATCCAAATGCGTTCACGGATAATGATATAATAGTCCCTGAGCGAACGGCGCTCGACCGCGCTATCCTCTTGGTCGTTTTGGGAGGACGTATGTCCGGTTTGGTGGGACTTTAGACTGGAGTCGGGCATCTGCTTTAAGTTGTTAAATTATGCGCTCGGGAACGTAAACGATATCTCCCGGTTTTAGCAGAAGGTTGGTATCGGTGGAGTTGGCCTTGCCTTTGCCTTTGAGAATGCTTTCGACGTCGACGGTCGTAGTCGTCTTCTGGCCGTCCAGACCGATGCGAGTAATCATGACGGAGGAGCCTTTTGCGACATCGGTTAATCCGCCGGCCTTTGTGACGAGTTCTATCACGCTGAACGTAGATTCAATGGGTAAAGTGTAGCGACCTGGAGCGCGAACCTGCCCTTGGATCGAAACTTCGCGGGGAGCGTATTCTTCCACGGTTAACGTTACCTGCGGACTGCGAAGATATCGATTTTCGCGATAAGCGTTTTCAATCGCAGCTTGCGCGTCTCTGACCGTTAGCCCCGAGATCTTAACTTCTTTGACCAAAGGCAAATTCACTTTGCCGCCTGCGTCGATACGAACGATGGTCGTTAATTCCTCTTCCTGATAAATGCGCACACTTATTTTATCGGTAACGTTCAGCTGATAGAGATCGATTTTGCCTTCACTCGACTTTGCCGTGTCAGGGGCTTCGGCTGCAGTCGCCTGGAAAAATGCGGCGAGAAGCAGGAACAGAAAAGATAAACGATTTTTCATGGCGAACAGGGGTTTAATAGCGAGCGCCGACGTTGAAAGTAAACCCGCGCTTGGCGTAGTTGGCGAATTCAAGATTGGAGTAGTTGCGCGTGAAGTTGTAAGACGCGTTAAGATGAATGTGCGGAGTCAACGTATAGGATACTCCCGCATCGAGCTGATAGCCGTGGTCATGACGACCTTGGCCCGCGAGGCCGAGAAAGCGTGTATCGCTATAGGTCGCCCCACCGTTTACAGAAAATTTTCTGGTGAAGACGTAGTTGACGTGGACGGTAGCCGAACGGGAATCGATCGATACATTGGAAGCGGTTGTGCTGAAATCCTCAGTCGCTTGAAAATCGAGCGTAAGCTTTTTGGAAGCGGTGTAGGCCAAGCCAATTGAGCCGAAAAGTGAATCAAAAGCAGTGCTACCATCTGTCGGACTGTTGCTTTGGCGGTGTTGATAACCAATATTGATGCTGCCGCTTAATTTAGGAATAATTCCTCCCGTCAGACCTCCGCTGATCGCGTGGTCTTGAGCGGTTTCCTTCTGAGACGTGCTGCTGGAGCGATAGCGGTAAGCCGTGAACAAATCCAATTTCGAATTGTAGACGTAAAAGAGTTCAGCTCCCTGGCTGTATGACGTAAGATCGGCGAGCGTTTGACTCGAAGCGTTGCTCGAAACGTATTTCGTAAGGTTAAAAGCGCTATCGGTTGTAAGGTAGAACCGCTCGTTGATCGGGTACTTTAGAGCGAGATCTAACCCGTAGTTCCACGATTCCGTTCGAGCATTCAACGTCGTATCTGAACGGCTTTGACGGGAAAGCTGTAGGCCGAGACTTCCGGTGGTACGGCCTTCGCCTTTGGTAAATTTTGCCGAGAAGTTGGGATCTGCAAAATTCTGCGCCGTAAATTTACTAAATTTCCCGAAATTCCAGCTTAAAGATGAATTCACGCCAATCATGCCGGCCTTCCGTATATATTCGATTCCAGCTCCAAAATTTTGAACAAAATCTCCGGCACCCCCTTTGCTTGAAAAAATATCCGAGTCGTAACTGATGCCGTAGCTTGCGTTCACAAAAACCCGGTCTCGTCCATCGTTAAAGGAGAGCAACCCGTAGGCTTTAGGAGCGAGGAAGAGATGCATGGTTACGCAAATCGTAGAAAGTAGCTTTGCGGTTCGAAAAAGCACTGTACGTCAGAGGGTGTTAACTGGAAACGCGATCCGCGCTGACCGGAGGAGAGTTTGGAGCAGAAATTGTCGTAACAGCTGTCGGAACCGCTTCCGTTCCACCGGTGGTGGTGCTTGTAGTATTATTACCTGCTGCGCTATTAGCTGAATCAGCTCCGTCGGTCGTGTTCGCGGCGCCCGAAATTATCTTGGGCTTCTTTTCCACAACGTCCCACACCACCGTTTTCTTGGCTTTGCAAGCGTTGCCCACCTTATCGCTGACGAAGTCCTTATCTTCCTTGGTGAGATCCGCAATGCTGATGGTGTTTGGCTGTCCTGCGGCGCCGGGCCGGATCACTGCTTTCTGTCCTGGATGGAGCGTTTGTCCACCGAGGTCTCGTAACCCGGCGCGAACCGTCGAGTCACCTTCCAACATATAAATTGTGGTTTCGTTGTCTTTCGCTTCGATCGCGACTTGTTTTCCGTGAATCTGAACGGAGCCGAGCGGAGTGCTGTAAACCATGTTGCTACCGGCGGCGAGTTTGGGCGTACAAATTCCGACAAAGCCATGCGCTACGTGCGCTTGCGTCTGAGAAATCGAAGGCTCGTCCTCCACATCGTTTCTCGTGGTGTTGAATGGCTCTTGCTCGAAGCTTTTGACTTCAAGTCTTGTTTCTTGGTCCACGTAAATTCCGGTGCCATTCGAATACACCATCGAATTCGACGACTGCGGTTTTGTTTCGATGATCGAGTTATCAGGAGGAAATGCGTTCGCCTTACTAAGATCGTCGAGCTTTTCGCCGTTGTTTAAGGTGTTCTCACCCTTAACCGATGCCACGAAAAGTTTGCTGGTCGGATTTTGTTGGTCTCGTTTGGCCTTAGGATCACCATCACCATATACTGCACTAACTGCCAAGGCGGCTAAGCAGGTAAAGACGAGTTTCGTTTTCATGGTACAGGAACCTATCGATGTTGAACGCTTTGACGAAGCCGCGATGAACCGGACTCATTTACCGAAAATGAGCGCAGAAAAAGAAACTGAGATTCAGTGCGCTAGTAACCATTACGTTTTAGGGAGGATGAGGCAGGAATTTATTAGGGTATATACCCTAGTAATAGGTAATATACCCTAAAACATTTACTCAAGCACTAAATTGAGAATTTTTACCGGCACATAGACGGTTTTCTTTACGCTCTTGCCTACCAGCAACGGACCGACTTTTGGATGGGTTTTGGCAATCTCAAGAGCCTCCGTTTCGGTGAGCGTAATGGATACGACGGCATCACCGCGATATTTACCGTTCACTTGAAAGACCAATTTCGTCGTTGCTGCGACCAGTTTAGAAGGATCGTAAATTGGCCAGGAGGCACACAACACGGAGGGCTTTTCCCCTAAACGAGCCCAGAGCTCTTCAGCGATATGCGGTGCGAACGGTGCTGCGAGTTTGAGTAATGCTAAAACCGTAGATCGATTTACACTCGATGCTTTCTGTAAGGCGTTTACAAAGATCATCATCTGCGAAATAGCGGTGTTAAAACGCAGCCCTTCGATATCTTCTCCAACCTTTTTTATGGTTTCATGGAGAAGCTTCTCAACTTCGGGCGAATCTGCCGCCGTCGTCGAAATTTTTGGGTTGGGGTTACCGTCTTCCCCTAGACATTCTCTCCAGATTTTTTTGAGAAAACGATGCACTCCTTCGATACCTTGGGGATTCCAAGGCTTCGTCGCTTCCAGCGGACCGAGAAACATTTCGTACAGACGGAGGCTATCGGCGCCGTAGTCTGCGATGACAGAATCGGGATTGACGACGTTGCCGCGGCTCTTGGACATTTTTTCGCCATCCCCGCCTAGGATGATCCCTTGATGGAAAAGCTTGGTAAACGGCTCAGGCTGAGGAACAACCCCTAGATCGAAGAGAACTTTGTGCCAGAACCGTGCGTAGAGCAGATGCAGCACAGCGTGTTCCGTTCCGCCCACGTAAAGGTCCGGTGTTCCCCAGTATGCGAGCAGTTTCGGATCAGCGAAAACCTGGTCGTTACGGGGGTCAATAAATCGGAGATAGTACCAACAGGACCCTGCCCACTGAGGCATCGTATTGGTCTCTCGACGACCGCGCACCCATTCGTCACCTGTCGGACGTGGTTCGGTTGCAGCTACGCTCGCTCCAGTCACCACGTTGAACCAGATCTCGAGCCACTCAGTCACATTAGCCAGTGGGCTCTCGCCGGTGCCACTCGGCAAGTAGCTCTGGACGGAGGGCAATTGCAACGGCAGCGCAGATTCCGGCAATGGAATAGCATAATACGCACTATCACCATTTTTATAGGCTACAGGTTGCGGCGGGAAATCGGCTCCGCGTTTCTGTAGAGCTAAACGGTAGTCCGCTTCGCTCACCCAGACGATCGGGAAAGGTTCACCCCAGTAACGCTGACGCGAGAACAGCCAATCGCGTAGTTTATATTGTACGCTGGCTTTACCGAGGTTCTTCGCGGCTAGATCTGCCGTGATGCGCTTTTTCGCTTCGTCCCAGTTTAGACCCGTGTAGACGCCGGAATGAATTGTGCGGGCATTGTCCGGGGCTTCCGGTGCTTTCCACACTGAACCGTCGGACGGCTCCAAAACTTGAACAACCGGAAGACCAAACCGGAGAGCAAACTCATAGTCGCGCTCATCATGTGCGGGCACGGCCATGATTGCGCCTGTCCCATAACCCATGAGCACGTAGTCGGCGATCCAAACGGGAACGCGAGCCCCGTTAATCGGATTGATGGCATATCCGCCTGTGAAAACACCGCTTTTTTCTTTGGCCAGATCGGTGCGCTCCAAGTCGCTTTTGGCTGCAGCAGTTCTTTTGTAAGCCACAACAGCCATTCTCTGCTCCGGGACGGTTAATGCGTCGACTAGCGGATGTTCGGGGGCCAAAACCATGAATGTGCAGCCGAAGAGCGTATCCACTCGCGTGGTATAAATCTTAAGTTGACCGAGCGAGTTGTCCTCCAAATTAAACAGAACTTCCGTCCCCTCGCTACGCCCAATCCACGCCTCCTGCATGCGTTTAGTCGATTCAGGCCAATCCACGTCGTTAAGGCCGGCCAGTAAGCGGTCGGCATAGGCCGTGATCCGCAGCACCCATTGACGCAAATTGCGGCGTTCGACAGGGAAGCCGCCTACCTCTGATTTTCCATCAACGACTTCTTCGTTTGCAAGCACGGTGCGAAGATCCGGGCACCACCAAACCGGTCGTTCATCGACGTAAGCGAGCCCGCGTTTGAAAAGTTGTAGGAAGATCCATTGGGTCCAGCGGTAGTACTTCGGATCGGTGGTATTGACTTCACGCGACCAATCGTAGGAAAACCCAAGCGCCTTTAATTGGCGCCTGAAGTTCGAGATGTTATTTTGCGTATTGGTCGCAGGGTGCGTTCCGGTTTTTACCGCGTGCTGTTCAGCCGGCAGTCCAAAAGCGTCCCAACCAATCGGGTGAAGAACATTGAAACCCTTGGCGCGCTTATAACGTGATATGATGTCAGTCGCGGTGTAGCCCTCGGGATGTCCAATATGTAATCCCGAACCGGACGGGTAAGGGAACATATCGAGCGCGTAGTATTTTGGGCGCGAAAAATCGTCGGGCGTGCGGAAAGTGGCATTTTCATCCCAGAAAGTTTGCCAATAGGGCTCGATCTTGAGAAAGTCGTAGTCTTTGCAATGAGTAGACATCGGGTAAAACCCGCCACTTTGAGCCAACCCCGCCCCGCGTCAACCCTCCCTCTGATCCGCCTCTTTTTCGGATTTACCGCTCTCATCTTTGCTTCGCCATTTGTCCGTGGTGGCATGAATAGCGGCTTCAATAAATTACTGGAGGCCGTCGTGCGGATTGACGTGCGCGAAGTCGCGTTTGAAGAAGGGGCCAAACGCTACGTGGCCGCCGTGGGTTCAGGCGTTATTCTTTCGAAAGATGGTTTAATTCTGACCAACGCCCATGTCGTCAGTCCACGAGCGATCGAAATCAATATTACGTTGGCCAGTTTGGAGCGCGTCGGCGCGACTTTGGTCGGATGGGATCATTGGACCGATTTGGCGGTCATTCGTCTTAACTTGGACGAAGTTAAGAAGCGGGACTTAAAATTTACCTACGCAGACTTTGGCGATTCCGACGCGCTCTATCCGGGAGAAACGGTGTATGCGGTGGGCACGCCTCACGGTCTTACGAGAACGGTGACGCGTGGAATCATTTCAAACAACCGCCGTTATTTCCAAGATAACAGCGGCGTGCGCGGTTACGAAACGGGCGCGTTCAACACGTGGCTCCAAACGGATGCCGCAATCAATCCCGGAAATTCAGGAGGTCCCTTGGTGACTGAAGATGGCGCTGTGATCGGGATTACATCTCGCGGTTATTTGGGCGCGAACAATCTTGGATTCGCGATACCAGGCAATATCGCCAAACGTGTATCAGCTGCATTGGCACAAGACGGGAGTATCACCCGAAGTTACCTGGGAATCGTACCGCGGTCGCTGCAGGATCTTGAGAATTTCTTTTCCCTCGCGCTGAACACCGGGATGTTGATCGATAGTGTAGATCCCGAATCCCCGGCGGCGAAAGCTGGTCTGCGCGCAGGTGATATTTTGCTTACCTTGAATGGCGTAACCGAGAAGCTCGAGAGCCGGATAGGGGAGGAGTGGGCCTTCGAAAAGTGGGGACTCAGTGTTCGCAAAGTGTCTCGTGCCTATGCACGTGAGAAGCGGTTGGAGAATGCGGATGGAGTGATCGTGATCGGCACCCAATCCGGGTTCCCTGCGGAGGTCGCCGGTCTCGGCCGAGACGACATCATCACCAAGGTGAACCAACAGCCTTTGACTGACTTGGATATGCTGAAAAAACTCTATGCGACTTTTGAGACCAAGCCTGAATCGCTATTAATCGAGGCTCAGCGTAACCATCGCATCTCGCTTTACGTATTGAAACCATGAGGTCACCCCGCCCTTTCTTTTTAAAAGTCCGGATCAATTGCGTCGTCCTTTGCCTCACCGGCCTTGCAGGAGCTCGATTTGCTGCGGGAGCGGAAGCGACAACACTGCCTTCTCTCTTTGAAGAGCGCATAAAATGCGTTGTTGCGGTGGACTTCATCATAGAAGCCGAAGGCGATCGCCGTCAGCCTACGGTCGTATATGGAACGGTGGCTAACGACCATGGCGTGATTGTCCTCCCGGCCAGTGCAGTAAATGGTCGCACGCCGCCCAATCAGCTAAAGGATTTCAAGGTTCATCATCCGGGTGAGGCCGCGTCATTCAAAGCAGTTTATCTCGGACAGGATGTCGTTACAAATTGGCACTTTATCCGAGTCGAAGAGAAAATGTGGCCATCGCTGACGCCGGTGACAAAATTTGCCCGACCCGGTGCGCCTGCGCCAGCAATGGGGCAAGAACTTTGGGGCATCGGGCTCCGGGAGAAGAGCGAAGATTTTTTGCCGTTTTATTTGGAATCCAAGCTATCGCTCGTCATGCGTTTGCCCGAGATCACCGCTTTCTCGTTAGCCGAAGTGGCCTCACCCGGTCTTCCGGTTTTCAATCGAGAAGGAACGTTCGTTGGTTTGGCTCGAGAAGGATTCGGACAAAATTACGTCATGTTTTCTGCACGAGAACATGGTTCGCCTGTGACACTCGTTGATCCGATGTCGAGCGGCGTGTTGATATTGGCGGAAGAAGCTTTGGTTGAACTGCAACGCGTACCGAAGAGCGTGAGCGGACGACCTCATGCTTGGTTGGGTTCATATGGTCTTCAGCCCGTTGATCCGGAAGTTGCGAAGTATCTTAACCTCGAGGAGCAATCGGGCGTTGTGGTGAGCGAGGTACTTGAAAATAGCCCGGCGGAAAAAGCGGGGTTAAAGGAGCGCGACATTGTTCTCGCCATCGATGGCAAGCCGCTGCCGCGCCTAAAGCCTGATCGCGTGGTGGTCGGATATTTCGAACGTGAGATCGATCGCCGGGCTCCGGGCGACGGTATGCTTTTGTCCGTCCTGCGCGGGAAAGACCGGGTTGAAATCAAAGCGACGCTGGCCGAGCAACCGAAGCTAGCGCGCGAAGCAGATCGACAATATTTCGAGCCCTTTGGGTTCAGCGTAAGAGAGTTTGTTTTTGGCGACGGCGTGGCACGCAGAATCAAGTTTGCGGAGCACAGTGGGGTGATCGCCAACTTCGTGAAGCCGAACAGTCCTGCGAGCACTGCCGGCTTACGACCGGACGACTGGATCCGAGAGATCGATGGTCAGGAAGTAAAAACTTACGAAGAAGCCGTGGATCGACTTAAAACAGTGGCCGCTGACAAGGAACGTATTGAATTTGTACTGCTCGTTGGGCGCAACGGCGACACGTCCGTTCTACGGGTTAAGCTAAAATAAGTACCATGTTTACCGGCATTATTGAGGAAACAGGCTCGGTTGAAAAATTCGCCCAAAGCAGCGATGCGTGGAAGCTCGTGATACGAGCCAAAGCGGCATTAGCAGGCGTCGCTTTGGGCGACAGCATTGCAGTCAACGGATGCTGCTTGACGGTCACTGAGTTCGATTCGGAAAGATTGTTTTTCGACGTATTGGAAGAAACGAGACGTTTGACGAATTTCGACGCTCTTAAACCGGGCGCTGCGGTGAACCTGGAGCGCAGCCTTTCGTTTAATGGTAAGATTGGAGGCCATTTCGTCACTGGCCACGTGGACGCGAAGGGCATGATCGATTGTTTCGAACTTCGAGGGAGCGACCACTACTTGCGCATCCGCGTTCCCTCCGCATTTTCTCGCTATCTGGTTTATAAAGGGAGCATCGCGATCGATGGTATTTCTTTAACGGTCGCCGAAGTGGAAGGAGATTTTTTCGCGGTTTGGCTGATTCCACACACCCTTCAAGCAACGAACTTGCGGGAACACGATGAGGGTGAAGAGGTCAATTTGGAATTCGACTTGCTAGCAAAGTACGTCGAGAAGCTGACGGCGTACCGACACTCTCATGCGTGAAGAATTGCTTGCTATATCGGCCGAGCTCCAGCGGCTTAAATCTGAAGGCGTGCGTTCAGTTTCGGTGTCGGAAGAAACGATGGCGAAATTGCGGGCCGCGGTAGAAAAAAAGAAGGCTCAATCGTCTGTTACGGCTACCGAACAAACTTCTTCCGGAGCGGCGTTGACGAACGCCGTTCACGCGGTCCCGACTGCATCCCCGGATATTATCGATTCGCCCAAACCGAAACCAATCGCTCCTGCAGCACCAGCGTCCGTTCAAGCGAAGACGCCGTTATTGCCCGCGGCACCTACGATTAGTCTTCCGACGGGGGGCAAGCAAAGCCGATGGGACTTCTTAAAAGACCTCGTTCAGAATAATCCTGTCTGCAAAGCGCATCTTTATCCCGGGAAAAAACTCGTTTTGGGGGACGGCAACCTGGACGCAAAGATCATGTTTGTCGGAGAGGCGCCTGGAGCGGAAGAAGAAGAGCAAGGTGTGCCTTTTGTCGGTCGTGCCGGTGAACTTCTTTCGAAGATGATCAGCGCCATGGGGCTTAAGCGTGGAGACGTCTATATCGGTAACATTATGAATTGGCGGCCTGAGCTGGAGCGGACGCCGTCAGGAATCCAAATTGGTAACCGGCCGCCCACTCCGGAAGAGATGGCTTTCTGTCTTCCTTTCTTAAAAGCGCAGATTGAAATTATTCAGCCTGATTTATTGGTCGCGATGGGTGCGACAGCCGCCGCAGGACTGCTAGGGCAGGGCACATTCAAGGCGTTGGGAGAAGTGCGAGGAAAATGGCGCGAATTTTCCGGCAAACCTGTCATGATTACCTACCATCCGTCGTACATTTTGCGTAATAATTCCAACCGCTCCAAGCGCATGATTTGGGAGGATTTACTCCTTGTCATGGAACGAGCGAGCTTGCCGGTTTCTGAAAAACAGAGAGCTTACTTTTTAGAGAAATGATGTTTTCACGCCATTCCAGTCTGTTTCGATTTATTTTGTTGCTCAGCATTCCGTTGTGGGGAGCTGCGCGCACGCGTGCGGCGGATAACGCATTTGATTTCGAGTCGTTGCGCTTTCGTGCCAAACAATTGGCGGAAAAGCCGTACGTAGCACCCGTCTCACGGGTGCCTAAATTCCTTTTGGATCTCTCTTACGATCAGCACCGTGATATCCGGTTTGATCCCAACCATTCCTGGTGGCGCCGCGAACAACTGCCATTTCAACTGCAGTTTTTCCACCCTGGGTTTATTTTCAGTCAAACCGTTCAAGTGAACTATTTGGATGGAAAGAATCCTGTTCCGATCCCTTTCGATCCCAAGTTATTTAGCTACGGCAGGAATGAGATTTCGAAGCGTATTCCCGACACCATGGGTTTCGCCGGTTTCCGTATCCACTATCCGCTTAATAATCCCCAATACTGGGACGAGTTGGCTGTTTTTCTCGGTGCAAGTTACTTCAAAGCGTTGGGAAAAGGAGCCCGTTACGGGCTTTCGGCCCGTGGTCTGGCTTTGAATACGGCTGAACCGGGTGGCGAAGAGTTTCCTGCGTTTCTTGAATTCTGGGTCGAAAAGCCAGCCGCGTCCTCCAAACAAATTACAGTTTTTGCTTTGATGGACAGTGCTAGTATCGCTGGAGCTTATCGGTTTATCATCATTCCCGGAGCTGACACCGTCATGCAGATAAAAGCCACGGTTTACGCCAGGAACCCGGTCAAGGTATTTGGGATAGCTCCGCTCACTTCGATGTTTTGGTATGGTGAGAATTCTGGATCGTCGCACGGCGATTTTCGTCCGGAGGTTCACGACTCCGATGGCCTGATGATTGAAACCGGAGCGGGAGAGTGGCTTTGGAGACCGCTGACAAATCCCGAGCAACTTCGGGTTGCTTCGTTTGCCGACAAAAATCCTCTAGGATTTGGCCTGTTTCAACGGGACAGGAATTTTAGCCACTACGAGGACCTTGAGGCAGACTATCATTTGCGCCCAAGTACCTGGATCGAACCTGTTGGACAATGGGGGCAGGGTAGCATTCGTCTGGTCGAGCTTCCCACAGCGGACGAGACAAACGATAATATTGTCGCTTTTTGGGTTCCTGAGAAACCTCCTGGCGCTGGCGAGTCACTCGATTTTGAATACAAGTTGCATTGGTTTACTGATCACACGAATCCTCGCCGCCCTCCCGCGGGATCGACCCTCGCCACCCATGTTTCCACTGTTTTAAAACAGCCGGAAATCAGGCGCTTCGTGATCGATTTCGAAGGACAATACTTGAACAACCAGCGCTCGGATCCCGCAATAGAACCTGTTGTATCGGTAGGTGCGGGCGCGACACTTTTACCGGACACAACGACCATTCAGAAGAATCAATATAATGGATCCTGGAGAGTAACTTTTGCTCTAAAACCCGATGGATCCGGACACCCTGTCGAACTACGTTGCTTCCTTAGAAAACAGCCCCATATCCTGACCGAAACATGGAGCTATCTCTGGAATCCCTAGGCACGTTTCGCCCCAAAACCGGTTCGATGGAGGACTGGAATGCGGCCTACGTTCGCGTCGAGGATTACTTAAGAGCCCACCGAATCCACAATCGACTTCACCAAAGTCGATTGATTCAGAAGATTCTCGAAAGGGCGGCTGCGCGCCATGAGAAGAGTCCTTACTTGGATCCTACCATTTTGGCGTCGGAGGAAACTGAGCGCTTGATGAATGACTGGTTCACCGAACTATTAGGTGAGCGCGATTTGCCGGCGGAACGTGTAGCGGCAGCGGGCCGCGTTGCGCTACTGCTGGCGGATGGCCCACAAAAATGGCCCTATGCCTTTTTGGATGATCAAAATATTCCACCGGATTTCTTGCAGGCGGTGCAGAAGAGCTCTTTAAAAGCCGGTCCGGATATTCAGGTTTCAAGCATGGTGCCACGCCCTATCGACCTTGGCCTCATCACTAGCGCAGCAGGAGAGACATTTGAGCGCTTTGATAAATGGCCGATCTTGCGAACGCTTCTACTGTGGGCATTCTTTGCCGTTGCGCTGGCCGGTATTTTTTATGCGACTCGCTAAGTCGCATTTTAACGCACGCAGCAATTCTCATGACGCCCCTTTTCGCTTGTGATCATTTGAACTCCCGGCGTTTGGCACGAAGGCGGTTTACGTTCTTCTCTGCGGTGTTCGTACTGACCTGCCTCGGAATTTGGTTTATGTCGGATCTGCTTTGGCGGGATGGGGTGAGTCCCTCTGAAATTCCGATCCTCGTTTTATTTAGCATTCTGTTTGCGCATATCTCCGCGGGATTTTGCACGGCCCTGCTGGGCTTTTATGTGGTCAACCGTGGAGGAGATTCTTGTCGGATAACAAGAACGGTCGATTGGAGCAAAGAGCTGCCGTTGGCTTCCACCGCGATCATTATGCCGGTTTATAACGAGGACGTCTCGCGAATTTTCGAGGCGCTTCGCGTGATCTATCGCTCCGTTCAGGAGACGAAGCAGTTAGAACATTTCGACTTTTTTCTTCTGAGTGATTCCAATCAGCCCAATCAATGGATCCAAGAAGAGGTCGCTTGGGCTGAGCTTTGTAAGCAGGTCGATGGCTTCGGCAGAATTTTTTACCGCAAGCGTCGTCAGTCCATCAATAAGAAGGCGGGTAACGTAGCCGATTTCCTCCGCCGCTGGGGAAAGAAATACCGTTACATGATTGTTCTCGATGCCGATAGCATCATGACTGGCCAGACATTGGTTAAGCTGGTGTCGATGATGGAAAAGAATCCTAACGTCGGCTTAATACAGACTGCTCCCCGAATCGTACGCGGCGAAACCCTTTATTCTCGGATTCAGCAATTCGCCAATCGCCTTTACAGCCCGATCTTTCTTGCGGGGTTAAATTATTGGCAACAGCCCGACGGCAATTATTGGGGACACAACGCCATCATTCGCGTTCAGCCTTTCATGGAATACTGCGGTCTACCCGAGTTGCCGGGGCGTGAACCGTTCGGAGGTAGAATTTTAAGCCATGATTTTGTGGAGGCGGCATTGATGAGGCGGGCGGGTTGGGCCGTGTGGTTGGCTTACGATCTTGAGGGAAGTTACGAGGAGGGCCCGCCGAGCCTGATCGATAGCGCGAAACGCGATA
>WNFI01081891.1_pt1 | contig 30731 bp, 24 predicted proteins | sample 5400471 | NCBI WGS metagenome assembly WNFI01 (sample SAMN13153348, study PRJNA577476) | soil metagenome | isolation source: 100 cm saprolite on Douglas fir-dominated hillslope | place: USA:California | collected 2013-09-17
AAGTGGAACGTCCGGCCACGGAGTGGATGGAAGGGATGGGTGACGCGAAAGGTTTGTGCCTCACCGCTCGTTTGCGGTGCAATCGACAGCTCACGCCAACGCCTTTTGCGAGCGCCTGATCGGCACGATACGGCGGGAGTGTCTGGACTGGCTGATCCCCGTTAACGAGCGCCATCTCCGATGGATCCTGCGCGAATGGGTCACGCACTACCATTGTGGGCGTCCTCATACCAGCTTGGGTCCGGGCTTCCCAGAACCGCCACCGCCGTCACACCAGCCGCAGCCGTCTGGGCATCGTCTCCCCGGCAGGCACCGCATCGCGGCGACCCCGATTCTCGGCGGCCTGCATCACGAATATCGATGGGTGGAGGCCGCTTGAGACCAAAACCCGACCGCGCAAGACTATTGCGGACCACAACGGCTACTCCAAGTCGGCTTGCTAGCCGTGAACCTTCGCCTTATCATCCCCGTTCACGTTAAGGAGATCTGTATGCTATGTCCACAATGCGCGGAGTCCATTCCGACCGCGGCCAAGCGTTGTTCACACTGTCACAGCGATCTAGACCAAACTACCGGACGGCGACGGTTCTTCAAGCGAGCTCGCAAGGGTATCTGGGTCCTGCTTTCAATAGTAGGCACGGCGCTGCTGACGACCTGGATCGTCCCTTTGATCGTGGACCGGGTGAATCATCAGAAGACGCTGTATGAGGCCCGTGTTCGTATCGCGGAGCAAGTAATTGAGAATGGCAATGCAACTGAGACACGTCTAGACGACCTGGAAACGATTCTGGCGATCTTCCCGCAGGATGCGCGGGAGTTATCACCTGCTCAATTTAGAGAAGAGCAGGCACAGGCACGCTCACGGATGACGGCGGAGTACTTGGAGTTCAACCGAATCGGCTGGTGGTGGTTTCGTAAGACGCAGCGGGAGGCGGATTTCCCAGAGCCTCTGCCTGATGATCGGCAGAAGGAGTTGAGGCGGCTCGCTGACGAATACGATAAGGCGCTTTATCAATCGACGATCGCCCTCACGGCGGAATGGAACGCCGTCTTGCGAGAGGGCGCGTCAAAGGGGCGACCCTCGGCTGACGTCCAGAAAGTATTTGCTCAGCAGGCGCTGATCCTGCAACAGCTTGGAGAGAAGCGGCGAGCATGCGTCAATGACATGGCCCATCTGTTCGATCAGCACTCAAAGAAGCGTTTGTTTGAATAGTTCCGCTGGACGCCACCCTGTCGTTTGTTGATGAAAAGGACGATCTCGTGCCCCCGCGTGCGCCTGATGTCCGAACCGAAGGCACGACGCGAGCGGCTTGGCGAGGAACGAGAGATGCTTACCGCCGATGGCGCCCCTGATCTCCGTGATGGTCTCCAATAACTTAGGAGCGGCGGGGTCGTTCGCTGGCAGATCGTGGTGTTCAGGTATGCCCATCAACAACTGGGAAGCAGCTGGACACGGCGTCATCTTCTGTCGGTTGTCTCGTAATCCCGCGGGAGCCGGATCGTCGTGGTGTCCGTAGGGTCGGAGCGGCGGTGGACGTGCGGCGAGTCTGGAACAAACTGACGGCGCCATTGAAGCCCACAAAAGGTGGACCACAGTAACGGTGCCTTCAACCGGCAAAGAAGGATCCAATGCTTCCGGCCTCCCCCATCGAGTGCGACATCACAGAAGAAATGCGTTTCGCCGTGATCATGTACGGTGGCGTCTCGCTCGCCATCTACATGAACGGGATCGCGCAGGAGCTGCTTCACCTCGTCCGCGCGACCACTCCGGATCCAAACGATCGGACGAAGCTCTTGCCGCTCGCGAAGACGAGCACGGAGGCGGTCTACCGCAAGGTCGCCCGCGCCATCCACGACCCGAAGAACAATCCGGCGACCGAGCCCGTGTGCGTGCGCTTCCTGATCGATATCATCACGGGGACGTCCGCCGGCGGCATCAACGGCGTGTTTCTCGCAAAGGCGCTCGCCAACAACGAATCGATCGACAAACTCGCGGACCTGTGGGTCAAGGAAGGCGGGCTGGAGCTGCTTATCAACGACAAGCCCTCGACCATTGGTACGCCGCTCGATCCTCAGCGTCCTCCGCGCGCGCTGTTGAATGGCCAGCGGATGTACTTCAAGCTCCTCGCCGCACTCGATGGCATGGACGAGGACGCTGCCGCGGCCCCGTCGCCGACACCGGCCCTCGACTCGCCATTCATCACCGACGGCCTCGATCTGTTCGTCACGACGACCGACATCAACGGGCTGCCGATGGTTCTGCGCCTGTGGGACGAGCTCGCGAACGAGCGGCGCCACAAAAACGTGTTCCGGATCAAGTATCGGCGCGGTGAGCTGAACGAGTTTCGCGACACGAATCCATTCCTCGCGTTCGCGTCACGGGCCACATCCTCATTTCCGTTCGCGTTCGAGCCGATCACGCTCGCGTCGATTGAGGACCTGCTCAAGCTGCACCCGGTGTACGGGCTGAGGCCAGACAGCATCAGTGCCGACGCGTGGGTCCAGTTCTTCGATGATTACCGCCGGACAGCGACCGATCAGCTCGCCATACCGGTCGATTCGCGCACGCACTTTAAGCGTACGCCATTCGGTGACGGCGGATACCTAGACAACAAGCCGTTCAGCTATGCCATCGACGTGCTAACCGAGCGGCAGGCGGGCCTCCCCGTGCAGCGGAAGCTGATTTACATTGATCCGTCGCCCGAGCAGTTCAGACCTGCCCGTGAGAGGGTTCCTAACGCGATCGAGAACTCTCTAGCTGCACTGATCTCGCTTCCCAGCTACGAGACCATCCGTGAGGATCTCGAGCGGCTGCTCGCACGCAACCGCCTCGTGCAGCGCGTTCAGCGCATCCTCGATGGGGTCGACGATGACGTGAACTCCGGCGCGAAGACGGTCAGGACGCTGCCCGGCAACGAGTGGCGCAAGGCGACCGTCTCGCAGCTAGTGAACGAATTCGGTGCGAGCTACGGCGGGTATCACAGGCTTCGGGTCGCAACCGTCACCGATGAACTCGCAACCCTGGTGACGACCGCGGCAGGCCTCGACGTGCGCTCGGACGAATACTGGGCGGTCCACATGCTGACCCGGGCCTGGCGAAAGCTCCGATTCAAGGATTCTGCGCAGCCCACGGAAAACGAATTCCTGTACTCGTTCGATCTCGGCTACCTGGAGCGTCGCCTAACGTTCGTGCGCAGCAAGCTCGACGAGCTGGACTGCGCCGAGACCGATGCGGCCGCGATTCTGGCGCGCATTCACGTGACTTGGCCAGACCGCGACGTGCCGGCGTTTCGCGCGCGGCTCGTGGAATACCGCGATCTGGTCACACAGGCGCTCAAGCGCATGCGCGAGCAGATACGGGCCTTGAAAGATCCGCGTGGGCCGATCGGCACCATCCTGTGGCAGCAGCAGGTGATCACAAGACCGACGCTGAAGGACATCATTGACCGGCCGCCATCCGAGGCGAAGCGCGAGCAGGCGGCGAGCGCAATCGCCGCAGCCCAAATCAGCAAACTGGACATTTTGGCCAACGGAATCGCAACGAAAATGGAGGAGGTCGGCGCCACTGCGCGGCCGACGCGGCCGACTCCCGGGACGACCGCGGGTGCAATGGCAGCAGACAGCGTCTACGACCACTACTTCCGGAACTTCGAATGCTACGACGTCATCTCGCTTCCGATCCTGCACGCGACAGGCGTCGGCGAGTTGTCACAGGTGAACGTGATCCGCATCGGTCCGGCGAAACCCGAGAATCTAGCGGGAACGAAGCTCTTCCACTTCGGCGCCTTCCTGCAGGAGAACTGGCGTGTCAACGATCTGCTGTGGGGGAGGCTCGACGGTGCGCGCCGGCTGATCCACGCCCTGCTCAACGACGTGCTGCCGACGCACGACCGCGACGCGCTCGTTGCGGAGGCGCACGAGATCATCCTCGCTGAGTACGTCGACAAGCTCCAGGGCTCCAGCGTCGCCGGCTACTTAGCGAATGCGATGGCCAAGGGATCGATATCCGTCATCAAGAAAGCCGTCGCCTCCCAATCACCGCAGACGGTCCAGGAGCAGACGCGCACCGTGCTCGAGGCATGTCTGAAGCCGAAGACGATGCGCGAGTACTTCTCGAGTAGTTTCCAGCTCGATCGTTCGATTGACCCCGAACCTGCGCTTGCCGCAATCGGACGCTCGACGACAGTGATCGGCGAGATGTTCGCGGGCATCGCGGACGAGGCGAGGCGGTCACGCACGCCGGGCGTGTGGATCGCGCGATTCGGCCAGGTGTTCTGGGGACTCGTCGAGATTGCGGTGCCGGGCGGGTTCTGGAACAAGGTCGCGCGCCACTGGCAGGCGATCGCGACCTTGTGCGGCGCCATCCTCGTGATCGTCGGCACCGCCTTCACGCTCGACAAGGTCCCTCAGGCCGGGTGGATCACGATCGTGACGGTCGGTGTGCTTCGCGTAGTGGAGACGCTGCTCGGGTACTACATGACCAGCCGAACGCGGGCCCTGCGAACGGGGCTGGTGTTGATAGCGCTGCTCGCCGCCGTCCTTGCGGTTATTGGCGGCATCTCAGTTGTGGATTGGCTGATTGCGCATACCCATTGGCGCCTGGCTTAGACCTACCGGTCCTGTACGGCGTGCTTCGCACGCGTCCGGCATATTTGGTACCGCGCTGCGATTGCATGAGGCGCCGTCGTTCGTCGCGGCGTACGAAGCGGACGCGAATGGTCGCCAAGAGAGTTCGAAAGGGTCAATGGCCGCTGCTGACCGCCGCCCACGGAAAGGTACAGGCGATGAAGATCGTCGGTGAGAAACCGGCATTGGACTGAAGGAAGCCAGAGATTACGTGGACGCTCTTGAAAACGGCTACGTCTGCACCTTTGCGATGAACCCGGAGAATTGGGCGTGCGTGCGGCTGCGTCAGCGGCCAAACGGCACGGGCCCGCTCACAAAACACCCGATTCAGACCCTGTCGACTTCGGCCGGGCAAGCGAAGAGAATCGGTCTGAAAGTCACCCATCGTCAACGGGGATTCTGACGAGCCGACGCTACGGTGGACAACGTGGCGTCAACCTCGCGCTGCTACGGAACTCGTAACCATTCCTAGAGGCTAGATCCGGGACGCGGACGCGAGCAGCTTCTCTCCGTAGAGCCGCGAGAACTCCCCGTACCATTTCGCCGTCGCGCTCGCGTGGTGTGCGTGGAGCCACCCCACGAGATCGCCCGCGAGCCTCGGGTTCCGGAGCAGAACGCCCAACGCCAGCGCGTGAAGATCGCCGCCGTCCGGGTCGCGTCGGATGATGTCGAGCGCCACGAACTCGAGCATCTGCAGCCAGCTAAGGTCGATCTTCTCGCCATCCTCACCGAGCCGCGCCTTCCACTGCGGACCGAAGTGTCGGGCAGCGAGGAACGCCCGGACCAGATCGTGTCGCAGCAATACGTGCGGCGGCCGCTCGATCAGAATCTTTTTCGCGATCAGATCGGCGCGAAAGTCTTCCGGGACCGGTGAGTCGGTGCGATCGAAGTACGGTTCCTTCTCGATCAGCATCTTGTAGGCGCGACGGGACAGGAGCGTCGGATAATCGGCGCGCTTCTCGTGCGCCCAGTGGTCGAAGACCGGCGCGACGAGCTGATCGTACAGATCCCAGGTTGATCGCGGCAGTTTCTTGCCCTGCTGGACGAGCTCGATCGCCAGCTCCAGGTCCTGCGGGAGCGCATAGAGCGCGTAGGTGTCCGCGTCGAGCTGCGCGATGATCGGCTCGGCGACCTGATCGCCCAGCCGTCGTCGAAGCAACTCGCGGACTTTGTCCGGCGGTAGGCCATCAAGATGGACCGCCGTCATCCAGTTACTCTGCGGATACGACTGCTGGGAGCTGACGCAGATGTAATTGGCCTTGCGATGCGTGTTGATGAAGGCGCTTACCGCATCGCGATCCGATTCGGCGAGCTCGTTGAGGCCGTCGAGGAATAGCGCGAAGCCGCCCTGCGTCAGGTACCATCGCGCGAGGCCCGCATCACTGAGCTGTCCGATCGTCTGCAGCTCGGCGCAGAACGCCTTGAATGGCTCCTCTCCCCGGTAGCGCACCAGCGGGATGAACACCGGCACCACGTGCTTCGGCCGCTGCCCGGTCGCGTTCGACGCGTAGTGAAATGTCAGGTAGCGCAGATAGGACGTCTTGCCGACGCCCGATGGGCCAAGGAGCAAAATGTGTCGTCGCTCCTCGAGCAGCGTGCCGAAGCGCTCCGGCAAGAAGTCGTCGGCCGGCACCACGTACCTCGCCGCGGGGCCGGCCAGCTCTTGGTCGCACCGCAGCTGGCTCAGATAGCGACGCAAGATGTGCCGGCGCGCCGGCGGCACCAACGTCAGCGCCAGCGGAATCAGCCCGAACGATCCCAAATTCCTGAGCCACGGGTTCATCAATGCGCCGTGCACGTAAGAACTAGCTGGAGCGCACAAGATCAGAATGACGAGCGCGGCAAACCAGGCGACGGGGACCAGTTCGCCAATCCGTTTCAGAGGCGTGTCGCCGGACACCGTCTGACGAAGATCGTGGATGGCGGCTCTGGTCCGCGCTGGCGGTGACGGCTTGAGGTTTGCTATCACATGATCGATGTCGTCCAGCAGCTCGACGTCCGCGGTGCTCCAACCCGCAGCAGTCCGGACAAGTTGATCGAGCCTCGTGAGCGCGTTGTCGCGAAGGCTGCCCGGAGGAGCGCTCGCGAGAATTGCGCTCAGACCCCGCAGCGTCAGGAGCGCGTCGTCGTGCGCGAGAGACGTGGGAAAGGGGTACTTCTGCGGATCCTTGGCCAGCCAGCGGGCGCCGTGCACGATCCGATCGTCCGCGCCGCTGAGCACGATGCCCCAAAACAGGTAGCGGGAAGAAATCGTGCGGTCGCCGATCGGGTCGTGCTTGCCGGGCTCGTCGTACATGTGGCGGAGGATCGTGACTGTCACGGTCAGCGGAAGCGGTCCGAGCGACGCCAAGGCGTTCAAGACGCCTTTCGATTGGAGCAGCGGTCCGATCGTCGCGACCGATGATTGCGGCTCGGTTTCCCACGCGGCCAGCAGCGCAGCGATCATCGCCATACGGTCGACATCAGACGCCCACGCCTGGCGACCGTGCTCCGCCACGGCCAGCGCCACCCTGCGCGCCGTCTCCTCCACTGAGTACCATTCATCTGATTTCGTCTCGGGCTTGCGCGCCTCCGACACCGCGTCGTTGAGGCTGCTGTTCAGCACCCGAAATGCGTCCGCTTTGTTGGTCCCGCTCCGCAGCCACTTGGCGGCCGCCCGCGTCCGGAGCGGCAGATACGACTGCGTCAGACTCACCGGCACGTATTCGTCGGTCGCCAGCAAAGCCGAGATGATCGACATGGCGCGCTGCTTGTCGATGGGTGTCTTAAGCAGAGCGCTCAACCTGTCGATCGCCTTGCCTCCCGCCGCCCGATTGGCTTTGAGGGCCGGCGTCACCAGGAGATCGTAGCCGTGGCCTTCGCTCACGCAGCCGACCAACTGATCCTCGAGCTGTATGCCGTTCGATCCGGCCAACGCGACCGCCTGCAGCGCGGCGATCGTTTTGACGGTGGTGAGGTCATAGCGGTTAACTGTGCACGTGAGCAGTGGGCCGATCCGCTGGACGGCGTCCGGAAACGCGCGCCCGAGATGACCGATCGCAGAAATGAACGGGTTGCCTTCGGCCTCTTGGGACAGCACGCGATCCAAGCGTTGCGTGTCGTGCGCGTACAGGGCGTCATACACCGTCGCCTGATCCCACAGTTGCGTGAGTGCGTGCGATCTCATGCCGTTCTGCTCGGCGTCGGCGTGGTCGCCGAGGATTTGCCCCAACAGTCGAGCGACTTCGATAATCGCTTCGAGCGTCACGAACTCCCTCGCGTTCGATCCGACATGAACAGGAGAGAGTGGGCTGCGATCGACACGCGCCGTCACCCACGCGAGCTCGTCCCGCGTGTACGTAGGAATGGCGCGGAGCGCCGCGAGGAACTGCATCTGCGGGTCCACGTTTGTTTCGCGATCCAGACGCGCCATCAGCTCGCCGATCGCGTAGCGCTGAAGCTCCTGATTGTGGATGCCGGAGAACACGACCGCCAGATGCTTCGCCGCGTGGCGAACGAGCACGTCAATCTCCTCGCGGCTGACGACGCCGACGCTAGACAGCGCGGCTGACGTCGGCGGATGCTCGAACACCACGCCGTTGTCATCAGCGAGATAGCCCTGCTCGTGAAGGCTTAGGAGAGACGCCGCAAGGGATCGTGCGCCATCCTCGTACTTGCCGAGGGCGGACACGGCCGCGTCGCGAACCGGCTCCTCTTTAGAATCCAGCATCTCTCGCAAGACCGGGAGCGATGTGCCCGGACTGTCACGAAGCAGGCCGAAGGCCCGCGCCGTCGCTTCGGCCACATCGCGATTGGTTTGATGGGCCCGGTAGCTCGCCAGGATGGTCGCGAGTGAGCTGTTCGCCCCGAGCTCCCCCAGCATGGTGATCGCATGTGAGACGAGGACCGGGTCGTCTTGCTGTAACGCGACTAGCGCGCTCTTGACCTGCCAATCCTCAGGTCGCTGCGTGGTCGGACCGACCCCGCGAGACTTGCAGCTTGCCAGCGCCGCAAGCACACCCAGCAGCAAGCACGCGATTCGGCCTCGGCGACCGATGGTCTGGATGTACACTCCGGCATTGTAGCTTCACACCGTCCGCGTCCGGCGCTAGCCGACATTCGTGAAGTAAACACACCGCTTCCACCGTTTTCCAAATCATCCTGGTCCGTATCACTGCGCACCAGATTCAGTCATCAGCCGCCACACCAGTCCCGCAGTGAAGGCCCGAGGGCTGATGCTCCTGGACTACGTCCTGACGATGCCGGATGCCGAGTGGTTCGCGACGGCGGACGACAACGTCGCTCTCTTCACCCGTGAACTCGGCGTCCGAGCGACCGACCTGCCGCAGCACGTCTATGCGCCGGCCGATCGGCTGAGCCCGGTACCCGGCGACGACCCGGTACTTCGTCCGGAAATTGCCGGTCTACCGCACCGTCGATCCGTCGCGCGTGCACTTCGTCTATCTCGTCAATGACGAAACAAGGCGAGGACTGACCCAGTTCTTAGACCAACCACGCCCGCCTGTTGAGCGCGGGCGAGCGCGCTCATCGCGCCGCTTCTCTACGGCGTCGGATGACATGACGTCAGGACGTTCGCCGGTGCGGCAGTGGTCCTCGGCATCCTTTCCGTCGCGGCCGCGTGGATCCCGGCACGCCGCGCTGCGAACCTCGACCCCGCCATGGTGCTCCGTGAAAGCTGAGGACACGTCGCAGGCTGGACGATCGCGCCATTGGCTCGGCGATCAAGAGCTGCCGCGCTCTGGCCAGGGCGCAGAAACCAAACCGCCTGAATCAGTCCAGGCGCGAGTCAAGGGGTCGAGCCGTGGTAACACAGTGGTAACAGAATCGCGGTGCAGCCTGCAATGCGCTGGACGGGGGTGAATCGTGGGCATGAGCGCAAGGCCCAATGTTTACGCGGGTAGAGACGCGTCCTGGTGCGCGGTGCAATCTCTTGAAAACCGTATAAGATCGGACTGGGGGTCAGGGTCGCTGGTTCGAATCCAGTCATCCCGACCAATATTGGCGGGTTCATTCCGGAGAGATGGGTTACATCTTATTCCGGGGGGCCGGAGACATCGGTAACACTTTCGGGCCGAAGGGGTTCTCGATCGGCTCGAGGCGACACGTCTCGTCATCAAAATATCCTAAGTCATAGTCCATGAAGGTGACGAGCCAGATCCGCTCGCTCACCTGCCGGACGCCCACCAGTTGGCCAGCGAAGACCTGGCTGACGTTGACTTTCCGTCCCCGATAGCAAATCCGTCCGCACGTCGTCACGGTGGCGCTCCAGTCATGCAGCGGGTACTCGAGCGGGGTGAGGCCGCGATAGGGACGGGGGGACGGGTTGGAGACGTCGGCTGGCACGCGCATCTCGAGGGCTTCGTGCGGACGCTCGGCATTGAACTGGTGGACGAACGTGTCGAACCGCGCCTGCTGTTGGAGGACGTTGCGAGCCGCGGGTGCGCGCGCCACGCCATCGTGATCACCTGTTCCACGCCATCGTGATCACTCATTCCACGGCATCGTGATCACCCATTCCACGGGTCGTGATCACCGATTCCACGCTTCGTGATCACCGGTCGGCGACGCTGAGCATAGGGTTCTGCCATCGTGTCTTTGGGGACATTCCCAAGGAGTGCGATGGCCACGGAACGACTGCTCATGCGACACATTCGCGAGATTCTGCGGTTGAAATGGACATTACGCCGGAGTCACCGGGAGACCGCCCGGAGTCTGGGGATCAGTGCGGGCGCGGTCGCCTCGGTGGTGACTCGGGCCAAGGCGATGGCGCTCACCTGGGACGCCGTCGGCACGCTCAGCGACGACGCCCTGGAGCGGACGCTGTACGGGCCGAAGCTCGCGCTGACCGTCGCCCGGCCGGGGCCCGATCTCGTGGGGATGCACACCGAGCTGCGTCGCCCGGGCGTCACGCTGGAGCTCCTCCATCTCGAGTATCTGGCGAGGCGTCCGGACGGCTATCGGTATTCGGCGTTCTGCGGGCACTATCGGCGCTGGCTGGCGCAGCAGCGCACGTCGATGCGCCAGGTCCACACGGCGGGCGACAAAACGTTTGTCGACTACGCCGGGCAGCGGCCGGCGTTGGTGGACCCGACGACCGGCGAGATCGTCCCCGTCGAACTCTTCGTCGCCATGCTCGGCGCCTCGAACTACACCTACGCCGAGGCCACCCTCACGCAGCGCAGCGTCGATTTCATTCAGAGCCACACGCGCACCGTGGAGTACTGGGGCGGCGTCTCGGCGGTGGTCGTGCCGGATCAACTGCGGACCGGCGTGGTCGATCCGTGCCGGTATGAGCCGACGATCCAGCGGACCTATGCGGACTGGGCGCGGCACTACGGGACGGCGATCGTCCCGGCGCGCCCGGCGAAGCCCCGCGACAAGGCCTACGCTTCATACTGCACCTCATTGGGTGGATGTGTCGCGGATCGTCGCGCACGGTCCCATCGCGCGATCCCCTTCGCGGCGTAGCGCGTGGGCGCATCGGCGCCTGGTGGCTCAAACAGATATTGGGGCTTGTCGTTGTACGCATGCGCGCGCAGCAGCCCGGCGCGCCGCCAATGCTTGGCGGTCGCCGTTGCGATCTGCTGGGCGCTCGCGAGTTCCGCCAGCGTGAGCAACCCTCGTGCGCGGAGCCGCTCGTATCGTGGTTTGAGGTGATAGTGATCCCGGACGCGTGCCACCATCATGATGTCTACCGGCTTGCCTGTCCCAGAGCGAAAGCCTCTCTCCGTGAGCTCACGAGCGATCTGGACGTCCGTGTACTCGCCGAGGAGACGGTCGATCTCGGCGACGACTTCAGGGCTGGTCTGGCGCAAGGCCCAGGCCGGCGCCGGTCGCGGCAAGGTCAGCGTCCGCGTCGCCCCGCCGCGGAAGCGCACATGCACGACGAGCTCCGTTCCTTTGACGAGCGTCACGTCGTCGACGATCAGTCGCAGCATCCGCTTCCGCTCACGGTCCGGCGTCGCCGCATCGCGCCACAGGCGAGGGACATCATTCGCCAGTGTCAGAATGCGGGTCCGCTGCTCGGCGCCGAGGACGACACTGTCGGCGTCGTGCTGCTGTCGATAGCGGTCCTGCGCCTCGCTGAGGAGGCGAAGCTTGTGATTCCAGTCCGCTTCCAGCGAGTCGGCGACCAGCCGACTGTTGGGATCCACCCGCATGAATCGCTGGCGCGCGAGATCGACGTCGTACTGCGCTCGGTCGACCGCCTTGCGACGGAGGGCATCGGCCTTGTCCAGACGGCTCTGGAGTTCGTGCTGGATCCCGAAGCTGACCTCGAGGGCCATCGGGCTGACCGCTTCGATCACGAGGGCACCGATCGCGTCGTCGATGCTCGCCCCTGTGATCTGCTGGCACACGGCATGGCCATGTTGGATACCGTCGCGTTGGCAGGTGTAGATCGGGACGAGGGCGCCACGCGATTGGTGATACCGCACGGTCATCCGGAGGCCACACCGGCCGCAGAGGACGAGGCCCTGCAGAAGCGCCGGGCCTTCGCGAGGCGGACTCCGTCGGCGATCGGTGCCATACCCCGCGGCATTGTCGCGGAGCATCGTCTGATGCTGTTCGAACTGGTCCCAGCTGATGTAGCCCGGATGGGCATCGCGGACGAGCGCCATCCATTCCTCGCGCGGCAGCTTGTGGTACTTCCGCGTCTGATGGCGCTGCCGCGTGCGCCCGTAGACGAACGCGCCGGCGTACCGCGGGTTGTGCAGCACCCAGAGTGTCAGCGGATGGTCGAGGGGGCCAGATCACCTCGCCTTTGCGCGCGCCGTGCCACATCCGCCGAGGGAACGCCAGGCCGTGGTCGCGGAAGCTCTTCACGGTCGCAGTGGCAGAGCCGGTGCGACGGAACGTCTCAAACAACCCCGAATGGTGTGCTGGACTTGCTGATCCGGATCGAGCACGACTCACCCCGCGGCGTCGTACACCAAGCCGATCGGCACACGGCATTGCAATTCGCCGCGCCGCGCTTTATTCAGGATGCCTCCAATCAGCCGGGCGCGCAGGACGTGGAGCTCCGCTTCGGACATCGTGCCCTTCAAGCCCAGTAACAACCGATCATTGAAATGCGCCGGATCATAGATCCCGTCTTCATCGAGGATGAGCGTGTCGGTCAGCGCACAGATCTCGAGGAGTCGATGCCAATCGGTCGAGTTGCGCGCGAGGCGCGAGACTTCCAGGCCCATGACCATCCCCGCCCGGCCCATACCGACGTCAGCCACCAGGGTTTGAAACCCGGCCCGATCGACAGCGGACGCGCCCGACAGGCCTTGATCGTTATCGGTCACGACGATCTGATCGGGGGCCCATCCGAGCGCGATGGCTCGCTGCTTGAGGTTGTACTGGCGTTGCGTACTTTCCGTGTGCTCGAGGACCGATCAGACGGATCAGCGTGCCCCGCGCCCCGCGGGTCGCGGGGCGTTGCCGGGGAGGAGGATCGCGGCACATAAGTACTGCTCGACCTCGTCATGGAAGGTCACGAAGGCCAGCAGCGGGAGATCGCACCAGCCGTCGTCATGGCCGTTGAAGAAGGTGAGCGGCTGGGCGCCGTGGGTCGGGTCATCCGTGGGGTCGACGTCGATCGTGATCCGTCGGGCGCGCCCATGGAGCCGCTGTCGATGGCGGTCGATGACGTTCGCGGCGAGTTCGCGGCCCATCGCGTTGAGCACGCGCGGTCCCACGCCGTTTTCGAACCGCGAGATCGTCGGTTGCGAGGCGATCGGGGCCCCGTCCACCGGATCACGCCCCAGCAGCAGTTTGTGAATCGGGTCGTCGGCGAGTCGATCGGCATCGTTCGCATCCGGATGGCCGCAGGCGAGCCCATAGATGCGCTGCGCCAGCAGATCCTCAGATCGACCTCTCCAGGACGTACGTCCGGGATTTTGAGTCCGCGATGACAGTGCTTCGACTTCTTGCCGCTGCCGCAGGGACACGGGTCATTCCGACCCAGGCGAGCGGCGCGATTGCGTTCTGTCGCAGATACCCGTTCCCTCCTTGACGCGCTGGACTACAATGGCGCCGAGTTAAGCGGTTGCGCGTCTCCCAGCAGGAACAGATGGTCTTGCCCTCTCGCGAAGGCGTTTCGAACCGTCGCAGAATCCAGTACGCGGTTTGGCTCTCGGGCGTGATGTTCGGCCTAGCCTCGGGACTGTGGTGTGAGCCCGATCTTCACGCCCAGCAGTCCAAGGAACCGTCCCAAACGCCTCCGGCGAAATCGGAGCCCGCCTCTGTTGTTGCGAAAATGTGGGTTGACGCCAACGTTGTGTCAAGCTCCGACCATGCCCAGCTTTGGATAACGATCGAGAACGGTCTCGCCTCGCCCATCAATCTCCAGTTCGACGACTTTGTTACGCCGGGTTTTTCGCATGGCCCTCGATGCTGGTCAGTTGACGGTCGATTTCCGACTTGTCTCGCTGGCGGAACAACGGCGAACGCATCGAACCTCAAGGTAGAAGCCAACAATACCCTTACGTTGAGGGGTGAAATCACGCGGAACGCCGAAGAGATGGAGAACGGCGGGCGCGTGATTGTCACCGGTTCCCTCCACTGGCTCAGGGATGATCCCGCCCGTGCAACCAAGACCGGTGACTCCGCTCATCCAACAAATGTCACAGTTGCGACGGCGTCGATCGACCTGTCTCCCACCTTATGGTTCAAGACCCCGCGGGCGGTCTTGATTACCGAGTCCCTGGTGCCCATCGTCCTGTCAGTCCTTGGCGGGATAGTGGCGTTCATGACGTATCGCTACCAACAACAACGCACTGAACGTCACGCGATTTGGACGGAGATGATGGGGAAAGTCACTCGTGATGCCGAGCAGCACCTGCTGCCGCTCTCCTCAGCAGCCGCGACATTTGTGGAGGCAGTGAAGGACTGGCACAAGTCACGTACCGCCGAAAACAAATCTGAGCTTACTTTTCGATTGGTCATGCTGAATTTCCGCATCTCGTACATGGCCGATGCGATCGGAGGATTCTATTTTCGACTGCGTAGCGCTGAGACGCTGGCGAGCGCCTGCTGGCATGCGTACAGGGCCAGACAACACTCCGTGCTCAACAAGCAGGACCCACTCGAACGCGTGCTTCAATTCATGGGCCCGAAGACCACGGGTGGCGCCTTTGCGACGAAGAGAACCGGCGTTTGGAAGGGTTCCGTGGGGTTTCAGAATGACGTCAATGACGTCGAGTCGACTCTGGCCGCGTTTGTGGATCGGCCGAACTTCCCACTGTACGAACTGGAACTGCTTCGGGTGTTTCAGCGGGTCATCGACGTCGAGGTGGACAGGGCGTTTTCGAGATGGTACGGCCAAGAACCTCGCGTCGATAGACAAGACCTGCGAAATGTTCGACGTACCCTGAGGTCACAGCCGCCTGAGATTCTGGGCACGGACTCACACAACCAATTGGTCGAGGCCCTTAACTTGTATCTCTTAGACACGGCTAGGGGCTCGGTCGTACGGAGGCCGGCTGCGAAACTGTGGTGGCGACTCCGAGCCATCTGGAAGAGGTGGGGAGATTGGCTCGGGCTCAACGATGCGGCCGTTCCTGACCGCCTTCCCGCTCCCGATGCGCCTAGCATCAGTCCCGCTCTGCCTGATTCGGACCAGACCAAATCTCAGCCAGACGTCAAAAATGCTGGCAATGACGCCTGCTGAGCTACCCCTCGCCCGCAAAGGACGGAAGGTTACCTCTTGATGATTTTTTGGCCCATGCGGACAGTCATGTGAACATTATAACACTTGTCTTGACCGTCCGTTAACCCGCACGGCGCCTCAGCTTCGGGACCTGTTCATCGCCATAATCTCGCGACAGGCAATGTTCCCAATCAGTTCGCCGAGAAAGGCGACCGTTCGGCCACCCGAGTAAGCCATCGGCAACGTAGGCGGTCGAATTTCTTTCTGGAGATGCCGTCGAACGAGCCGGCAGGCAGACCTCCACGTCCAGCGACGGTCGGATGCCCAATGCAGTCAGGCGGCTTGCCGTTCGTAGCGGTGGTGCAGGCCGCCGACTTCGGGTCGCACCACGATGATTGAAGACGATGACGTGGTCCAGACACTCGCGGCGGATCGAGCCGAGGACGCGTTCGACGTAGGGAGCCGGAGGCCGAGCCAGAACAACCGATCGGACCGACGAACAGTCGGCTTCGGACGGGCGCGACGGCACGCAGCCAACTGCTGCCGCAGCGCCAGGTTCTCGAACACGAGACTTCGATGTCGGTTCGCCAGGATGATCAGGAGCCGAACAATCTGGATGATGCGGACGAGCATGGTCCAGCATAGCCGGCTCGGGCTGTGTGGCTAAGGCCGCGTGTGGCGCTGTGAGGTTTTGCCGAACCACAGGGATCGCGCCGCCAGTTGGAACGAAGGTTGTCCTCAGCGCGGCTTCTTGCGTGAGTCTGTCGGTCTGCCAAACGGCTCGATACGGGGATCCGAAAACGGGCCGCGGTACGGTTCGTTCGTCGCAGAGCTAGGCGGCAGCTGTGCCGCATCCACCTGCACGGCGTAGAGTCCACGCTTTGGATCGATCGACACGATTCCATAGGCGGCGTCGACGGCCTCTACGACCACACCGAGTTGCCGGGCCGCGGCTTCGAGCGTCGGCGGCCCCTCGTCGAACTGCACCGTCATCAGCGCCTTTTCGGGCATGCTTCCTCACACTCCCAGTGAGCGGGCGGCTGCGTCCGGATCGATAATGCCGTGGCCGAAGTCCGGCCGCCAGCCGGTCTGTCCCAGTACCGGTCGTGCGGTTGTGCGAATCTGCGCGAACAGGCCTGTCGGCGGCGTCGCCAGGAAAGGCACCTTCGTCCGAAGGGCTGCGACGCAGCCTGCCCCCACTGGACAGGCGGCCGACGTGCCGCTGTCCGCACTGCCGGGGCCGAAGGCCTCCGAGCCGAGGAAGTGCGTGTAAGCCGTCACATCGGGCTTCTGCTGAGACATGTTGGCGATCGACGGGCCCTGAGACGAGTAGCCGACGATTTGATCGTTGATATCGCAGCCCCCGAGCGTGAGGACGTCCGCGTGCGCGTTGGCGCCCATGATTGTCTGCGCCGTGCGTCCCTGACAGCGCAGGTCAGCACAGCCCGGACCACAGTTGCCCGCCGCGAAGACGATGTCAATTCCCGATGCGGCCATCGCCGTGACGAGCATATTGAATGGGTGCCGCGGGTTGTCGATGTACCGGCCCCGATGACCGGCCGGAAAGTCCCAACTGGGATGATAGATTCCCCAGCTGTTGTTGACGACAAGGCCGACGTATTTCGAGACGCCGCCCACCGCGAACGAGACCGCCCAGCCGGTGAAGAGCTGCGAAAACGCCAGCATCGCCGTCGCGATCGTGCGACCAACGGTGCTGCCGCCAGGCACCGACGAGGCGAGGATCGGGTAATCGAGGAGGATGGCCTTCGGCGCGGCGACGAGCGCGTCGAACGCGCACATCGTGCCATGGTCAACCGGGTATCTCCCAGGAAGCGTAGTGCCGTTTGGCGGCGTCCATGAATTACCCGCGTCCAGCTTCGCGCCCGCAACCCTTGCCGTGAGGAACGCCAGATTGATGCCGGTGTCCATAATCGCGATGGCGATATTCGTACCGTCGAGCCCACGGCCGGCTGCGGTCAACGCCGCAATGTTGAGCTGTGCCGCTACCGTCGCGGCATTGCCCAAGGCGGCTGTGCCGCCGCATGTCGCGAAGTGCTCGATGCGCGGATCCGCGAACACCGGCCGGCCGTCGATTACCTCCGGCACATCTTCGACTCGATCAACATTTGCCGTGGCGCGCACCGCAAAAGACTGTGACTGCGCAGGCGCCATCGACGCCGCGCCGACGTCTTCCAACCGGCCAGTGCCGAGCGCAATCGCCGGCACGTCGGGGTCGATCGTCAGCAGACTCGGCATGGTCGCGTCGCGAAGATCCCGTGTCGGAAGACGCCCTTCGGCGAACGCCGCGGCCGACTCACGAACCGGTTCCTGCGACGGGACGACGACGATAACGGGGATGGGCATCAGGCGCTCCTATGCAAGGTCTTCCGAAAACCACGTCGTGCCAAGCTCGTCGATGTACGAGACGTGCAGCTGGTTGCCGTCGAAACGCAGCACCGCAAAGCCGTGCATATTGTCGCCGTCGGGCCCCTGGCGCTCGTCGACCTTCAGGACCGGCACGTTGGTGAATTTCGCACCGCCGTAGGGAACACTCTCTGGAATGGCACCGTGGCCGATACACCGAGCATGGATCCCCTTGTGCGGTCCATAGATGAGGGCCTTGTGCTCGTGCCCCCAAAACCAGGCGAACACGCGATCGAGCAACGGTTCCACCTTCGTGTGGAGCTTGCGATCGAAGGCGCGCGATTCGAACGGCGAGAAGAGCTGGTGATGCGTGAGCAGGATATTCCTGGGACCGTTCGCCGCAAGCTGCGCCATCAGCCACTCTCGCTGGGGGTCTTTCAGGCCGTGATCCTCATAGCCCGAGTCGAGGCCGATGAGCTGCCAGTGCGCGTTGCACAGATTAAAGTAGCTCGCCTCCTGGTTGAAGCGAGTCTTGAGCGTGAGCTCGAAGTACGCATGGCCGCCGCTGTACATCTCGTGGTTAGAGTTAAGCGCGAAGTACGCGCATGTCGATACGGATGGACCTTCTGCGTCGATGATATCCAGAAAGTGATGCTGAACCTCTTTCTCGGTTCCCGAGTAGTAGACGTCCCCGAGATGAATTGCATGCGTCGGGTGTTGGAGCGCAATCTGCCGCATCACTCGCCTGGCTGTCTCCTCCGCGGTTCCCCAGTCCGAAAACAGCACGACCGTCGCCTGATCGGGGAGCTGGCGCTGGAATGAGGTGAGCGAGCTGTGCGAAATGAACTTGTGCTTGCCACGGAACAGCGCCTTCAGCTTTTCCCATGCCACCGAGACCCAGCCGGGATCCTGCGGATCGAACGGGGCCGCGGTGGCGAGACTGTCTTCGGGCATGAACTCATCGATCGCACTCTGCATCAGGGAGAGCGTCTGGTCTTCGGGAATGAAGGGCACCTTCCGTGGCGTTCCGGCGGTTGCCTGCGGCATCATCATCTCAAGGTCGTTGTGCAGCCGGAGGGTCCGCGCCGAATTCTCGAGCGCGTTTACCACGGCGTCGCGTTGCGCCTCCACTTTCGCCACAGACACGACGTTTGCGGTCGCGACCGCGGCGACGAGCGCCGAGGTGTCGTCGCGCTGCAGCGCGGACACGGTTCCCTCCACGATCTGGAGCAAGGCGTTCCGGTCGGTGGCGATTGGATGCACGTGTAGTTCCTTCCCATGGCGCGCCAGAGATGGGCGGCCGCGCCCTGTTATATAACGGCGCAGGCCAGAAATCCGAACACGTCAAATGCCGGCAGGATGAGGCGCCTATCCATTCATCTCTTTAGACGACCGTGACCGGTTGACTGGCCCGCATCCCGTGCGGCGAGACCACCGTCAGCGTGCCGGCGCCTTTGACCTTCCCTGGATCCAACGTCACCACCGCTGTCGTGGGCTGCATTCTGACGTTTGTCGCGTCGATCAGCTTCGGATCCGACGCGGCCGGCGCCAACCATTCCGCGCTGGATCCCAGACGCAGGTCTGTTCCGGTGAGAGTGACCGGCGTCTGAACGACGGCCGGAATGGACGGGGGCGCGACAGCCGTGAGCTTGGGCACGTTCGCGGTGAACCAGACTTCCGCGAACTGGCCGTCGAGGTTTGTCACGCGAAGGAGATGATCCCCCGACGTCCACGGGCCGGTCGGCGAGAGATGCACAATGAGCTGCGGCAGCATGCCCGGGCTGGCGGTGTTCGGCGGCGGAGCGGCGGGCGGCACAATCGTCGCGTCCGCGACCGCCTGCCCGTCGACGCCGATGGTCGCGTGCTGGTGCAGATTCACGCCGTCGATTTTCAGATCGAACGTGGCAGCGCCCGCAGCGGATGTGACCGTGACGGTCGATATCACCGGACCCGGCAGCCTGACCGACTTACCTAACACGTACACCGCCGCGCTCACGCCCATCGCGGTGAGCAGCTCCTCCGGCACCTCCGGCAACGCTATAATCTTCTCCGGCGGCTGCCGCAGGACGAGAAAGACGAACCCACCGAGGCCGAAGGCTGCGCCAACATTCGCGTCAGCCCAAGCCAAGGCGGCTCCCGCAAAAACAAAAACTACGACGGCGGCTGTCACCGCGCCGCTTCTGGATCTAAACACCTCGAGCAAGGCCGAGCTGGAAGCGCTCCTTGCTATCGGAACCGCCTATGCGCAGAAGATCATCGGGCGGTCACCCCTGCAAGCCGAAGAACGAACTGGTCTGGAAGAAGATCATCCCCGCCTCCACCTACGCGAAGATCAAGGACAAGGTGATCGCCAAGCAAAAGTAGCGGCGAGGCTCGAGTAAGCTCTCCCTGGCATTCAGCGTCTCGGTCTAGCGATCGCTATCCCATCACGTCGCAAGGGCGACTCGCTTGACCTGCCCCCAACCAATGCGCCCCGCGTGGAATAAGGGTCCTCCGATTTGCTCGCCCAATCGCCGACGAGTCCGGGTAAGTTGCCCTCAGTGCATGTCGTCGACGTCCTTCCAGCCGGTATCTGAATCGGCCTTACAGTTGTTCGCTGGGCCGCTCGCGCCCATGCAAATCTCGAACTTGAAGATTGGATGGATTTCCCAATCGGTGACCCGCACGAGCGGGTTGTGCAGGAAGTGCTCGGAATCGAATAGAAGTTGACCGGTCACTCGCACCAGTATGGCTATCTTGGGTGAGTTGTTGATGAATGGCTGAACGAACTCGCGAGTGAAGTGCGGGTGCGAGGGGCGGACACGGGGCGTGAATTCGGCTGTGACCGATTCAAGCTCTCGTGAATGAAACCGCTTCTTCTGGGTTGCGGCATTGCCGGTCATCGTGAACTTGTCCACCGTCGTGCTGGTGACGAGAACGAGGTGGTTGTCGGTCTCCTCGCGCGTCTGCAAGCCGCAGTTGCACGACTCGCCCCCGAGTTCTGGCTTCACAGCAATCACGTAGGCTGCGACGCTAACCATATCGCCTTCGCCGAGCTGCTGGAGCTCTTCTCGCGTGCCGCCCTTCATAAAGATCTCCGGGTCATCCAGTTTTTTGATGAAAGCGAGAGTTCTGACCTCCGGCGTATGGCCGTTGGCCGTGGTGTTCTTGGCTTCGTTGAGATGTTCGTCAAAGTCCGTGCCGCACCCCTGGTCTGGGCAGTGCGCGAGATCGGCGGCGCACGGCACCTTTCTCTTCTTGGCCCTTTGGGGCCTGGCGTCAAGAGCGACGGGGATGCAGAGGGTGAGGGCAATCGCAACCAAGAGGGCGCGTTTCATAGCCAGTCTCCGTTGCAAAAAGAAGGGCCGCATGCGGAGGTTCTGAAGAAACGTGCGCAAGAGTGGGAAGTCGAAGCCGTTGGACGGTTCCTGCCCCGTGGCGGTCAAGACCAGTGTGCAGAACGCATCCAACGTCGCGCCGGCAATCCGATGACGCATCGAAACCTTCCTTCCTTGCCGAATTGCGATAGACGCCGCTACGATGCGCGACGTCTGGTCACGAGATCAATAGGTAAGAATTACCAGCCAATGGACGGCCGTTCAGGTTCGCTGGTTGGCCGATTCGCGAAGCGCGGGTGGCGGGAGTGGAGCAGATGACTGACGGCGACGAGCAGTCCCCGCGAGGCAATCGTGACGGTCCTCCGACCCGCAGGGCATCGACTGAGGGCGCGTTTCAGTGTTCGCGCCGCTGCGTAATGGGCCCGCTGCTCACGACGTAGGTCCAGTCTGACGTATCAAGCGCCGCGGGCTTCGAGCCGCGCCACCACGAACAGGCATCAGCCCCGCAGGGTACTCCGGGGTCTGGACAGGCATCAAGGCCACGGTCGATCGGGATGGGCTTCGCAGATCCAACCGTCAGCGCATTGGCAGGTCATTGGTGAAATCCTATACGACTGGTTCGGTCCTCAACGTACCTGCGCGGGACCGCGGACCTCCGCGCGAAATGGCGATGGTCTGGCGTCTCAGGAAGGGCACGAAGTACGCGGAGTGCAGACTCTGGACGCACCCCAAACACGTGGCGATTCGCGTTGAAGCGGGCGGCGAGTTTATCCGGAGCGAGGCGGGGGACGATACGCTCGCGCTCGTGGCAACATGTGGTCGAACGGGCGGTTCTCCATCAGGAGGACGACGAGATGCTGAAGGGCATCGGGTCCGGCGGGCGGATCGGTCCGACTCCTTGCATCTGCAGGCCAACAAGCGGTGCAGACAGCGTCGCGGGGCGGGAACTGCGGCAACGAGATTGAAACGCTTAGGAAAGATGCCCACAGCATCACGCGGGTAGTTATGACCCAAATCGGGGTCAGCTGTTGTTTTCAGACACTCTGTCTGTTTGTCCCGACAGAAAGCCCACCGAGAGAAAAAAATCGGCCGCGATGGCCGCACCGAGCACCATCGGATGTACTCTCGCGACCGCGGCCGAGCCATCCCATGCCCGGCGCCGGAGGAAGCCGCAATGCCGAGGAAGACAGCTGCCAACTCGCGAGGACGGGCCCGACAGGCGAGCCGCGCTGGACGGGCAACGAAGCGGGCGACGTCTCGTGCGGCATCGCGCACTACGCGACGTGCCGCGCGGCCCGCCGCAATGGATGCCCTCGCCGCCGAGGAGAACCACATCGATGGCTGCGACATCGATTTCACCGCCAGCGACGTGACAGCGGACGCCGATTTGCCGGCCGCGAAAGGCGGAGTTGAATCGGTATTTCGAAAGACCCGGAGGACGTAAGGATGTCGAGAAGTACAGTCCGCCGAGGAGATGCCTATGGACTTTTCACTCACCTGGCTGCCTAAGATCCTGCTGGACGCCGGTTTAAAAGTGGCGGAACAGCCTGGCTGGAAGACTCGGGGACGTGGTGACGTCGGCAGCGTCAAGGGCATCATCTGTCACCACACCGCCGGAGCGAAGACCGGCAACATGCCGAGTCTGGGTGTCGTCATCAACGGGCGATCCGATCTGCCCGGCCCTCTCTCGCAACTCTGCCTTGGCCGAGACGGCACGTTCTTCGTCGTCGCGGCGGGTCGATGCAACCACGCCGGGTCCGGCAACTGGCAGGGCATCACGACCGGCAACAGCAGTTTCATCGGCATTGAGGCTGAGAACACCGGCACGATCGATGGGCCGAACGCGGATCCATGGCCCGCCGTGCAGCTCGACGCCTACCGACGCGGGGTCGGCGCCATCCTGGGGAAGATCAAGGCGAATGCGATCATGTGCTGCGGGCACAAGGAATATGCGCTGCCCGTCGGCCGCAAGCGTGATCCGACCTTCGACATGGACGACTTTCGCCGCCAGGTTGCGGCGATCATGGCGGGGACGGCTCCACTGCCATCCATCATTCCCGCGGTCGACGCGGAGAATCGACCGACCTTGCGCCGCGGCGATATGGGCGCACGGGTGAAACTGGTTCAGACCCGGATCGGTGTTGCGGCCAGCGGGGCGTTCGACTCGAACACCGAAGCGGCCGTGAGGGCATTCCAGCGCGACCACGGCCTCGTGGCCGACGGCATCGTGGGCTCGCGCACGTGGGCCACACTCATGACCGACGACGGTGTTGCCTAGTCCTTGTGCTGATGTGCGACTCGATTCGAGTCAGAGGGTCCGTTCGGGGTAACACCGGGGTAACAAAATCGCGGTCTTGCCTGCAATTCGCCGCAAACGGCTGAAACGCCTGCGGACAGGCAGGTTATCGCTAATGTTTCTGCGAGTCTTGACACGGTTTGACGCGCGCTGCCATCCGCTGAAAAAAGGCCGAAAGCGGACTGGGGGTCAGGGGTCGTGGGTTCGAATCCCGCCATCCCGACCAATGTTCCAATCCGTAGGTCACGTATAGATCAGACCATCCGCCATTGTCGTAGAATCGATCAACTGGCCGCTGCCCGAATCGCGGCGGCGGTCGGTTCGTAAAATGGCCGACCAAATCCTCCCGATCCCAGCCGTTCCTGCTGGACTGCGCGAAGCGTCGCAAGTCGGTGTTCTGATCCCATTTGTTGGGGCTGGTGCATCTCGTCTCGCCGGGTGCCCAGGCTGGGGCGATTTTGCCGACGGGACGCTCCGCTGGTTGATCGGCCAGGCGTTGTTCACTTACTCGAACTTCGATCAAATCCGGCATCTGAATCCCCGTGTCAAGCTGTCGCTAGCTCGGATGTTGGAGCGCGAGAATAGCGCTCCGATTGACTACAAGGCCCTCTTGCACCCGGTAGAGCGGAGAACGCACGTCAAAGGGGTTCGGCTGTACAACGCGCTGTTCCGGCTGAAGAGCACCTTCGTGACGACCAACTACGACGAATGGCTCGATGAACGGTTGCCCGAGCCGACGCGGACGACCTCGGAAACAGACGGTGACGCCGCGAGGGAGCCCCTTCGGTCGATGCGTGTTGTTCACAAGGTAACGGACCTCACGCCGGATCTCTTAGGAGAGCCGAACACAGTTATCCATCTTCACGGCTCGCTTGGCGACCCCAAAGGGATGATCCTAACGACGCAAGACTACGTGACGCATTACGCAAACGATCGGCTAGTTGGCGACCCAACGAAAGAGAATCGAGTGCTCACGTTCCTCGAGTACTTGTTCGCCAACAAGACCGTCCTCTTTGTCGGGTACGGTCTCGAGGAGCTAGAGATTCTCGAGTACGTGATCCTAAAGGCGCGTCGGCTGCCCGGATCGCCAGAGAACGAAGCCAAACACTACATTCTGCAGGGGTTTTTCTCGCACGAAGACGCTCTGATGCGGCAGCTGAAGTCGTACTACCTCAAGGAGTGCGGCATCGAGTTGATTCCGTTCTTGCGTGATGAAAAGGACCATGACCAGCTGATCGACGTCCTCGAGCAATTTGCCAACATCGTTCCTGCGTCCACGCCGCTCGTCATCGAGAAGGCCCGGGAGATGGAGGCGCTGCTTGACGGCTAAGCTGAGCGCAAAACACGAAGCGTTCGTGAAGTTGATGACGGAGAGCGATGAACTCGCCCGCCGCGGCTTCGATCTTCTTCTTAAGCGGAGCGCACCGGACGAATTCTTTGACGCGCTGGACGATGCCGGTCTGTTTGATGCGGGCAATAACCCTACTCCGATGGCCGCCGAAGAAGTGGGGTACGTCCGAATTCCGTACTGGGCGCCTCTCGATTACTTGGTGGCTGTCGCCAAGGTTTCCAGCGAGCGAAACGATCTCGCGTTGGCCGAGAAGGTTATAGCCATTGTCCGCGCGGTCAGCTCTCGCCGCGACGCGAACAACAAACCGATTGAGAACTATCACACAAATCGGAAGTTCGCGGAGATCCTGGGCCATGTTCCGATGCAGGTTGTAACGTCGCAGGACGTCGAGATGGTTGAGGTGTGGCTTCAGGATCGATTTGAAAAGGGGATGATCGGGCACGCGCTCGCCGAAGGCGCTCTCCCTCGATTAATTGAGAGTGTTTCGCCGGTTGACTGGGACAAGGCCGTCCAGATCCTCCGCTACTGCACTGCGATTCGATGGCAGCCCGCGAAGGAGCTTGGAGAAAAGGCGCGTAAGCCGGTCAGTGCTGTCGAAGATTACTGGCTGAAGCAGCTGTTGAGTCGCCACGTCGTGCCGCTAGCTGCAAAGCGCGGTCGTAAGCTTGCCGGCTTGTTCGTGGAACGCGTTCGTGAAGTGTTCAGTGCGGATGGGCACCGTGAGTACGGTTACATCTATCGTCCCGCCATCGAGGATCACTCGCAGAATCACAGCTGGCACGGCGCCGAAAACCGATCGGTGGAAGGATTGCGGGACACGTTGATCGCCTGGTGTAGAACGAATGAACCAGAATCCGTAGCCTTCGTTAAAAAGCTTCTCAGTGACGATTTCGTCATCGTTCGGAGGATCGCGATCTTCGTCGTGTCGGAGTGCTGGGAGAATTTGAATGCCCTTTTCGAAGGGTTGCTCGAGGCGAAGTTCTTCGATACCGACTACCTCCACGAACTGTTCAATCTACTTAGCGCTCGTTTCGCCCAATTGTCTCCCGCACTGCAACAACGAACGCTTAAGTTGATACAGGAACTTCCTGAGCCGGATTGGAGCGATCAACCCGCTCGCGCCCTGAAATCGATACAGCAACGATGGCTCTCCGCAATCGTCGGCAAGGGCTCGACCGCTGTCGATCAATGGTTTGAGGCACTCAAGACCGAACTCGGAACAAAGCTCGAGCACCCAGACTTTGTGTCGTATTCGGAAGTGCGGGTGGGGCCAGGCCCGAGCCCCTACTCGGTGCAGGACGTCATCGTGTTTCTGCAGAGTGGGACCCTGATTGACGAACTGAATTCGTTTAAGCCGAGTACTAGTTGGGGAGGGCCGACGATGGAGGCAGTCCTGAGCACGGTGGAAGCTGCCGCAAAGAGCGCTCCGGACGTCTTCCTGCGTGATCTCTCGCCGTTCCTCAACGCGGCAACTCCATATCAACATGCCGTGCTCTGGGGTCTCAAGCAGTCGTGGGACAGTCCTCCGAGCGGCCACGCGAGCCCAGACTGGGAGCGTGGCTGGCGGACTCTTATATCGTTCTTCGAAGCGCTGATCACACCCGACGACTTTTGGAAGCGGCCAGACGCGGAACACGGAATGGTGCCGACCCGCCGCTGGGTTGCTTCAACAATTGCGGAGTTCTTGCGCTCAGGAACCCAGAACGACGAGCGCTCATATTCGCCAACGTTGTTCCCTCGAACACGCAGTCTGGTAAAGGTTCTGGTTGACAGGGCCACCCCCATTGAAGAGCCCAGTAGCGACGCTATGACTCAGGCGATCAACAGTGTGAAGGGGAAGGCCATCGAAGCGCTGATCGGCCAGGCGCTGATGGAGTGTCGGGCGGCCGATCGGGCTGCGGGCACGCACGTAGAGGTCTGGGCGACATTTCGCCCCCTCTTCGACGCAGAGCTTGAAAAATGCCGTGACACAAATTTCGAGTTCTCGACACTCGCCGGGGCGTACCTGGCTCAGTTCCGATACATCGATAAGGAGTGGACGGAACAGAGCATTCCACGTATCTTTCCGGCGACCTACCCGCGTAACAGCGCGTGCGCGATCGACGGACTTGCGTATACGGCATTCGCGCGCGAAATCTATCGCGAATTGATACGACACGGCGTGATCGATCGTGCGCTGCGCTATGACCCAAAAGGCCGTGTTGCGAGGGAGAAACTGCTCGAACGAATCGCCGTGGCGTACCTATGGAAGGAAGACGATCTGAATAGTGATCGCTTTGCCGTCCTCTTCCGGCCGGCCGCCGGCAACGACCTCGTGACAATCACGCACCTGTTTTGGAGCGTTCGTGATGGCGACCTGCCTGACGAACAGAGGGGACGCATTTTAGATTTCTGGGAGCGGTGTGTTCGGTGGAGTAAAGAGGGTGCGAATAAGCCAGAGGAATTGCTGTCGACACTCGCAACGTTGGCGTCATTTCTGCGGTCTGCTGACGGCAGGGAACGGCTGCTGCTTGACGCCGTCGCCCCGCATGTCCATGTTGGTTACAACGCGCACGAATTTCTGGAAGATCTTGGTGGCCTAGTAGACGTCAGTCCCGATGGTGTCAATGAAGTGCTCGACAAAGTTATCGCAGCGCGCGTACCCGATTTCGATTATGAAGATCGACTAAAGTCACTGCTCGAACGCCTTGAAGAGAAGGGCAAACGGGAGGCCGTAATCCAGTACGCGGAACGTCTTAGGAATCTGCCGGGCATTCAAGAACTGTACGAGCGTTGGCGTACAAAGGCGTAGGCCGCGCGTGGTGAGTTCGGCGACCCGGCTGCGCGCCCGGCGGTCGGAGGCCCTAGAGGCACTGTGCAGGGTGTCAAGCGCGCCCGAGAGTGCGCGGCTTCTGGACGTCGTGACGGAGCGGCAGCAAGTGCAATTCCAGGCCCCCGCTGAAACCAGCGTTACAAGAGATGAAGAAAGGAAATCGAGGGAGTTGAATTCGCGTCGCTCGGCACCCTGAAGCTAGCGACAGATCCAGCAGGTCAGGTCGCCGAATACACGCACCAATTGCCGCCCGGCGTGAAGCCGAATCGGTACGCCACCGGCCCGTTTTGCGTTCTTGAACTCGTAGCTGTACCGCCACGCGTCTACGCCTTCACCGTCGGCGAGGAACTCAAGTACACGGCGAAGCGGAGGACGTCGCTCGGCGGTTCGGTCCGGCTGGCTACGGTCAAATCGCGAGCCAGAACGTTCACAGTGATGGCCAGGCAAGATCAATGCACTGGTGCTTCAGGCTCATGAGGCTGGAGAGCCGGTGAACGTATGGTTCGCGCCTGTTGGGTCCGAGCGAAAAACAATCGAGGCCCGGCTCATTGCGAAGTTGACGCCGCCCTGGAATGGCTCAACGCCGAGCGGTGTTCGACGCAACGCCGACGATTTCGAGGAGCAAGCGCGAGTGCGTGTGCCTTCTCACTACCCGGAATCATCGGCGACCGGTATGAGCACTCCGACGAGCAAGAATCGTTTCGAATCAGCCCTTGATGCCGTACTTGCCGAAGCCTCTCGATCCGGCAAGTCGTCGCTGCGAGTCCGGTCGGGCGACCTGCATCGCGAGGTCGGTGGTTATCCCGGCCCGTCCCACCAGATGCCGGAATGCTGCCGCGTAATGAGAGCCGCGATGAAGGTGGGCGACCGAATCGTCGAGAGCCCTCCGAAGGGAGCCGGCGCGAACTTGGTTGTCGAGTACCCGGTTGCCCCGAGATGCGACGGTCTAACGTGGGTTGCGGTCTCCCCTTAGAGGAATCCGGCCCGGTTTTCGATGGGATCACAACAACCCCAACCGCCGAGCGGCGGCGATTGGATCCCACGGCTGAATGCCGTCCGCACTGAGCATTAGGCGGCGTAAACCCGCGTTGTTCCGTCTAAAAATTGCTTGGAGCTCTTCCTCGTCGTGATATGGGAGAACGTGTTCGAGCTTCATGAGCTGCGCCAGCGGCCAGCGAAACCTTGGAGTCTCGCCAGGCGCATGGGTATCGCAGAACTTGCGGATCTCGTACGCAACAAGGTCTGCTGCCTGGAGCGCCAGTTCCTGCCGAGGATCTCCAAGTCGAAGTCCGTCGATTGCTTTCCCTCGGTCGGTCAGTCGACGCACCGCGTCCACGAGCTTCCTTGCCCGACCCCGAAACTCCGGATGGTCGGCGAATACGAACGACACCCGACCATCCGAATCATCGACAATCGCATCGACGATCCCCGCTCGCAGAAAGGCTTGCGCGCACGTGAAATACGGATCCTGAAGCATCGTCTGTTCTTCGCGAGAAAGGCGGTTGAAACCAGCTACCGAAACAGCCGCTCCGATAACCGTTCCACTGGTGTTCAGAATTGCGTCGAGTGCGGCACTGAGAAGCGCGCGGCGCCGGCACTCGGTCCATGCCGAGAATTCGCCTCGTCCGTGCGCGAATTCGCGCATGTGCAGCACGTTGATTTCGAACGTCCGCAGCATTTCATTCCATTGCTGTTCGAACCGACCCCATGCCGTCTCTTTCGCCGTGAGGCCCGCGACGACGACAAAGGATGTCGCACGCGAATCGCCGCTCTCGTCCATGAAGGCGATCGTGTGGCTGAACTGCCGCTCGTGGGATGCGTGCGATTGGGCCAGGAAATGTCCCTTTCTACGGCATTGTACGAATCATTGAGGCGAGAGCTTTCGCGCGACGTCGTCTCCTGCCCGCTCGGGGTTTCTGGCGTTCGTCGGGCGGCAAAGATCGCCGCCCTATTCTCCTGATCCGTCAGGTGCGAAGTCGCTGCAGGTTCTGCACATGCCGCATCGCCCGTCGCGCCGGCGACGTGGCGACCCGGAGGGCGATCATCGAGACGGCGACGGGTCAAGTTCCTCCGACGTGTTTGACCATTTGTTTAACCACTCGGAAATCGCGCTGGCGATCCGCATCAGCTCCGCCAGCGACCAAGATGGAAGGGAAGGACAGCAGAACCGCCGCAGTGGTCAACAATAGAATCCTGCTGTGTCGCGAAAACGTACCTGCTGATTACGAACGAGCAGCAGCCCAGCGCAAACGATAAATCGCGACAATGCCCCCAGGGAAACCCCCGCGGTGAAGTTGGACCCACATTGGACCCACGATGGAAACGTGCTGAAGACTACCGATTGAATGAACCCGATTTCATTGGTCGGGGCGGCCGGATTCGAACCGGCGACACCCTGCGCCCAAGGCAGAATTCTCGGGTTCAGTAAACTGGCGACGCGCACGTCGCCTGGGTGTGTCGGCCATCGGTGGACATCGTATTCCCTCAGGAAAGATGTCTAACCGAATCGGATCTAGCCCATGTCGGACTGTGACCCCCGTGTGACCCAGACATGGCGATTGAACGCGGAGTCCGCTCGAAGGTGCGGATTTGTTCGAGAAACTGGAGCCGGCGAATGGACTTGAACCATCGACCTGCTGATTACGAAGCATAAAATTACGCCGCCGCTGTCAAGTTTAATTTCGTCGGTTCAGAAGGCCGCTGCCGAATTCAGGAGCTTTCACCTCGTGCGCGAGAGAAGGAGGTTCGCAAAACCGGGCGTACATTTGTGAGGCGACATGAGGTCGCCTTTGGAGACGCGCGATGAAACCCTCAGCCAACCCCACGGACGTGATGCTGATCGACGAGGTCGCCCAGGCCCTCAAGATCACACCAAAGCAGATTCGTCGCCTGGAACACCGCGGCGCCTTCCCGATTCCCCGACTACCGAAACTCGACCGTCATCCACGCTACGCCCGCTCTTTGGTCGAGCGCTTCGCTTCGGGCGAGGTGCTCCCGCTCATGACTCGTCGGCGCCGTATCGCCTGACGGAGATCGCGGCGCCCAGCAGGGCAGCTTCCGCTTTTCAGAATCGTTAAGAACAGGGCGCAGCGCTCGATGGGCGCGCTCGGCCGCCAGCGCGCAGGCTGGGCCGCATCCCTGCAACGAACCCTGCAAATTTACGCCGGAAATTTACGCCGGTACCCAAAAATGCTGGAGCGGGCTACGGGGATCGAACCCGTCTAACTGGCTTGGGAAGCCAGGACATTACCACTATGCTAAGCCCGCGTGTCCGCCGATCTTATCAGGCCCAGGCCTCAGGGCTCAAGGCTCAGGACCGGATGAAGCCC
>WNFI01281883.1_pt1 | contig 30695 bp, 33 predicted proteins | sample 5400471 | NCBI WGS metagenome assembly WNFI01 (sample SAMN13153348, study PRJNA577476) | soil metagenome | isolation source: 100 cm saprolite on Douglas fir-dominated hillslope | place: USA:California | collected 2013-09-17
CATCGACGAAGTCAGGGTCGCATTCGCGTCGGGAAACTTCTCAAACGTGAAGCGTGGAATCTTGGTGACGACGTAGTCGATCGTGGGCTCAAAGCTCGCGGGTGTGAGACGGGTAATGTCGTTGCGAAGTTCGTCGAGCGCATACCCGACGGCGAGCTTGGCGGCAATTTTAGCGATCGGAAAACCGGTGGCTTTTGAGGCGAGCGCCGAGGAACGCGAGACGCGCGGGTTCATCTCGATGACCACCATCCGACCTGTCTCTGGGTCGACTGCGAACTGGATGTTCGATCCACCGGTTTCGACACCAATCTCACGGATGACGGCGAACGATGCGTCGCGCATCACTTGATATTCCTTGTCCGTAAGTGTCATCGCCGGAGCGACCGTGATCGAGTCGCCGGTGTGAACACCCATCGGATCGAAATTTTCAATCGAGCAGATCACCACGCATTGATCCTTGTGATCGCGCATCACCTCCATCTCGTACTCCTTCCATCCGAGGAGACATTCCTCCACCAGGATTTCATGGACGGGCGAGAGATCGAGGCCGTTGGCCACAATCACATCGAACTCTTCCTTATTGTAAGCGATACCGCCGCCTTGTCCGCCGAGCGTGAAAGACGGACGAATAATCAAAGGAAATGCACCAAGTTCTTCGGCCGCCTGGCGAGCCTCGGCGGGTGTGTGAACGGTCTTCGATTTTGCTACATCAAGACCGATCTTGATCATCGCTTGCTTAAATTCTTCGCGGTCTTCGCCCTTCTTGATCGCCGCGGGCTTGGCACCGATCATCTCGACGCCATACCTCTCCAAAATTCCGGCGTGATGAAGATCCATTGAAAGGTTCAGTGCGGTTTCTCCGCCCAGGGTGGGGAGCAGTGCGGACGGTCGTTCGGCCACAATGATTTTCTCCAACATCTCTACTGTCAGCGGTTCGATATAAGTAACGTCCGCAAATTCCGGATCGGTCATGATCGTCGCCGGATTCGAGTTCACTAGAATGACTCGATAGCCCTCTTCCTTGAGGGCTTTGCAGGCCTGAGTGCCGGAATAGTCAAACTCGCAGGCTTGACCGATTACAATAGGGCCGGCGCCGATGATAAGGATGGAAGAGAGGTCGTTGCGTTTGGGCATGGACGTAGAGGCCCTGAAGGCTTGCGGGCGCATTGCGCGTGCGCAAGCGGGAAAGCGATGCGGCGGGCTCGAAAGTCGAATGCGCACATCTGAAACCAGAAACTAAAGTGCTACATTCACGTGACTTTGTTTCTCAACGTCAGTACGCGATAAAAAACCAACTGCAATCCTTGATCTCCATCGCCTTTGACTGCCGACAAAACCTCAGCAGCTCTGAGGCTATGAATAGACTTAACCGAACTTTTTAATGTCGATTCCGAGAATGTCCGCGGCGCGCTTTTTGTTACCGCGGCAGGCGTGCAACACCATGGACATGTACTGCTTCTCTTGGCCCGCAAGATAATCGCCTAAGTTCGGCCAGTCCTTCAAGTCGTGCAGCCGGAGCGGTAACTGCTGAGAAGTAATTACCCGTACATCGCTGGTCGAAGCGATTTTGCTCACCACCTGGTTGAGCTCGGTCAGATTGCCGGGCCAGCGATAAGCCGCCATCGTGGTCATCGCATCCTCGGTAAATTCGATCAGGTGCGTTTCAAATAGCGGATTGGTCGTGCGGCTCGCGATGTCTTTGACGAGGGTGGGGAGGTCTTCAACGCGATCCCGCAACGGGGGAAGGTGTACGGGAAGCGTGGCGACACGGTAAAAAAGCTCTTCGTTGAACTTTCCTTCGTCCGTCAATTTTTCCAGGTCTTCACTTGTGCTGCAGATCAGACGGAAAGAGGGGCCTGCATTGCGCAAAACGCTTACCAGTTCTCCCTGAAGGTCGGACGGGAATTGGTGTAGATTGCAAAGATGCAGCGTACCTCCGCGAGCTTGCTTAACCCACGTGCCGCCCTCGCCATTTTCGCCCAGGAGGCCGCCACGGATATTTTCCTCTGAGCTGTGGGCACAATCGATCGCGACAAATGCTATTTCCGGCGCCTCAGCCGCGGCGTGGAGTATTTCCGCGACCGTCTTTTTGCCTGTTCCGCTTTCGCCAATAAGTAGGACGGGCGCCCGAGCGGAAGCCAGTTTCCTCACCTGCTGATGAAGCTTGCGCATCTTGGGGCTTTGCCCGGGCAGACGGGTTTCAATATCGAAATCCTGGGCAGAAGGGACTGCGACGTTGGCTCGTTCCTGGGTGAACTGTTTGTACTCGTAGGCTCGCTTTAGCGTTTGAAGAAGCTCGTCCACGCGAAAGGGCTTTTGCAGATAGTCGAACGCGCCAAACTTGAGTGCTTGAATGGCACTTTCCGTACTGGCGTACGCGGTCATAATTATCACTACAGCCTGCGGATCGTACTCACGCAGTTGACGAAGCAGGGTGATTCCGTCCATCGGCTTCATGTCGATGTCGGCCAGCACCAGGTCGAATTTTTCCGCCTTGTAGCGAGAAAGCGCTTTGTCGCCGTCGCTTGCAAACGCGGTGCTGAAACCTGAAGGCTGGATGACGGCTTCAAGCATCTCCTGAATGGAGAGAAGGTCGTCGACGATTAGAACAGAAGACATGGAAACGATAAAAGGTCAGAACCGCGGGGTTACGCGGTCCAAAAGGAACGCACCTTGCCGCAAATAAGCGCTATTGCAAGCCGCCAGCCACGGCACCGAGTTGGAAGATGGGCAGGAACATGGCCATTACGATGCCGCCCACCACTACACCTAGGAAAACGATGAGCAGGGGCTCGATCAAGGAGGTAAGCGCGGAGACCGTTGCCTCGCACTCCGTGTCGTAAAAATCTGCGATTTTGTTCATCATGCCGTCAACATTTCCCGTAGATTCGCCCGCCTTCACCATATGTTTCATGACAGGCGGGAAAAACGGATTTGTCGCGAGTACATCTGAAACCTGACCGCCTTGGCTGACATGTTTGGAAATTTCTGAGCACGCGTCTTCGATTTGAACCTTGTTACTGGCGGCCGCGACGATTTCCAGCGTACGCAAGATAGGCACACCGGAACGCATCAGCGTGGCATAGGTGCGGCAAAAACGAGAAAGAGCGATTTTGTGAATCAGGTTGCCGCAAATAGGGGCTCGCACGAGGAACTGGTCCTTCATACGGCGGCCGCGAGGGGTCTGGGTGAATTTGCTGACAGTCCAAAATATTCCATAGCATGTTAAACCCACCGCCCACCACCACTTCTGAAGGAAATGGCTTAGGTCGATTAGCATCTGGGTGGGGGCCGGGAGTTTGGCGCCGAAATCGGCGAACATCGCAGCGAACACCGGGATGACGAAAATAAGAAGTACGTTGACCAACGCGACGGCGAGTCCGATGACCGCGACAGGATAGGTCATCGCGGACTTCACCTTCTTCGTGAGTTTAACGCTCGATTCAAAATAGGATGCGACCTTGCCCAGAATTTCAGCAAGGCCACCGCTCGCTTCACCCGCTTCCACCATTGAGGTGAACAAACTGTTGAAGGATTTTGGAAATTTTTTAACGGCGGCAGAAAAAGAATTACCTGAAGAAATATCGAGGCGAACATCGCGTATCACGATACGGAATACTTGATCTTCGGTTTGGTCCTGCAGCGCTTCCAGGCAACTGACAAGCGGCAGACCGGCGGTGAGGAGGGAAGCGAGCTGCGCAGTAAAAATAGCGAGCTCTCCCATCGGCAGCTTATATTTCTGGGCCTTTTTCTCGAGGGACTTTTGCTTGGCGAACGCTTGAGCGGCGCGTATGTCTTTCTTCGGCGCGTTGGTCGACGGCCGCAGTGAAGTGCTAGGGGATGCGGAAGCGGACGTGATGAAAGCCATATGCCAGTTTAAATAGGTCGAACCACCCCGGTACGGCAACCTCAATTGCCCTCTGGGCGGGTTAATTAACCGTAAAGTTAGACGTGTACCAACAGCCGCTGGTTAATCGGCGCGACCAGGTTGTGATTTCGGATTTTAGAGATCGTTGTGGAACTGAGCGGCTGGCCTTCGCTGATCAACAGCAGTCCGTGAGGGCTATACACACCCTGGGCGAGCACCATGCCCGGCTGTAGTTCGTCGAGCATGACTTCTTTCACTTGCCGAGGCAGCCGAAGCATGTGGGTGACCTTAAGGAAAAGCCTGACCGCTTCAGGATCCAATATGCTGCCCGACAGCCCTAGGATGTGCTCAACTGCGGCGTTTTGCGGTAAATTGCATTCGACAAACGCAACGGCCACGGCGAGGCACCGCGCTGTCCATGGAATTGAAACTCCGGCCAGCCCATCGGGGAAGCCGGTTCCGTCGAAACGCTCATGGTGGGCTCGGATCGTTTCACCAATTCCGGGGCGATCATCAACAAACGAAGCGAGTGTTTGACTGTAGAGCGGATGATTCCGCACCATGGCTGTCTCGTGTTCGGTAAGCGTATCTGGCTTGGAGTGAAACATGCGCAACAGTTCGCGCGGGATGCCGATTAGGCCTAGGTCGCACAACCATGCGCTCGCTTTCAAAATATGGCGTTCGTTCTCCGTAAAATGTTCGGATGTGGCCATCTTCCGGGTGATTTCAACCATGGCCTTCGTGCTTCCGCCGAGAAGAGGATCGTAAGTACCGAGGATACGGGTGCACAGTTCGAGCGAATGCTCATAGTTGGTGGAAAGCTGGCGATTGGCGGTCTCGAGCTCGCTCTGCTGAACGTTGAGCGCCTCGATCTTACTTTGTAAGGCCGCATTGGCTTCTTTTAATTGGACATTGAGAGCGTTGGTTTCTGAGAGCAGGCGCTGGTTGATCAGGACCAATTCATAGCGCTGGACCGCGTTGCGCACCGTAGCCGTGAGCTCTTCCCGCAACCAGGGTTTTGCGATGAAGCGATAAATTTCTCCCTTGTTGATAGAATCTACGATCGTAGGCAGCGAAAGCACTGCGGTGACCAAAATGCGCGAAGAAAACGGACGGATCTTTTTGCACTCTATCAGAAAATCTAGTCCGACCATTTCAGGCATGCGCTGGTCGGAAATGATTACCGCGAAATCGCGTTCTCTTACGATCTCAAGAGCCTTGATCGGACTCTCGGAGGCAGTCACTTGATAGCCCTCGCGAACGAGCGTTTCCCGAAGCGCCGTTAGGATCATCAATTCGTCGTCCACGATTAATATCGTGGGAGGTTGCGTTGCGCTGCTTGAGATCATGATATGAGTGGTTTGCGATACGCGGATGGGTAGAAAAGCTCCAACGGCGATATATCGAATATGGGGTCTAAACTTCCGAGCAACAGGTAGCCTCCAGGAGAGAGCAGTCCTTGAAATATAGCTACTAATTTTGCCTGGGCAGCGGACTCGATTCCGCTGAGGGTGTTGCGGCAGAAAATAACATTAAACGGTGTCTTATATGGAAGTTTATCGTTTTGAAAATCGAACTCCCGGAAAGTGATGCGTTCCTGTATCCGCGGTTTAATCCGGTAGTTTCCCTTTTGCGGTCCGAATCCACGCTGAAAATAACGGTCGACCCATTTCGATGGCAGGCTGGCGATGATGGATTCGGGATATATTCCGACGCGGGCCTTTTGGAGGTTCAACGGATCTTCGTCACTCGATTCAATTGACCATTCAGAGTCGGATTTTAGGCCGAGCGTTTGTCCGAGCAACATGGCGAGAACATAGGTTTCGTCGCCCGCGTGCGCCGACGGCGTCCATACTCTGAACGGTGGCAATGTTTCACCGCCGTGTCGGCGCAGAAACTCCGGCAAGACATATCCGCGCAGAAAGCCTAAGTGCCCTTCCTCATTGAACCTTACGGTTGGAGGTTCTCCTTCAGGGGCGGTCCCCGGCCAGGCGTCGGATGCGCGCTGCTCCTGCAGAAACCGACAATAGTCGCTTATCGACGTGAAATTATCGGCCGATAGATGATTCTCGGCCGTGAGGCTTGCCGAAACAGCGACATCGGAGCCGAAGTCGATTCCACGGTAATGATAAGCAAGGAGTTTGATAAATTCGTAATCGTCTTCCCTCATAAGGGTTCGCCCTTCAGTTTTAGTAATTTCGGTTATCGGCGCTTTTGCCTCTGAATGAAGTCGAAAGCACCTCGAAATAGGGCCAAAGTGCAGAGATCACGGATAAATTACTTAATTTATTCCTATGGCGTCCGATAGCGGAGAAATGACCGTTCGTCCCGTTGCGGATTCGGATTCACTGATGAGGTCCTAGGGGACCGGACAAGCATTCACTCTATCGAAAAAGACATGTTCTGCAAAAACCGGCTAAAGCTCCGGCATTTGCGCCGATATTAGTCTCCAACGTACACCAACCTTCTTCAGTCATGCCTACGCCCCCTCCTCCTCCTGCAATTGGCGAAACACTGATCCGCGACTCAATCGTGCGGGCCGTTCAGGATGTATTTAAAACCATGCTCGGTGAGCAAGTTACTTTTGTGGGCGAAACCCCTGTCTCAACAGACAAGTCAGAGCATTCCCCTGTTCCGATTGCTGGATCTTTACCTCAGGTTGTAGGCACCGTCGGATTTATCGGCGAGATCAACGGTCTTATCTATCTCTATCTCCCTGATAACCTGTCGCACAAAATTACCTGCAAATTGCTGGGTATGACAGCGGCAGAATTGGAAGAAGCCGGTGATGAGGTGATCAATGACGCGATCGGCGAGATCACCAACATGACGGTCGGCGGATTTAAAAACGCGCTCTGCGACGTCGGTTATTTCTGCAAACTCACCATTCCTTCGATTCTGCGCGGAAGCAATTTCACCGTTGAGCCGATGAGTTCCACGACCCGCCAGATCTACAACTTCGATTGTGGCGGCAGTCGTGTCATCACCGATATTCTCATGAAGTTCGGCGATTAATCTTTCTCACCCAAATTCTGCACCATTCTGCCATGCGCTATAAAATTCTAACCGTTGATGACTCCAAGACCGTCCGTATTATTGTACGGAAAGCTTTTAAGACGTTTGACTGCGAAATTCTTGAGGCCGGCAACGGAGTCGAGGGCCTCGCGGTTGCAGGCAAGGAAACCCCTGACCTGATCCTTCTCGACGTCACAATGCCTGTGATGGACGGCGTGGAAATGCTCACCAAGTTGAAATCGGATCCTGCTCTCAAAGGCATTCCGGTCATCATGCTGACTGCTGAAGGTGGTCGCGAAAGCGTGCTCAAAATCGCGAAGATCGGTGTGCGCGATTACATGGTGAAGCCCTTTAAGGAAGATGTGCTGGTCGAAAAAGCCGGACGCATCATTGACCTGAAACCTTTGAGCGAAGGACCAGCCAAGGCCCGCTCCATCCTCGATTCGGCGGATGTACTGGTCGTCGAAGACAAACCTGCGATCGTCCAGCAGATCCAGGAAGGCCTCAAGCATACGCCTTGGAGAATCCGCGGTGTTTCGACAACCGGCGAAGCGATCGATGCGTGCCAAAAACAGCAGCCCGATCTTGTCATGGTTTCTCTCTCCTTGCCTGAAGAAGCCGCTTTTACCTTGTTCCGTCTTCTGCGCACCAACGTTAAGACCAAGTACGTTCCGACGTTCGCCCTCGTGGTGAAAACAGCTTTAAACGAGCAGCAATCCGCTCAACAGGTCGGATTCAACGCCATCGTCACCAAGCCCATCGACATGATGGAACTGGAGTCGAAGATGATCAAAGCGATGAATCTTGATACATCGCTGCGCTACTTCACGTCAGAGTCCGAATTTTTCACGATGCGTCTGCCCGATAACTGCTCGACGCTGGTGGTCAATGAAGTCACCAATTACCTCAAGGTCAAAGTGGCCGAAGCGGTCGATGGAGGCATCAATCGCGTCATCATCGACGTGCATCAAGTCAGCGGACTCAACATGGCCGTGATCAAATTACTGCTCCAAGCCATGCAGACGTTCCGTGAACTTGGAATGCAGTTCGCCTTGGTTGGAAATCCCCAGATCGTTGCCGAGTGCAAAGGTTTTGAGGATACCCGCAGTTGGAACTTTTTTGAGTCGATCGATCAAGCCAAGGCCAGTCTGCCGAAAGCCGGCTCTACGGCGCCGCAACCGGCCGAGGCAACGGCCTGAGCTAAGTTTCCAGTTTTAAAGACAAGCCCTTTGGACGAAATTTTTGTCCGAGGGGTTTTTTTGTGGTCCGAATTCTCACCGATCGTTTAAGAAATTCGGAGCGATCTGAAATAGTCTAGAGCTCGCGCAAAGGCGCCAAGACGCAAAGCAGAGAAATGATTTGAAGGTAGGCCGGCGGCATCCCTGCGACGGTATTTCGCGATTGCGACACTCGTGCTTGCTTGCCATGCCGTCGCAGGGGCGCGCCGGCCCACCTCAACCCAGGCTCTCTCTCTAGTGACTCCGGCATTTATCTCAAAACACACACCAGAAAAAAAAGAAGCGAAGGATAAAAATCTCTTCGCTCCCCACAAAACTTATACTGCGAGGAGCGATCTAGCTCACTTCAGCGGCAATGCGTGTTACTGTTTCCGGTGCGACAACGCGGTCGATATCCAGCAGGGTCTTAACTTTACCCTTAATTTTGGCCATGCCGAGGATGTACTCGGTATTGACCTTGGTGCCGAAATCCGGGGTCGGCTCGATCTCTTTCTCGTTTAACGTTACGACTTCCTCGACGCTATCGACGATCAAGCCCATTTGAACCGCTTGTTGGCTCGATACGCGAACTTGCACCACGACGATGCATGTACGCTCGGCGATGTGAGCTTGGAGGCCGAATTTTATGCGGAGATCAATGATGGGGATGACACGTCCGCGAAGATTGATCACGCCCTTCACGAAATCAGGCATGCGCGGAACAGGAGTGATTTTCTGAAAACGGATAATTTCTCTCACCTTAAGCACAGCGATGCCGTAAAACTCATTGTCCAGTACGACGGTGAGGTATTTGCCGTTAAGCTGCGAGGTGGATGGAGAAACGGTTTGGGTGCTCATAGGTGTCGTAGGTACTTGTATTTTCGGCAACTTACCCCTGCGACTTTAGCGGCAAAAGAGATTAAGTTTACTTTGGATCATCCGAAATAGAGGGAGGCCAGAAACCCTATTCGGATATGCCCATTTCAAAAGAAACGATCGCTGCGCTGGAAGATTCCTACAACCGTCTCGCCACTGAGACCATCTTCGCCCAAGTCGGTCGGGATGATGGACTTATCCCGGCATACAGCCTGCTGGGTGAACTTATCGAGCAAGCTGCCGGTGAACCGACGTTGCAATCCGCTCTCACGGCGGTGCGGGCTGGCCTCGACAAACTCCTCGATGAAGCCAAACCGTTCGATGAGCCCTGTTTGAAGAGGTTGCGCAAATTGGCCGATTGGATGCCACTTGCTTTAACAGCATTGCGCAAAGGAGAAACCGTTCCGTCATTCGTTGACGATACTATGTCCGCTGTCACGACACCCGCCGTTGTTGTCGTGGTAGAAGTCGATAGCGAACCCGAGGTAGATGTCGTTCTTGATCTTCTGCTCGAAGAAAACCGTGAACTCCTTGTGGAGTTTCATGCCGAAGCGATCGATCACCTCGATCAAATCGAGGCTGCGCTTCTGCAATTGGAGCAGGAACCGGATCATCCTGACGCGTTGAATTCCATTTTTCGTTCTTTCCATACGATCAAGGGCGTCTCGGGATTCCTGCATTTGGTGCCCATGCACAAGCTGACCCACGAAGTGGAGTCGTTGCTTGATCTCGTGCGCACGCGTAAGTTGCGCATCAACTCGCCGATCATCACCGAAATCCTCAAAAGCCGTGATGCGGTGAAGGCGATGATAAGCCAAATCACAGTAGCGCTCGAGCATGGACGTCTACCATCCGAGGTCGTCCCGGTTAGCCATTTGATTCGTGCCGTAAAACGCCTGGCGTCCGGCAAATCTGAATCGGTGGTGGAAACCGCTCCGGTTGTGGTGGAGGGCGATGTAGTGGAGCCAGTGGTTACGCGCGCTGACGCTCCCGCCGTGTCCGTTCCGGTCGCCGACAAATCAGCTGCAGGTCAAACGAGCACGAAATCGAGCGCTAGCAACGAATCTGGTTCCGCAGGGAAGGGTGGAAGCTCTGCGACGGTTCGCGTCAATACTGACAAACTCGATACGTTGATGAACGTCGTCGGCGAGCTCGTGATCATACAAAGCCAGCTTAACGAAAACGCGCGCGGCGCGTCCGGTGAAAATACTGCACTGCAACGTACTGTCGGTCAGCTTGCTCGCATTACCAAGGAGCTCCAGCATACCGCGATGGCGCTTCGCATGATTCCGATCAAGCCGACCTTCCAAAAGATGGAACGCCTGGCGCGTGATCTCTCGCGTGATTGCGCAAAGAAAGTACAATTTTTAGTCAGTGGAGAGGATACCGAACTCGATCGCACTGTCGTCGAAGAGATCGGAGATCCGCTCGTTCACATGGTCCGTAATTCCATGGATCACGGCCTGGAAAAACCAAGTGACCGCGTTGCTGCCGGAAAGCCAGAACATGGCACGGTGCATCTCAAGGCTTATCATCAAGGCAGCAACATCGTCATCGAATTGAGCGACGACGGCCGTGGCATCGACACGGAAAGAGTGCTGAAGAAGGCGCGTGAAAAAGGCCTCGTTGCTCCGAATGTCGAGCTCACCAAGGACGAAATGCTGCAGCTTATTTTTCTTCCCGGTTTCTCCACCGCCGAAAAGATCACAGCCGTTTCCGGCCGTGGTGTCGGTATGGACGTTGTTAAGAGAAATATCGAGAAACTGCGCGGCAAGATCGAGATCTCCTCCGAGATCGGCAAAGGTTCAACTTTCAAGATCAAGCTTCCGCTGACGATGGCGATCATCGACGGCCTCGTGGTGAGAGTGGGCGAAGATCGCTTCATTCTCCCAAGCACCTCGGTTAAGATGGCGCTCCGTCCGACCAGCGAATCGCTATGCACGGTGCAAGGCACCGGCGAAGTCGTCGATCTGCGTGGCAAGATTCTCCCGATTCATCGCTTGCATCGCCGCTTCGATATTCCGCATGCCGTGGAAAATCCGACAGAAGGGATTTTGGTTCTCGTCGAAGCTAACGGCAAAACCTACGCGCTGTTAGTCGATGAAATGGTCAGTAAGCAGGAAGTCGTCATCAAGAGTCTTGGCGATTACATGCAGGGACTGACAGGCGTCGCCGGCGGGGCGATTCTGGGCGATGGCAATATCGCGCTGATTCTCGATCCAACGTCTCTATTCCAAGCGGCCTAAAACGTTTTCTATGTCGATACCCACGCTTTCCGACGTTTGTGAAAAGGCGCTCCGGCTGCCTTGTTCACCTGCTCTGCTTCCTCGTTTGATCCAAGTGCTCGGCAAAGAAGATTCCACGGCGGAGGACTTCGAAGCAATTATCCGCTTGGATACGGCGCTCGCGAGTTCGACGCTGCGTCTGGCCAACTCCGCCTTCATGAGTGGTGGCCGCACGGTCGACGATCTCAATTCGGCAATTCTTAGGCTGGGACAGAAAGAAATTTATCGTCTCGCCGCGCTATCACTGACCAGCCGTTGGATGGATCGCGGCGGAGTATCTCGCGGAGGTCACGGGTCGGATTGATCCTAAGCTCGGCTATACGGCCGGTCTGATCCACGAAATTGGCAAACTCGCGGTGGCTCATGCCTGCGAAGAACATTTCCCGACGGTTCGCGCCTATCAGGAACAACATCGCTGCGAGTGGCTGACGGCCGAAAAAGAAGTTCTCGGCTATAATCACGCTGAAGTTGGCGGCGAATTGCTGACCCGTTGGAGTTATCCTAAGAATTTGATTTTGGTGGTTAGCCACCAGCAAGCGCCGGCTAGCGCGCCCAGCGAAGTTATTCCGCTGATGGCCCATCTCCATGCCGCGAAATATCTGGCGACGAGTTTAGGCGCCGGTGTAGCTGAAGACGGCTTCATGTACTCGATCAACTCTCAGTTCCTATTCGAATGGGGTTTCTCGGTTGAAGTCATGGAAAAGGCGATACCAGCGCTCCTGGATCGTTCGACCAAACTACTGCGCGATCGGATGACGCAGGGTGCAGTTTCATTCTGAGCTTAATCAGGAGGTTGGGTAGGCCGTCGGCCTACCTATTTGGCAACTCGCGTTTTATACCCCTCCTAAAAGTTTTCTGTATTTTGTGGCTTCCAGAACCACCGAAATTTAAGGCGAGTCGGAATTTCGAAATCAATTTCTGATCAGAGGTCGAATGCCGGGACGCGTTGCGACATGGAAATGGGAATGCACAGGCCAGCGGCCTGCGCTCCCGTGATAACCGCCTTATTTTGGCATGCGTCCCGAGCCTAAGACAGCGACAGCTGACCGGTTCCGGTCGGCGTCTTCATGGTCATCGACCCGGTGCCGACTTCCAAATGGATCGTGCGGTTGTGGACGCCGCCGAGGTCGACCTTGTATACCGCGTAGCCGTTGGTTTGGAGGTACTTTTTTACGGCTTCGGCATTGCGATCACCGATCTTAAAAGCGTCGTGGCCCTGAAGCACGCAGGCTCCGCCGGCGAGAAAAAGACGAAGCCGGTGGCGTTCGCAACGCATACCTGTCAGCGCTCGAAAGAAAAGCGGAAGTCCGGTGTCGGCGAACATCGCCGGCTGCGTTGCCGCTTTTTCGGGAGAAATCGTCGAGTTAGGCAGCATCAAATGAAGGATGCCGCCTGCGCGCGCGTCCGGGTCGTAGGCCACCACGCCTACACACGAACCGAGGGCATATGTGCTGACAGTGACCTGTGACAAATTCGAAACGGCCATGTCACCGACGCCTACGACGACGCGTTGGCCGAAAATGGAATTAACTGAAGGGGCGCCTGCCATAAAGTAGAGAGAGTCCGTCCCGCAACGGGATGGACAGTTTTAAGGGTGGGACTTTTAGACCGAGCTATGTGCGGGCACGGGGGCCTCGCTGTGCTTGGTACAGTGTTGCGTGATAAATTCTGCGACCTTTTCAAGAGGAAGTTGGCGCTGCGCCGCACCATTTTCCCACGCTGCTCGGGGCATGCCGTAAACGACGCAGGAATCCTCGTCTTGGGCGAACGTCGTCGCGCCGCGGTCGCGCAGACCGAGCATGCTTTCCGCACCGTCCTTGCCCATCCCAGTGAGAATTCCGGCGGTCACGTGCGGGCCCGCTCCATCGAGCGCAGATTTGAAGAGAATATCGACTGCCGGACGTTGGTGCCAGACCGTGGGGCCGCTGCTCAAGCGAACGCGATAGTGGTCCGTTTGCCACTGCAGCATCATGTGAAAGTTTCCAGGTGCAATCAGCGCGAGTCCGGGCTGAAGGCGATCACCTTCCACGGCTTCACGTACTTCGAATGCGCAAAGGGTATTCAGCCGGTCGGCAAAGCTTTTGGAAAATACCGGCGGAATGTGTTGTACGATCGCGATCGGAGGCAGATTCCCGGGAAGTTGAGTGAGAATCTCACGCAAAGCCTCGGTGCCGCCGGTTGAGGCTCCCAATAAAATCAAGTCACGGGGGCGCGCATTCGCTCGTGCCTTTAAGGCTGAAGGACGTTCTCGCGTGATGGGGGCAGTCGGTTTGCGTTCGACCGGCGTGGTGGTCGCGGATGGAGCGCGGCGACGGACTTTGGCTGAAGCGGCCGCCTTGATTTTGGCAATCAACTGTGGCCCCAACTCGCCGAACGAGTAGGAGCCGGAAGGTTTGCCCAACACGTCTACCGCTCCGAGTTGAAGCGCTTCCAATGCTTTGTCCGATCCGGTTTGCGTGAGCGAACTCATGATGATCACCGGCATCGGACGACGCTCCATGATGATCTTGAGAAACGTCAGTCCGTCCATGCGCGGCATTTCCAAGTCGAGGGTGATGACGTCAGGCTCCAATTGAAGAATCTTATCGCGGGCAAAGTACGGGTCCATCGCCGTGCCTACGACTTCTATGTCGGAATCCTGGTGAAGTGCGTCCGTGACGAGTTTCCTCACCACAGCGGAGTCGTCTACGACCAGCACTCGTATTTTGCGGGAATCGGAATTCATTTTTTAAAGGGTTTTCGATACGTTGCTGGGCGAAGCATATCGAGCGGGTGATTGATACCCGTAAGGCTTTCGGAATGTCCGACCATGAGATATCCGCCGGGGACCAACAGTTGGGAAAGTTTGTTGACCAGTTCCTCCTGGGTTGGGCGATCGAAATAGATCATCACATTTCTGCAGAAGATAATTTGAAATGGCTCCTTGAAGGGCGTGTCACGATCGAGCAGGTTCAGCTGGCGGAATGTTACCTTTTGTGAAAGCTGCGGCTTAATTCGGTAGTTCCCGTCCTGCGGCCCGTAACCTTTTTGAAAATAGGTGCGGACCAAATTTGGAGGTGTCTTTGACAAAGCTTCGATCCGATAAACACCCGCAGCTGCCTTCTGCAGGATCTTATGTGAGATATCGGTCGCTTCGATTTTCCATGGGCAATTCGAATTGAGGCCTAGCTTTTCTGCCAGTGTGATTGCGAGCGAGTATGGCTCTTCACCCGATGACGAAGCTGCGCTCCAGATTTGGAGGTGCGACCAGTTTTCGTCGCGACGGCGATTTACCATTTCGGGGATTGCGACGTCGCGCAGAAAATTGAAATGGCTATCCTCACGGAAAAAATAGGTGTGGTTGGTGGAGATCGCGTCGATGAGGTGCGAGAGCTCGTCTCTACTTTCTTCCTCCTGAAGGAACCGGCAGTACTCAGTGATTGAGGGTATGTTCGTTGCGCGCAAACGCTTGCCCAAACGCGCCGACACGAGCTCCCTCTTGTCCGTGCCCAGATTGATGCGGCTATGATGATAAACGAGCTGTCGGATGAATTCGTAGTCGGTATCCCTCATGTGGCTTAGATTATGAGAGGTAATCGGCTCGCTTTTCCGATAAATGAAGGCCGAACGTGGACGATAGTTGAGAAGCTTTTTGGAGCTGGGGTGCGATTTGTCTGGGGGGTGCGGCAAAATTTGCCCGCAACAAAACGGCGATTTGGGTGCCGGCGATTTTTTTTATCTTTAAGTTAAAAATATCGTATTTATAAAGCTCACTATCAACGGGTTGGGTGGCTCAAGGAAAAGTGTGGCATCGCCGTTGCTAAACGTACGCCGCATGATCGACCCGATCTTTAAGTCAGATCAGTCCCTCCTCGCTGGTAAACTCCTCGACGCCGCAGTGATGCGTCAGCAGGCCATCGCGTCGAACATCGCGAATGCAGAAACGCCGGGCTACCACCGCCTCGATGTTTCCAAGGATTTTGCCACCCAACTACGCGCTCAGTTTCAGCAAGGCAAAATGGACTTGGCCGAGACTTTGAAGCCCACGCTCACCGAGGATACGCAGGCCCGCTCGATGCGTCCTGACGGCAACTCAGTGGAGATGGAGCACGAGCTACTCGAGATGAACCGTAACACGGTCGAGTATAACTTTCTTACCGACATCGTCAGCTCAAACTTCAAGCAGCTCAAAGTCGCCATCAACGGCGTGGTCTAAATTTTCCCCTTTCGCTATGAACCTCATCTCAGGCGTCGACGTCACAGCAGGTGCTCTCAATTCCCAAAAAACCCGTCTCGACATCATCGCGCAAAATATTGCGAACGCTCAAACGACGCGTGGTCCCGATGGAAAGCCTTACCAACGCCAGATTGTTTCTTTCGAAACCGAGCTGATTAAACACCAAGGTTCTACCTCTGCGTCGTCCTCCCTTAAGGGCGTTCGTGTCGCTGGCGTAAGCGTGGACCGTACGCCCGGTTCGACGATTTACGATCCTCAGCATCCGGACGCGAATTCCGAGGGAATGGTCACCATGCCGAACGTAAACATGGCCTACGAAATGGTCGACTTGATCAGTGCGTCGCGCTCGTACGAGGCGAATCTTTCCGTCGTTAAAAACGCCCGGCAAATGGCAATGAAGGCTCTCGAAATCGGCAAATAACTCTTATGTCGTTGCTCAATTCCATCGGTAACGTCGGTTCCGTCCTTACGGGGCGCCCGCCCGCGGTTTCGCAACCCGATCTCGCGCAGTCGTTGTCGAAAATCGGCAAGCCTGAAACGACATCCGCGCCGCAAGCCGGTGGTTTCGGAAATATCTTCGAGAACATCATTTCTGCCGTCGATGCGAAGGACAAACAGGCTGATGCGGTTACGAACAAGGTGCTGTTGGGCGATAGCGATCAACTACACCAATCGATGATCGCGATGCAAGAAGCCTCTGTCTCTTTCAATCTCATGGTTCAGGTCCGCAACAAGGTCGTTGAGTCTTACCAAGAACTCATGCGGATGCCGGTTTAAATTTTACTCTAAATGAAAAACTTTGGTCAGTCTCTCATCGCTCTCTGGCGGCAGATCGGGCTCAATCAGCGCATCTCACTCGTTCTGGCGGCGGCAGCCGTCCTCGTCGGCATGGGCGTTCTTGTTTTCTGGTCGCGTCAACCGGACATGCAGCTGCTTTACGGACGTCTCGGCGAAAAAGACTCGGCCGCGATTATTGGTCAGCTTGAGACCCAAAATATTCCGCACACCGTCGGTCCCGGCGGTCACTCGGTCTATGTTTCGGCCGATCAAGTTTACCGTCTGCGCATGGATCTCGCGAGCAAAGGTCTGCCAAGCGGTGATGGCGTGGGCTTCGAGATTTTTGACAAGGGCCAGTTCGGCCTCAGCGATTTCGTGCAACGCACCAATTATATTCGTGCCGTTCAAGGCGAACTCTCGCGTACGATCACGCAGCTGGAAGGTGTTCGCTCCGCTCGCGTAATGATCGTGCAACCGGAAAATCGGCTCTTGCTCACCGAACAGTCGGTTAAGCCTACGGCTTCGGTTTTCGTTGAACTGTCGGTGCCTCGCCTGGATAGCGAGCAGGTCAATGCGATCCGCAATCTCGTGGCCAACGCGGTCCAAGGGCTCGTCGCGGACCAAGTCGCGGTCGTTGATCATCACGGACGCGTCTTGTCCGAAGAATTGAAGCAGGATCCCATGCTCGCGACCGCATCAAGCCAGATGCGCTATCGCCAGCAGGTCGAAGATTACTTTTCACGTAAGATCGAGTCCATGCTCGCTCCTGTCGTCGGCGCGGGCAATGCGGTCGTCCGGGTCTCCGCGGAGATCGATACGGAAGCCACGACGCAGACCGAAGAGAAATTTGATCCCGAAGGCCAGGTCGTCCGATCTCAGACTCTGACGGAAGATGTCTCATCCACTGTGGAATCACGGCAGGGTGGGGCAGTGGGCGTGTCCGCCAACGTGCCCGATAAGGCCGGTTCGGCTGAAGCCACCGTTAAACCGAGCACGAACACCGAGCAGAATCGCAAGAATCGCACGACCTCTTACGAAATTAATCGCGTGACGACGAACGTCGTCCGGAATCCCGGCACGGTGAAAAGCCTGACCGCAGCGGTCTTCGTTGCCGCTCGTCTTCCTGCGCCCGCAGCGGTGGGTGCCACCGCTCCCGTCGAGATCCAGAAGCGCACGCCCGAAGAGCTCAATTCGTTACGTCAAATCGTTGTCAACGCGCTTGGTCTAAAAATTCCGGCCGGCCAGTCTTTGGAAAGTGTGGTCAGCCTCCAGGAAACGCCGTTCCAAGTTGAGCCTGCTGTAAAGCAATTCGAGGCGCTGCAGAAAGAGACCCGAGTTACGACATGGATCGAGTCGGCTAGTCGCTACGTTTCGCTGGCTATCGCCGGCATCGTTTTTCTTATCTTCTGGCGGATGCTGAAGAAGCAGCGTCCCGAGCCGGTTCCGGTCGAACTCATCGAGATTGCTGCGAATCGTCCCGCTTTGCCCGCTGCCGGACACGTTACACCCGAACACCTCAACGAGCTGATTCGTCAAAAACCCGCCAATGTCGGCGCCGCATTGCGTGACTGGGTTGCGGTGAAAAAAGTTAGCTAATTTACGCCATGACCGATGCAACCTCAACCCCCAATAGCGTAAGCCACGCAGTTCTGCCCGCTACGCTCGATTTTGCGAAACTGACCCGGCTTAAAAAACTGGCTATCTTTTTGGTCGTAATCGGGCCCGAGGCCGCAGCCGAAGTGCTTAGACAATTCGACGACGGCGAAATCGAGTTGCTCTGTCGCGAAATGTCCACACTGGGAGTCATTCCGGAGCCGGTCCAAAAACAGGCGATTGACGAATTCACGGGTATCATTCGCGAAAGCGCTGACTCGGTGCTCGGTGGGATCAACTACGCTCAGCGCACGCTGGAAATTGCGAAGGGTGATTTCAAAGCCTCGTCGATTATCAGCCGCGTCGGCCCTGTCGGTACATCCGTTGAAGTGATCAAGGATATCAGCGAAATGGAAGGCCGCCAGATTTATAACCTGATCAGAAGCGAGCAGCCGCAGACCATTGCATTTCTTTTATCCTACCTCGACGGCGGCAAGTCCTCTGAAATTTTTTCCCTACTCAGTCCTGAATTGCGTGAGGAAGTGATCGAGCGGCTCGGTACGATCGAGTCCACATCGCTCGATCTCGTGAGCAAGATTGTCCGCAGTCTGGGTAAACATTTCGATACCAAGGCCCGTCCCACTTTCCATCGCAGTGGCGGCGTACGCGTCGTGGCGGAATTGCTCAACGGTCTCGACAAGGAAGCGAGCAAAGCGCTCTTGTCCAAACTCGAGGAACGCAATCCTTCGCTTGGTTCCGCCATTCGTCGGAAGATGTTCAGTTTCGAAGACCTGGGCCGTCTCAGCAGCGAAGATCTGCAACGCGTGCTGCGCGATGTGGACTCCAGCAACTTGGCTACTGCGATGAAGTCTGCCAGCCATGGACTTCGCGAAAAGATTTTTGCTTCGATCTCGAAGCGCGCGGCCGAGAGCTTGCGCGAAGAAATCGAATTGCGCGGTCCGGTGCGCCTCAAAGACGTCGAAGTGGCGCAGGACGCGGTCATCCAAGTGGTGCGCAGCCTAGAAGAAGAAGGCGCGATCAGTCTCGAGAATGGCGAAGAAGGCGCCGTCATCCAGTAATCCGCGCGATGAAGCCTTATGTTCAGATTCTCATGTTCGATCGGCCTTTGGGCGGCGCCACCGTGGCCGGTCATGTTCCACGGATTTATTCAGAAGTGGAAGTCGAGGCGATTAGAACTGAAGCCTATCGTAAAGGACATCACGACGCGCGCGCTGGATCCGATCAGCAATTGGTCGAGTTCCGCTCGGAAGTTCAGCAACTTCAAGAGGGCATTTTTCTCAAGCTTACGTCCGAGGAAGTCTCCGTCATTAAGGATCTGCGCGCGTCTTTGCCCTCGTTGGCGATCGAATTGGCGCACCGCCTTCTCGCCGGATTTGAGCCTTCCGCCGATGTCATCTCCCGTCTTTGTGAAGAAGTGTTGGAGCAGGTGAGCCCGGAAAAGGACAACCTCGAATTATCTGTCTGCCCGCGAGATGCTGAGTTACTCACGGACATCATGCCGCAATGGTCGACGCGGTTTCCCAATCTTCGCATCCGCCCGGATCAGAGTCTAACTCCCGGTGACTGCATGGTGCGCAGCCGCTTCGGCCTCACGGACGCACGCAAGGAAGCCAAGCTCGGAAATCTTGAGCAGTCTCTCACTGTATGACCTCGTCCGCTTCACTGCTCGTTGAATCATTGCGCAGCCAAGTGCGCGTCGTACCCTCGGCGCGTCGGTTGGGCCGTGTATCGGGCGTGAGCGGACTTATCATCGAATCCGAGGGTCCGAATGTTGGTCTGGGCGACATGTGTTTGATTCGCTCGGAGCGTGGTGAGTTTTCTGTGGCCGCCGAAGTTGTCGGTTTTAGAAGCGAGAAGGTTTTGCTCATGCCGCTGGGAGAAATGACCGGTTTGCATGCCGGATGTGAAGTGGTCGCCATGGATCGTCCGCCGTTGCCCAAGGTAGGTCCGGCGCTGCTGGGTCGCGTGCTCGACGCGCTGGGTCGTCCGATGGACGACTTTGGACCGATTGCGGTCATTGCCGGCGACACACAGGCCTCCCGTCCACCCCATCCGCTGCGTCGTCAACGAATCAAAACTCCCTTCGTTAGTGGAGTGCGCGCGATTGATGCATTCACACCGCTCGGTCGAGGACAACGCGTTGGTATCTTTGCTGGCTCCGGTGTGGGCAAATCCACATTACTCGGCATGATGGCGCGAGGCGCCGAAGCCGACGTCGTGGTCATCGCGCTTGTGGGAGAACGTGGCCGTGAAGTACGCGAATTTTTGGAAAAAGATCTAGGCCCCGAGGGTCTTGCTCGGTCTACCATCGTCGTCGCAACGAGCGACACGCCAGCCCCGTTGCGGCTCCGGGCTGCATTTACTGCCACTGCGATTGCCGAAGCTTGGCGCGATGCGGGCAAGAACGTTCTTTTCCTTTGCGATTCCGTTACGCGTTTCGCCATGGCTCAGCGCGAGATTGGCCTGGCCGTAGGTGAGCCACCGGCTACGCGCGGTTATACGCCTTCCGTTTTCACGTTGTTACCGCGCCTGCTCGAACGCACGGGCGCTGGAGAAGTAGGTGCGATCACCGCCTTGTACACCGTGCTGGTGGAGGGCGACGATATGAACGAACCGGTTGCCGATGCCGTTCGCGGTATTCTCGACGGGCACTTGGTCCTTTCTCGCGCGCTCGCCCATGCGAATCATTACCCGGCGATCGATGTACTTGAGAGCGTCAGCCGACTGACCCGTGACGTCTGTGTGCCTGCGGAAGTCGCTCTGGCCGGACAAGCACGTGAAGCCATGGCTTTATACAAACGCGGGAGGACACCTATCAACACCTCACGAGGATCATGAAATGAAGAAGTTCGCATTCCCGCTACGTTCTGTCGCCATCGTCCGCAACTCACGTGAGAGCCAGGCCCGTCAGGCATTCGCCGCGGCGGTGCATACACTCGCCCTGGCCGAGGAAACGCTGGCCGAGGCGCGACGCGGTCTCGACGAACTGCGCGAAATGTTGTTGAACCGCCGATCGATGATTTATCGCGCGCCCGATCAGGCCGCGTTTCTGACTGCGTTTCAAATGGAGACACGGCGCGAGATGGAGGCCCATTGCGCAGTGGTAGAAGCACAAAGTAAAGTGCAGCAGAAGCGGCAGGAGTGGATGACAGCGCGCCAAGGCGTGCGCGTAGTACAAAATTTGGAAAACAAAGCGCGTGCTGTGCATCGACATGAAGTCGAGCGCGCCGAACAGAGCACGTTGGACGATCTCGCCATGCACTGCTCTCCGAGCCTATGAAGATACTAAGAAATCCTTTGCTGATCGCCACCCTCGCCCTGCTTCTCGGTACGGGGACAGGCAGTTACTGGTTCTGGCGCCAAGCCTCGGCGGCGGTAAGTGCCGTGGCTGCAAATCGTCATGTCATTGAAGAAGAGAAAACGACGAAAGAAGCGCCGTTTGGATTTTGGACGGCCGAGATCGAAAACATCGTGTCCGATCTGAAACAGGAAAAAACGATGCTGTTAAAGCGTCGTGAGGAAATGGACCAACGTGAGGCTCGTTACGCCGCGGAACGCACGGAGCTGGACAAACTGCGCAAGGATATCGAGGTCATGCGCAACGAAATTTCCCATCAACTCATCGATGTCAGCAATGACGAGGCAAAAAATCTACGGACACTCTCGCAGACCTACTCATCGCTCACGCCCAAGGCGGTTGTCATGCTCTTCAAAGATATGGACGACGACACCGTCGTGAAACTGGTTTCCATCATGAAGACGGACGTGGCTGCTCCGATTTTTGAAGAGATGGCCAAACAAGGCATAAACGATCCCAAGATTTCGAAGCGTGCCGCTGAACTTTCCGAAAAATTAAGAATGCTCAAATCGACCAAGACGGTCAGCCGTTAATTCCCAATTTACAGGCGGTGATTCCACCGTAACCCTCGCGCCATGGATGGAGCGAATTGTGTGCTCAAGAAGAGCGTTTCCTCCATGCAAATTCTTCCTTCCACTTCTCCCGATGAAATTCTGCCGCCGCAAGCGGCAGCGGCCGGTACGGCTAGTTGTTCAGATGCAGGCGCAACAGCAGACACCGCGTCTCAGCCTAAGGACTTCGCCGATTTTCTCTCTTCCGGTTCGTCCGCACAGTCGACTGCGACGTCTGTGCCAACGGCAACTTCCACTTCAGCCACGACAGCAGGATCGAGTACTTCGGCTAACATTGCTCCATCAAACGGAACTCCTGTGCCGTCGGATCAGGTTAAGAGCGCAAACCTGCAAAAGGGTTCGACGCTCTCGCGGTTCCAAAAGCTTTGGACGCTCGGCGGTCAGCCGTTGATGCAAGCTGATGCCGCCGTGGTCTCCGATAAGGAAATGCCCGCGGGCGCAGACACACGCGGGCAACCTCTTGCCGACGAACAATCAGGCGGAGACACTTCGAAAAATTTACCTACGGATCCTCTTGCACTGATGCTGCTCGCGTCAGCCCTGACGCCTGCGCTTCAGCCGGTACCGATCGCGACTAAGCCGGAATCAAAACTAGACCTGCCCTCTTTAAGCGGCGAAATAACGGTGTCGAATGTGACTGCAGCTTTATCCGGTCCCCGGGGATTGAATTTGCAGGTGGCGAAATCATTCGGTGATGGCTCATTCAAAGGTGATTCGACCCCGGTTGTGACAGCACTCGGTCTCGGTGGCTCAGGGCAAACTTCTTCCCTGGTTGCTACAAACGCCTCCTCGACCGACAGCGCTGCGAAGCTTGCAGTCGGTTCGGACAAAAGTTCTGCAGTATCCGAGCAAGCTAGCGACGTGTATGCTCCCGTCGTTCCTCGTACGGATGTCACCGGTGGGGATAATCCTCAATTTTCGAATCAATTGCCCTCCAGTCCGACTGAGGCTGTTCAAGTGGCAAACATTGCTCAACAAACCACCGGCGATGCAGGGGTGAAATTTTCTCAAAGGTCCTCGGAAAAAATTGCCCCTATGATCAATGCTCCTTCCGCGAGCAAAGCGGTGGATCCCAAATCGACATTGAAAAAAAGTTTTTTAAGCGTTGATAAAGAGTCGTTAACGAAAGCATCTAGTGCGGTTGGCATTACCGGTGCTAAACAGGGCGCCAACATGTTTACCGACGATGCAAAGCCACAAGACACTGCGTCCAGCGCGGTGCTAGGTCTTTCATCGGTTAATGCCGTGGGTTCAATCGGAACACACGATGCCGGTCAGGCCTCTTCGTCCAATTCAACGTCGAACTCGGTATCCGAGCCCAAGCTCGCTGCGGTGATCACCGAAATCCTAAAGGCAAATGACCGCGTAGGTACAAACGAGAAGACGAGCGTCGATCTACATTTTAATTTTGGAGCACACGATCATTTATCCGTCCGCGTCGAATGGCGGGGTGGGGTAGTGCACACGACCTTTCAGACAAACTCCGCTGAACTTCGTGATACGCTCACGTCGACTTGGCGCGACTACGCCCCTCAGGCGGCGGAAAAACCTTATCGTTTTGCCGAGCCCGTTTTCTCCAGCAGCAACAACGGCGGATTTTCTGCCCAAACAAATGGCGACGGTTCACGCCAACGCCAATTCGCTGATCGGGCATCGAGCGGCTTTTCATTTCCATCCAGCTCTGGGACCTCGGAGAAATCCTCGTCTTCCGATTCCGCTCCGTCGACGGCCACCGCCGCCGTTTCCAACAATTCCTCCGCTCAGCTGTACGCCTTCGCCTAATACAAAATCATGAACGTCACCGGCACTGCTCCTTCGAGCTACTTCAATACGAGTCCTTCCACCAGCACGTCGACTACCGGAACCGGTAAGAGTACCCTGAGCGAACAGGACTTTCTCCAGCTCATCAGTACACAGCTCAAGAATCAGGATCCACTTAAACCGCTAGACGACTCCGCCTATATGGCGCAGATGGCGCAAATCAGCACGCTGCAAGCCACCACGCAACTCGCGAGCGATATGTCGTCGGTCAAAGCGATCCAGACCAATACGACGGCGGCGTCTTATCTCGGCCGTCAAGTGACCTTGCTCGACAGTAAGGGGGCTACGGTGGTGGGTCCTGTCATGGCCGTCGATACCAGCGGCACCGATCCGCAGATCTCCGTCAACGGCACGCTCTATCCGCTGGCCGACATTCAGAAGATCGAACCTTACACGCCTCCAAGCACGACAACCCCGACATCTACGACCACCGGTTAAATCCTTTCGAAAATAGTCCCACTCATCTGTCTCAACCCAAACTCATCTCATTATGGCACTCATCGGAACCCTCGGCACTGGCGTAAGCGCTCTCAAGTCGTTCGAACGCGGACTCGAAGTGATCGGCAACAACATCGCGAACGTTAACACCACTGGTTACAAATCGACCGACGCGAAGTACGCCGACAGTTTTAGCAATATCCTTCAGAGTTCTTCACCGTCCCAAAGTGGGTCGAACGTCGACGGCACCCAGATCGGCACAGGCGTGTTGATGTCTGGAACCACCTCCAATTTCAATCAAGGTTCGATTAGCAGCACGGGCAAAACGAGTGACCTCGCGATTTCCGGCAGCGGCTTTTTTCGCGTAAAGGATCCCACGAGCAGCGCGCAATATGCTACCCGGGCGGGTGATTTTCGCATCGACGATAAAGGTTACCTCGTGACCCAGCAAGGTCTCCGCGTGCAGGGACTTTCCAACGGAGCAATTGCCTATAATGCCACCGTTGTCAGCGGGGCCCTCGTTTTCACGCCAACGATCACCGCTCCGAGTACGGTCGGTGACGTCCAAACAGCAGTCGGCCTGTCAGTAGGTAGCGGCATCACCGACTCGACCAGCGGTGCCTTTACAGCGGCACAGATCAATGCCGCTGCTCCGACGCTCCAGTCGCTCAGTATCGACAAGGCCGGTAACGTCGTAGCCTTTATGTCGAACGGTGATTCGTTCAACCGCGGTCAGGTTCTTCTTCAGAATTTCCGCGATCCGAATGCGTTGACCAAGGAAGGCAATAATCTCTTCTCCGGTTTTAATTCGGCGGGTCCCGTTAACGGCAACACGTCAAGACATCGTCGATCTGAAGCATTAATTCTAGCTCCGACGCGATCCGCAACGCCGCCTCAACTTAGCGCTCCTCTTTCATGGCCTCAGCCTCTGAAATCATTCATGATCCCGCCCTTCAACCGGCGGATGCTACGCCGGCGGGTCAGCCGTCGATGATCAAACAGCTTCTGCCTTTGCTGTTGGTCATCATTCTTGCTCCAGCTCTTTCGTTTGCAGTCGCGCAATTTGTGCTGTTGCCGAAGTTGAAGGCGCAGCTCGAAGCGGCCGTTGCAGCGGCGCCAGCCGCCACGGCAGCCGGACATGAGGCACCAGGCCATGAGGCTCCCGCCGATGCCAAAGGAGATAAATCTGCTGCTCACGGCAAAAAAGGCGAACCGACCACCGTGGGAAATTCCTATGAATTTACCAATGTGGTCGTGAACCTGGCGGGTACGATGGGCACGCGTTACCTCAAGGCTTCCTTTGTTGTCACCGGAACCGACGCCACGCTCCGTAGCCAATTCGAAAGCAACAAGGCGAAGATGACAGACGTCTCTTTGCTGGTGCTTTCTTCTTTGACCTTGGCGGATCTCGAAGAAGCTGGTGCGAAAAACTTTATCCGCGAAAAGCTCATCACTGCTTACAACCGTGCGCTCGGTTCGCGCTTGGTTGAGCAAGTGTATTTCTCGGACTTCGTGGTACAGTAATCCTTCCATGGCCGAAAACCCCATAGGACAACCGGGCGGTGGTCTCTCCGATTTCCTCGACCAATCGGAAATCGACAAGCTGCTGCAGCAGACAGTCGAAACGACCAAGCAGTCCATCCTTCATACCGATGGCAGAGCGCTTGATGCCTCGAAGATCAAGATTGAACCGTATGATTTTCGTAATCCGGTTTTCCTGACCGAAATTGAACTGCGCCGCCTCCGCATCCTCCATGAGGATTTTATTCGCTATCTCGCTGCGCGTCTCTCGCTTTTCCTGCGCATGGATTTTGGTTTGAAGATGGCCAAACTGACGACGCTCAGTTACGCGAAGTTCACCGATTCTCTCCCGAGTCCGACGCATATTTGCCTCTTTAAAGTTGAACCGCTTCTTGGTGTTGGCGTTCTCGATATCAATCCACGACTGGCTCTTACGCTCGCAGATCGGATGCTCGGTGGACGTGGCCACTCCATCAAGGGGGAACGTTATCTCACCGAAATCGAAATCGCTCTCGTGGAAGACGTCATCGGCATCGTTCTCGAAGAATGGTGCCAGCAGTGGAAGGTGGAACAAGAGCTCCATCCTACGATCATCGGGCACGAAAACAACGGTCGCTTTCTCCAAACCTCTCCCCGGGATTCCATTATTCTCGTCCTCGCACTCGAGGTGTCCTTTGGCGATTGCTCGGAGCAAATTCAGATCGGTGTTCCCTACTACACAATTGAGCCGGTCGTAAAGAAGATGCAGAACCGGCGTCAAAAAGAGGCGACCATTTCGAAGGCGGAAGAAAAAAAGCCGGTCTGGAAAGATTCCTGTAATCACATCGATATCCCGGTGCGCGCCGAGTGGGACGCTTGCGAACTCAGTCTTCGCGAAGTCACTCACCTTAGAGTCGGAGACATCATCGAGATGCCGATGAACATTTTATCGAAAACCAAGGTGATCCTCGCCAGCACCCCGAAGTTCGTCGGGACGGTGGGCTTGGAAGACCAGAGCGTCGTCGTCCAACTGACGGACAAACTACCTAAACAATAATTTACATCCCCTTTCATGGAAAACCAATCTCTCGAAGTCGTTCTCGATGTTAAAGTCAAAGTTACGGTCCAACTTGGATCGTGCCAATTGCCAATGCGTGAGGTCCTTGAACTCGCGCCAGGTTCGATCGTTCAATTGAATCAACAGGCAAGCGATCCCGTCGGACTTTTCGTGAATGACAAGCTCATCGCTTACGGTGAAGTCGTCGTCGTCGAAGACAGCTTCGGCATCAAGATTACCGAACTCGTAGGCGTTAAGCTCGAGTGATGAAACGTCATTTCAAATTTTTCGCGGTTGCGGCCGCGTTGATGCTAGCTACATGTGGGGAGGTCGCCCGTGCGCGGGCGACCGAAACCCCGGCTCCACTTTCTAGCGACTCGATTATTTATCCCAAGGCCACGAACGAGCGCCCGAATGCCGGCGTGACCAACGACTCCAAGCCCGGTAACAGTTCGGCCTACATCGTTGCCGTTTTCATTCTAGGTGCCGGTGGCGTTTGGCTCTGGATGCGTCGTCGTTCTCCCGCTGGTCTGGTCCATGGACGGTCTGCGCAAAAGTTGTCGATCGCCGAAACCAAGTCGCTGGGCAACCGCCAATTTCTGATCGTTGCAGCCTACGAAGATAAAAAATTTCTGCTGGGTGTGTGCCCGGGTCGAATTGAATTGCTGACGTCCTTGGACAACAGCTCCGTTCCGGGAACACAGAAATGAAACAGTGGATGCTTGGTGTTTTGCTGCTCATCGGTGTGCCGATGGCGGCGGCTCAAACGGCGAATCCCGCCGCGCTTCTGCCGGCGACCATAACCCCAACGGCTACCGCTTCGGCCTCGGCGACATCGGATCCTTTTCGTCTGACCGTTGGATTGGACGGCACCAGCAAACCGGGCGAAATCAGCGTCGCGATTCAAATCGTGATCGTGATGACGCTGCTGACGCTTGCGCCATCGATCGTGATGCTGATGACCAGCTTCACGCGCATTGTGATCGTACTCGGCTTTGTACGCACGGCTCTCGGCGTTCCCACTGCGCCATCGAATCAGATTATCGTGGGACTCTCGCTGTTTCTTACCCTCTTTTTGATGGGCCCGGTGATCGATCGCGTGAACAACGACGCACTCCAGCCCTATCTGGCAGGCCAGATGACTTCGACCGTCGCCTTCGATAAAGCAAGTATTCCGATCAAGGATTTCATGTTGAAGCAGACCCGTACGAGGGACCTGGAATTCTTTCTCGAACTCGGGCGTTTTCCGCCGACACCGATCAAGGATCTTTCGTTACGCGTGGTGATTCCTGCTTTCATCGTGAGCGAATTGCAGACGGCGTTTCAAATGGGTTTCATGCTTTTTCTTCCGTTTCTGGTCATCGATTTCCTCGTCTCGTCAGTATTGATGTCACTCGGTATGATGATGATGCCTCCGACCGTGGTAGCCTTGCCGATGAAACTTCTCCTTTTCGTCCTCGTAGACGGCTGGCACCTGGTGGTGCGGTCGCTGGTGCAGAGTTTTCAAATTTAAATCGCCTCTCATGACGCCCGATCTCGCCATCGATATTTTTAAGCAAGTCGTGATGTTTTCCCTCTACATCGTCGCACCTTTTCTTGTGGTGACGCTGGTCGTCGGTCTCGTGACGAGTATTTTGCAGTCGGTCACGAGTATCCAGGAGCAGACACTGACTTTCGGCCCGAAGCTGCTGATCCTTTCGGGTCTGTGTATCCTGCTCGCTCCCTGGCTGCTACGCGCTTTATCGGAATACACCACGCAGACGATCACCCGGATGGCGACCCTGGGGCACTGACACGTGGGCCGCGCGAGAAGCCGTCGAACAGAATGTTCTTCTTTCACTCCCCTGACACATGTCGGTTGACCTTCTAGTCTGCTGGGTTCTGGTGACGCTGCGTTCCGTTGGGGTGCTGTCGATCTTGCCGACGCTCGGCTCACATCCATTGCCCACGTCCGTTCGCGTCGGGATGGGGTTGCTTTTGGCGACCTTACTTTACGGAATCGTTCCGCACGCGAATTTCACGGGCTGGCTTTGGACGGATCTAGCGGTCGCTGCGATTGGCGAAGTCACTCTCGGCCTGGGGATGGGCTTTGTCGTTCGCTTTACCTTTGGTGCCGTTGAATTTGCGGGCCGAGCTATATCTTCCGAGATCGGATTGTCCGGTGCTCCAGGCACCGACGCGCCGTTGCCCGCGTCGGAGCCGCTGGCTACGCTTTTGGTGACGTTTGCCGGAGTCATTTTCTTCGTCGTTGGGGGACATCTGGGAGTGTTGGGAGCCTTTGCCCGTAGCTTCGACTTTGCGCCGGCGGGGCATCCGGTCTGGAGTGCACGGTCGGCGCTCGTGATGATTACAAATTCCGCGCGGCTCATCGAATTGGGCCTGCGCATTGCGGCTCCCGTCCGTTACATGACCACCGAGTTCCAGGATATCCCATGGCGGATGTTGGAGCTCGTGGCTCATTCGTGAAGGGATGGATGCGGCCGAACATTAGCGGCGAGATTCAAGGCGAGTCGGAATTTCGGAATCAATTTCTGGACCTAGGCTGACCTGTTCGAGGGTGGGCTGTCGCGTCCCCGCGACAGCATTTCGAGGTTTTAACGTTGGTCTGCCAACCAGCCCGTCGCAGATGCGCGGCCCACCTAAAGTCCCCTGCATTTTGTAAGCTCAGATTTACTCAAAAGTGGCGCAGGCCCAGCGTGTCCCGTTCGAAAGATTTTTTGACCAGATTTTTTGACCTGTCCCTACTAAAAGTCTGAGAAGGCCCCTCCGGACCTAATGTGGGCGCTGCTCTCGAAATCAATGGCCGGAGAACTCTGAAAAGCTCGCGCTAAGGGGCCACGACGGGAAAGCCAACGACCCTTCCGAAGGTGGGGCGGGACCGCCGGGCCCGCTGTCGGGGATATGGCGATGAAGGGACTAAGATTTTATGTAGGCAGATTGCGTCCATCCTAGACGAGCAATAAAGGTGGTATTTTGATTGGCTGTGACTTGAAATTATAACTATTTTTCAAGTGTTGGCCGTTCGATGAAGAATAGGAAGCACGTCGCCGGCCTCGGGCCGACTCGTTCCCGCCGGCCTACCTTGTCCCTTCAGCGACAACCGCTATTTCCCAAACAGCTCTTAGCCGTTCCTCGGAAATTTAGTAGCTGTTTAGCTAAGAACGTCGGCTCGCGATTTTATCCAAGGGCCATGCCCCCGCAGTCTATTCGAATCTCTTCACAGCTTGTCCGTTGGGAAAGATCTAAAGTAGATCCAAAAATTACCGATAGCCCTTATCTCCAGCGGCTTTCGCTGAGGACCGTCGCATAGCGGTATAGACGCGTGACCGGCAATATTTGCCCCTAACATTCAGGGCTTTTTCATTAGAGCTCAAAAAGCGAGCCTAGCCAGGGAAAAAGATTTTTAAATTGCTGATGACAAGCGAGATAAAACATCATGAAAGTTGCTGGCATCGCCGTTGCTAATTAGGTGGCATGCAAATCAGCGCCACGTCTTATCAGCCAGCTCTGCAAGTGCAGAATGCGCGTGGTTTTCTGGGAGGGCGCTCGAGCTAAGCATCCATGGCCGACTACGATAAAGACCAAAAAACCGAGTCGCCGACAGGCAAGCGCCTCGAAGATGCCTTTGGACGCGGTCAGTTCGCGAAGAGTCCGGAAATTCAATTGGCTTTCGTTTTAGCCGCTTTGCTTGGCGTTCTTGCCTTTACCGTTACTGAAACGGCGAAAGATCTCAGTGCCTTCAGCACAGGCATCTTTAGCCAGATTGGCACCTTGCATCTCCAAATGGAGACGATGCCTTCGCAGGTCGCGAGTCTCGTACTGTTGTTGGGTAAATTGCTATTGCCTGTGATGGGCGCGGTCACGATGGCCATCCTTCTTTCAGGCGGGTTGCAAAGCGGTTTTCGCATTACGCCCGAGGTCATCGGCCTGCACTTCAACGCGTTGAATCCGATGTCGGGTTTCAGCCGGATCTTTTCAAAAAATTCCACGGTGAATTCCGGCATCGATCTGCTGAAGATGATTGCGATCGGCCTTTCGCTTTGGGTGGGCCTCCGCGGCCTGATGCAGGACCCTATATTCT
>WNFI01110401.1_pt1 | contig 30678 bp, 37 predicted proteins | sample 5400471 | NCBI WGS metagenome assembly WNFI01 (sample SAMN13153348, study PRJNA577476) | soil metagenome | isolation source: 100 cm saprolite on Douglas fir-dominated hillslope | place: USA:California | collected 2013-09-17
CATGGGAAAGCACGGAAACATCCTCTGTCTGCCCCGGTTCTGAACTAGACGATGAGTCGGAGGACGGGTCCCTTTTTCGCCTGAGTTTTGAGACTGCTGGTGTCGAGCGTGAACTTAATGATGACATTTAGACATTAGCATCGGGCACAGGGACGAGCGAGCCGACTCTCAAACTCGGTCCGTGTCGGCCCGTGGAAAATCTAATCTATGATACCGATACAGTGGAGTGGTGGGCTATGAACGTATTCAAAAATCTACAAGCTTGGTCTTGTTGAGGCGGGGCCAAGTTGCGGTACTTTCCGTGATTCAGCTTCCTTGGCCTCTGCCTCGAGGAGCTCGCGCCATGAGTGGTCAACCACGTGATGCCTTGAAGCATCCGTGCGTTCAGAGTGCGTGACGATTCCGGCGGCAACGAGAATCCCGATTGTCAATCCCTGGGCCCACATACGAGCCTGGACGATCTTTTGCGAAGTAGATTGGTGTCTAGAAAGAAGTGAATCTAGGTGAGGGGAGGGAAAAGGATAGCCATACCTATCACGCATGATGATGGTACCAGCGACGGCCATGCTGGTAGCCCAGCTGCCCAGTATGACCTGGTACTGATGACGGGCAACCCATCTAGAAAACTTTTCTTTCGTACTCAGGCCATCCCATTCAGATGTCTCCCGTGCTTTAGCACTATCCAAAAGCTGGCGGCTGACACCTTTCCTGCATGGGGTATCAGCTGATGGCTCAACAGTCTGACACACTCAGCTCACCAGTTGTGTTCCTCGTCAAATTCGACGCCACGGCGTTCTGTCTGAATAGCCCAGGCAGGTCCGACGACAAGGACTACCCCGAGGACTTTGAGATGAGGAGGAAGGGCCCGATATACAGGCAAATAGCGGTGTGCGACGAACGAGGCAGGAAGAGAGACAGCCAGACCAGCTGCAATACCCTCGATAGAACCACGGATAGTGGCACGGTCGAATGCCTCGAATTCTTCCCGGGTAACGTTAACCTTCATTGTGTGGGTAGTGGTTAGTGCAACTATGTAGCGTAAAATAGCACCAGCAGGGGTAAATGGTGAGCCAGGGCATCACGTGCACGGTGGACTCATTGGTCAGCTCGGGCCATCCTCCGTCTCCGAACGGCGATGTTCGGAGCTTTGACATCCTCATTCTCATTTTCAGGCTCGAGCTCTGGATCTCAGGCTGGCCTCTTGAGCGCTGGTACACCTCCGAAAAAAACTCCTCGTATATCCGGTTCTGGGTCGACTTCCCTCAACTACCTCTCCCGCGCTGCCATCTCCCTGGAGTATGCTTCCCTGCGATATCAATCTCACTGTCCACTTGGGATGTATGTCATCCCGTTCGCCGAGGACCCATCTATCTGGGATGCCATCCTCTTTATCCATCAGGGTGAGTTCCACAGATCCCGAATTCATCTCCGTAATCGTCCGTAACCAAAATCATTCCGAGACAAGGCTATTACACCGACTCCATCTTGAGATTTCGTTTGACATTCCCCCATAACTACCCCGAACGACCCCCAACAGTGCACTTTATCACCGATGTCTTTCATCCCCTCGTTTCTCATCAAGATGGAACCTTCAACCTTGCCCCCAGGTTCAATCCTTGGCGGTTAGTCTCGTTGCCACGTCTCATTCCCCATGACTCTTATTTCCTATTGCCAGTCCAAATGAGTATCGTGTATATGACATCCTATACTACATTAAAGGCTCCTTCAAGAAGCACATGCTCGACCAGATCAAAGAGAGTGACTGCTTGAACAAAGAAGCATTCAGGCGAGCTAATCCCTATCTATCACGCTGGCAACTCTGCTGATTGCCGACTCAGATTGTAGGCGATCTCTACGTTTTTATTTGCATGTACAGACACAGTGATGCAAGATACTTTCATACAGATACCACGACACGACTTCTTCGTTCGCAGCGCTGGCGACCCAATCGTCGATGCTCTCCCAGACGGCATCTGCTCTCTTCGACCAGGACCATCCTTCAATGGCAAACACGAAAGGTCCACCGCACAGCCTGATCTTCCACGAACTGACACCAGAGCAATCCAGCACTTTGCGTGCCCAGCTTGACATACAAGCATGGGAAGACGTTCCTTCGTCTAACTGAGATGCTTACGATTTTGTTTGTTTAATGAAGAGTCTATAACACACACCATCCCTACAGTAGATTAATGAACATCATTGAACTGGACTATACGGTTCTGATTAGGAATATTAGAGGCTAAGTATCTAGTTATCTAGTCGTCTGATGCAGACGTGCGCAACATCAGTCACGGGTAATCTTTACTGCTGTCATTGGCGACTGTTGCAGGTACTGCCTCAAGAACGAGCGGCATTTCTGGGCCCGTGTCATCATCCTATATTGCATGATTAGCTCTGTTGGGAATCTTAACTTAGTGAAACTCACTTCTTGTGTGCGGCCGAAATGCTTCGACAGCTTCTCTATGACGAGGCTGTAAGGTAGGTGCTGGGTTAATTTCCTTTGTGCGTTATATCAGTTCTTCCTGAAAGACTCCGAGCATGGGAGAGAGGATGTGGCTAACCGTCGCTGATGTACGTTCAACGAGTGCCGAGCATCCAAAGCGGAGTCGAGGACGTTAGATGAGTGAGCCCCTTCGCTCAACGAGATCTTGATGGAATATTCTTTGTCGGATTTGCCCCTTCCATGATTACGCTCATACAGCTCGAACCTGGAAATTGAATCAATTCACGTTTCCAAAGTAAATATCGGAGACTAACGTTATATGTGACTATCGCGATTAACCAATAATGACTCAGTAGCTCCGCATGAGAAAGTCAGGCGCTTACTGCGTAATCAAGCTCAGGGATCCGTCGATTCGCGATAGGAAGGCCCGATAAAAGAACAAGGTTAACCAGAGTGTGAATGTGGCTCTCCTTGGTGAAATAACATGTCAGTGAGCTCCTACCCTGATTGCGGGCTTCTTCAAGGTCCTCGACTACTTTTCGGAGTAGTGGGAGTGAGGTGAGGACACCGATCTCCTCCCTAGAAGAAGTCTGGCATTAGTCAAAGCCCGAGGAGATGCAAGAAATGAATGACTTTTCCTCGGGTTCAATGCCGTATTCTTGTGGCGCTACCAGGTCAAACAACACTTTGGCACGACCATACAGTTCGTGCAATTTACGGTCACGGGGCGGATGGTTGCCCCGCCCACCGTTCTCGTCGAATATGGCAAAAAGGAAAGTGCGGTGATGGAGAGCGCAGTACTTGATAGTGTCGTACAGCTCCGAGACCTGCCAATGGGCGACACGTCTTAACTCGTGGATGCATGCGATAGGATCGAAGCGGGCACTTACGCGTGAGGGGTCGAATTTCTCCGGTTTCACGTCACAGAAATCTTCAAAGAGCTTCTCCCAACGCTCCCGGAAGAGCCAGGGCTCATCTCCACAACACCTTAGAGGATGAAAACCAGGAGTACGTTTATCGTCCAACAAGACTTACCATCGCTCCTGAATCTTGTCCACGTCTAGCGTGTCGAAATTTCGATCCATGATGGCACGGAAGCCACTAAGCAGTTCAATCGCTTCCTGTGGATACTCAACACTGTCTCTCCTTCCCTTAGGCAACAACAAGTTTACCTTGAGTACTTCCACGGGCTCTTTATTCATGCTCTTAGGCCAAATCAGCTCTGGTCGCTTTTCTGGCTCCCCAGGTCGCAGCAGAATTTTGAGCCGTTTCTTTACATCGTCCATGAGGTCCTTGGCAGCGTTCGAATCGTCCAGAAGGTCCTTGCGTACAATAAGCTTGAGGGGCTCTCTAAGAGACATTGAAGACTTTGGGGTGAGAGTATGGCTAGAGATGCCATCTGCGGATGATCGCCCAGAACGGGTGGGGGTTGGACATGCCGACAGCGAGGAGTCAAGTAGTGCCGCCGCGAAAATCTCAGCTGAAGCAATGACACGACGCTCAGACGAAGTGTATATCTGTTTCCAAAAGCGGATGACAAAATTAGTGGCTATACTTGTCGTCTTAGGGCACGGAACTGGCACGGAACGGACCTTCACGTTGTTGAGGACCTCCTTGTCTGCGCGCTTCTTTAGCTCCCCCACGCACGTTCGTTAACAGATTGATTACACACGTACTCATAATGGATATGTCTTTCTTCATGTTCTCCCCTAGGTCACGAGATTGATAGCGTGCGGAGTGTGTGAATTCCCCGCCCCATTTGAAAACTAGCGTCAATTTCGACAGTTTCCTAGGTTGGCCTGCTGCCTTCTTCGAGTACACCGGCTTTAGCTGGGCTTTGGTCCCAGGGAGTTCTATCTTGCTGAATAGCGCGTTATTAAGCAGAGCCAGCTTATTTAGGTCTTCTCCGTCCGCTCCCAATCGTTTAGCCTCCTCGACGGCAACGGCGATGCGGCTGAGTTGCTCTCTCTCACGAAGGATTATCTCCTCTTTCTCGCCATTTAGGAGGGTAACAAAGGGCTGTGTCCAAGACTCTCCGATGGGAAAATTGAACTTGAGCTTCTGCTTTGGGGTCCGATCAGCGTGGCGTAAGACAGTAACATTGGCCTTCAATAGCCATGCTGGGGCGTCTGGGATCACAGACTCTGAGCTTATTAATGGCCTATCTGGAGCTGTCGATATACGAGTACAAAGCGCTGAGAGGATCTCGGCCGCTTTGTCTAGGATGTGGATCAGAAGCAAGAACATTAGGTGGCGCACAAGCTTGACAATTGATGAAATATACCCACCGTAATAGGACTCATTGCCCTTAACGAAACTCCAGCCATTGACATCAATCACTTGACTGCGGGCGCCATTCTGACAGCGCAGCATATCATAGCCACAGACTCTCTGGCCGAATGCGTGACAGATTTTTGCCGCCCAGGACTTCTCCTCATCAGTCAGGTGCGTGATAAATCTATGTGGTCTGAGCGAAACCCATGAAAAGACAAGTCACCCTCACCGAATTTCCTTCCCGTCGGTATTGCGTCTCACAACTCCATCAACGACTGGTGATTTGCGTGTCTCCGCGTGGGTATACTCTTTACCAACAGTGTAAACTTTGATGTCCTCCGAATTGTCAACATCGATAAACTCCTCATATATGTAGGAACCATCAGTCCTCGGGTGTGTTAAGGCGGGATCTAGTTCACTGCTCTTGTTTCCAACCTGAAACAAATTTTACTCCATCAAAAACGTAGACGTGTTACGTTATTATTGACCCCACCTTTCGGAAGAGCCGACGCCCACCGCCATCCCTGAAGTATATGTAAACATTATGATCCTCACCGCTCACAGGTTTCTCTACAAAAGGCTTTTCCATCATTTGACCATCTACTATGATAGCATTGCCATCCTGTCGTAGAGTCACTTCGGGAATGGGCCGGAATCCGCCAAGCTCGATGCCGACCCTGGTCCTGATGAAGTCTTTGAGATCATCATCGACTTTAGGTCCGCCGTCTCGAGACACTTCCAAGCGTTTTGGAGTAGGCACTTTGACATGGTCCAGAATCTGTCCCACTAAGCGGCGATCCCAGAGAAGAGCTTGGGGCAAAAGCTCATTTATACAGAAAGGCTTGCGAAGTTTTACGTAGGATATTGCTTTGTCTAAGGGGAAGTCCGTAGAAAAGAAGGAGATGAGAATGTCGCATCTTGGCCAATTCTCGACATCTGCACCAGGAGGTCAGGAAGAAGCGCGTGTATCAAAGATCTCGGCTCACCCTCGTCTAGGATGACCTTATCTCCGAAAACCTTGACTTCAACTGTCCCTCTGGCCCTGTTCACAAGACGGGTCAGAATCTCCCTCATTGCCTTTGAGCGGGCCTTGACATCCATTGCGCATATACCCAGGACAATCGTTGGTTTCTGGATGTCATTTCCAAAGTATAGATCGGATGTGTGAGATCCTGTAGGAGATGGTGTGGATGATCTGGCTAGGATGGAGCTAGAGCGAGGGGAGTGTCTATCGCCAATGTGCAACAAAGAAACCCGAGAAGGTCTGTCCCAATGCATGTCTGGAATCATTAGACCTTTCAAATCCTCGTTGGGACCCGTAGCCAAGTGAGACCCCGAACTCTGTGCTGGTGTCTGGTGTCCGACCCGCACAATTGCCTCTGCTGAGTGATCCGATCGTAATCTGACCCCGTGAGTTCGCGCACAATTGCCTCTCCTGTGGAGTCAGGCCTTTATACGATGGTATTTATACGTCAGAGTTTCCCCGACCCATTACCACAGCCATGTCTGCGAATCCCTGTGATCAGGTCACCACTTCGATCTTCGTCTCTAATCTCCATTGTGGAAGGTGCGTCCCATCAACTCGAAGGCCACGACAGCTAGTAATTTTCCGCGCAGTTGCGTCCGCACTATCCAGGACACTCTTCAAGTGCTCGTCCCCTCACCCTATTCCATTCACGTATCCATCCTTTACTATCGGACACGCTTGATTCCTCGCGGTCGCGTAAGGCAGCGAATCACTCGGAATATTGCCAATTTTGTCAACGCGAGCTCAAAAGTATGTTCGAGACGACCAAAATAGCAGAACTTTCGACGCCACCAGGTAACTCGTCTCGATTGGATCCATCCCAGGCCCCCCTTCCTCAGGAAGCAGCCGCAAACAGGACAGCTATAAAAACCATGGGATATGAAGCCGAGGTTGCACCAGTAAAGCCCCTGACCTCGGAAATCACAGCCGTCAAAATGGACGGGCCACTTCGCCTTACACTCTCTGTCGGCGGGATGACTTGCGCTTCATGCTCCTCCACCGTCACCCAGTTGCTTTCCGAAGAGGAAGGCGTTACAGACATTTCGGTTAATCTTATGGGGAATTCTGCAACTTTGGTCGTGAAGAGCAAGGAATTAATCACGGGAGTGAAAGATATTATCGAATCTGCCGGATACGAAGCATCTGTGGTCGGAGTGGAGCCTCTTCAAGTAACGCCGGATGCTATGGAGGTTGTGCATGGGGAACGTACTGTTGCTCTGCGTATTGAGGGCATGTTCTGCGAGTAAGTTATTACAACTAAGACTTACACAGAAAGGCCTGATATATCCCATCAGCCACTGCCCTAAAAAGGTTATGCAATGCCTCGACAAACTGAGCCAGATTATACACGCGGAGCCACCAACTCTCCAGGATCCCATTCTTCGACTCACCTATGAGCCGTCCCCACCTGCGTTCACCATACGAGATATTGTCTCCGCTATTTTGCTCTCCAACAGCCCTCAATTCAGGGTCACGATCGACAACCCCCCTTCTCTCGAGGATCGTGCTCGGTTATTACAGGCCGAGGAGAGACGCAGGCTTCTTTATCGTCTCGTTTTTTCCGTCGTTATCGCAGTCCCGACTTTCATCATCGGCGTCGTCTTCATGAGTTTAGTATCACCCAATGACCCTACCAGAATTTTTCTAATGGAACCTATGTGGACGGGCAATGCGTCACGTATCCAATGGTCACTATTCTTCTTGGCTACACCTATTATGTTCTACGGCGCTGGAAGTTTCCACGAGCGAAGTTTGAAGGAAATACGCGCCTTGTGGAGAAGAGGGAGTCGTACGCCTGTGTGGAAACGCTTTGTTCGCTTTGGGAGTATGAATTTGCTGGTACGCACAATCGTTCCCCACCCGTCCACTAGCTCAGCTATCTTCAATATTATAGGTATCTTTAGGTGTTTCAGTAGCATACCTCTCTTCTATCGTTTTGCTTGCCCTAGCGGCCTCGACATCACCATCCCCGGACGGTCATGGCGACACAACCACATACTTCGATTCCGTCGTCTTCTTGACGATGTTCCTTCTCATTGGTATGCCCCTTAACCATCGTACCAAGTAGTACCTGATCCTGGTCCAGGCAGGTACCTGGAAGCTTACAGCAAGAGCCGCACGGGAGATGCCATTACTAGCCTCGCGAACCTGAAGCCGGCCGAGGCACTCGTTGTGGTTTCGGCAGACAAGAAAAATCCAGATGCCTGCTTTTCGAGTGTAGACGAGGACATAGAAATAGGCAAGACAGACACCGAAGCGGAAGAACAAATTTCTGAGCCCGGTTCAAAGGTACAAAAAGTTCCTGTGGATTTCTTAGAAATTGGGGACGTCGTTCGGGTAACATCTGGCTCGACGCCTCCAAGGGATGGTATAGTTGTCTCCGGCCACTCACTGTTCGACGAGAGTTCGGTGACGGGGGAATCCAAACCGATCAAGAAAAACCCCGGGGATAAAGTACTCCTAGGGACCATTAACATTGGGCAACCTATAGATGTGGGAATAGATGTAATGGAGGGCAAGACCATGTCAGTGTCGTCGTTCTTGTCAAGAGGCGATATTCACGATTCTGTAGGCTTGATCATGTCATCAATGTGGTCCGTGACAGTCAAACAAAACGAGCACCTATAGAGCGTTTCGCGAATATCTTGACTGGCTACTTTGTTCCCGTCGTCACTCTACTCGCTCTCCTGACATGGATCATATGGCTCAGTTTAGGATTGAGCGGTGCACTTCCCCGCAGCTATCTGGATAAAGACGTAGGGGGTTGGCGTGAGTATCGACTGTTATGGATAGAATAGATTGTTGACATCTCTTTCACCAGCGGCGTGGTCCCTCGAATTCGCAATCGCTGTCTTTATCGTCGCATGTCCATGTGGCATTGGCCTTGCAGCTCCAACTGCCCTTCTGGTTGGTACTGGTATCGCAGCGAAATTCGGTATCTTGGTTCGAGGAGGGGGCGAGGCTTTCCAGGAGGCAGCACAGCTTGACGTCGTCATCTTTGATAAGACGGGAACACTAACAGAGGGTGGCCAGCCGACCGTCACAGACTCCAGGGACTTGTGTGATGAAAACCCATGGAAGCGTGAATCGGTTCTCGGAATGACAGCTGAGCTCGAAGCGTTCAGCTCTCATCCTCTCTCCGTGGCTATTCGTTCCTACTGCGAGCGCAACAACGCCATCCGTCAGGTAGCTAGCTCCGTGGAGGAAAAGCCAGGACGAGGACTCAAGGCAACGTTCAAAAATGAGGGTTGCTCGGCAATTATCGGAAATGAAGCGTGGATGGTAGAGCATGGGGTTGGCGTCCCGGTAGAAATGGCTGGCTGGCTGGATTCCTGGAAGTCGGAGGGTAAAAGTGTTGTTTTACTCGCTGTTCGTCAGGACGACACGAACAGAGCATTGGTTACAAGTCCTTTCAAGATCCTCGCGTTGTTTGGCATTGCAGATCCGCTTCGACCCAATGCTAAAGCTGTGGTTTCTCACTTGCAATCTCGAAGGCTGGCAACCTGGATGATCTCTGGTGACAACGTAACTACTGCAAGAGCTGTGGCGAAACAGGTTGGTATACCTGAATCTAATGTGATCGCAGGCGTGCTCCCCCAAGAGAAGGTGAATGACCAGATAATAGCTCGCTGATTTTCGTGCCAGCTAACACTATCTATTATTAGGCGGATAAAGTTCGTTGGCTCCAAGAGAATGCTCCAAAGAAGCAGCGATCGAAGCTAGGGTGGTTATCACAGAGAAGGTTGAACAACCGCTGCGTTGTCGCCATGGTTGGAGATGGCATCAACGATGGACCGGTGAGTACCGAAGTGGGGTCTTCCTTGGATGGGATATCGACAGTTTTGTAGGCCCTCGCTGCGGCTGATGTGGCTATAGCAATCGGATCAGGAAGTGATGTGGCGCTATCGAGCGCCTCATTTGTCCTTGTTTCGTCGGACCTTAGTGGCATTCTGACACTGGTGGATCTATCCGCAACTGTATTTCGCCGGGTGAAGCTTAACTTTGTACGTGTCCATCCCACTAAAAGATGTACAGCGGGGATACCTAATTTTTGAGGCTTCAGTTGTGGGCACTGGTGTACAATGTCGCCGCACTTCCGATCGCGGCAGGTGTCTTGTATCCTATCGGGCACATCCGGCTCGATCCGGTCTGGGCTTCCCTTGCCATGGCGTTATCGTAAGTGGATTTGAGCTCTGTCCGATTTATTCCTCGCTCACTTCGAATGCATCTCAGTTCGGTTTCGGTCGTTTGTAGCTCTCTTATGTTGAGGTTATATAAACCACCGCGGTAATAACAGAAAAGCAGAATAGTTTACACACGCGTTTATACTGTTAGAAGTAGCAGAAATTTTCCTTAGACTATGTACAGTACTCGTAGATGATGGAAGCAACAAATACCTATGACTTGGACTGCACCTGTGATTCTTTCTTGGCACGATAAAACTCCGAAAATGATAGCCGAATACCCAAAAATCGACAATCGAGGTCGACATGTGTCTGTAATGCATGAAGTATGACATGGACCTTCTCAGAGAAGGCGGCGCCGTATTCCTTGCACTGTCGCAGCCCAGCGGATAAAGCGTCTGATGGTTGCACACCTATGCGCGTATTGGCGGTAGTGTAGATCCCCTATTTATGGAAGATAATTTCAAATGGAGTCGCAATAACAAGGGTATGAACTCACTCGTATTTGGTCGCGCTCACTGTCTCGACGGGAGGACTCTGTCATGCAGAGGTTGTAGAAGTGTTCCTACATCACGAAATCAGTGATCCTTTAGTCATCATACATAGGATCGCCGCTCACTGTTGCGTCGTAAAACCCAAGCATCAGTGAAAATGCCTCCTTAACCTGATTGAGTAGGCTCTCCTGGAGCGGAAAATCAGTAGTTGGTCTTTAGAAAAATCAGAGGAAGGATCAACCTCTCTACCGGCCTTGGAACCAATCAGCAGTAATTTCTTCACCATGCGATCTAAATATATGCGGTGAGTGCTAATCAGGGCATCCAGATCGCCTTCTTTTTCGTTGACGAAGTCCATGAGTGCTTTCCACGAGCACTCGATGACCTCCAAGTGGCAGTAAGCAGCCATCTGCCGTATAAAGTGAATCATTTCCGCGGTAATCAGACGGATTTTGTGCCATTCAGGTTCCAACTCTGACTTCTGATGTCAATCACTACACGATCAAAATACCTTCAAAAACCTACCCGGAATCCGCACAAAGGCCTTGGTGGCGCCCGCTGTTCTCACCCACCCTTTGGTCATCGTATTTTCGATCCGTTTCATTTTCCAGAGGTGATTAAAAAGCTTCAGGTACTTGATCATCGAGTCTGGATCGAGAACCGTATCCAACGGGGCATCGACTTTGTACTCCAGCGTAAACACGTCCCAACCGATTTCACCTTGACTATACTCGAGCATGCGGGCGTCAAGGCGTCGAAGAACGTCTGGCGGATCCTTCTGGGCATTTGACGAACGGATAGCCGTTTCTAACGTGGCTGTTAGATTATGCCTGTACAATGAGTTTGCAGGTTTTGACAAGCTCGGCCTATGAACTCAAAGTCTGGATGACCTTACGAGTGTGCCACTATTTCGGCTTACCCAATTGTTTCCATGAGCTGATCTGCAAAATCACCATGACCTAGGAGAAGGTAATTCTTCAGAGCCCTGAGATGATCTATTAACCGAAACTTGTCGAAGAATATATCGAATAAACGTTGGCTAGCTATTCGATATGCGGCATCTATCGAGCGCTCGAGCCCAAAAATGTCGCTGTACTGTAGGGCTTCGTTCAGTCAGACAAGAGCAGCCATGGTCATATATGCGACTCACTACCGTTAGTATTGCTCATTTTTTCGCGTGTGGCAATCCAGTCTGTATCGTGGCAACTATATCGAATGAAGTTCAAACTTTTCCCTGTTGAGAAAATCTACCAATACGAAATAGCTTGACACAATCAGGTTATGCACGAGGCAAGACAGCATACCTTACTCCCGAATCCTTCTCCGACAAATACTGGTAACATTTCTTGTCTGAATTTGTACTTCGCTTGCCACAGCCTGAGTCCACTTTCGCGTTCTCCCGTGAGGTCATCTTGCTCGCCATTGAAGCCACTGAAGCCGCCGTCACCTATCATAATGCCCGCGCCAGTTGTAAGGGACGAAGGATATACATATTGTAGATGGGCAAGCTCTCGGTCCACAGTAACAAAAAACTCCAAGTACGGATCGTACAACTCCCCCGAGAAAAGCCACTTTTGTAACGTCTCGAAGAAGGGTTTCGAAACCTCAATAGGCTACTCTCAGCTAATTCAGATGACAAGTCAACCACACTTACCTCTTCAAGAAGTTGATCTGTAAATTTGCGCACAAATGGGTCACCGTTTTCCGTGTAGCTGTGAATGAGGTTGACAAGAGCACCACCATGCGTATCTTGGGAACGTCAATGAAACCAACCAACCGAGATGTCAATAGACCATACCTTTGGCCGCCTCTACACAAACACTCATCATCCGCATCCGCAGCCTCCACTCATTGACCCATACGTCAAGTCGCTTGAGTGTCAAGCCACTCTCCTCTGCTCTTGGGTCTGGCTCCACAGACAGGGAAGCCTGCGCATCCTGATCTTGGGCGTTGGAAGCGATGTTCAGTTGTGACTCCAAGACGGCTATGAGGCGATAGTACTCCGTCAATTGGGATTGAAGGTGATGACAAAGACTTTGTTCAATCATGCCAATCCTAGATCTCGCCTCGCGATCTCGGATGAAGCGATCGACGCGAACATACAGGTGCCCGACCTCGGATAATCTGTGAATTAGTTGCTTGGTTGGGATGGATATATGATATCCCTTCGAAAGAGTGGTCAATTGCTACGCAAGTGCCATGACGTGACGCGCACAGAATCCTCCGTAAAGAGAAGGCTCATCTCTGTCCCTCCATCTTTGCCTGTCGCAAATCGTACGTGCTTTCCCGATATTCCTTGGAGAAGATATAACGCGTCTCTCAATAGGAAATTTTCAGGGATGTGTGAGCATCCTATTCCCCATATCTTAAGTGGGCCACCGAGTCGATGAGGCAGTGATCTTACCGGATCGAGCGCGCACTTCCCGCAAGAGCTCTGCCTTGGATCTCCCCTTTCTCTGCGGTTGAGGTGGTTGTGGTGTATCAACCGGCAAGATGTCTGGTGTATGCTTAGAAGCCATGGGAGGTGACGGTGCGAGAGAGGGGAGTAAGGAAGGAGCAAGGAGAGGCGTTTTTGTTGAAGACGCCAATGAATGCAGAAACAAGACCGACTCATATTTGCTGGATAGAACGGGCTGCATATATATTAGTAACTACACAGCCATCGAGAGGAAAGGGCACCTGTTCCAGCAGTCTGGACAGCAAGTTTGTGAATTGTACAGATAAAGCACCGTCAGGGCGACTCTGTAGAACTAAAACGAGGCGTGCATTAGACAAGGTGGATAGGGAGAAGGTGGATATGCGTACGGTGACGCTTGATGATGTCTGACAGATGGCCCATGTCCTTCTCTCGGCTTTGGCCTATATGGCTATAATTTCAAGTTATCGCGTCGACCAAAGGAGGGCCAAAGGAATGCCATTACTAACCTAGATAATACATCCTTACAGTGGGAAAAAATATCATTAAACAAGGCTTTATCATCCCTGGACTGAGGAATGATAGCGTGGATAAGAGATTCGAGGGAAGACGAGGAGGCACTGGCAGACATTGATTAAGCTCGCCCTCGCCCTCCGCGTAACTGATACAACGCGGCCCCGTGATCGGGCCGGTTTATCCGTCGCCGATGCCTAAACGGGAAGTGACTGCATTCGCGCTCACTCGGGTTGGGCTCAACAGGCCTCCGCGAACTCCTTCCTATAGAGGTCCCTCGAGCTTTTCGCATTTCTATATTCTATCCGCTCAGTCCTTTTTTTATCCAGCAGGACCTGCACCCTTGCGTTCTTACGATTCCTACGACCATCTATGATTCGACGTGACCAAATGGAACAATCGGATTCCTCGGCCTCTAGCTCCTCCGCACGTTCGGGTCGGCCTGCTTCATCTGTAGGCTTCGCTTATCAGGCTCGCCTTCTCGAACGCGGGTATAACCACGCCGGATCGCTTTCGAGGTCTGGCTCGGTCTCTACTATTAATTCTCTGACCACGGGGAATAGCACCTCTACAACGTCAACCACACCTAGGCAGTGGACACCCACCCATCGCATCGGCAGCAGTATTGATGGTGTTCGTGGCAAGTGGGAGGAACGCATCCGCGCAGAGGCTGTGTCGGATGAGAAGGATTTGCCCAGTACTCAGGCCGAATACCATGCTCCCGACCCGAAACCTTCACGCACCTTATCCCATCGCTTTCCTGTATCAAGTTCCTCAGAGACATCCCTTCCTCTATCACGAGTACAGACCTCTTCAGATGCAGATGTTCTGCAAACACCAGCTTATCTGAAACGCCACACGATCCCTGCTCCAATAATCGCGTCCCCCTTATCACCCAACGCAACTGGTGTGACTATAACAAACCCAGATCCCCCACGCACATCCGCTGGTTCTTCTTCCCTTACCGATACCGCGTATCGAATCCGTCTTCCTCCTTCCACACCGTCTCACTCAATCAGTTCCATATCCGCGCCGCTGGCGGCCCCAAGTGAACATCGTCGTATTGACTCACCTCCGTTGCGCATCAGTCCTCCGCGAAATAACCTACCTAACTCACGTCGCATTCGTCCTACTTCGGTATATGAAGATTTGTTGACGAATACAGGTCACCCTGATCCGGGAAAAGCTTTGTCCTCACCGCGTGAACCACCGACTTCTCGCCCCCGTAATCTCCCTCTTAGTGGTGTAGGAAATCTGTTGCCCCAAGTTGGCGCATTTCAGTCTAGTCCGACGCGATCCTCCGCAATGCATCCTACCCCATTCAGAAGCTCATATGTAAGCAGCAAGAAAGCGTCAACATACGGCAAAGATCTTATCGCTGGACAGAAACTAGGGCGTCATCTACCTAGGATTGCCAGTGGGGATGCTGACGACGACTGGGTAGCAGACGACAACGCCCGAATCCAGCGCGAAGAGGAGGAAGCTCGAAACGAGAGGCAAAAATGGAGGGAACAGCGTCTCGAGAGGAGAACAGCTATCAAACATCGTGGAGCTCGGGAAACCTTAACCCCTACTACAGCAAATCCGGATGATGTTGCTGGTATCCCCGGAAGACTTAAGCTATCCCGCGACATAGTTCCCAGCACTCCTACATCCTCTCTTCCCACAACGCGACTCACAAGAGGCCTCTGGGCAGATACTCAACGTCATCTTATACAGGCATATGAGTATCTTTGTCATGTTGGCGAGGCACAGCAGTGGATTGAGGGTTGCCTCAGGGAAGAGCTTGGGTTTGGGATCGTAGACATGGAAGAGTCTTTACGAAATGGCGTGGTGCTTGCGAAGCTCGTCAGAGTCTTTCAGGGCGAAGCCGTTGTTCGTAGGATCTACGAGGCTCCAAAGCTCGATTTTCGACATTCGGACAATATCAACTACTTTTTCAATTTCGTCAGGCATGTCGGTCTTCCTGAGGTGGGTGCCGCTCTCCTGGTTCTACTTTAACACTGAATTCCAGAACAGAGTTTCATATTCGAGCTGACTGATCTCTATGAGAAGAAGAATCTTCCGAAGGTTATATACTGCATTCATGCTTTGAGGTACATGAATGTTTAGCCTTTTTGGTGGCGCTGACGCATTGCCGTTTGCATGTAGTCACCTCCTCGCTCGTCGCGGTCTGGCTGAACGAATTGGAAACCTAGTTGGTCGTCTGCAGTTCTCCGACGACCAACTTCAGAAGACACAGAAAGGCCTCAAGGATGCCGGTGTGCCCATGCCCAACTTTGGAAATGTTGGCAGGGAACTTGCTCTAGAGATCAATGAGGAACCAGAAGAAACCGAGGAAGAAAGTCAGCGTCTCTCCTTTTCCACTGTATTGATCTCACATTTCTCCAGTTCGTGATCGCCTTCTACGTGAGAATGAGCCGTCAATCATATCGGTTCAAACGCTCGCTCGTGGCTTTATGGCCAGGAAAGCTCAAGCTACGCAAATCACTCGCCTCCAGCTGGCTCAAAGATATATCATCCGTGCACAGGCGCAAAGTCGGGGAGTCCTTGCCAGGAGGAATGTCGCCGATTATCGGGACCGGCAAGTCAGTGTACTACCGTGGGTTGTCGCAATCCAGGCGACATGTCGTGGACATCTTCTACGACGGCGGTGGTATGCTTATGTCAAGCGGATAAAAGCCCGCTCGCAGAACATTGTCAAGATCCAGGCTCACATTAGAGGTCTTCTCATTCGTCGACGACTTGCCATGCTCCGCGCAGCTTCTCCATTGTTGGCCTTCAAGCAGCAGCTCGAGGCATGTTACAGAGAGCAGCCATAGCCAGACAACTTTACGCTTTGGATCGGTTAGAAGATACCATCGTTGCTCTTCAGGCACAGGCAATGGGCGTCCTCGTACGAAGGCGAGTAGGAAGTCAGCTCGCAAAGCTTGAAGATATCACAGACGTCCTGGTGCGTGTCCAGGCGGCCGTTCGGACATATCTGGCGCGCAAGCGACTTCTGGCACTTATCCGGGGATTACGGAAAGCGACCCCTGTTGTCACCCAACTGCAAGCACGTGCACGAGCTAGTCTCGCACGACATCATCATAACGCATTGCAGAAGACCCTGGCCAAAGTTGGAATTGTTAAGTCTGTTGGTGGGTTCCAAGCTTTAGCTCGTGCGGCCGTGGCACGAAACCGCCATCGGGAACAAATCAAGCGCTTGGAGTTCTCGTTGCCGGATGTCATCGGTTTTCAGGCCGTCGCACGTGGATTTCTCGTGCGACGTGACTGGTGTGCCTGGCGCGATCATCTACGTAGAAATCATAGCGTTGCCTCTGCCCTGCAAGCTCTATTCAGAGGGGTCTTGCAACGGAGAAAATTCCACGAGAAGATGCAATATTATCACGAAAATCTGGAGAAGGTCATCAAGATTCAATCTCTATTTCGTGCGAAGGAAACTCGGGACCAGTATCGGCAGCTTACTATGGGGACAAACGTCTCTGCAGGGACCATAAAGAATTTTGTGCACCTTCTTGACGACTCTGAGAATGACTTTCAGGAAGAACTAGATCTCGAACGTATGCGAAAACAAGTCGTGGAGAGAATCCGAGAAAATCAAGCACTTGAAAACGACGTCAATGACCTGGATGTCAAGATTGCCCTTGTCGTGCATAATGTAAAAACGTTTGAGGAGCTCGTCAAGGCGCGGCGTAAATATGGAGCTGACACCGCTGCGGCACATGCGTCAAGAGCATCCGTACTGGCTGCACACGGGGATCCATTTGCAGGGCCGAGCACTCTCGATCATGCTGCGAAGCGAAAGCTAGAACTCTACCAGCAACTCTTCTATCTGCTCCAGTCGCGTGGTGAATATCTGGCTAAGCTGTTCTTGGAGATGTCTGGAGACAATGTGCCTGAAAAGGACCGCCGCCTCCTTGAGAGAGTTGTTCTTACACTCTTCGGGTATGGGCAGGACCGCAGGGAGGATTACCTGCTCCTTAAATTGTTCCAGGTGTGACAAACAGTTCTGACTTTCCATCTACCACGAAGTAACATACAATCCAGTTTGCCATAACAGAGGAGATTGAGCGCGCGAAAACGCTCGCTGATGTGATTCACGGACATCCAGTATATATCAATATCGCCCTTCATTACATTCGACCCAAGCAGACCGTCCATGTTCGCGAGACCCTGCAACCTTTGATACGTGATGTCATCTCTGCCGAAGATCTGGATCTGGAAGCTGATCCTAGGCAGGTGGGTCCATCTGACCATCGCGTTTTCGTGAATTGACGAGAAGCTCTCTAGATATATCGTGCACGAATTGACGTCGAAGAAATGCGCTCCGGGAAAGCGAGCTCCAGGTTAAAGGACATATCCTTTGCTGATGCCCTCGATGATCCAGTTATACGTCCCGAGTATATCCGACGCAAGTAGATGCAGTATAGTCATGATTACGCCACTGATATCGCTTGTTTCTAGACCTGCAAGTGCTAAGATGGTGGACGGAAACCTTTATCGCTGCTATTTTGCAATCGACGAGGAAGATGCCCTATGGCATACGATACCTTGCTCGTGAAACTCTCGCGGCAGTCAGAGTGTGTTCTTTAAACTCAATCTTTCCACTTGTTTCTCCTGTAACACGCCTTTTAGAACAAATTCCCTGACGCTTCCGACGAAGCTTGCGCAGCCTGCATTGGCCGTCTCGTCTTCTATCGGTATATCAACCCAGCAATCATGTGAGTAGGCCTATATTTTCCGATCACTTCGATGTTGGCTCTAAGCGTCTCTGTTTCAAGTACTCCTGAAACGTTTGATATAGTTTCCAGCACTGTCGACGTCAGTTCTCGTAAAAACCTCGCTCAAATTTCCAAAGTGTTGTCCCAGGTGACAAGTGGCTCGGAATTCGGGGATGACACGCCAAGCTACATTCCAATCAATGAATATGTAAAAAGGGCGATATTACAGATCACATCCTGGCTTTTTGAAGGTAGGTATTCCCACGATTGTACCCTATCAGGCATATAATCGGCCTCTAGTCGCCAATATCCCTGACGCGGAGACTCAATATCATGCGCACGAATTTTTGGACGTCACCGTGCAACCTAAACCGATATACATATCACCAAATGAAGTCTATGCCATGCATGGTTTGCTAGCGCAGCATATTGACCGCTTGGTGCGTTATTTCTTGTGTGGTCCTCCAGCTCTTTTTATCCGCCCTATTTTAGGGTGCTGCGCGTGACGATCCACTACGGATAATTCTTCATGAACTCGATGGCGTACCGCAATTTGGCAGTGAAGAACTCAAAGATGCCAGGGATAGGGCAATTACATTGGATCTAACAAACCGCTTTGCTCAAGTCCAAGGCAAGGATCTCGCCGCTTACTGAACCAAGTATCCTAACCTGTCATTTAGACCCTCGCGCTGAGGAAAAGGCTTTGTGGGTACAAGCCAAGCGCACTATTCTGGCCATCCTTCGTGTACAACCTGCCAAAGATCTCGTGGAGTCTCTTATGCAGCCCGTCTCGGATGAACACGAGGTGATGTGGGAAGACATTCTGGAATCTGAGATGGAAAGTGATTATCGCCTCCGCCATCCGAGTCGCATGCCGTCTACGGCTGCGCAGGAATCTGCATATCGTCTGGAAGACATTCGATCGTGGGTCGATTGCCACGTCTGTGGACCGAGTACTAATTGGGGCTGCTAGTTTGTCGTTTCGTGAGGTAAAGGCGCACGCGATCTTTTTCCTTTTGGAGCTAGAGAAACAAGGAAAAGTTACGCGAAATGACGGTTATCAAGACATCCTGAACGCCATTGCCACTGATGTTCGCAGTAAACACCGTATGCGCCTTCAGCGCCAGCAAGAGATCGAGAATATGGCGGAAGCATTACGACATCTCAAAGAACGCAAGAAATACTTTGAGGAACAAATCAATAGTTACAATAGTTATGTCGAAGTGGCTATGGCAACTATGCAGCGAGGAAAATCGTACGCGATTGCCCTGTATTTGCCACCGTAATTGATATTGACGTACACTCAGGAAGAAGCGAATCATCATGCCATTTACGAAGCAATATTTCCACCTTAGGGACCTTCAAAAGTCAGGCAAGACACCTCAATTCGGTTCATTCAAGTATAGCGCACAAGACCTATACGAGAGGGGCATACTCTTGTCGATTGACCAGTACTCCCCGAGACAATTTGATAAGATCGATCTCGTCATTTCCTCGAATCAACTTGGCGTGTTTACCATCGAGATATTCAATAACGCGTTGGGGATTACAAATCGTATGGCGAATGGGGATGGCCGACTCGAAGATCTTCTACAGGCTCAATACCAAGACAGAGCATCACTCTCCTTATTCAGTGGGTTGGCCAAATTTAATCTCAATCTCCTGCTGTATCAGATCAATAAGAAGTGGGTGTACCATCATCGCTTTGCACATGCCTCTGACTCCTTTCTCAGATTTTATGTATGAATACCCCTTGTTGTCATACCATGTACCGCTTGCGGCTTGCTTAGTATCTCATGCATCGTCGTTTTTTCGCCATCCATCGACATGACTGCCAATCTGATTGCTATTGAGCTTGAATACTACGGACAACATGTAACGAACACAGACGGCCTAATGATATTTCTTACTCCATATTCTCGGTTCACCCCAAGACCTATAAATAACGGATCTAGGGTGACGGCAGATCAAATTAAAGAAGTAGGACCACTGTTAGTGAAGATTCATCTAGCGAACCGCGATTACGGCCCGAGCAGAATAGTGGCAAATTGCGAAGATGAGAAACATGCTGATCGTCTCGCATCAGCCCACGTCTTATCATGACAAAGACGGGATTCCAATCTCTCCGGTTTGATGCGAGTCAAGGATCTTACCATACCCGGTGACAGGCTGGTGTGAGTCCTCCTGCGCATGCTCCCCGCTACGACTGTACCGCCATCAATCCTCCGCGGTTCATTTAACCTCGGGTGTAGTAGTTGCCATACCCTATTCGACCACCAAGTAATAAAACCCATCGATTTGCTCCGATCCCTATCAATACTCAATTAGACGCCCCTGAAGAGCATGTGGATATTATGAATTGTCATGGGGGGCGATACTCCGAATCGTACGGAGTCTTACAAGGATGAACTTTTTAACGGACAACTTCCAGGATGCCCGACAATATTAATGACTGTATGAATCAAGGACAGCTATGGAGATAACTTAAGTTAAAAGTGTCATACGATGCGTAATCCGATATCGGCTAATGATCCGGGACGACTTCGTACGGTACCGTTGTACTGATTTCTTCTAAGACTTGGGCCAGCGAGATGGATCGATTTCCTTCGCGAAGCGCCAAGACGTTGACGTTTCACGGGTGTCTGTGCTAGGATTTGAGAGTGATATTCTTGCCTTTGAGAGAGGCTCCCGTACGTAGAAATGCGATGGAGAAAACACGGCGGCCACTGGGATACCCATAGAGTGCAATGCGCCTTATCCCCAAGAGTAGTGCGCGAGCGCTCCGCGGTTATCGTTCAGCTAGGTCATCAGTTTGATAGCTTTGACCTTACGGCCATGTCGGGGAGAGTGAATACATTCTCATTTTCAAACATGAAGGTTGCGTGCTCTATATGGGGGTAACTTGCAAATGCGGTGAAAAATAATAGGGAAAATTTTTGCATATACTGAGAACAGTCCTAGTGATACACCAATTCAAAAGCCCATTAAGATGCGTGTATAAATCAGTAATAAATGTTAAAGCCAACTTGAAGTTAATTTTTCTATCTTTTTCTTGACCAATTCCCCCACCCAATTGACAATTCGCGTTGTGTTCCAGAGACCGGTTGCTATCGTGGGCTTGATCCATCCATCGGGTAACCCTTGCTTGCCGAACCATTCTTCAATGTATTGCTTCGGCATATTTCCCTCTCGATCTCCAAATGTTTGTACCGTTAACGCAACCTCTCCTCGAGCAATGATACTGTGAGCCTTGTTGAGGGGCCTGCCGAGCGTTATGTCCCTGTTTGCGCGTACCGTGACGAGATCGTCGAACGTGAGGACCTTGGAATTCCGCGAAACATTAAGTAGATCTTGGAGGCGTTTTTTGTCGACATGAACAGGGGCATATCGCCCGTTCGGTATGGCATTGGCATGCGTCAGTGATGCGTCGTGCTCAATGACATTATGCCGGGCCAGGTCTTCGAGATCGATTGTGAAATGGCGGCCGCACAAGAAGGTGCCCACAATGCTCAGCACGGCGGCCAAAGGCAGGGTCAGGTTATAGTGTGCTCGGAGAACCCTGATAAGCTGGAAAGCGGAGATGTCACGTCCATTATGAGGTCTGGAGAAAGGGTGTCAAAACACTGCGGGGTACAGCGTGTACCTATAAACTCACAGTATGTTGTGATTCGCAAGTGCATTGAGGGCAGGACAAGGTGAGCGACTGTCAGTAGGAGAGGGACAAGTGTAAGGGGGGTGGCTTGGTCTAGACATGGGGAAAGGTAGTCTGAGTGGAGGCGTGCTGGGACAAGTGGCCTTTCAGCAGCCTGGCTTTCAGTCTTTTAAAGGTTACACATGACACCCAGTGCTCTTGCAAATAGTCGGAAACGGTTTAGATTAGGTCCCGTAATTGGAGGTAACGTTGGTGGGAAGCATCATGGCGCAAATGCGCACCCGGCGTGCGGAACTACCGAGCGCGATACCCAGGCCAGGCACAGCCAACACATGCCCATCTAAAAGCGTCACTGTTAACTTACGCCTTTGTCAAATTACCTTTACGAAGGAAAACAGCCGGAAAGGCCGAGCTGTGCCAGCGCAAACGGGCTTTGATCGATACGTGGCGGGCATCTGAAGGAAGTGCATGGTCAATGATGGATTAGTGATGCACGCTATGTAAAGATGTTTTTCGAGTGACTTTAACCATGTGGAGTTTTTAGACGCGGACGCTTTACTGGAAGACAGGCGTGTACAGGCTTAATACACGTTCCGTGCCTTGGAGCGATCAACACCAGCCGGAAACAGCCGATGTAGGTGGGCCCTACAGTAACGCCCAACAGTACCGGCGTTTCAACCCCGATACTGTATTTGTGTTCAAACGCCAGGTACAATCGACGCCGTACAGTCAATCCTGTTCTCGATGGCTCCGCATCCACTTGCCTCAGTACCGCCTCCCCTGCCACCAGGTTGGACGGAACACGTTGGTAAGATACCCAGATACCCGGACACATGGCCTTAATGAGCCCCTTCTTGAAACAGGTCCTACTGGCCAGATATATTTTTTCAATACATCTACCAGTGAATCTACCTATGTACGACCCCTGCCCGCATTTCCTGCTACTGCACCTCAGAAGGAGAAGCCGAAGATCAAGACACCCATTCCTGGGACGGACTGGCTCAGAGTAACAACCAATCAGGGGAACGTATTCTACACCAACAAGGCTAAGAAAGAGAGCCTGTGGACCGTCCCTGATGAAATCAAGGATGCAGTCGAGCTGCTCAATATACAGGAAGAGAACGATAAAGCCCAGGCAGGGAAGGAAGTTCAAGAAGAGAAGCGGAAGGACGCGGATGCTGAACAGGAACGCGAAATCGAGAGAGTCCGAACGGAAGTACAGGAGGTCGTAAAAAGGAAAGCTGATGATATCTCCCAGTCGGATGAGGTCGTTATCTTGAAGAAGCCACGCGTAGGAGATCAGGTAGAAGGCAAGGAAGAGGAAGCGGATGGCACAGAAGACGATGAGGAAAGTGATGAGGAAGATTGGCAGAGAGAGGCTGCCGCACAGCTTGCCAAGGAGACTGAAGAAGAGGAGAGGAGACAACGAGAAGAATATGAGAAAGCAGAGGCACAAAAAGCCAAGGAAAGCGCCCCCCAAATAATAATTCCGGATCGCGTTGACCTTTCCATTGAAGAGGGGAAGGCACTTTTCAAGGTGTGTTCACACTACCACATTCTCCTCGTTGTCTCGAACTCTCACGCGTTGCATGTACAGACATTACTCAGGGAGAAAGACGTAAATCCTCTACATCCTTGGGATACGTCTCTTCCGCTCTTCATCTCGGACCCACGCTATGTGCTCCTTCCTTCCGTTTCTGCGCGTCGCGAAGCTTTCGACGAGTACTGTCGAGAACGTGCACGCGAACTTAGGGCGTCGCGTGTTAAGAAAGAGAAGGAAGACCCTAAGGAAGAATTTGAGAAACTCCTCGCGACTGAGGTGAAAAGCACACGAATAAGCTGGACCGATTTTCGGAGACAATGGAAGAAAGACAGAAGGTTTTACGGCTGGGGAAGAGATGATCGAGAGAGGGAAAAGCGGTTCCGAGAATTTCTCAGAGAGCTTGGAGAGAGTACGTGTTCTGCTACTTTATATAGTATTTTTATGACTTGGATTTCTCCAGGAAAGCGTGCACTCGCCCAGAAAGCGGAGGCGGATTTCTTCGTACTTCTCAGAGAAAGCGGCATTGCTCAAGAAGGTGCCGTATGGAAAGAGGCGGGTAACTCCAACAATCCACTATTCACCTGCGTAGATAACACTTCTCATTCAGGTTAAGAAAACTATATATGAGGACCCCCGCTATGATGCTGTCGGGTCGTCATCTCTGCGTGAAGAGTTATTCAACACGTTCCTGACTGCGCAGTCCAACAAAACATTACCAGATCAAAGCGAGAAACAAGGCGCCGAAGTTTCTTCAACTGAACCGGGCGACGAGACTCAGAAGCGCAAAGATCGAAAAGCACAAGCAGTTAAAGAACGCGAAGAGAAGATCAAGGTAGAGCGCGAGCGGGTGCTGGCGAGCATTGAAAAGTCCAGGATCGGTTTGAGCAGAGAGGAAGGTGAACTGCAGTTTAGGTGCGCCGCAGCTACCTACTCGAGATTTTGGGTCGCGTGCTAGCGCTCAAGGAGTATCATCTTACTTTTGCAGGAACCTTCTGATCGACGCCATACGTGAACCACAGGTACGCGAGGCTCTTTTCCTCGGACAATGATCTAACCAGTTTCACCCAAGGCATCGTGGGGGTCATCTCTTGCGCAGCTGGAGACTGATCCGCGTTTTCGACACTCACCACTTCCCCTGGGCCACCAACGCCGTTTATTCGAAGAGCACGTTGATGGACTGCGTGCAAAGCACTTGGATAGTCTGCACGCGCTCTTCATTTCCCACTCTCCTTCGCTTGCCGCGGAGTTGGCCGCTCTTCCCGTCGCATCCCTGCTTTCCTCGCTTCCCGCTACTAAACTTGGTTTTGATGTGTATAAGCTGGAAGAGGAATTCAATAGGTGGCAACGTATGCGAGGGACAGAGGCGCGAAAGGTGTTCGACGACATGCTACATGAAAACTCGTTTGTCGAATTCTGGGGAAGACTGGGCAAACTCGGAGGTGAAGGTGTAGAAGGAGGCGTGAAGCGGACTGACGATGGAGATGAAGATATAGGTGAAGGAGGGGGAGGCAACGTTGACATGAAGAAACTGGCCAAGAGCGTGGACATTACAGAAATGGAAAAGGTCCTGAAGGTGCGTGCACAGCATTGCCGAAGGCAAATGTCGTCTTCTCAGATCTGAATGGCCAGGGGGACAAGCGATATGTTATGTTTGATCATGTTCCTGAGCAAAGAGAACGATGGTTACGGGTAGGTGGATGGGTAAACGTCGTAAATGATCCCGAAAAATTGACAAAAATTCAGGATTACTTGTTGCAATTATCTGCGCCGAAGCTGTCTGTACATGTGGGAGAGCACGTTAAATAATATGTACTGTACAGTATGGGATACCATAACTACCGTATTGACACCCCGTGTGAATAAATCCATACGTACTCGCGAACTTTGACACGTCAGCTTCTTGACTTTATAAAACTCAGGCTGCACTGCTCTCTCGTTCTTCCTAACTGGAACTCTCCGCAGGGATGCGGCTACTCCGGTTTCTTACAACTGGCGTCACTCTCGCGTCTTATGTCTTAGCCCAGGACCTTACTCCAGAAGTCCCGGCAGAGAAACACCACTACCAGGTGCGACTTCGCCCACGCCGTTGTGGTTTCGGTTTATGTTAAAACGCGTAATAGAGTGATGTCACCCGTCTTCGTAAGATCGTGATAAACAGGTTTGCCCTCTCTTGCAAGTTTCCTTGCTATCGTTGACGACGCGTCATTTCATTAGTCTTTACTCGCACCGGTTCGTCCGTTCGCCTAATCATTCTGGATGCATTTTCACCTGGCATCTAGAGACGTGTTTCTGCGTGAACTCATTTCAAACGCCAATGATGCTCTTGAGAAATTCCGGTTGACCTCACTCACCAATAAGGGCATGTGGGATGATTCCCCCCTCAATATCACCATCAGGCCCGTCGACGGCTGGGATGGTTCAGGTGGCCGAATCATCATCACAGGTACTTTGGTCTACCCCATCGAACCCACAGATGTCGTTGAAGGTAAATGTGACAGACAATGGCATTGGCATGACTCCGGATGAGATGACCCAAAACTTGGTGCGCACCGGTCCTCCACTGTGAACCTTTCTAACCAATCCTCCAAAAGGGAACCCTTGCCAAATCCGGGACTGCAGAATTCCTTGCGCAGGCCGAGAACAATCCTGAGTCGACGGCCAACAGCAACTTGATTGGTTCCTTTGGCCTCGGCTTCTACAGCAGGTGTGGTTCCCGCATTTTCCAGTTGTCCGCCATTCTCATTTTTTTTCCCCAAGTTTTTTGGTCGCCGACCAGGTTTACGTTGCTTCTGTTGTCGCCCCAACCTCCGAAAACCCCAATCCCCAGCAATACATCTTTAGCTCTTCCAGTGATGATAATGATTTCGCCACCTACCCCGATCCTAGGGGCAAAACCCTAGAACGGGGCACGGAGATTACGCTCGTGCTAAAGCCTGATGCTCTCGAATATGTCAATCATCTTGCACTCGCCGAACTTATCAATAAGCACTCCGTATTTTCCTCGTCCTTCCCAATTTACCTATTTGCGCAACGTGAAAAGGAAGTCCCGGAGGAGCCGGTGGCCGAACCCTCCACCAGTGACGACGAGAATGCAGATCGTGCGGAGGATGAAGCAGTCATCGAGGAAGTACAAGATTCTTCAGCCAAGGAAGTCAAAATGAAGAAGATCCTGGTTGATGAGTGGGACCACGTCAATGCACGTCCCTCGCTTTGGACTAGGTACTTGTGCCATCGGTATTCCCGGCAATGTAAACTTACAAAGGAGCATTGAAACAGGGACGCCAAGAATGTCACGCCCGTCGAATATGAACTATTCTACCGGTCATACTTCCTTGACCTTGCTACCAAGCCTATTGCGTGGAACCATTTCTCTGGCGATTTGGGCTCTGGCGTTTCCTTCCGTGCTCTCTTATACATTCCTGGGACCTTACCGGATGACTATTGGCAGGGATCTCAGACACCCACCAAAGGCATACGTCTCATGGTCAAGCGCACCTTCATCACGTCTGATCTCGGCGAAGACTATCTGCCCAAGTGGGCCAGCTGGGTCAAAGCCATCATTGACGGTACGAAAACTTTCACTCCAAGCATTGGATGATTATTTATTCCGGTCACATTGTCTTAGCTGATGATCTCCCTCTGAGTGTCTCCCGTGAAACGCTTCAGAATGCATCGTTCCTCCGTCAAATCAGGCAGACAATCTTGAAGCGGATTATCCAGACATTCACTAAGCTCGCTGAAGATGAGCCGGACAAGTTTATCGAAGCCCAAAAAGTTTACGGAAACGTGTTCAAGCTCGGTGCAGTTGAAGACTCGAAAAATAAGGACAAGTTGATCCCATTGACTCGTTTTGCAACAAACCAGCGAAGTGTCACGTCTTTGGATGAAGTGAGTTTTTGTCGTGTGTATGCAATGGATCAACTAATACTGGTTCGTAGTATATCGAGAACAAGAAGGCTGGTCAGAAACAAATTTTCTATGTCTCTGATGCCGGCAAGAGTGTGTCGTCCTTGGCAAAGAGCGTTTTCGTGGAAAAGTTGCACGCGCGAGGATACGAGGTGCTCCTATTGACAGACACTCTCGATGAAGTCCTACTGCACAACCTCAAGAAATGGAAGTGAGTATCATGTTACTGTGCACCCAACCTACGTTGATAGACGTTGTTAGGGGCATTCCCTTCCAAGACGCGGCTAAGGCTGGATTGCTGTTTGGAGATGAGGGTGAGCCCGAGAAGCGCACCTTCCACTGCAAGGAATTCACTCACATGGTATTGGTAGATCTAAATGCCGAGGAGGAGAAAGAGACACAGGCAGAGATCAAAGAGAAATTTAAGCCTCTTTTGGGCTGGCTGAAGACTCAAGCCGGGGGCATCGTTCGTGATAGTTCGTATCGCGTTGACCTTTCATTTTCTTGTCTCTGATCTTTTATGCTATAGTCGTCATCTCTGATCGCCTGGTGACCAGCCCCTGCGCCATAGTAGCTGACGTAGGTGGTTACACCGCGAATCTCCAGCGCATCATGAAGGCAACAAACAAAGGCAATGACCCCGTGTTCGAATTTGCGAAGCGACAAAAGGTTCTCGAATTGAACCCCCGCTCACCGCTAATTGAAGGGTTGCTACGTCGTGTGGAGAAGCTACAAGAAGATGTGGAGCACGACCCCGAAGCCGAAGAAAACCTCAAGGAAGTCGCAACCATACTGATCGATGGTGCTCTGGTGCGCTCCGGCTTCGATGTGCCTGATTCGGATGAGTAAGTGTATATAAAAATTCCGATACACCTTCGTGACCATCTTCTTCCAGATTCCTCATGCGCGTGGACCGTGTCCTTCGTCGCTTCCTTGGCGTCTTGGAGAATGCGCCAACTGATACCACCGTGAAGCCCGCACCTCCAGTGGATCCAGTAGTCCTCGACGAGGTAGAGTATGAGCCTAAACCTGAACCTCTCTTCAACGAACCGCCAGAGTTTGACGATGGTAAACCAAGAGTGATTTTGTCGGAGTAAATGAAGAAAAAGGTTGAAATCGACATTGAGGAGGTAGACGAAGACTTCTTGCCAGTCCACCACGATGAATTATAGTGTATATAAGCAAGCAAACATTCCAGTGCATTCGTTATTATTAAATCATACAATGTTCCATCGAACAATACATGAGGCCATGAGGTTGGGTGACGATATGAAAGAGACTAGCACGTCAGTCGACGTCGATGGGATTCCAAGTGACAGCCCCCTCTTTACCGCGGTCCAGTCCTTTGAGCTTCTCGATGCCTTCCTGGCTGATCTCGAAACCAAATACGTCGATATTGGAACGCACACGGCCCGGGTTCTGAGACTTAGGGAGGGGGATGAAACTAAGATCCTCGTTCAATGACATATGATGGCTAGGTTGGGATATAAGCGTACCCCTGCTGGAGAGACCAACGAATAAGGATCTGTGCAGGATCCTTGCCATACTGTCAACAAAAATGCGGTGTTAGTGGAAGACAAAATAAAGGAGATCTTCTAAAAGGTTACTTACGTTCTTGGAAAGTTCTTGCAGCACAGGATTCCCAAATTCTCCCCTGACGAGGGGAGTGTATGCCTGAACTATGATGCCATGGGCGCGGCAGTAGTCAACGATGGGCCTCTGTTGACAGTAAGGATGGAGCTGGTTTGACATGAGAATCGTCACAATGCCTACGATGATGTCAAATGTGCCAGGGAACCATACCTCTATTTGGTTGATGGATGGGAATTCGAGTCCTGCCTCCGTGATTTCTTCCAGGTGTTTGACATTGCTGAAGATTTCTCAGAATTTCAGACAGCAAGATAATATTCCGTTCTGACATCCACTCACTAGTTGGATACCCCCACAGATCTGAGCTTTCCCGCTTTCTTGGCGGCTAAAAGTGCTTTCCAAGCCTCAAGGCGAACAACCTTTCCCCCGTAGGCACTGTGTATGAGATAGAGATCGAGATAATCTATTGTCCATGTTTAGTCCCTGAATGACGGAAATCATTGAACTTAATATGATCTCCTACCAAAGCCAAAGTTCTTAAGCGAATCATCAATAGCATCGAGGCAACTTTGGTAACCACCGGCAATCTTGTTTATTTTGGACGCTAAACTGAAATGTCATTCGTACGGCCTACTCAGGGCCCGGATAACACGGACTGATGAAGATGTCCTCGCGAGAGATGCCACTCTCCCTGACAGCATCTCCTACTTGAGCCTCATTCCTGTACGCACGCGCTGAATCTATGTGCCTGCGAGTTTTCCATCGTAATTTATAAAGAGGGACAGAGAGGTTGTGCATGAGACGGACCGATAGCCGGACTGAAGAGCTGCAAGACAAGCGGGTTTGCAATTGGGATTTTGGTAAACGCCAAGGCCGATGACAGGCATGGCGGCGACGCCTGTGAAAGCGAAGGAGTAGGATGGGCTTGATGGCCATGATAGAGGGAAACTGAATTACCACCAGAGAGGGTGACAGTTGACCGTATGGACATCATTAGAATCAAGTCACACGTGGCGGGAGAGGCAAAGTTGGGCCACAACACACGACTTGAGCTATGGCCTCCTTCTCGCGTCTTCAACTCGCTGCCGCTCTCATAGGTTCATATTTCCCTTCACCATTCTCATTTCTTTGCTGACCTTTCGTGTAGAGTATGACAACGACCTAGAAGACCCAGAAAAACCATTCCGTTCAGCCCATGAGAGCGCTATCTTTGCGCACTTGCGTCGTATCCCACCGCTCCCTCCACAACGGAGAAAAAGCGTCGACTATCTCAGCATAGAACTTCCTGGAGATGAAACTGCTGGCTCGAGAACAGAGTCTGGCCCGGAACACGTCGCGAGGCAAAATTCAGGCGATGGTCTCAGTAATCCATTTGGAAGAGACACGATCGTCTCAGATGGCATTCTTGCAGAGGAAGAAGGTGAAATGGAGGTCGACCTCGCTTCCTGGGGATTGACTTCCTTCATTCCCAAGGAGAAAGGTGGTGCTAGCTCAAAAAACAAGAGAAAGGAGAAAGTTACAGCCCTCCCTAATCCTCACGCGACCACCCAAGCCTCATCATATCGTTCTACCCGTTCCTTGAGCATGGGGAATCTAGAATCTTTCGGCACAGGAGGCGCATTTCTGGATTCACCATCGATCGTCACACCAGATCATGCGAGGCGGAAGTCGCTGGGATCTGCCCTAGAACTTGGGAATCAACAGTCTTCTGGTCTTCCAACGCGTCAACGCCCTTCGACGATGCACGACGCTATCGATCGCTTACCGGCCGCGCCTCCTCTTCATTCTATTCCATTCCCAACGCAATCCGTGCGCTCCGCCTCTCCCGGCCCTTACGATGGACTCACTGGCCCGTCTCGCGACCGCGCACCATCTCTGGATCTGGGTAGCGTGAGGTCTAAGGACCTCCTTG
>WNFI01007491.1_pt1 | contig 30668 bp, 33 predicted proteins | sample 5400471 | NCBI WGS metagenome assembly WNFI01 (sample SAMN13153348, study PRJNA577476) | soil metagenome | isolation source: 100 cm saprolite on Douglas fir-dominated hillslope | place: USA:California | collected 2013-09-17
TAGAGTGCGGCGTTTACTCCGATGGCTGGCGGCGCCGCAAGGGCTCCACGCCGACCCGTCGCCGTTCTGCCCGGGGCGGTCCCTCAGTCGGGCCGGCGCCTCGCGCGACCGACATATCCTCCGGAGGGTGAAGAGTCGCCCTCCTGGCCGCCCGCGTCAACTGCCGGTATCGACGGAGCCAGTGAGCGACGTCGACGCGTTCTGGCGGCTCAAGGCCATCAGGCTCAACTCGTTTCAGGCTATGCGGGTGATGGCGTTTTGCTCCGTCTGGCAGGCGCGAGGGGGGTCCGTGGACGAGGTTGTCAACAGCCATCACTGCGGGAGGCGTACAGCCTTTAGCCGGCTGGCTTCTTGTCGCCGTGCGGGTTTCGAGCCAGAGTTAGTGCAATTCCGAGTCAACACCGGAGAGTTTTGGGAGGCTGAGGAGCGGGAAATGATCCGCTTCCTGGAGCGTGACTACCGGGAGGAGCTTGCGAGATGGAGTGAGCGTCCGTGGCCGGTGCGGTGGGCATTCCCTGAGCCGCGGCCTCATGGCGATCTTGGCGAGCGAACGGACGAGTAATTGGTGCAAACGGCTCGCAATCGCATCCGGTTGCACGAACAATGTGAGGGTGCGACCCCCATCAACACCAAGGACTCATCGGCGACTTCAGTCAGCGGCGGTCACCTGGGACGGGGCCACTTGGGAGGCTTTGGGGTGGCTGGACGAATCCCCGCCCGTTTTTGTCTGGCGTTGTGGCCATAAGCACCCTAGCCACAGCGACGCTCTTAGCTGTTTGCGCAACCAATCGACCGCCTTCCCAGGAGCCCGCGCTGAGTTCGGCTAATGGCGGGTTCGCCTCTTGGGTCCTTGTCGGTCAGACAGTATGAGTCGCACGTCGGAGCTACGAATGAGTGGACCTGACGACGGCAACGGGAGTCTGCTGGTTGCCAACGAAACGCTGGTAGTCGAGAACCGAAACTAGCGTTTCGCGTTTGTCGTTTCGGTAAACGGGTTCGGGCGAGAAGCTTGGAATCGCGCCACGCCTGATCATCGCGCCCGCGGTGCTCCGGCTGATCACTAGCAGTTCGGCAAGGTCGGCTGCGCGAAGGACGTAGTTACGCAATACACCCGCATCCCAATCCTCAAGCATGAGCGCCGTCAACTCCGCGGGCCAGCCGCCCTCTTCCATGTGCTTCAGGACGCCCACGTGGTCCTCCCGCGTCCAGCCGTTGGATTCGGCTGGCCGTGGCTTGGGAGTCAGGTCGAAGGGCTTCTTCGGGGGCTTCGGCTGCCTCTTCACCCTTGACGGCGTCAGGGCGGGCTTGGGTATCACGGCTTGGGCTTTCTGGGTCGGACGCGCCCAATCCTTCCATTGCTGTGAGGTCGCTTCCTTCTCCTGCTTCTGGCGGAGGGACTCCTCCCTGATGAAAGTACTCAGCGACCCGGCCGGGATGCGAATCGACCGTCCGATCTTCACTGAGGGAACTTCACCGCGCGCCACCAACTGATAGAGGGAGTGGCGGCTTATGGCAAGGTGGTTGGCTGCGTCACCAATGCGCATCATCGCTGGCCCGGGCATCGCCGCGCCTGGCTCGTCGACCGACGGGAGGGCATCCTTGTGCAGGAGCGGGGCGAGTACTCGATGGACCTCAGCGTCCGGTATCTCGATCGTGATCTTCATCAGGCCTCCTTCGCGATAGCTATCTCGACCCGGCGGTGTGGTGCCAGGTGGTCGCTCCCGAGTTTGTACGGCCTCGCTCCCGGCCAGGCGCACAGACAGCTCGCTGCTCCTTCCGCGCCCATCTGGAATCCAGCAAAGCCTTGTCGGCGGTGGCGCCGACAGCTAGAGCTCAGATGGTTGCCGGACCATCCGCGACGAACTGCGACGAGGGTCCTAGCCCTATAGCCCTGGCAGCTTGTGAATCACTCTCGCCCAATCGAGCAATTGGCCAACAGCTTTGGCCAGGCCCTCTTCGTAGACTTCGTCCTCCCCGCCACGTCGCTTCCGTCGGTGCCGGGTCGTCAACGAGGATTCGATCTGACCGGCCGCCCACCGAAGGGCTTTGGCTTGGGCTCGCTTTTCAGCGTTCAGCGCTGGCCGCTTGCGCAGTAAGCGACCACAGTTCACACACTCCACCCGCTCGATGCCCTCATACACAGCCAGCACCGTCGTGATGCGATGACAGGATGGACAGGGCAGCGTCTCAGGTGGCGCGGCCACCGCGTTAGCTGCGCGGAAAGCCCCCGACGGTCCGATTGCTCCCATACGAACAAATGTACCCCACGAGCCGAAGTTGAGGCTTTGCTCGATGCGATGCTCGCATTGCTGTCAGGCGTTCTAACCCCTTAACCGCCGCGCTCTTGCTCGAGCCGGAGCTCGCAAAAGAACCCCTTGCCCTGCCGGTCGACGGACTCACGCTGGCGCCGATCGGCGGACGCTTTGGTCGATCCGCCACCGTTATCAGTCGACTGCTCGCTCAATACCCGCCCGATCCCGACGGACCGGCCCCGTAGCGAAAACCCGGGGCGTTCCTGCAGCGGACGCCACCTAGACCTACTTCGTTGCGCGAAGGAAAGCCAAATTGGACGGCCGGAAGTAGAGCTCAACTCCGAACGACCCTTCATCGTCATCCCCACGCCGCCAGCCGCCGCGAATCCGAGCACGGCAGGTCACGGGTCGTTGTTCAGATAGACGAGTGATCTCGGCATGGAGCCCCTCATCATCCGTCCGGGCTAGATGGCCGACCTGAAGGCCATGGATATAGACCGCGACGGCATTGGGATCGTACGGGTTGAGGGGTTCCGGCCGTAATGTGGCGGTTACAGCGAGGTGCTACCTCCCCTGGTCGACCGGCCGCCGGTTAGGACCTCGAAAGAAACGCATCTATGCCTCCTCGTGGTGTATGAAGGGACGGCCCCGACAACGAAGACGGCCACCACCTCGTCCTTGAAGAACTCTCAAACTCTTCAAGGGATGCGACGCAGTGGCCAACCCCAAATATGCACCCGTTGTCCTGGCTTCACAACCAGCTCGAGGCCGCTGACACCGACCTGCTCCGCGAGACGGTGACGACTGTCGCCAACCAGCTAATGAGCGCCCACTTCCAGGCGCTCTGTGGCGCACCACACGTTCGTTTATTCCAACTTTGCGGAACTCCTGGGGAGGCTACGGTCACAGACAGCCGCGCGTTGACTTCGGAGGGTCACCTCTGGCGTCCGTCCTTTCTACCGGCTCCCTGACCCACCTCTCGCTCCAGATACCCACGCCGCTCCAAAGATCCCGAGGAGGACGGTGAGGGCTTCCTCGAAGGAAGCGCTTCCGTGGTCGGCGCCGCTTGAGGCGTGCGCGATTTCGTGCAGGAGGCTGCCCGCGAAGGGTTCGCGCTTCCTGAGCTGACTGCGCTTCACTACCACTCTCCCCAGCTCAGCTTCCCACAATGCCGTAACCTCGCCGGCTACCTCATTGAGGCGCATCGTTTCCGAGATGCGCACCTCCTTGACCCGCTTCGCGTGTGTGCCGGCGCGGACAAGGAGAGTGTCTCGGATCGCCCATACCGCCTGCTCGGCCTCGGTCAGGGTGCTCGGATCCACCCACTTGAACTGGAAACTCTCGTTGAACCCTTTCATGTACTCGCCGATATCGCGCATCGGATTGCCCCCAGCATCCTTCAGCTTGGGCAACTTGCGAGCGATCTCCTCCGGTACGATCACAGTCCGATAGCCGTCCAACTGCGCGTGCTGGATCGCCGCTCCGCGCCACATCAAGTCTTCGGCGGTGATGAACACCACACTCTCTCGACCTTGCAGTAGCCGGCACGCATGGAGAGCGACATCCTGCAAAGCAGTCTCGTCGGAGCCCTGGCCCCGGCTGATCGCCTCAAGATCCTGCACCAGCAGTTGAACCACTGGCTCGGCTGTACACGCGAGCAAGATGTCTTTAACCCTGCTCGAGTAGGCCGTTCTACCGACGTTGGTTCTCTCTCGGTTCATCGCCCTTCGGAGTGCCGTCGTCGTCGAGGTCACGTCGTAGCTGAACAAGTAGTTCGGTTCGCTCGCCACCAGCAATCCATTTACGTAGATATGCCCTGGGCCCGTCTTCATCTTCGCCAGAACGGCGCCCAGGGAATTGCGCTCGTAAACCTCGAGGTCGCCGAATCGAAGGAAGTAGCCCTTGGCCTTGGCTACATCACTCTCTTTGATCCCTCGGAGGACCACCTCGGTCCCGACCAACATCGGGTCGCTTGGAGGGGAAACGGCGGCCTGAAGCGTCACGATCTCGTCGAAGCCGGCCTTGGAGGCTCGGATGAGGTTGATGTCTCCGTGCCGGGACCGGATCAGTACGTCGACCTTCCGCCGCTCGAATACTGCGAGGCCATCCTTGAGCCCAACACCGAATTTGCCAATCACGCGGTCCGGCTCTCGGAGCTTCTCGCGATTCTCTTTCTGAGTCAGGTGGCTGTACTGCAGGCCACGCCCGAAGTCCCGGACCACCCAGCTACCGTCCTCTCTCTTCTCGACCAGAGGATCAGCTGTCTCAGTCAGTGCGGCCTCATCGAGCGCATTAGCGATCACCTCTCGGAGTCCTTCAGCTGGCGACCAGTGCTCCAGCACCCTCTCGACATTGAGATCGAAGAACCTTGCAGAGTTCATCATGCCCATGCGCCCAGCTACTACGACCTGCTTCCAATCGCCCTAAGCATGGTCCGGCGTCGGCACCCACTGGTTAAGAACCGCCCAAGCGATGACCTGGGTATACCAAGTCCAGGTCTTGTCGGGATCAGACTTCGTCTGACGCGCGGCCCACTCAATTGTGGAAGGGCCAAACTCTTTTAGTGTCGGCGGACGGCCTAAGGCCTGCTCTAGCTGTAGGTAGCTGAGCGCTGAATTGGCCAGGCGCCCCGGTACCCAATTAGGATTCTCGTAGCCTTCCGAAGGAACCTCTTTCCCTCCAAAGCCACGGAACGCCGCGCGTGACAGCCGCATGCGGTCCACGCCGCCCTGCACCACCTCAGACTGAACGGGCGACTCCTCGCCGAAAGAGGCAAACAGCAGGCTGATGTCTGCCCCGAACCAGTGGTTGGCGGGGCCGACGACGTGCTTCGCGAACTGCTTGATCGTCGGGGGCTTGCCCCGGTCCGCCTCCGTCCGACGGTAGGTGTGGACAGCGTGTCCGATTTCTCCTTCACGTGCGGCTCGCAAATATGTGTCGAGCTTGTCAATCGCCCAAGCTCTGCGGTACCTGGTGATCAGGTCCCGCAACATCTCGAATCCCGAACGCCTAGTACCGCTCGACATACTGACTGTCAGCGTGAGGCCGCCAGCGTCGACCTGGGTGGAGCGGTCTTCGATCGGCTCGGGTGGCCCGAGAAGCCGATTTGCTCTCGATAGCTCATGGAAGAGATCCTCCGGGGGCGCGGCCTCTAGATCGCACATCGCGTCGACTTCCCGCGCATGGTAATCGCGGATCCCCTCAAGATCAGTTCGCGAGAAGGGTCCTTGGGTCAAGAACCACGCGGTTAGGCCAACTCCGTGCCAGAATTTCAGAGCGGGGCCGAAGGCTTCTGCCATTAACTGGTGGGGCGAGACCGCCATGACGATCCTGCTTGGTGCCAGGGCGAGAACAGTGCGTCCCCAGAGCCGGTCAACATCGGCGAGCAGCTCAGAGGGGAGCAGATGGAAGTAGCGCGCGGGATTGTACTGAGCAATGGCGCCGGACGAGGACGACACGAACTCCCCAGTTTCATCGACCAGACCCCACAGCGAAGCCATGCCTCGATCCTGGCCAGCATGGAGCTTATCGAATTCGACCCAGTACCTCTTCAGAACGGCCAGCCTCTCATCGACCAATGAGACCGCCGGCCCGCCGCCTAACAAGACCGCACCCGTCTCATCGACCAGGACGGCATCGGGGGTACCGCCCACCATCACCCCTTCGTCAGGCTTCGCGCTCATCAAAGGCTGCTTCTTGGGCAGGGTCGTGACTACATCCTCGTCCGGGTGCGCCTCCTCTCCGAGATAATCGAGAAACGCCAGCCAGTCGCCGCCAAAGCACCCGCACAGTGCTGGCTGCAATTCTTTCGCCATCACCCTCCGGCGAAGAGCCCGGCCGTGACGATCGGCCTTGGCGTAGTACCGACGGGCCATCTCGGTGAGCTGAAGCAGTCGGTAGCGTGAGGCAAGGGGCTTGCCCGCCTGCTCACCGAGCACAGCGACAATGGCTTGTCTCTGTGAGACTTGCTCACCCACCGGCCGCACGACAGCCGGCACCGCTGGGTCCAAGCGGCCTACGTCGAAGCCCAGCCAGTCGAGAGTCGCTCGATCTTCGGGCCAACTCTCAACCACCTCAGAGTAGCCCTTCGGAGTTGTGAAGAACCCCGACCGCTCCAAGGGACGGTAAAAGAGCCGTGCCGCCGGCTCGAAAAGCGACCAGCTGGCCAGCGCGTCCGGTGAGCTTTTGCTGAAGACCTTGACCGCCTCGTCTGCTATCGCCCACACCATGAAGCGAGGATTGGTACGAACGTGGAACGGGAACTGAAGGACCCCTGCACGGAGATTGACCTGCTCAGGGACGAACCAGGCCCCCCTCTTCTCCATCCGTTCGAGCGTATAGATCTCGGTCATAAACTCGCGATCTGTCCGACTCAGGTCCTCGAGACGGAGAGTCGTGTTGAGCGCTGAACCACTGACCGAACAGGTGCGCTCGCCGCGGAGGAGCCGCTCAAGCAGACCGTCTAGTAGCTGGTCAAGAGGTTGAAAGCGGTCCGAGCGCCCGCTCTCTTGCTCGATAGCGGCAGCTGCCGTCAGGCTCGAGGCCGCAGCCAGCTTCCGACCGAATGTGCCATTGCCCCTCTCGCCTGCGGCTGGATCATGGGGCGGTGCCGGCGTCATCTCAGTGCTCAACCGCAGCGATTCGCTGGCGCAACGCCGCAGCCTGATCTTGGAAATGCTGACTGGGGTCATAATCGTCGGCCCGACTCGGGCTGGGTCGCACGAAACTCGCGGCTCTCTCGGCGACCGTCATCGCATCCACCAGGAAGCCCTCCCTGTGGTACAGCGACATCAATTGCGTAAAGGCGGGTTGACCCACCTCACGGAGGTCGAAGTCCGACCCCGGGTCGGCCGGACATCGCTCAATGAGAGAGATGTCGAGCCAGCAGAGCCGCTCGACCTCAGAGAGGGCGTTTAGCTGCTCGCGCCGTCTCGAATAGAGCGACTGGTAGACGCCCATGATCGCGAAGTGGTAATCGGAGGCGGTTCCTGGGAGTTCGAGTGCCTCACCTAGCCGCTGGAGAAGTGCCGTCAGAGAGTGCTCGCCGCCGAGGTCCACGTGCTCACCCGCTGGTGATCTGCTCCCACCATCGAGCCAGGTAGCACTGACGACAGCGCGGCCTTCGAATCTGAACTCGTGGAGCGTCGGCTTGGCATCCGAGCGCCTCAATTTTGAGCGGTCGACTCCAATGGGAGTGCTATACCCAATGCCCGGGACGTCGCTCAGGCGCGTGTACCAGGTGTACGCGAGTGCCATCAGCCGTAAGTTCTAGGGCATCAGCCCTAGCCGCGCAAGCGGGGTAATGCCCCTGCGGACCGTGAGACTGGGTCGCGGACGCAGTCCGGGAACCGCCTCACCCGGTACGATGGCGAGTTATGGGTGCGGCTGGAGACACCATTGGATAGCCAAGTCTTCGTGGAGGACTGGACGGCCACCTACGGAAGCCCGTACATGGTGACCGAGGGGGATGAATCCGGTCCGACGGGCCGGCTCGTGGAGGATGGAACCAACCTCCTAATTCATGACGGAATTCCCGAGCCGCCTTCCCAAACTCTCGCTTTCGTGGATGGGGTCCGACGCGGAGAAGCTTCCCTCTATCAGCGCCACCCCACAACCCACCAGATCGCCAGGGGAGTGGCCGGGGCTCATGCCTGCGGGTGCGTGCTGACCAACCCCGGATCGCGGCCCGAGTTCGGCGAGCAGCGGATCAGCCGACTCGTCGTTTGGGGGTCCGGTCTGAGCGCCGATTTACCTGACGTCGCCGGAGGATGGAGATGGAAGTCGGTCTCCGTTGCAGACGGAGCCCCAGACGCGCCTCTGAAGGACATCCAGGCAAGGATGCGCCAAGAGGAAGGGCGTCTCGCCGAGGACTTGGCCAAAGCCGGGCATCTGGTCATTGTCGACGGCCCGCTTACCTATGTGCGCAGCCGCGACATTCCAGTGGTGGGCTATGTTAAGACTCACTACCGGACCTTACTCGAGCCCGAAGATCACGCTCGCATTCCTGAGTTGGGTCCTGGCCAAAGGTCGAGTCTGTTCGCACTCGGCGACGACCGGTACTCCTGTTACGTGCGCCTCACCCAACCAACGCCTTGGTCGGGGCCGTGGGCGGGCATCGTCCGCCTGGAGATCCCCCAGTCGTCCGGCCTGGAGGCCGCCATTGACCTCGCCAACCGCGTCGCCGGCGCCATCCCGCGCTTCGCTGGGGTGCCGCACGTGGATCCAAGGGCACCCCAGAACCTCCAGCCCGTGGGCGCGCTCGAGACGCGCCTGAAGCATCAACTCGGCGATCTCGGTCTTGCACAACGAGCCGTCCGAGAGTCGGTTCGGCTCGCAACAATGGGAGTATCCGCATGACAGACGACGTCAGCAGCGACGCGGGCACAGACCAGAATCAACTTCCTGTTGGACTGGTTGACGGGTCGGTCCCGGCGAATACGCACCGCTTCAACGTCGTGCTCGACGACAAGCAACATGTAGAGCTCGACGAGCTCGTGGTCACCTCCCAGGAACTCCCAGATGGAGGGTCTGTTGCTCACTACGGCATCGTGGTCGAGGGCACCGGCGAGATCGAGGGCGCGGAGTTCGCGTCTGATACCCAACGCATCCACGGCGATCAGACGATGCCTGGGGTGACTTCGCGCCAGGTGGAAGTCCAGGTTCTGCGGACTGTGCCCGAGAAATGGCTGCCGCCTGCTCCGGGTGCCAGCGTCCATCGAGCCGAAGGCGACCATCGGGCCAACGCGTTGTTCCTCGACCAGATGGAGCAACGTCTTCCCGTCGGACTCGATCAGCAGGGCCAGCCGATCTACGGCGACTTCGCCTTCATGAACGGCGAGAAGGGTGGCCACTTCTCGATCTCCGGCGTTTCGGGCGTGGCTACCAAGACCAGCTATGCACTCTTCCTTCTCTACATGTTGTTTGAGAACCCTGACGGGCGCGCGCTCCTGGGCGCCTCGGCTCCCAACACGCGGGCGCTCGTGTTCAACGTCAAGGGTGAGGACCTCCTCCATCTCGACAAGCCGAACAACCGCTTCGCGGCGGGATCGGACGCGGCCAAGCAGTGGGAACGGCTTGGCGTGCCCTCGCCTGCCCCGTTCAGTAGCGTCCGCTTCTATGCACCGCGGTCACAGTCGAGCGACGAGCACAACGCCGCCACGGATATCGCGTCAAGAACGGATGGGAAGATCGTCACCTACGGCTGGACCCCTTGGGACTTCATTCGGGACGGACTATTGAAGTTCTGCTTCACGGAAACGGAGGACGCGAGCAGCCAGATTTCATTCATCGAGCAGCGCGTGCGGGTCCAGCTCATGCGCTGGGCCTATCCCCTTGAGGGCGCGCCCGGTGCCGTCGTCTTGGACACGCCGCCGGCCGGTTCCACTCACAACCCAGATCGCATCGGAGCGGAGCGGCGAGTTGCCCGTAAGGTCGGCGACGGAGTTGAAATCCGCAATTTCGGCGACCTAGTCGATTTCCTCGACCAGAAACTAGGCGCACAGGCGGGGCATCCCGACCCTGAGTGGGACGCCGGCACACAGCAGGGGACAGTGTTCGCGTTTCTCCGTCGGCTGTACGCCCAGCGGCCTCGGCTCGGGCATCTGGTGTCGGTCCACACGGCGAAGGTGGAACTGGAGGACTTCGTGACCGTCGTGGACATTCATTCTCTGCACGACAGCGCTCAACGATTCGTCGTCGGGGCGCTCCTAAATCGCATCTTCGAGGAGAAGCAGGGAAGCGGCCGGGAACCGCTGCGCTTTATCGTGCTTGACGAACTCAACAAGTACGCGCCTAAGGATGGGCGTAGTCCCATCAAGGATGTGCTAGTCGACATCTCCGCCCGTGGCCGAAGCCTCGGGGTGCTCCTGATTGGCGCCCAACAGTCGGCTAGAGACGTGGAGCCCAGCGTGGTTATCAACTCTGCGATCAAGGTGGTCGGCCGACTTGACGCCGGCGAGGCGCAGGAGTATCGCTTCCTTAGCTCAGAGTTGCGGGAGCGCGCAGCTCGCTTCCTGCCCGGGACGATGGTCTTCGACCAACCGATGATCCCGGCACCCCTCCCCTTCCGTTACCCATTCCCCCCCTACGCGACCTGCGTGGCGGAGTCCAAGGTAGCGCTTGGGGCCCGCGACGAGGAGAAGGACGCGGACATGATCAAGAAGCTTCAGGACTAGGTGCGACTCCTCCACGTAGCCGACTGGCACCTCGGACGAACGACATACAACAAGAGCCGTCAGCCGGATCATGAGGCCGTACTAGCAGAGATCATCGGCATCGCAGAGGAGCACAAGCCGCACCTGATCCTCCACGCCGGCGACCTCTACGATACCGCCCGGCCTGCGTACCCGGACATGCAGATGGGCATCGACGCTCTGCGCGAACTGGGCGCGATCGCACCTGTCGTAGTCATCCGCGGCAACCACGACTCCTCGGCCCTATTCCGCGTCTTCAACCTTCTGCTCGGAGAGCGCTCCAGGATCCAGTTCGTGGATCAGCCCCGCCTGCCATCGGACGGCGGAATCTTGGAGTTCAAAGGGGACAAAGACGAGCGCATCCGGCTCGCTTCGCTTCCTTTCATCCACACCAATCGCACCATCGAGGGGTTCGACGATGCGGCGCTGTGGACTACGGGGTACGCAAATGTCGTCGCCCACTATGAAGACATCCTCCAACACGGCCTGCTCGACGCCTACGAGCAGAAGCGCGACGTACTTCTCTTCGGCGCACATCTTCACGTCGATGGTGCCAGCCCCTCCAACAGTGAGCGCAGACTGACTGTCGGCAACGATTACGCGACCCGGCTGGACAACCTTCCCACTGTCTCGTATGCCGCCTTTGGCCACATCCACAAGCCTCAGGCGCTCCCGGGGAACACCGTGATCGGTCGGTATGCGGGCTCGCCGATCCCACTCGACTTCGGTGAGGAGGGAGAACAGAAGCAGGTCGTGCTGGTCGAGGCCCGGCCTGGGATGCCGGCGGCGGTAACCCCCATCCCTCTCAAGGGAGGACGACCGCTACGCCGCGTTGACGGCACATTGGATGAGATACGCGCTCAGGCGCCTGGCGTCGGTAACTCCCTATGTCTCGTGGTGGTCAACACTGAGGAGCCAGAGTCCAGCCTGGCTGAGCAAGTGGCCGAGATACTGCCTGAGGCGGTACTGCTCAACGTGCAAGAGAATTGCGCGGCGCGCAAGACCGAGCTGATCTCGATGGCGCAGGGCAGCGTGCCGGATGAGGATAGGGATCTGAGCACGCTCTTCGAAGAGTTCCTCGGGGGACAGGGAACGAAGCTGGCCACGGTTGAGGCAGTGCGAGCGGCGTTCCTACATGTTATGACCGCCGTCGATGCACAGGAGGAACCTCATTTCGATGTGCTGAGCAATCTCGCCAAGCTCGCTCAACCGGAACTCCGTCGCGCAGAACCGGCGGCTGTTCTCGAGAAGGCGTAAAGGCCGATGCGCCCAATCCAACTTCGCGTCGATGGGTTGCGCAGCTACCGCACGATGACCACGATCGACTTCGCCGACGTCGATCTCATGGGCATCATCGGCGCGACCGGGAGCGGGAAGTCCTCCATCCTCGAGGGGATCTGTTACGCGCTTTATGGCCTCCCGACTGAAGGGAATGAGGTCAAGGAACTGATCTCCTCGGGTCTTAACACGGTGAAGGTGGAATTCACCTTCTCGGCCGACGGAAATCAATGGCAGGCCTATCGGTCCTCAAGCCACAGCGGCCAAACGCCAGTGGCGTGGCTGAAGTGCGTCAGCGATGAAAGTGTCGCTCAGGTCGACGGCAGGAGTGGTGTGACGGACGCCGTGGAAAAGCTAATAGGGCTTAATCGGGATGCGTTCCTTATGTCGGTTATCCTCCCCCAGGGAAGATTCGCCGAGCTTCTCGACGCTCGCGACGCGCCTCGTGCGACCATCCTGAAGGGCATCTTCCGTCTGGATGTCTTGGATCTTGTGCGTGACGTGGCGCGAGAAAAGAGCGACGATCTGGAGGTCTATCTGAGCGGCTTCGAGCTCGAACGCGCCAAGTTCTTGGGGAATCCGGCTGCCGAGGCGGCCGCAGCGGCGGCGGAAGCGAAGGCCGCTCAGACGGAGGCCAACCGCCTACGCGCAGTGCAGAAGCAGATCAATGAGATCGGTGCCGAGGTTGCGGCCGCGGACGCTCGCGCAACGAGTGTGCGCAGGGTTTCCGATGCCATCGATGCCTGCCTGGCGGACAAGCCTAGTGAGCACATTCGGGCTTTGCAGGCAGCCGCCAAGAGCATCGAGGGTGAAGAGGCAGATCTCGCGAAAAAGAGGACGAAGGCTATGGCCCGCATCGGCGCCGGTGAGTCGGCGATAAAGGCGCTGGATGACAACGGTGTCGGAGAGAACGAGATGGAGGCGACCGTTGCCGCCCTCAACGATCTGGCCGAGAGCACCGCCGGCGATCGGAACGAGGCCAAGCAACTCGACCAGCAAGAGGCGTCGCTCGCGGCGAAAGTCAAGCAGCTTGAGGGTGCACGCAAGAAGCTTGCCGGCCTCGTCAAGCAGAAGCCCCCACTAGCCGCGAAGCTCCAGCAAGCAGCGGCCAACTTAGTGCAGTCGCAGAAGATCAGCGTTGATGCGGGAAGCAAACTGGAACGCGCGCGTGAGCTTTTGGAAGACGCGGAACACAAGAAGCAGCAGTTGCTGAAAACGCAGGCCGAGATGCTCGATGTCGGGCAAAAAGAGAAGAATGCTGCGGCCAGACTGGAACACGCCACCAAGCGGCGGGACGAGGCGGACGTTGCACTCGCCAATCTCCAGCGCGAGCACGCCGCTGCACACGCCGCCGCCGGGCTAAAGCCTGGTGACCGGTGCCCGGTGTGCAGCACGACCCTGGCGAAGGGGTTTCACCCCCCTCAAGCGACTGGTTTGGACAAAGCAGAGACCGACGCGAAAGTCGCGCGCGAAGTCGTCGACAGCGCGCGACAGGCACACATGCAGCTAGTGGCGACAGCAAGGTCGGGCGATGCGACTGTCAAAACGCGAGCCGACGAGGAGAAGAACGCCAACCGCGCCGCGGCCCAGGCGAAAAACTTGATTGATGAACTCCTCCCCTATGCTGCGGATTTGGAACGCGACGACGCCAGCGTCTTGCGCCCGATCGCCGAAGGCGAAGAGGCGGCTCTCAAAGCCCTAGAGGCGGCCGAGAATGACGTTGCCCAACTGGAAAAAGTGATCGCTCCGAGCGCAACTTCGGTGCAAGCCCTCGAGCAAACGCTAACGGAAGGCCGAGACAACATCGCCGCGGGGCGGACCGGCCTTGGCGAGCGGGCCTCCGTCTCCGAACAACAAAGGGTGGCCGTCGCCGAGGCCTTCCGCCCGGCTAACCTTGAGGGGGCCGAGATCATTGCGGCTCGAACCCGAGCCAAGGCTGCGGCTGAAACCGCGAAGCGCGCCGGGCAGGAACATGTGGCTGCTCGCTCCGCCTTGAGTGAGATTCAGACGCAACAAGATGCGGTCAACGCGCGGCGGCGATCGGACCTGGAGAAGCCTTTGGAACCGGTGCGGGAACGCCTGGTTACACTCCGCACGCGTCTGAACGACTCGGCTTCCGTTGTAGCTCATGACACACTCCCCGCAGGGTCGGACGCTCGTGACCCCTTGTCGAAACTGCTGACCTACAGCACCAGGATCGAGGGAGCTGCGGTGAAGCAGGCCGCCGCACTGTTGGGACAGGCTTCCTCGGCCACCAAGCTGGCCGACAGCAAGCGAGCGGAGATGACGTCTCTGCTAGGCGAAAATGGCTGCTCCGATCAGGAAGGGCTCACCGAGGCCGTCGCTGCGGCCCTAGCAAAGCAGTCAACGGCGTCGGGCCGCGAACAACAGGCCCGGGGCCAGATGGTGCGCGCTGGCGAGCTCGACAAGGTGATCGGACCTGGCGCTGAGTTGAGAGGTGCGCTCCGTGAGCTAGCCAAGATGTTGGCGCCCGGGGCCTTCGTTGACTTCGTGGTCAAGCGGAAGCAGAAAACCCTGCTCGGCCTCGCCACCGACGTCTTCCAAGAGATGACCGGCGGACGGTTCGGTTTCAGTGCGGAATTCCAGATCGTGGATACGGAAACCGGCCAACCAAGGAGCCCTCGAACCCTCTCTGGCGGAGAACGCTTCCTAGCCAGCCTTGCTCTTTCATTGGGTCTCGTGGAATTGGCGGCCCGCGGCGGAGGACGGCTCGACTCGCTGTTCCTCGACGAGGGCTTCGGCTCACTTGACAACGATTCGCTCGAGGACGCGCTTGACGCCCTGGAGAAGGTTGCCGGCCATGGCCGCATGATCGCGCTGATCACGCATATCCGCGCTGTCGCGGATCGTCTCCCGCGAGTGCTGAAGGTTACCCGCACGCCAGCGGGTAGCCAGGCCCATTGGTTATCGCGCGCCGAGTCCGACGCGGATGCCGAGACAGAGCTATCCGAGGGGATGCTGGCTTAGGCCATGGCTGACCACCAGGTGCTGCCGTTCGTCAACGGTCTCAGCGCGAAGCTTGCGAGCCGCTCTCGGCACGTATGCGCCTTCCTAGGGGCCGGCTCGTCGCGCGCGTGTGGGCTTCCGGATGTAGCGGGGCTGGAGCACCAGGTCCTCGAGGGACTCGTCGGCGATCAACGTTCCGCATTCGAGAGCGAGTTAGCTGGGCGCAATCTGGAGAACGCGCTAAGTCGGCTGCGGCGGATCTCGGCGCTTCTGAACGAACCAGCCGACCGTGTCGACGGTCTGTCGGCCGAGCAGGCGGCCGCCCTCGACCGTGACGTGTGCCGACTCATCGTCGCAGCGCTTGATCTCGTGAACGCTGATTTGTCCCCCATGCTTCGATTCGCCGCTTGGGCTGCCCGTGCTGACTACCACTTGCCGCTCGAGGTGTTCACGGTCAATTACGACCTTCTGCTGGAAACCGCCCTGGAGTCTCTCGGCATCCCCTACTTTGACGGCTTTGTCGGCGCCCTCCGGGCGCGATTCCGAATCGAGCTGGTCGAGGCGGCACCTGGCGATGCCGAGGACTGGCTGCCGTCCTTCCTTGTCCGAACCTGGAAGCTGCACGGTTCAGTGCACTGGGCGTGGGAGAGCGGTCCGAGAACACAGGTTGTTCGCCTGGGCGCGTCGGTGACCGATGACGATCCAGCTGCAATCTATCCTTCGGACGCGAAGTACGACGAGTCGCGGCGAGTCCCGTTTGTCGTTCTGCAAGACCGACTTCGCCGGGCGCTACATCAGCCTGAGACCCTGATGCTTATCAGCGGCTACTCGTTCGGTGACGCGCATCTCAACGAGATTCTTTTCGACGCGGCCCGGCGTCGCGCACGGTCAGAGCTGATCGCCTTCTGCTTCGGCGCTATTCCCGATTCACTCGCCGACCGAGCGGTCGTGACCCCTAACCTCCAGGCCATCGGACCGACTGAGGCGATCATCGGTGGCGTGCGAGCCGATTGGGTAAAACCACCGGACGTTCCGTCGGACATCTGGATAGACGACAGGTTTGGTCTCGGCGACTTCGGAAACCTCGCGAGATTCCTGGCGCGCAGCTCGCCACCTCAGGGCGAGCTCGAGGCTCGGCTCGCTGAGCTGCTGGCCAAGGCTGCGGCGGGTCCTGGTGTCTGACCGCGATCCGACCCGCATCGGTCGAGTCAGGCACGTCATTGGCGCCCAGGTCACCGTCGCGCTCGACGACGACCTGGCGGGCGTGGCCCCGATCTTCCGCGGTCGCCTCCAGCCTGTCGGACAGATCGGCTCAATCGTGAGGTTGCCGCAGGGACTGGTCGACTTGGTGGGACAGGTGAGCCTGCTGGGCATCGCAGAGCTCACCGACACCCAGCCTCCCCTTGAAGTTGTGCAAACCGGCGAACGGTGGCTGCAGGTGCAACTGCTTGGCGAGATAGACCGTGCAACCAACCGCTTCCAACGCGGAGTCGGGTCCTACCCCGGATTGGATGACCCGGTGCACTTCTCTACGGCCGATGATCTGCGCGCGATTTTTCCACCGGAAGGAATTGACCGTGTGCGGATCGGATGTTTGGCCGCGGCCGAGGAGGTTCCGGTGTGTTTGGACGCCGGGCGCTTCGTCCTCCGTCACGCTGCAGTGGTTGGGTCCACGGGGTCAGGCAAGACGAGCACAGTCGCCACCCTGCTCCAGCGGTTTGCGCGTGGGGGGTGGCCAGCTGCCAACATCGTGGTCATCGACCCACACGGCGAATACGGAAGGGCGATGGGCGCACAGGCCGCAGTCAGCTCGGTTCTGGGCGTCGGCGACGCTCGCGTCAAGGTCCCTTACTGGGCGCTGCCCGCTAACGACGTCCTGCGTTTGTTTGCGAGGTCGTCCGGCGGCCCGACAACGCAAAGCCACTTCCTAGAATTCGTCACCCAGGCGCGCCGTGCCTTCGCTGTAGCAGCCGACTGGCTATCGCTCGATCCGGCCACCGTCACCGGTGACACGCCGATCCCTTTCGATCTGCGCGAGATATGGCACCGTCTGGACTCCGAGAACAATGAAACGAGGATGGTCGCAAACGATCCGACCACTGTGTGCCGGGAGGATCCCGGCGACGCGCCCACCCTCACTCCTGCCCGCTTCACGCCATACGCTCAGGGTGGCGCAGCCCCGTTCAAAGGACCGATGCACGGGACGCATGGTTCCATCCCCGAGCTCCTACGCCTCGGCCTGCTCGACCCACGGCTGGCGTTCTTCCAGGAGCCACAAGGCGACCCAAAAGGGACGGACCCGCTGGTGGCCGTGATGGCCTCATGGCTCGGCGGCGACCGTGCGGTGTCGGTGCTCGACTTCAGCGGCGTGCCAACCTATGCGAGCGAGCTGGCGATCGGAGTTGTGTTGAGTCTGTTGTTCGAGGCAGCCGTGCGCACTGACGCCGACAGTCCGGGGGTCGGACGGCCGCGCCCCGTGCTCATCGTCCTCGAAGAGGCCCACCGGTACCTGGGCGACGCCGCCGTAGCTATGGCGAGGGAAGCCGCCAACCGCATCGCCCGCGAGGGGCGCAAATACGGGGTCGGACTCCTGTTGGTCACGCAGCGTCCCTCTGAGCTGCCCGACACGGCACTGGCCCAGTGCGGCAGCCTTGTCGCGCTCCGCCTGACGAACAGCGCCGATCAGGCGAAGATTCGCTCGGCACTCCCCGATAGCGTCGCCGGACTGGCCGCGGTATTACCTTCGCTGCGAACAGGAGAGGCAGTAATCACGGGTGAGGCGATGGTCTTACCGGCCCGCGCCCTCGTGGACATCCCCAACCCGCTGCCAGAAGCCGAGGACCCATCCCTTTCCCCTTGGCGCGAGCCTGCAACGGTGCCGGATCTGGCGCCCGCAATCGCCGCCTGGCGGAGCGCGTACGAGAGCCCGTCGTGATCGACTGGACCGCGGTTGATGGATCGAGCCGAATTGTGGCGGAGGCCTACATCCCAGAAACCGAAACCATACTCGTGCGGTTTCACGATGGCATCGAGTGGGCGTATTCGGCCTGCCCGCCTTCGGTGTGGGAGGAGTTCACCGCGGCGGGTCAGTCGCGTGGCGAGTACATAGCACAGGTACTCAATGCCAAACCCAACGCCCGGTGGAGCGGTTAAGGAGCAAGTCGCCCTCAGGGCGCGTGAATACCAATTCACCGACTCCGCAGAAGCAGCGACAGCCTGGGAACCTGTGACGACATTCCCTGGGAGTAGCGCCCAGGGTGGGTTGAGAAGCGGAGTGGCTGATCGCCATTCCAGCCCTTTCTCCGAGCCCGCGCCTCGCCCGTTGGGTATCGGTGACATCAAGTCAGGTGTCATCGCCGAGGCGGCGGATGACAGCGGGCGCAGAGTCAGACGTCAAGAATCTCGGCCTTGGCCAGCTGCCCAAAAATCGGAAAGACCGGTTTTCCCGTAGGTTCCGACAGTCGGTCTCGACTTGGAGAAAATGCCGTCTTCTATCAAAACTTGCGATTCTCGAGCCACCCGCCTCCGATCGAACCAGCGATGCTACGATCCGGCCAGGCCAAGCTAGGAGGCAGATATGGCCACGGCAGTTTCGAACATCCCGGTCTATTCCGTTGCGCAGATGGAGCAGACGATCACGAGCTACATCGCGCACGGTTACCTGCTGTCGAACCGAACTCCCACCTCCGCGACGATGTTCAAGCGCAAGGAGTTCTCGATCCTTTGGTTGGTAATCGGGCTACTCCTATGCCTCGTGCCGCTCCTCATCTACCTGATCATCTACGCCTCCGAAAGTGACAAGATGGTCCAGATTTACCTCGCTGACCCGGCCACTGGGCCAGCGGTCGTCCAGCCTCCGGCGGGCCAGCTATCACCCGATGGCCGCTGGCGTTGGGACGGTCTCCAGTGGGTGCCGGTGCCCGCGCTTCCGCCGTCGGTCACGGCGCCCGGCCAGGCGGACACCGCCGGCACACCGCCTGGACCGACCGACCGCTAGCCCCACTACGCTGCGAGTTGGGTGATCGAGTGCCTCGACCCCTGGAGGTCATTGGCGTTGTCTGCCTCTTTCTGGTCTCCGCAGGCGTAGGCGTGGCGTGGGCCCGGGTGCCCACCGCGAAGGCTCCCGGCGGGTGGGCGGCTGCATCTGGGCCGTCGAACCGCGCCACGCCCATCCCCTCCCCTTCACCGCCGCCTCCTTGCACCACCGAGCTGGTCGTCAACGGCCTTATCCATCAGAAGCAGTTGGTGGGGAGCCCGAGGCCATACGCGCTGCCCTCGCCGACTGTGCCGCCGCCGGATGCGGCCTTTCAGTTCGACCTCCCGCAGAGCTACGCCACCGGTCCGGCATTTGTCCTTATCTACCCGATCGTGTCGGATCGGGTTCGCGCCCAATCGGCCTTTCCACCGACGGACACTGTCGGCGGCCGTGGTCGGCTGATTTGGTCGCTTGATTCCTTGGCCGCCTCCGATGCCGCACCCTATCGCCTCGCCCTGGACGCCATCGCTAGCGCTGACCAGCCTTGTGGCCAACCAGCCGGCTGATCTGTGAGGTGCGGTCAACGACCATACCTACGAGCCCGCGAGGAACTCGCTCCGCACACTCTCGGCTTCGCTGAGCCTACCGGCTGCCGTCAGCGCCGCCACCAGCCTGCGGGCCACGTCCTCTCTGTCGGGCTTCAACACCAGGACACTCACCAAGAGGTCGGCGGCGCGGCCGGCAGAACCGCCCTCCAGGAGCGTTTGCGCCAGCGCTAGCGTGATGCTTGCGAGGTCCTCGGTTTGGCGGCCACGCACCGCTGCAATCAGTTCCCCGCCGGTCCCGCGCCGCCTGGCGATGCGTTCGTTGAGCAGATCCCATTCCGGCAGCACCTCCGGCTGGCAGGATTGCAGCAGGCTCTCCACCTCGGGAGCCTCCGAGGCCTCGTAGCGGGTATCGCGGCGGCCTCGCTCGGCGAGGTCGTGGAGCAGCATCAGGTCGACCACCAAGCCGCCACCCCCGGCCGCCAACTCGCCGTCAAATGACACGGAATGGGTGTCGGCGCGGACGTACCGCGACAGCGCAACATCGAGCGCGTTGAGGTCGTGGAGCCGGTTGCTCAGCTGTCGGCGCTGGCTCCGACCATCGATGCCAGGTGACATCTCGTCCGCCAGATCCTCGCGCCGAGGAAGACTGCCAGGGGTCAGCAGGAAGCGCAGGCAGAGGAACAGCCACAGGAAGCTCACCGTCTGCTTACCCCTGAGCTCATCGCTCACCCGCCTCCCCTCGCTGTACGCCTCAAAGCCGCCACAGAGCTTGACCAGCAGTGACGAGGACGGCCAGTTGCCCTCCCGGACCCAGGCGGGCGCGCTGGTCAGGCTCGCCCAAGGCGATGCAAATGGTGTCTCTGTCGCGGCGGGCTCTTCAACAGCCATGGCTGGGTACGCCGGCGGCTCCGCTTCTCCTAAGACGAGGCCCTCGGTCGGCAGGTTGTAGTCGGGCGGCGGAGGCTCCCCCGAGGAAGGGGCCGAGTCCGCGTTCGCCGACGGCACGGCTTCAGCGCCCCCGAGCCGTGGCCGGATGGCCTCCGCCGACCGCTTGAGAGCGATAAACCAACCGACGACCGTCCAACCGGCCAGGAAGTTGATGGCCGCCACCTTTCGCCACTCAGCCACGCCGCGCCGCACAGCCATCCCGGTGGGCAGGGAGTAGACCAGCCACATGGGATAGGCCAGGGCGCCCCAGCCGGCCAGGCCCCAGCAGCGGTCGCCTCCACCCGCGATCGCGCAACTCGTCGGTGCTGTAGCGATCACCGCCAGGGGTAGCACTAGGAAGAGGGCCAAGGCGATCCTTTTGCGGTTCTGAGCGCCGCGAACCGCGTCCGCTTCCGTGGTCGGGATTCCTCCACCAGTCATCTCGTCCGCGATCGTAGCCCGTGGCCTTCGGATCGGTACCTGATTTGGGCCTAGCGAACCCCGCGCCGGCCGTTTTCGCAAAGAAGCAACACCGCGGCAACACTTGCCCGCTCTTCAGGGCATTTGAGGGCGGTTTTGGCCCCTTCCGGAAAGACCCCGGCAAGAGCGCGGCAAGACCTCATTGGGATCCTGAGCACACCGACCGCGGCGACCCCGCGGCGCTACCGAAAGGAGGTGCACATGATCCAACGAGGGGACAGGGAACCTGCAGCCGGCATCCGCCACGACCCCCTCCCTGCCGTGCCCGCTTGCCGCCTACTCGCCGACCTTGGTCCCCAGTTGCGGCGCACCGTTGCGAGCCTCCATCGGCGGGTGCCGCTGGTCAGTGACGAAGAGCTCCAGCAGGAGCTCGTGGCCGACCTCCTCCAAGCAGCAGCGCGTGGGCGCGGAAGGACCGCGCCGGCCCTGCTCAAAGACGCGAAGTCGCGGCTGTGCGCCTGGGCCATCGCCGAGCAGCACTTCCGCTCCCTCCCCCGGTGCATCGGTGCCGGCGATCCGGCACCGAGCGCCGAGGAAGCCTGCCTTATCGGACTGGCCGCGGTCAAAGCGGCGGCCCAAGCGCGCCGGTCACTTGATGCGACTGTCGCTTTCAGAAGGAGAGAACCCAATGCTTGACGCGATCGGATCCCTCATCAGTGGCCTGATCCTCACGATCGGCTTGGCCGTCCTGGCGCTGCTCTACTTCCTCCCCACCATTGTCGTGCTTATGCGCCGGGCCCACGACGTGGCGGGCGTCGTGATCGTCCTCAACCTGTTCCTCGGCTGGACCTTCCTCGGCTGGGTGGCGTCGCTGGCTATGGCGTTCTCCGGCTCCACCGGCACGCGCCAGGGGTACCCGCAGCCGGCTCCGCCCACAGTTTGGCCAGCAAGATAAGCGGGGCCCCTTCCCCGCATCTCCGAACCGGCTTCGCGCCAGCTCCGAGCCCCTGTCCCGAGTTCGGACTTCCCGATTGAGCCGCCAGCGTCAACTGACCGACCGGGTCGACCTTCGGATGACGCCCGACGACCTTGCGCAGCTCCGCCGATACGCCGCAGAGCATGCAAGGTCGGTCGCACCGGCGGCATTGTTCCTGGTCCGATCTGGCCTGGCTGCTCCACCGGTGGAACCGTCCGTGACGCCACCGGCGGCCGTGGGAGCCGACCTCCTGAAGGAGCTCGGCTTCCACAACCTGATCGCCACCGAGCAAGTCATCAAGCTGCTCGAAACCATCGTCCGGGATGGCCAGGGCGCCGCCGACCGGCTGCTGCCTGCAGCCGCCCAGGCAGCGCAGATTCGGCTCGCCCGTGGCGAATCATCGGGGACGCGCCAGAGATGAGGTCAGCTACAGCCATCATCAAGCTCCGATGGCATGTGACCGCGGCCAGCGGCGGACATACCAGGTCCGCCGCCGGGCTGCTCGATTACATCCACCGTCACGACCGGCATCCAGACCTAGAGAAGACTGAAGGCGTCGATGGTTTGACCCGGTACGTCGCCTGGCGCGACCAGGCGACCCCGGAGGCTCGGCTATTCGACGCGGAGCACACGCTCGGTGATAACGACCGGGCGGCGCTTTCCGAGTACATCGAGCGCTCGTCCGCCGGCCTCGACCGGGGACCGGGCTCGTGGTTCACGCAGAACCGCAAGGCCTTCTACCACTTCATCATCTCGCCGGAAGACGCGTATGGCCTGGATCTTCGCCAGGCCACCCGGTCGGTCATGAGCCAGCTCGAGAAGGACGCGGGCACCGGCGGGCTACCGCCGTGGATCGCTGCTGAGCATCGCAACACCGAGCACCCGCATGTGCACGTGATCATGGCGGCGAGGCGCCAGCTGGCCAACGGTCGGTTCCGCAGGATCGACGTCACTGACCAGCGGCTGGAACGTCTGCACGAAGCCCTCGCCGCAGAACTGGTCAAGCAGCGGGAGGACCGCGACCACCTCCGCGCTTCCGCGCTCCACACGGCCGAAGCGTCGACCAGGTCACCGCTTCGTTCTCCAGGTTCCCCGTCGTCACACGCGCGCAACGCCGCTGCCGAAAGACGGCGAGAGAGGATCGAATCAAAGGCGTGGTCGCCGGGCGCCGACCGCGACCTCGTCCTGGAGCGCGAAGTGTCGGCCGTTCCCACCGCCCAGCTCGCGCGAATCGCAGGGCGGCTGGCCCGCCACTACCAACGCGAGGCTGACCGCGAGGCCCGGCGGCGCCTGGCGGATCAGCGCGAGCAGGGCCGGGAGCGTGACGAATGAGCGCCCTGGTCGCTGCCAACCTCGCGATTTCCGTGGTCGGCCTCGGCCTCTACGCATATATTCGCTTCGTTCGCGGCTGGTACCGGCCCGACACCCACGGCGACAGCCGCTGGGCGCAGGCTCGAGACCTAAACGTTCTAACCGCCCGCACACCGGCCGGCGATCGCATCGACCTCGGTTGGATGGGCCGGCGCTTTCTCCAGGCGCCGGCCGAAGACAACGTCCTTGTCTTCGGCGTCCAGCGGTCCGGCAAGACCTCGACACTGGCGGTCCCCACCCTTCTGACCTGGCGGGGGGCGGCCGTCGCCACCTCGACCAAGGAGGAGCTGGTCCGCGTCACGGGCCGGCACCGATGCGGCTTCGGACCCGTGCACGTCTTCGCGCCGCTCGACCTCGACACGCGTTGGGTACAAGAGCTTGGACTCAACGCCGCGGGGTGGAATCCAATCAGCAAGTGCACCAGCGCCGGCGATGCCGCGGAGCTCGCCGACTTCTTCACCGCCACCGGCAAGAGCACGGACTCCTCGCACTGGTACCTCTCCGCCGCCAACCTCCTCACCGCCCTGTTCCTGCTGGAGCACGACCAGAACGGTGATCTCTCCGGTGTTCTCTCGCTGCTGAACCGGACTCCACTCAACGGCTACAACGTCCTGTGCGCCCAGGCGAGTGGCGTGGCTGCCGAGATCCTTCAGGGCTTCGCCGCCACCCCCGAGAAGGAGGCAGGCTCGATCATATCCACGGCGCGATCGAGCCTCTCCCTATGGCTGGACGAGCGGGTCGCGGCCGCTACCTGCTCTAACCAGGCGGCCAGCCTCGACCTTACCGAGCTGCTGGTCAGCGGAGGCACGCTGTATCTTGTCGCCCCCGCCGAGGAAGCCGAACGCTGCCGGCCGCTGTTCTCAGCCCTCCTCGCCGGGATTCTCCGGCGCGCCACCGAGCGGGCGCGCGAGCAGGGTGGGGTGCTTTCTCCGCGCCTACTCCTCGGCCTGGACGAGGTTGCCAACTTCGCCCGCATCCCTGGGCTCGCGTCGTACGTCTCCAGCGGTCCAGGGCAGGGAATCCAATCGCTCCTCTGCTTCCACGACCTCGCCCAGCTCGAGCACGCATACGGTGCCGACGAGGCACGCACCATCTGGAACAACTGCCGGGCTCGGCTCCTTTTACCCGGCCAGGGCGACCTCAAGACCCTTGATCAGTTCTCCCGCGCCATAGGGAGCGAGACCGTGCTCTATGAGTCGCGCACGCGCAACGATCGTGGCGGCGGCTCCACCAACCAAGCTCGCACCGGCCGGCCCCTTCGCTCAGCCGACGGTCTGCGCCGCAGCCAGGACGCCGTGCTCGTCTACGCCAACGCGCCTCCGGCGCGGCTGACCCTTCGCCGCTGGGACCAGGTCCCGGACTTTCGAAGAGCAGTGGAGGCGGCCAACTCGCCTCCCACGCCGTCTGACCACCAGGTTGCCGCTCCGCGGTAGCCACAACCAACCAAGTCAAGGAGGTTTCAACTGTGCTCAACGCGCTCATCATCCGGCTCGCCGACATCACGGTGACGCCTGACTACAACGGACTTCCCAGCAACCTGCAGCAGGGGCTGGTGCACCTGACCAACAACGCCGCCGCCCTCATGCTGCTGGTCTCCGGGCTCGGCATCGTGCTCGCCGTGGGGGGCGTGGTAGTCGGCCACGTCCTCCACAAGCAGCACATCAGCGAGCGCTCCTGGAACGCGCTCGGCATCGCGGCTGGCGCCGGTGCCATCCTCTTCGTCGCCGTCCACGCCGCCAACTACACCACCGGGCTGTTCCGGTAATGGGCTCCGGAGATGTAACCAACTCGATCGTCAGCCAGTACGTTGACGCAGCCGCTCAACAGGCGGCCAATTCCGCAGCCCAAGCGGTGGCCTGGCTGCTCAAGGTACTGGGGCCCAACACCGAACCCACGTTCACCGTCATGGGCCCCGCCTACAACCGGATGCTGGCGATTGCGCTACTGCTCGCCGGCGCCTTCATATCGATGGCGGTCGCCGAACGCGTCCTGGGCGGCCCCAAGGGCGCCGGGTGGAACATCATCCCCCGCACGGTCGGTGCTTGCATCGCGTCCTTCGCGGGTCTTGGCGTGGTCCAGTACCTCGCCCACTACGCCGCCCTGATGGCGACCGCCTGGGCAGCGCCCACGGGGGGACTCGGAGCCGGCATCGCCGCCGGGACTCGCCAGCTGTACGCCTCGCCGACCCGGGACCAGGCCTTTGGCAGCGCCATCGGGCTGCTGCTGGTGGCCCTCATCACGATGCTGCTGACGCTCCTTCTCTATGTCGAGATGGTCCTGCGGGCCGCCTTGATCCTGGTCACCACCACCTTCATCCCGCTGGTCTGCATGATGGCCATCTGGCCCCGCCTCGCCGGGGCGGCCACGCGCATGGCCGAGTTCCTCGTGCTCCTCCTGATGTCCAAGTTCGTGATGGTGACGGCGGTGTACGTCGGCTTTTCGATGGTCGCCTTTGGCGCCATTCCCGGCAATCAGGGGATGGCCGTGGGTATCGCGACCCTGCTGCTCGCGGCGTTCTCTCCAGTCGTGCTTCTCCAAGGCATCCGGATTGGGCAAAGCAGCACGTCGAGCGTGGTCCGGAGCTGGGGAGCTGCGGGCGTCGGCGCCGCCACAACCCTGGGGTTCCTGAGCGTCGCACGCGGAACCATCGATAAGTTCGCGAAGGCTGGTAGCGCCCGGCTCCAGTCAGTGAGAGGCGGCGCCCAGCAGGGATCACCCGATGAGTAACCGGGCAGCCAACCGGCTATCACAGTTCCGAAAGCCCAAGGGTCAGCCAATCTCGCGTGGGAGTTCGCCGGAGGCACCCCAGTGAGAGTCCTGTTCGATCCCTCGCGACTGCGCTACGAGATACAGCTTCGAGGCCTGACACTCCAAGAGGTCTCCAAACGGTCGCATGTGTCCGCTCCCACGATCACAGCGGCACTCGCCGGCCGCGCCCTCAATATGCGCTCGGCCCTCGCCGTCTCCCGCGCCCTGCAGACTGCTCCACCCCTGGAGGAAATGGCGGCTCTACTGCCGTCGCCAACCGCCGAGCAGTCGCCGTCCCCGGGGGTCGATTCCGCCTAGTCGGGCCAGCCGGATGAACGCCTCCTCAGTCGGTTATCTAAAGCGCGCTTCAGGACTCTTTCAGTTCTTGGTGCACGACCCCCTAAGACTCGTCACCGACGACTGGCGTAGTGCCGCGCGGCAATCCACCCTCCAGGAGCTTGCACGTCGTAGAACCCGAGTCCAGGTAACTGGTGTCACTCGCCCAATCGCTCGCCGTCCGGCGGGCTGCTGGCTCCGTCTCAGCCCAGACAACAACGTCGACTTCGTCGTTGTAGATCCTGCCCAACTGCCACGGCACTCGTCGGTCGCGGCTACCCTCGATCATCGTTGCAATCATCCTAGCTCTGGTGCGCCGCAGCTCCAACTCGAGTTACGACTAACGCAATTGACGAAGCCGCGTGTCGCCCCAACTGCTCGGCCCGGCGTGGGGCCAGTCCTGATGCCACTTGCGCCCGGTGCTGGGGCATAGGTACAGGCCGGCAGAGCTCTCGTCTCGGCCGCTGAATTCCAGGTGCTCACACACGTACGAGTCGGCCTCCGGACCCCAAAGCTCAACGCGCTCAGCACAAACGCAAGGGTCGGGTTCCGGCCCAATGCGTCCCTGCTGGGCAGCCTCGTACTCCTCGATGCCCGCATCCGCAGCGTCCAGCTCCAGCGCGCGGATCTCCTCTTGCTCTAACTCGTCGTAGCGATCATCGAGATCCTCGGCATCGTCAGAATCAAACGCCGAGGAGTCATAAGGCTCGTCGTAGTCGGCATTATCCGTGTAGGCCTGACCGATCGCGAGCTCCATCGGCGAAGCGTCATCCGAGCCACCCGGATCGGACATGATGTGCGGCGCGACCGTGGCTTCTTTGTGCTTCATGTACGCGATCTCTTTGCTCGACAGAGTTCGGGATCGTCGGCCCGTCGTTCGGACCGCATCCGGATCCACCTCTCGCGCAGCCCGCAGGAATGCGGCGCCCTGACTTTGGGCCGGGAGCTCTGCGATCTTCTTGAGCACCGCGGGGTCAACGGACACTGGGCCCACCACACCTGTTTCAGTACCGACCTTCTGAGCAGGTAGCGCGCCGGTCGCCACGGGCGCTTTCCAGGCGCCCAGGAGTTCGTATAAAGAAGACGTCGAGACCTGGAGCTCTCGAGCGACCTTGGCGTGACTTATCCCCATGAGGTCTCTCATGACGTGCGCCTTGACTACCCGCAGATTGAAGACAAATCCCTCCGCGCCGACACTGGTCGCGGTCCGCAGGCGGCGCACACCGTCAGCGACCGTGCCTTGACCGAAGCCTGACGTCCCTCGGCCGCCAACGATCTCCAGCTCTCTGCTGAGGCGGCCGAGGAACTGGCGTGCGAGAGCGGGGAGCGATTGGATCTCATTGGCGAATGTTTCCGCCGCTCGAGCCCAGGCCTCCTGCCGCTGATCCCCGGTGACCGGCGCACCCTGTCGCGGCGCTTTGGCCTGGTCGACGTCTGCCGCCGTGAACATCAGCGGGCGGCCCCTGCCACCACCCTCTGCAGGGGTCAAGATCCCAGCCCGGACCCAGGCCTTCACGGTGTCGGGATGGCGCCCCAGCCGTGCAGCAGCCTCCGCGAGCGTCAAATGAGGCGAGTTAGGGTGGTTTATCGTTTCGGTCCTGCGTATTAGGAGTAGGAAGTACTTCCGACCCAGGCCGCCTCGAAAGGGCGGCTTTTTCTATTTAAGCCCCTCCATAGTCTGAGGACGCTTCAAGGGCCGGAACGAAGAGATGCCGGGGTTCACCAAAGCTGTCTACTCGACGGCCTAACGCTTGAACCTCGGCACAACCGGAGACGTGCCATGACTGGCATGACTGCGGCAGACGTCAGCACGGTGATCAAGAACGTCTTTGAGGCGATCGTGGTTATCGTGGGCTTGGTGATGAAGCTGCGCGAGCAGCCACACCCGGGCCGGACGCGCCGCAAGTCGGGCAAGACCCGCAGGCGCTAGAGGCTTAGCGTGAGTTGGATCAGCGTCCTTTTGGTCCTCGGGGACCATAGGGCGCAACGGCGCAACTGGACCTGCCGATACTGCGCGCCCATAGACATACACAAAGCTGAGGTTCGGCATTGACCTAAACGTCAGGGGGCAGGGCACGTACAACCTCTTCCGCATGGGGGCGACGGCGATCGGCGCTATCCTCGGCGGTCTCCTTGGCCCACGCCTTCGGCATCACCGCGCCCGTTGGCTGGCCACTACCCGGGCGTCGGGGTAAGTCAATGACGGGTTACGGCGAAGACCCGCGGTGAGGCCACCAATACAGGCGCCCCGGCAGAGCTTGAAGCACGAAAATGATGATGCGCGCGCCCACGGCGATGACAGCGAGGCCGAGGAGGCGCACAGCACACGGCAGCACCCTCATCAGGATCGGGCGCCAGACGGCCCAGGCTGGCTCGACCCCGGCTCGTATGTCGGGCCTGAGCACGATTTCGGGAAGGTCGCGACTCAATTGATCATGGGTGTCGCGCAGCCACCTGTGTGGGTGCAGGATCAACCATGTCCCCCCGAGCACCCACGCCGTGGACACGCCGATGATCCACCAACCGCTCCACGTAGGCCAGCCATCAGAGCCTTTCAGATACAAGGCCGCGATTGTGCCGAGCAAGGGCATCATCGGCCGGCCGAGCACGTTGCGCAGCCCATGCCTCCATTGTGTCGACGTTTGACGGCCGACGTCCCGCTAATCCCTTCTCGCCTTCCAGGCCTGCAGAAGGTCCTCTTTCTGGTAGTGCACGTAACGGCTCACCATCGAAAGTGTGGTGTGCCCAAGGGCCTTCTGCAGCGCCATCACATCGACGCCCGCGCTGAGGCTGCGGGTGGCGAACGTATGGCGGAACTTGTGCGGGTTGACGTGGATGCCGGTCTCCTCGGAAAGCCGCTGGCAGAGCACCTGAATCCCGGAAGGGGTCAAGCGTTGGTAGCGGCCCCGGTGCTTCCGGCTCGATAGGAAGAGGGCTTGATCGTCGGTGTCTCGGGGTCGGAACTGGGCTACATACCGTCGCAGCCGCGCACTGAGATTGTCCGACGGAGAATCGAGCGGAACGATCCGGTCCTTTCGGCCCTTGCCCTGGCGCACACGGACGTATGAGCCCTCAGAGCTGTCGACGATGTCGTCAAGGTTGACCGCGCTCGCCTCGCTTAGCCGCAGCCCAGTTCTGAGCAAGAACCGCACCAACATCTCATCCCGCGGCCGGTCCTTTAGCACTGCAAGTAGTCGCCTCTCCTCCGCCTCGCTAAAGCTCTCCGGTTCCTCCTGGGTCACTCTTGGCCCGGGCAGCTCCAACACCTCGGAGGCCGGCCCAAACCCCTCCCGAATGCAGAACCCCAAGAAGTTCTTGAGCACCCGATGGTAGGTCGCCACCGTCCCCGAGCTGAGGGCGACCCCGATGATCTCGTTCTCGAACGCCTTGAGGTTGGCGCCGGTCATCTCCCGGGGTCCGCTGAGTCGATGGTCCGCCAGGAATGTCATCACTCGGGGCCCCGCCAGGTAGGAGCGGTAGTTCTGCAGGGTGGCGACTGACAGGTTGGTCCGCCGCCCCTCCTGCAGAAATCGCTCTACCGCCTCGGTCCAGTCAATCTCCAGGGGCCGCTCCAGAGAAGGGCTCGCTCGCTTGGTGGCGCGACTAGACCGTCCTGGAGCCCCCATCGCTCGCCGATTGCGTTTGACCGGCTGTGACACGCCTCAGGCACCCCCAAGCAACTCTGAATACGTAGAGGCCAATCATACACTTGTCGACTTATGAAATAGGACTCCAACATTCGGGGTTTTTGGCCTCAAAAGAAAGGACTCTACCGGTTTCTTGAAACCCCTCGATTTGTATTCAAAAATGGGGTTTGGAGCGGGAGACGGGGATCGAACCCGCGACTTCAACCTTGGGAAGGTTGCACTCTACCTCTGAGTTACTCCCGCACGGCCGGACAACGATAACAAGTTAAGCTCCCCCGTCCGCCCTCAGCCGCGAGGGTCGGATTCGCCCGTCGGGGGCGCCGCTTCAGCGCTCAGCGCCGCCGCCGCCACCTCCGGCGCCAGGGTGTTGACGTAGGTCCCGGTGGCCAGCTCGAAGCCGGCGATCTCGGTCAGCTTGGGCCTGATCTCGAGGTGCCAGTGGTAGCTGTCGCGCCAGTCGCCGGCGGCGTTGGGCAGGCTGTGGATGTACCAGTTGAGCGGCACCTCACCGGCGACGGCGGTCAGCCTCCAGAGGACCGACTTCAGGAACACCCCCAGCTCGCCGGCGACGTTGTCGGCAGCCTCGCCGAAATCGGCCAGGTGATGCGTGGGCAGGATCCAGCACTCGTAGGGCTGCCGCGAGGCGTAGGGGGTTATCGCCACGAACTGGTTGGTGCGAGCGATGACCCTCACCCCCTGGGACAGCTCCTCCTCGATCATCCGGCAGAAGACACACGCGTCCAGCGTCTTCAGCGCCGCCTCGGCGCCGCGGTACTCCTCTTCGAGAACGGGGCCAACAGCCCGCGTCGCATACACCTGGCCGTGCGGGTGCGCCAGCGATGCCCCGGCGGCCTGCCCGTGGTTATAGAGCGCCACTACCGAGCCGACGCCGGAGATGCTGTGGGCGAGGTACCGCCGCCAGGTGGTGCCCATCACCAGCCGGGCCTGCGCGTCGGACAGGTACGGCAGCCAACGGCTGTGGTCGGGGCTGTGGATCAGCACCTCGCAGGCGCCCAGCGCCGGTCCGTAC